>Ga0187867_10002567_pt1 | contig 14926 bp, 10 predicted proteins | sample June2016WEW_13_1_FD_132976 | JGI IMG/M metagenome (GOLD analysis project Ga0187867, IMG submission 132976) | Peatland microbial communities from SPRUCE experiment site at the Marcell Experimental Forest, Minnesota, USA - June2016WEW_13_10 | ecosystem: Environmental > Terrestrial > Soil >... | reverse complement strand
GCGGTCGGACCCGATTAGCCGACGCAACCGTGAGTCCAGTGATAACCCGGACATGGGGAACGCTGCCGCCAGTCATGGCGACCGGCTGAATACCGTCGAATTCGTAACGCAACGGCTGGGATCGTTCCCATTCCAGAAACTCATCCACGGTCAGCGGTTTCAGAGAAGCACTCATGACCTGAATATCCGGTTACCATTGAGCTGAATATCCGGTTACCATAAGGAGGCGGGGTTTATCCTACAGCATCCTGGCCGGCGTCGATACAGGGTCCGCTGGAACGCCGCGACAACGCAAGGGCTTCGATTTCATTCGGACGTCGTCCCACCCCTGTCGTCCCACCCCTTGTCATCGCCTCCGGGTTCCGCTATTTAACGATTACACGAAATTCTCCGCTGCTTTACGGGGGGTGGCCTTAACCGGCCGCCTTTTTTTGTTTTGGACCACGCAGACGATTCATCTACCGACGAGTCCGGGCCGCTGACGCTGGAGGCCAAACTGACCGCCATTGTCGCACCCAGGCTGGAAACCATGGGCTTTGAGCTCGTGCGCGTGGCCGTGCTTGGCCGCGAGCGGCCCACGGTTCAGGTCATGGCCGACCGTGCCGACGGCAGCCTGATCACCGTTGAGGATTGCGAACAGATCAGCCGCTACCTCAGCACGGTGTTCGACGTCGAAGACCCGATCCCGAGTGCCTGGAACCTGGAGGTCAGTTCCGCCGGCATCGATCGTCCGTTGACCCGGGCCAAGGACTGGAACCGATTTGCCGGCCACCTTGCGCGGGTCGAAGTGACCTTTCCAGTCGATGGCCGCAAACGGTTTTCCGGCATCGTGCTCGGCGCCGATGAAGAATCCGGGAAACTTCGCCTGGACGATGGCAGCGAGGCAGAATTGCCGCTACGCGACATCCGCCGCGCCAAACTCGTATTGACCGATGCGTTGATCGCCTTTACCGCCCCAACACCCACCACCAACTAGAAGAGTCTGGCAACCAGAAGAATCTGCCAACCAGAAGAATCTGCCAACCAGAAGAATCTGCCAACCAGAAGAATCTGCGGAAAAAACACAGGAAGAAACCGAGGCCCACATGGATACCGCCATTGCTCGCCCTGAACTGCTGCTGGTCGCCGACGCCGTCGCGCGGGAGAAGAACATCGACCGCGAGGAAGTGCTGGAGGCAATGGAGCAGGCCATCCAAAAAGCCGGCCGCGCCAAATACGGCCACGAGAAAGACATCCGCGCCACGATCGACCGCAAGACCGGCGATGTGCGGCTCTCCCGCTGGACCGAAATTGTCGAGGCGGTGGAGAACGAAGAAACGCAAATGTCCGCGCAGGACGGACAGAAACTGTTTCCGGACAAGGCGGTCGGAGATTTTGTAGTTGATCCGTTGCCGCCGATCGATTTCGGCCGCATCGCCGCGCAGACCGCCAAGCAGGTCATCGTCCAGCGCGTTCGCGAATATGAACGCAAGCGCCAATACGAAGAATTCAAGGATCGTGTCGGCGAGATCATCAACGGCACCGTCAAACGCACCGAGTACGGCAATCTGATGGTCGAACTCGGCAAGGCCGAAGCGTTGCTGCGCCGCGACGAACTGATCCCGCGCGAGAGCTTTCGCAATGGCGACCGGGTCCGCGCCTACATCTACGACGTGCGGGAAGAGCCGCGCGGTCCGCAGATCTTCCTCAGCCGCACCCATCCCGGCTTCCTGGCCAAGCTGTTCGCGCAAGAGGTCCCGGAAATTTACGACGGCATCATCGAGATCAAGGCAGTGTCGCGCGACCCGGGCTCACGCGCCAAGATGGCGGTGATCAGTCGCGACAGCTCGATCGACCCGGTGGGCGCCTGCGTCGGTATGCGCGGCTCCCGCGTGCAGGCCGTCGTACAGGAACTGCAAGGCGAAAAAATCGACATTATTCCCTGGAGCCCGCAGGCCGCGACCTTTGTGGTTAACGCTTTGGCGCCCGCTGAGGTTACCAAGGTCGTGCTGGACGAGGAAGCCGGCCGCGTCGAGGTGGTGGTGCCGGATGAGCAGCTTAGCCTCGCCATCGGCCGGCGCGGCCAGAACGTGCGCCTCGCCAGTCAGTTGACCCGCTGGGACATCGACATCCTGACCGAGGCAGAGGAAAGCGAGCGCCGGCAAGACGAATTCCGCCGCCGCTCCGGCCTGTTTGTGGAAGCGCTGGATGTCGACGACATGATCGCCGGCCTGCTGGTCACCGAAGGCTTCAACACCGTGGAGGAACTCGCCTTTACGCCAGTGGAGGAAGTCGCCGCGATCGAGGGTTTCGACGACAGCGTCGCCGAGGAACTGATCCGCCGGGCCGAAACTTTCCTGACCCGCCGCGACACCGAACTGACCGATAAACGCATCGAACTGGGGGTCACCGATGACGTCGCCGCCTTCGAGGCGTTCACCCCCGCCATGCTCGTCGCGCTTGGCGAGAAAGGCGTCAAGACGCTCGACGATCTGGGCGATCTGGCGTCCGACGAGTTGATCGAGATCGTCGGCGCCGAGCAGATGGACGAGGAAACCGCCAACGCCGTCATCATGGCCGCGCGGGCGCACTGGTTTGACGATGCGGACGCCCCAGTTGGAAGCCACGACGGCAGCGAACCCGCAGCCGCTCCGGCCGAGGAGATGGGCCACGACTGACACTGATGCCACCATTGACGACACGATTGTTGACGCGCCAGAGGTTGACGCGCCGGTTGTTGACGCGCCAGTTGTTGACGCGCCAGTTGTTGACGCGACCGACGAGGAACCGGAAACAGGCCCAATGCGCCGCTGCGTGGTTACCCGCGAGCGGCTGCCGAAGGAGCACATGTTCCGATTTGTGGTCGGTCCCGGGCGTGAGCTGATCCCCGACATCGCCGGGAAACTGCCAGGCCGGGGAATATGGTTGAGTGCGTCCAGGGATGTGATAGAAGGCGCCGATGCTATGCGCCCGAAACGGATGACCCCCGATGGGATAAACCCCAATGGGATAAACCGGGGTGGGGCGCCTCGAGGCGCGAAGGGCCGAGAGCTGGTTCGCGCCATCGCACGCGCCGCACACGGTCCGGTTCAGATGCCTTCCGATCTTCCCGGCCTGCTGGAAACAGCGTTGATCCGGCGGATTGGCGACCTGATCGGTCTCGCCCGCCGTTCTGGGCAGGCTGTCGCGGGGTTCGAAAAGGCGCGTGACTGGATGCGAACCCATCCGGTAGGGCTGGTGTTACAGGCTGCGGATGGTAGTGAGGCAGAGCGGGCACGGTTTCGGTCCGCTGTTCCGGACACGGTAGCAGTTCTCGCCCCGCTGACGGGCGCGGAACTGGGGCGCGTTATGGGACACGAGACCGTTGTGCATGTGGCCCTGGGGCCTGGCCGGTTGGCCACGTCCATCGCCATTGAGGCGGGCCGGTTGGCCGGCATCAGACCTGCCTCGCCGCTCCAGGTGCGGACAGGCGGGACTTGACGGGACTTACAGCAAGGCGGGAAACCGCGGAAATCAACGACGTGACGGCTACCAACGGATAGAGCATGAGCGAAGGTAACGATCAGGACGGCAGCAAGGGGCGTCTTTCTCTCCGGCCAGCGGCAAGGCTGGAACTGGGGCGGACGGTCGATGCGGGCTCAGTAAGGCAAACCTTCAGCCATGGCCGGTCGAAGGTCGTGCAGGTCGAGGTGCGCAAGAAACGCACCGCGGCACCGGCCTCGCCGGCGTCCGCGGCGGGCGCTCCGTCGGCCACCCCGGGCAATATTGCGATTACCGCCCGTGGCAGTGCGCCCGCGGCCCGGCCCGCGCCTGGCGCCGGACGCGCGCTGACCGCGACCGAGCAGGCTGCACGGCAACGGGCCCTGGTTGAACAGCAACGCGATGCCGCCCGTCGCGACGCAGAACGCCGCGAGCAGGAAAAGATCTCAATCCTGTCTGCCGCCGAGGAAGCGCGCCGCAAGGCAGAGGACGATGCCCGCCGCGAGGCTGAGGACGCCGAACGACGCAAAATCGAGGAGGAAGAAGCCCGCCTCCAGGCCGAAGAGGATGCGCGCCACCAGGCTGCGGAAGCAGCAGCGACCGCGGAACATGCCCGCCTGACGGCCGAAGCGGTTGCCAATGGGACCGAAGCGCCGGCACCCGCCCCTCCGGCACCACCTCGCGAACTGGTTCGGGACAGAGCGCAACAGCCGCAGCCTACCGCACGAGCGCCAGGCGGCCGTCCAGTATCAGCGCCAGGCGCACGGCCTGGAGCAGCAGTTTCGGTCGAACAGGCGGGTGCGGCACCAGCGTCGGAAACCTTGCGGCTACGGCCAGGCGGTGCCCGCCCGCTCGACGACGACGATGACGCGAGACCCGTTCGTCGTCCGGGCGTTGGCGTCCCACCACGCAAACCCGCCGTGGTCATCGCCAAGAAGGGCGGCGACGGCCGTCGCGCCGGTCGCATCGATGTTCAGGCCGCCATCGAGGGTGAGGACGAACGCGTCCGCTCGCTCGCCTCGGTACGGCGCCAGCGCGAGCGGGAACGCCGCCAGGCGGATCTGGAACGCCTGCGATCCGATCAGGTGCGAGTGGTGCGCGATGTCATCCTGCCGGAACAAATCTCCGTGCAGGAGCTGGCCAACCGCATGGCCGCAAGAGTCCCGGACGTGGTCAAGGCGCTGATGAAACTCGGCGTCATGGCGACCGTGACGCAAACACTCGACGCTGATACGGCGGAACTGGTGGTGCAGGAATTTGGCCATCGGGCCCGCCGGGTTTCGGAGGCCGACGTGGAAATCGGCCTCGAAGGCCACGCCGACACCGATACCGATCTGGTGGTCCGGCCGCCGGTGGTGACCATCATGGGCCACGTCGATCACGGCAAGACCTCCTTGCTGGATGCGCTGCGGGCCACCGATGTCGCCGGCGGCGAGGCGGGCGGCATCACCCAACATATCGGCGCTTATCAGGTGGAGCTCAAATCGGGGGAGAGGATCACGTTCGTCGATACCCCAGGCCATGAGGCGTTCACCGCCATGCGGGCGCGTGGCGCCTCGGTCACTGATATCGTCGTCCTGGTGGTCGCCGCCGACGATGGCGTGATGCCGCAGACCATCGAGGCGATCCGCCATGCCAAAGCCGCCAACGCGCCGATCATCGTCGCCATCAACAAGATGGACAAACCGGACGCCAATCCCGGAAGGGTGCGGCAGGAATTGCTGAGCTACGATATCGTGGTCGAGGAAATGGGCGGCGAAACCCAGGACGTCGAAGTTTCCGCGTTGAAGAAGACCGGCCTCGACAAGCTGGAAGAGGCGATCCTTTTGCAGGCGGAAATTCTCGATTTGCGGGCCAATCCGGACCGTGCGGCCGAGGGCTCGGTGATCGAGAGCCGGCTGGATCGCGGCCGTGGACCGGTCGGCACCATCCTGGTGCAGCGCGGCACCTTGCATCAGGGCGACATCGTCGTGGCCGGCGCCGAATGGGGCCGGGTGCGGGCGATGCTGGACGACAAGGGCAAGCCGATCAGCGACGCGGCTCCCTCAGCACCGGTGGAAATCCTCGGCCTGAGTGGCGCGCCGATTGCCGGCGAACCGTTCGTCGTCGTCGACAATGAAGCGCGGGCGCGCGAAATCACTGAATTCCGCCAACGCCGCCAGCGTGACAAAACCGCCGGTCTGCAGGCCGGTGCGCGTGGCACGATGGATGAGATGCTGGCCCGTATCCAGGCCGGCGTGCAGAAAGAAGTCGCGGTCCTGATCAAGGCCGACGTGCAAGGCAGTGCCGAGGCGATCCAGGCCACGGTGCTGAAACTGGAGCATGAGGAAGTGAAAGTCCGCGTGCTGCTCTCTGGCGTTGGCCAGATCACCGAAAGCGATGTGCAGCTGGCGAAAGCTTCCAGCGCCGTGATCATCGCGTTCAATGTCCGTGCCACCTCGCAGGCGCGCGAAATGGCCCAGCGAGACGGCGTCGACATCCGCTATTTCTCGATCATTTACGAAGTCGCCGACGACGTCGAGAAACTGGTGCGCGGCAAGGTTGCCCCCAAGGCGCGCGAAAAGTTCCTTGGTTATGCCGAGGTCCGTCAGGTGTTCAACATCACCAAGGTGGGCAAGGTCGCCGGCTGCTATATCACCGAAGGTCTCGTCAAGCGCGGCGCCGGTGTGCGGGTGTTGCGCGACAACGTAGTGATCCACAACGGCGAGCTGTCACAACTCAAGCGCTTCAAGGACGACGTGCGTGAAGTAGCGCGCGGTTACGAATGTGGTCTGTCATTCGCGAACTTCCACGATTTGCAGGAAGGCGACGTGGTCGAGTGCTTTGAGACGGAGATGGTCCCGGGTTGAGCAAGGCGTCGTCTGGATCAACAAGGGCTAAATCAAGGGAGGCTGCGCCGCGGCGGGAGACACGCGGGGCTTCCGGGAAAAAACCAGCCCGGAGTGCAGGACCGACGCAGCGCCAGTTGCGCGTGGCGGAGGAAATCCGCCATGTGCTGGCCGGCATTTTCATGCGGCGCGAGTTCCGCGATCCGGAACTGGCCGAAGCTGATATAACCGTGAGCGAGGTCCGCGTCAGTCCGGACCTGAAACATGCGACGGCCTTCGTTTCGCGCCTGGGACGCGAGGACGTTGATACCTTGCTTCCGGCATTGCACCGCGTGGCGCCCTGGTTACGCAGCCAGGTGGCGCATGCTCTGCCGTTGCGATACACGCCAGAGTTGTTGTTCCAACCGGACCAGGCGTTGGACTATGCGATGAAGATCAACCGGCTGATGCAAAGACCGGACGTCTCGCGCGATCTTAAATCGGAAGATTGAGTACTGCATCGGACTACATAGTAGTGACACGTGGTTGTGCCGGCTGTTCTGCATTTGCGTTTTCACCTGGGAGCCGCCGCGAGTCCGCCAATTTATTTTAGCCATGTTAATGTAATTTCCGGCTCCGCACCCCATTTCTGTAAAAGTATCCTGACGTTGGGGCGATATTGGTCGTTCCAAAGCGAAAAGCAAATCCCATGGAACTCCCTTCTCAAGTGAAGCCCGGCCTTTGGGGCGCGGTGGCCGGAGCGATCGCGATGGCAGTCGTCGGATTCTCGTTTCTGGGATGGACCACCGCCGCGACGTCCCAAAAACTCGCGCAGGACACCGCCGATACGGCGGTTGTCGCCGCGCTGCTGCCGTTTTGCGTTACCAAGGCGGAGGCGGATCCCAACCTGAAGATCCTGGCGAAGTTGCAGACGGATCAATCGTCGTATTCCCGCCACGACATCGTCATGCAGGCCGGTTGGGCCACGTTGGGTGGCGAGACGGTGGGGAGAGACGATCTGGCGCGTGCCTGCGCCGACAAGTTGCACGTGGCAAAGGCTGGCTGACAGTCTCGCCATTGAGGATCTGGCAATTGAGGAATCTATAATGAGCAAGCCGGAATTTGGCACCAAACACACCTGTGAAGCCTGTGCCGAACGCTTCTACGATCTGAACCGCAGCCCGGTGATCTGCTTTAAATGCGGAGCGCAGCAGTCGCCGCCAAAGCCACGGATGTATCGACCCCTCCGAGCCGGATCGGACCGCGGTGTGTTCAACCGGCGTCCGCTACCTATCCCCGCCGAAAAGTTGGAGCCCGCGGACGATCTGGTCGTAGAGGAGGTCGAAGAGGCTGATCTCGCCGACGACGAGGATACCGATCTCGACGATGAGGCGGAGGTCGAAATCGAGGTCGAGATTGACCCAGAGGACGGCAAGGTCCTCGCATAACGGCGAGACTGACTTCTCGACCAGGCAGGCTGCTGCTGCCGGCGGAATCTATGGCCTGCTGGCGTCAGCTTACGCTCAGCGAACCGTGCGCTTCTGATGGCGGATCGGCACGGCACAAACCTGAACGGTCGGCAAGTCAGAAGCGCTTTAGCCAATTGTGGCGAGAACCTCTGCGTCGGTCGGAAACGCCCCGGTCGCCTTCTTGGAATACCCCAACCGACCGTCGACGGTAATTTCAAACACCCCGCCACCGCTGCGCTTTAATGTCACAGTAGCAGCCTGTTGCGTCTTAAGGATCAGATCCCGCGCCGCACGGGCGCGTGGCTCGTAGCCTCACATGCCGCAATATTCGATTTCGACGTTCATTTTCGATGTCTCCTGGTCAGAACAACAAATCATTTACGCCGCAGCGATTCGCCGCCGCCGGGTGCGGGCAATCGCATCATTGACCTCCGCTTCCGCGGGAGGAATCTCGTCGGGACTGTCCAACGCCTTCAACAAGGCCTCGCGCAGTGCCGCGAGCTTGCGCTCGTTTTCCACCTTCAGTCCAAACACATCCTTCACATAAAACACATCGACCGCGCGGACCCCATAAGTCGTGACATGTGCCGAAGCGATCTGCAGCCCTGAACCACTGATCGCCGCGGTGACATCGTGCAACAGTCCCGGCCGATCACGGCCATTGACTTCCAAAATCGTGTGCGTATTCGACGCATGATTGTCCACCACCACTCTGGGCGGTGCATGAATCGCCCGCATGCGCTTGCCGAACGTATCGCGCGAAAGCTTGCGAATTTCCTGCGTCAACCGTAGCCGTCCCGACAATGCCTGCTCGATCAGAGCAGATAATTTCGCCAATCGGTGCGGTTGGTCGAACGTGCCGCCCGCAGCATCCTGGATCCAGAACGTATCCAACGCCATGCCGTTGGTCATCGTATGAATGCGCGCATCGACGATCGAGCCACCTGCCACCGCCAGCGCGCCGGAAATCTGACTAAAAAGCCCAGGATGGTCGGCCGCATAAATGGTGACTTCCGTGACGGCGCGGGCCGGCAGCGGTTGTGTGTCAACCGTCAGTGGCGCCTTGCGCTGTTCCGCGTCGCGCAACAGCCGTGCGTGCCGGGCATGCGTGTCCGGATCGAACGACAGCCAGTAACCCGGATAGCCCAGATCAGCGAACCATGCCTTGTCCTGCTCGGACCAGCCGAGCAGTAAATCGCCGGCCGCCTGCTTCGCCCGTTGCACACGTACATCGCGCTCCGTGGTCGACAGACCACCGGCCAGGACCTCGGCAACCCGCGCGTACAATTCGCGTAGCAACGTGGCCTTCCAGCCGTTCCACACTTTCGACGACACGGCTCGCATGTCGGCAACCGTCAGGATCAGCAACAACCGCAGCCGTTCCGGCGACTGGATGGTTTCCGCCAAATCGAGGATCGTCTTGGGATCGTCAATATCGCGTTTGAACGCCGTCGCGCTAAGCAAGAGATGATGCAGCACCAACCAGGAAACCGTTTCGGTTTCCTCGGCCGTCATACCAAGTCCCGGACACACTTCCAGTGCAAGTTCAGCACCAAGTTCAGAATGATCGCCGCCGCGGCCTTTGCAGATGTCGTGCAGGATCATCGCCATGTATAACGCGCGGCGGGATGCGATTTGTTCTATCAGTTCAGATGCGACCGGCGCGATCTGCATCAACTCGCCGCGTTCCATCGAGTTGATGACTTTTACCGCCTCGATCGTATGCTCATCGACCGTGAAGATGTGATAGGTGTCGAATTGCATCTGGCCAACAATACGGCCCCAGTCCGGTAAATAACGTCCGAGAAATCCGGTCTCATTCAATATCGTCAACCACTTCGCCCCGTCCGGATGATGTGTCGACACCCGCTCTCCTGGGCGGTCCCCGGGGCGTCGTTTCTCGGGCGGCTTGCCGCACAACAGGTCAAGAAACAACTTTGCCGCCGTTTTGTTGTCGCGCAACGCGACCGCGCGGCGTTCATTCTGGATGAAGGAACGCACGGTCAGCGGATGCAACTCCAGATTCCGATCACGGGCGACCCGCAGGACGCGCAACATTTGAATCGGATCGGTATCGAAATCGCGGCCGGTCATCGGCAGCAGCTTGCCCTCGGCCAGCACGAAACCGGCGTCCAGCAACGCCTGATCGGTCTCCGCCTCGATCGCCGGGGGTCCGAGTGCGGCGCGCAAGATCGCCGGCTCCAGAATCCGCGTCAGCCGGGCGATGTCGCGGGCGTTGAGGAAGTAGTGGCGCATGAACCGCTCCACGCCGTCCTGCCGGCCGTGCCGCGTGTAACCCATACGGGCGCCCACCACCGGCTGCATGTCGAAGGTCAGGCGTTCCTCCGCGCGGCCGGCGACGTAATGCAAATGGAACCGCACTGTCCACAGAAATTCCCAGGCGCGGCGGCCGTGGCGGGCTTCCTGTTGCGTCAGGATACCACCGAGGTCGGCCAGCTCGCCCATGGTCTGCGTGTCGAACACATAACGCGCGATCCAGTACAGCGTCTGGATATCGCGCAAGCCCCCGCGACCCTCCTTGACGTTCGGTTCCACCATGAACGGACTGTCACCGTAACGACGATGCCGCACGGCGCGCTCGGCTTGCTTGGCCGCGACATATTCCGCAATGCCGGCTTCCTTGCAGGCGGCACGAAACCGGCGATGAAAGTCCGCAAACAAATCGGCATCGCCGGTCACATAGCGCGCGTCCAATAATGCCGTGCGAATTGTGGTGTCTTTCGCGCCCTCGATCAGGCAGTCGTCGATCGATCGGGTCGCATGCCCAACTTTGAGCCCGAGATCCCACAAGAAATACAAAATGTATTCGACGGCCTGCAGGGTCGCCGCGTCAGGCTGGTCGGTGGTCAGGAACAACAGATCGATGTCGCTGAACGGTGCCAGCACGCCTCGGCCGTAACCACCGGTTGCGGCCACGCTCAATCGTTCCGGCGGCGCGATGCCGGCGTCGTGGTTTACGTGCTCGTACAAACCGCCGATCACACCGTCGACCAGCGCACCCAGCAGCCGGGCAGCCTGCAAGCCGGTCAGTTGTTCTTGCTCGAAGGCCTGCCGGACGTAGGTCTGAATGCGCGCGAGGTGCCGGCGAAATGCCGCGATGGCCGCCTCCCGCGGGATCGGCGATTGTTCCGAGGCAAGCGCCGCCATCGCCATCGACAATTGTGCAGCCGCGGCTTCCGGCGCCTTGGGCATCGCCACCGGGTTCAGCATGGCATGGGTCGTTTTCGGCCAGGGTCTATCAACGTTGGTCTCCGGCAGGGGCAGGCAGGAGGGCTTTCAGCCGGTAGAGTGCATCCAACGCCTCCCGCGGTGTCAACCGGTCCGGGTCAATTTCTGCGAGCGCGCGACGCAATTCATCATCCGGCGACGCCTCTTCCCGTTCTTCATCTGGGGCCGCGGCAGCCGCGAACAAGGGCAGCGCGCCCAATACACCGCCAACTGCGAGCGGCCCACTTTGTTTTTCCAGTGCATTTAACAGCGAAGCTGCACGACGCACCACTGGTTTCGGCACACCGGCAAGTTCCGCGACGTGAACACCCCAGGATCGCCCCGCTGCACCCTCGGCCACCTCATGTAGGAACACCACACTGCCTCGCCACTCCTTCACGCGCATCGTGTGCGGACGGATTCGCGGCATCCGCTCTGCCAGTTCAGCAAGTTCGTGGAAGTGTGTGGCGAAAATGGTACGACATCTGACGCTGGAATGGAGCGCCTCGAGGACGGCCCAGGCGATGGCGAGACCGTCTGTTGTCGCGGTGCCGCGGCCGATCTCGTCGACCACGACCAGCGAGCGAGGGCCGGCCTGGTTCAGGATCGCCGCCGTCTCGGTCATTTCAACCATGAAAGTCGAGCGCCCGCGTGCCAGATCGTCTGCCGCGCCGACCCGGCTGAACAGACGATCGACGATACCGATGCGGGCCTCCTCGGCGGGCACCGGCAGTCCGGCCTGCGCCAGCACGGCAACCAGCGCGTTTTGCCGCAGAAATGTTGACTTGCCAGCCATGTTCGGGCCGGTCAGCAGCAGCACCCGCCGCTCGGGCGACAGATCGCAGGCATTGGGCACGAAGGCCGCCTGACCGGCGAGCGCCTGCTCCACCACCGGATGACGTCCACCACGGATCAGAAACGAGTCATCATCGGTCACCACCGGCCGGCACCACGTCCCCGAAGTTGCGAGCGCCGCCGCCGATTGCCCAACATCCAGCAAAGCGAGGGCATCTGCGCGTGCGGCAAGGCCGTCGGCATGTTCGAGCGTTGCTTCAGTCAGTCGCGTAAAGACAAGTTTTTCGCGCGCGGCGGCCCGATCGGCTGCTTCGGTAATCCGCCGGTCCAGGTCGGACAGACCGGGTTCGGTGAACCTCGCACCACTCGCCATCCCCTGGCGTAACGTCAGTTGCGGGAAGGCCCGCAGAGCTTCAACTGACGCAGCGGGGGCTTCGATCACGTAACCGAGTTGCGCGTGATGGCGGATTTTAAGGCTCGCAACGCCGAATTTCTGCGCGTAGTCGAGTTGCATCGAGGCCAGCACCCGGCGGCTGTCGTCGCGCAACGCGCGGTGCGCATCCAGTTCGCCATCAAAACCAGGACGAATGGTGCCGCCGTCATCGACCCGTAACGGTGCTGGATCGGTCAGTGCTGCCGTCAAAATGGCCTGGATTGGCAATTGTTGCGCCAGGATCGCGTGGGCAGCCGATAATGTTTCGGGCAGCGGCCCTTCCAGCGATGACGCTGCCTCTCGTGCTGCCGCCAGCGTGTCGCGCACCGCAGCGAGGTCGCGTGGCCCGCCACGGTTCAACGACAACCGGCCAAGCGCGCGGGCGACGTCCGGTGTGGTGCGTAACGTGGCACGCAATCGGATCGTCGCGTGCGGGTTGGCCAGCATCCACGACCAGGCATCCTGCCGAGCCGTGACGGCGACCGGATCGGTGAGCGGCGCCGCCAGCCACGCTCCCAGCAGCCGGGCGCCCGCCGGGGTCACGGTCTGCTTCACCGCAGCCAGCAGCGTGTGCAGCACGCCGCCATCTCGGGCGCGATGGATCTCGAGGCTGGCGCGCGTAGCGGCGTCCATGGCCATCACTCCGGCGTCACCCATCGGCGTTGGCCGCGCTAATCTGGGCAGGGCGCCAGCCTGCGTCGAACGCACATAGTCGACGGCGAGCATTGCCGCCACCGCCTCGGCGTTACTGAAGGTTCCGAAGGCGTCGAGGCTGGCAGTCTGGAACAGATCGGCCAGTCGCCGGCGCGCAACCAACGGCGGCGAGGGCACGGTTTCCGGACCGCGGCGTTGAGCCCATTCGCCAAGCGGCAAGGTTTCGGGTGCGATGATCTCGGCGGGTTCGAGACGGCCAAGTAACGCCGGCAATTCGGCGGGGGTCAGCGCGGCCGTCTCAAACACCCCGGTGGAGATATCGAGCCAGGCCGCACCGACATTGTCATGGTCACGGGAAAGCGCGAGCAGCAGGTTGGGTTGACCGGCTTCCAGCAACGCTTCTTCGGTGAGCGTGCCGGGGGTGATAAGGCGGACAACCTCTCGCTTTATCGGCGTTTTCGCGGAGGCGCGCTGCTTCGGGTCCTCCATTTGCTCGGCGACAGCGACTCGATAGCCGCGGCGGATCAGACGGGCGAGGTAGGCCTCGGCAGCGTGCTTCGGGACGCCGCACATCGGGATCGGGACGCCGTTGTGCTCGCCGCGGTGGGACAGCACGATGTCGAGCGCAGCAGCGGCAGCCTCGGCGTCGGAGAAGAACAGTTCGTAAAAATCCCCCATGCGGAAGAACAGCAGGGCGTCAGGATGCTCGGCCTTGGCGGCGAACCATTGCGCCATGGCGGGGGTGGCACCGGCCGGGATGGGTGGAGACGAAGACGGCATTCGGTTGGTTTAGCGTGGTTCATCAAGCGATGGGTATGGGCCGCATCCGATACCGGTCCAGGTTTGCAACAGAACGGCTTCCGCCTCCCACGTCATGGCCGACGGTCGCCTTTTAAAACATCGGCCCGCGGTTCGCCGCGCCGCCATCAATCGTGATGATCGTTCCGGTGGTGTAGGCGGAAATGTCCGAGGCCAGGAATGCAACCATGGTCCCGATCTCCTGCGGCGTGCCGGCGCGACCCATGGGCAGCGGTTTCATCAGTTCCTCCCACTTGTTTTCATCGCCCAGTCGATCCTTGGCACGGGCTTTCATGATGGTGATGAGACGATCGGTGGCGATGGCGCCCGGATTGATGCCGACGACGCGCAACTTGTCATCGCCGGCCGAGCCGCCAAGCGCCCTGGTGAATGCCATAAGTGCCGCGTTGCCGGTCGAACCGGCGATGTAGGTGCGGTCCATCTTCTCGCCCGCCACGCCGAGCACGTTGACGATGACGCCGCGGCCGCGCGATTTCATATCGGCGTAAAATCGCCGGCACATGTTGATATAGCCGAAGACTTTCAGATCCCATGCCTGGCGCCAGCGATCCTCGGTGACCTGTTGCAGGTCGCCGGCCGGGATGGCGCCGGCATTGTTGACCAGAATGTCGATGCCGGCATGCTCCGCCACCAACTTGTCGACGTTTGCCGAATTGGAAATATCATAGGCATGTACCTGAACGTTGACGTTCCATCGGCGCATGATGCGTAGCCGCGCGGCGTCCAGGTCGGCTTGCGTCCGAGACACCAGAATGACGTTGACACCCTCGGCCGCGAGCGCCTCGGCACTGGCCAGCCCGATGCCCTTCGATGCGCCCGTCACCAGCGCGGTTCGACCACGAAGATTGAGTTCCATTTCTGCCTCCCTGTTTCAAACCGTCAAATAGCGGCTGCGGATTTCCTGTTCCTCGGCGCGGAACCGTTCCGGTGTCGCGGCGTAGACCATGCGGCCTTTGACCATCACGTGCAATTCGTCAGCGACCGCTTCGGCAAGCTTCATGTTCTGTTCGACCAGCAGAATGGTCACGTTCTCGTCACGCAGCTTGCGAATCACTCCGGCGAGTTTGCGGATTACCAGGGGCGCCAGTCCTTGACTGGGTTCGTCCAATAGCAGCACTTTCGGATCCGACACCAAAGCGCGCGCGATGGCCAGCATCTGCTGCTCCCCGCCCGAGAGATTGGCGCCACGGTTGCGCGCCCTTTCCCGCAACGCCGGAAACAGCTCCAGCAATCTGGGCAGCGGCCAGGCGCGGGCAGGAACG
>Ga0187867_10002564_pt1 | contig 14934 bp, 8 predicted proteins | sample June2016WEW_13_1_FD_132976 | JGI IMG/M metagenome (GOLD analysis project Ga0187867, IMG submission 132976) | Peatland microbial communities from SPRUCE experiment site at the Marcell Experimental Forest, Minnesota, USA - June2016WEW_13_10 | ecosystem: Environmental > Terrestrial > Soil >... | reverse complement strand
CGCGGTACGGGCCACGACCGCGCCCGCCAGGGTGAGGCCGAGCCCGGCGACCATGGCGCCGCCCGGGGTGGCGTAGGTGGCGCGCAGCCGCAGCACGCAAGCGCCGATAAGGTGGCTCAGGCCGCCGCCGAGCGCGGTCGTGTGCACCGCCAGCGTCAGGCCGGCCAGCCCGAGCGCGGCCACGACCGACCATCCAGCGGCGAGGTAGGTGACCATGGCCAGCAGCGGCGCCCTCGCCGTCCATTTGGCCCGGCCCAGCATCCGGGCGCCCAAAGTGCCGACGCAGACGGCATACGCCACCAGCACCACGGCGATGGTCACCGGGGCCCACCAGCCTCAGCCTCGCCGAGGGCTTGGTCCAGTGCCTCGCGCAGCACCGCAGCGTCGTGCGGGCTCATCTGCAGCGCGAAATGCGCGAGCGCCGTGCGCCGGTCAGCACTGGTCGACAGCGCGTCGCTCATCAGCGCCGCGGTGTAGCCGGACCGGGAACCGGTGGGCTCGTAGCGCCACGCACGGCCATCCCGCTCCCGGCGCAGCCACCCTTTGCGGTACAGGTTCTCCATCACCGTCATCACGGTGGTGTAAGCGAGAGGCCGGTCTTTTCCGAGTTCGTCGACCACGTCGCGGACGAGCGCTGGACGTCCCCACTCCCACAACCGGTCCATGATCACCGCTTCCAGCTCACCAAATCGTCGCATCCGTCACTTCCCTCACCCGCTCCGCCTGCGGTCACGGTCAGGCCGTCGCCACACCGGCGACTATCTACTAACACGCATAGCATACGTCGGCGGTTCAGGCCTCTGGCAACTTTTGTGCCTTGTCGTGAACGAATGCCTGTCTACTATCCGTGTTAGTAAGTATGTCAGCTATCACGCAACCTCCCAGCGATCAGCTCCCCGGCGACACCGATGCCGCCATCCGCGAGCTGTACGCCCAGCACGCCAGGGCCCTGCACAGTTACGTCGAGCGGTTCTGCCCGGACTGGGCGAGCGCAGACGACATCGTGCAGGAAACCTTCATCCGGGCCTGGCGTCACCTGCCCCAGCTGAGTGCCGATGACCGGCCAGTCCGGCCCTGGCTGTTCCGGGTCGCACGCAACTTGCTGATCGATGCTTTCCGGGCTGCGCGGGCCCGCCGATGACGGTCCAACCGCAGCCCGCTGACGATGCCCGGACCGATTCAGGGCTGGATCGGGTTCTGGATCAGGTTCTGGATCAGCAGATCGTGGCCGCCGCACTGCAGCATTTGTCGCCCGCGCACCTGACCGTGCTCGTAGAGACCTTTTACCACGGGGAAAGCCTGGCCACGGTGGCCCGTCAGCTCGGCATACCGGCGGGCACGGCCAGGTCACGGCTCCACTATGCGCTGCATGTTTTGCGCCAGGAGCTGCAAGAGGACGACCCGATCGCGTCCTGACGGACAGCCGTCTGCCCTGGGATTTCCCAGCCGCCGACCCTAACGCCGATTTCGCGGCCGCGAGTCGACCCTTGGCTGACTGAACGGAATCCTGCCGAGGGATCACGAGCGGCATCGACATGCAGGCGCTTTGCGTCGAGCTTCGCTGCGGATGCCCCGGGTCATGGGGGATGTCATGCTGACTGCTCATCCTCGTTGCAGATGACACCACCCCGGTCCCCGCGCGTCGGCGGTGTGGCGGAGTAGCTCGAATCCATGTAGTTCATGGTCAAGTGGCTCAATAATGGTGCGCCAGTGATCAAGGATACGGACGTGATAAATCACCGTCATCGTGCCTGGTGGGGCTACCAGATCCGTCACTACCAGGACGTCTGGCCCCCGACTGGGGGTCAATCCGCCTAGTGAAAATCGGCGCTAACGACGGGATGAGATCGCTTGCCGCGGAGGTACCGCGCGGGCGGCGGGCGCGCGAAATCACGCCGCCTGGCCCTTGCCCTGGCCGGGCGGCCCGCAGTGCTCGCTGATGGCAGGTCACCGGCACCCCGGGCCGTCGCGAACCTGCTCGTCGCCCTGCATGATGCCGGTGCCCGGGACATCCCGCTGCCGGCCTGCGCCCGGTGCGGAAGGCAAGTCAGGGGCTTCCAGCGCCGCGGTCAGGACTGGTACTGCACGCCCTGCATGCGGCGCGACGAGCCGTGCGCCGCATGCAGGAAGGACCGGCCCGTCGCCTCCCGGGACCGGGCAGGCCGGCCGCGGTGCGCGAAGTGCCCGGACGACGACGGGCGTGACCCGGTCACCGTCATCCATGGCATCGTCACCGCCCTGGATCCCGGCGCAGGGCGGGAAACAGTCGCCGGTGCCGTCCGCCAGGCTGCTCCCCGGCCCTCATACCAGCAGAAACTGGCATGGGCACTGGAGAAGAATCCGGCGCTGCTGACCGGGGACGGACATCTCGCGCCGCTGCGCGCGATCCCGCAGTTCATTGAGATGCTCCACGGCGCGGGCGTCGCCGGGGTCGTCCGCCCGGCCTGCGGGCGCTGCGGCCGCGTGGTACGCACCGACAAGCCGCTGGACGGCGTCCGGGTCTGCCGGACCTGCATCGCGCACTCCCGCACCGAGCCGTGCGCACGCTGCGGAGCCATCCGCGAGCCCGTCACCCGCGACGGGCAGGGCCGGCCGATCTGCGCGAGCTGCTTCGTCACCGCTCCGGAGAACCTGGAGACCTGCACCGGCTGCGGCCGGGTCCGCCCGGTCGAGCGGCGAACCGCGGACGGGCCGCTTTGCTCCCGGTGCCCTTCCCTTCCGGTCCTGGCATGCTCGGTCTGCGCGCAGACGGTGCCCTGCGGGATCTCCCGGGCAACCGGGCTGCCATGGTGCCCGCCCTGCCAGCGCCGGCGGGCCGCGTGCTCAGCCTGCGGACGCCATGAGCCGGCCGCCTCCGGCACGCTGAACCGCCCGCTCTGCGCCGGCTGCACTCCGCCGCCGCCCTGGGCGCGCTGCCCTGTCTGCCGCGACCCGGATCATCCCAGCCCCGGCACGTGCGCCCGCTGCATCGTCAACGCTAGGCTGGACGAGCTGATGGGGCCCGACGCCGGCGCGCTGCCGCCCGGCCTGCAGGCGCTGCGCCGCGAGATCGCCGGCGCCGAGCACGCGGTCACCGCGATGCGCTGGGCGGCCAAGCCGTCCATAGCGCCGGTACTGTCCGGCCTCGCCGACGGCAGCATCGCGCTCACTCACCAGGCACTCGACGGGCTGCCCCAGCGCCCGGCCCTCGCCCACCTGCGCCAGACCCTCGTCGCCACCGGCGCGCTGCCGTGGCGTGACGAGGAGATGACCCGGCTCGAGGCATTCCTCCACGGCCTGCTGGACTTCCAGGCCGACCCGGAACGGCGCAGGCTCTTGCACCGCTACCTGATCTGGCACCTGGTCAGGCGCATGCGCAGCCGCAACAACGGAAAACCCGCCACCCGGCAGCAGGCCCTCCTGACCCGCAGGCTAGCCCGCGGCGCCATCGCGTTCCTGGACTGGCTCGGCTCCGCCGGCCTCACAATGGGCACCTGCCAGCAGGCCGACCTCGACCGCTGGCTCGCCAGCGGCCAGGCCGTCTACCGGGAAGAAGCCGGCCGGCTCATCCGCTGGGCGCACGCCGCCCGCCTCACCTCCTGCTACCTTCCCTCCGCCGCCCGCTGGACCGGCCCCTCGGCCATCCTCGACGGCGAGGACCGGTGGGACATCGCACGCCGTCTCCTGCACGATGACACGCTCAAGTCCGAAGACCGCCTCGCCGGGCTCCTCGTCCTCTTCTACGCCCAGGGCGTGACGGCGCTCAGCCGCATGACCGGCCGGCCAGGTCCAGGCCGGCGGCAACGGCACCGTCCGGCTCCAGCTCGGCCGGGTGCCCGTCCAGCTGCCAGAGCCGGCCGCCTCGATCGCCCTCGCCGTCGCGGCCAACCGCAAAGGCCACGCCACCATCGGGGCCGCCGGGCCATCGCCCTGGCTGTTCCCGGCGGGCAGCCCGGACAGCCGATCAGCGGCGCAAGGCTCACCAAGCGGCTCGACGCACTCGGGATCAGCCCCCGCCAGGCCCGCAGCACAGCACTGTTCCAGCTCGCCGCCGAGGTTCCCGCCGCTATCCTCGCCCGCACCCTCGGCGTCAGCACCAGCGTCGCCGTCCTCTGGCAGCGCCTGTCCGCAGGCGACTGGGCCGTCTACGCCGCCGACGTCAGCCGCCGGCCCCCTCAACAGTCCGTTCCGTCACGTCACGAAACGCCAGGCCAGCCGTGACCAGCCCCGCCCGCTCCCGCATCTCATCCTGGCCGGGCAGACCCCCGCCCAGGCTGAGCAGGCCCTGGCCGCCGTCCGCGTCTGGACCGTCGCCCCGCCGCCGTCATCACCAGCTACGCCGCCGCGCGTTCGCCGGGTACTGGGCGCGCAGCAGCCGCCTCCCGGCCCCGCCCGGCGTCCCCCGCCTCCCGCGCCTATCAGGCCCGCGCCGCCCAGGCCGCCCCCGCCTGGACCGCCCACCGCACGAACTGGACCTAGCCCCAGCACGTGTCGCCTAAGCCGCGCGTACAGGCGCCCTGCCGCCCGCGCTGCTACCCCGATGCCGGCGAGGGGGTCGCGGAACAGCGCGGCATCGATCTGTGCGATTCCCGGGTGCAGCCTGATGTACCTCGCATCTGCCTCCGGCGGACCCCTCATGTACCTGGCAGGCGATTGGGGTGTAACGGCCTTGCGGGCGGTGGCTCTGGCCCGCCGCTGAGCTAGGGCCATAGCGCATCCCGGACTGGCGGGTGCTGCCCGGTTAACCTCCGGCCCGTCTGGGATCTAGCCGTCCTGTTGGGCCTTCGCGAGCGGGATGACACGATGTCAGTCGCCGCTTGGGGTGCGGGCCCTGGAGCTGCGCCTTCCGGTGGATGTCACGCTCTGTATAACCATCGGTAGGGGGTCCACAGGGCGCGCCGGCCGGCCCGTGGGACTAGGTCTGTACTGGCGAGCAAACGTGGAGCAAACATGGCCCAGAAACGGCCTGCACGAGGTGGCCCGGAACGGGTATAATCCCAGGTCAAAATGGGTGCGCCGCCAGGGACTTGAACCCCGAACCCGCAGATTAAGAGTCTGCTGCCCCGTATTTCGCATTAGTGCGCTCTACCTGCGCGTTTACGATGCCACCTGCGGAGATATGCAGCAGCTGCCCCGGATTTGGTGCCGGTTCGTACCGGCTGCTACCGGGCCGTACCGGGACATCCGAGCAACCACGGAGCAACCGCCGATGCGCACAGGTCTAGACCACCATGGCCGAGGTCCTGCGGCATGGCCGGTAAAGGTATGGCTGCCCGCCACCCGATACGTGCTAACCGCTTCTAGAGTCCCGCCGAAGCGGCCGACACGGTTCGTGATCCCTGCAGGCAGTGCCCGGATCTGACCTGGGATCACAGCCTCGGTTGTCCCGGACGTGAGAGGCGGGCGATGTGCCTGACCGTACCTTCGGTGCCCGGTTTGCCGGGTACCGGCGGTGCGAACCTATGACGCATAGCGGGGGTCCTGCTGCGAATGGACTTCAGGGGCCACGAGCGCCAGCCGTATGGTATCTGAATGGATACGGTATCTCATCGGATACACTGGATGAATGACGAGAGCCGCCGAACTGCTTGAGCAGGTCCGGGTCGGTGCCGGCCTGACCCAGGAGGAGCTAGCGCGCCGTGCCGGGACCTCGCGGCCGACGCTGTCGGCGTACGAGCACGGGCGGAAGTCTCCGACGGTCGCCACCTTTGCCCGGCTCCTTTCTGGTGCAGGGTGGGAACTGGCGGCGCAGCCGCAGGTGTCATTCACCCGGCAGCCGTCCGCGCGCGGAAGACTGACGTGGGTCCCGGATCGACTGCCGCGACTTGACGTGGCTCGCGCCCTCGCGGTGGTGGAACTGCCGTTGCACCTCAACTGGTCCGCACCAGGACGCGTGTTCGACCTCAGGTTGCGCGCCGACCGGGCACGCGTGTACGAGATCGTCCTGCAAGAAGGAAGGCCCGCCGACATCCTCGCTTACGTCGACGGCGCGCTGCTCGCTGACCTGTGGGACGACCTGGTCCTCCCGCGAGCGATCCGGTCTGCATGGGCACCACTGGTCTCGCCGTCCGGCGGGGCGGCGTGATGACGGCGGGCGACGGCCAGCCTGAGCTAACCGCCTTCCAGCTGGAGGTGGCCAGGATGTTCTTCGCGCTGCCCGCCAGCAGGGGCTTCCTGCTGGCCGGGGGAGCAGCCCTGCTCGCACAGCACCTTACGGCACGGCCCACCGAAGACCTCGACTTCTTCACCCCCCCGGAGCGCGGGGATGTTCCCGCCGCACGCGATGCCCTGGAGGCCGCGGCCCGCCAGCGAGGCTGGATTACCGAGCGGATCCATGACAGTGACACGTTCTGCCGGATGGTCATCCGCAGCGCTGACGACGGGGTTCTGATCGACCTGGCCGTGAATGCGCCACCGGATCTCCCTGCCTCCGCGACCCCGGCCGGGCCGACGCTGGCCCCCGAAGAGCTCGCTGGCCACAAACTCCTCGCCCTGTTCGACAGGGCCGCCGCACGGGACTTCGCCGACATCTACGTCCTCGCCCGCCGCTTCGGCAAGGACGTGCTGCTCGCCCGCGCCGCGCAGATCGACGCGGGCTTCGACACCGAGGTACTCGCCGACATGATCGCCACCCTCGACCGGTTCACCGACAGCGAGATACCCATACCCGACGGCTCGTCCGCGGCCGAACTGCGAGCGTTCTACGCGGCCTGGCGACCGGAACTCACAGCATAAGCCGGGTTCCGCCGGAACTGGCTGATCCAGCAAACTGCAGGCCAGACGCTACAGGCGCACTTCTGGCACCTTACAGGTCAGCGTTTACCGTGAGCACGACGCCTCCGCGCGTCAACCCAGCGGTCCTCCCGTCTCCGGTGCCAAACGAAGAAGCGGGAGGGCCGCACCCATAACGACGTGATCACCGTGCCGTCGCACACGAAAAAAGACAACCCAAAGGCTGCCCTTAAACCCTGTGTCCACACCTTCAGTGACGCAACCGGCTCCCTACACCCTCAATCCCGGTGGCCGGAGACAGTCTGCTCGCTGGCACGAATCAGGACATCGTTGATCACGACGCGGGCTCATTGCGCTGCGCACTCCGGCCGGTACCAACGGCCTGCATGACCACCGTAGCCAGCCGCAAAACGGCAGCTCAAAGGCTACGACGGGGTTATGGTGCCCTTCAGGATCATTTCCGGGTCCGGCGGCATGACCGCGCGGGTGGCGTCATCCACGAATATCGCCTGGTGGCATAGGTTTTCGGCACCCACAGGCCAGCTGCGATCCGTATGCGGTTGCGGCGCGGGACCCGCCCGTCCGAACGTGCCCGTGGGATGGCCGGTCTACAGGGTGTGGGCGGCCCTATGGGAGCTGCGCAGTGACGGGCCATCAGGGTCTGCCCGGAGGCCACCATCTTGTCACGGAGCGTGGCCGAGGCGCAGTACCCACACGCGCGCGTAGCCGCTATGCCCGCTATGCGCGGCTGGCTGGACGCCTGTTGCTGCTACCCGCCCACGCCCGAACCGTCACTGGAACGAGCGAACCGCTTAGGTGCACGAGCTCTTGACCGGGCGCTTGTTTGGCGCCCAGACTTTTCTCAGTGTCCACTCGACGGGCTAGGTGACCTCCCGCGAGGTGAATCGGCGTCGAACGGGACGCCCGGGGGTGGCGACCTACTCGGAGGATCCCACGGTGCCTTCGCCGTTCGTCCCACCCGCCCCCTACAGCATCGCCGATGACAGTCGGATGAGCGAGGACTACCTGCTCACCGACGACATCCTGATCGATGCCTCGAGCCCGAACCCGCTTGCTGCGGTGCCCATGCCGGGCGTCCAGTGGACCGCCCTCGCCGTGGTCAGCGGACGCGGGTTGGTCCACGTCGTCCCCGACCAGAACTCGCAGTCCGGCTGGGATCTGGTACCCGTACCATCCGGCGGGGCGGCGACCGAGGTCGTCGCGGTCGGGGATGGGACCAACACCGGCCACATTTTCTACGCCGACGGCACCCAGAGCTACCACTCGAGTTTGGGGGCCGGCGGGACCTGGTCGACTCCGGATGTGCTGCCGCCCGCGACCGGTCTCGCGGCGACCAACGTCCCGCTGACCAACGAGCCGGTCGCCGTCGGGGTCACTGCGGACGGCGACCTCCTCCTGATCCGCAAGAACTGGACCACCGGGCAGTGGCAGGGGACCGTGATCGACATGGCCAAGGGGCTGGCCGGCGCCCAGGTCGTGCTCAAGATGGTGGACTTCGACAACTGGACCCTGGCTGCCGTGGTCGAGGGCAAACTCCAATTCTACTCCGGGCGCGACACCACGGTGGCCTCGACACAGCCATACGTCGTGCCGACTTCCAACACCGTCACCCGCATCCACTTCGCCTACCAGCGAACGGGCTCGACGATGGTGATGTTCTCCGACGACCAGAACGCGCTGCACACCTCGTTCGGCTTCACCGACCAGGTCAGCGCGATCCCCAACTCCACGGTGGTCCAGGGCGCCGGCGTCGTCGACACCGCGATGCCGCCCCGCGTCCACTTCTACGGCGTCGATCCGACAGGCAAGCTCTGGGTGCTGCACCAGACCGCCTGGGACGCCGACGCCCCGGTCTGGGCGCCCATCTTCCCGCTGGACACCAACGTGGCGACCGTGGCCTCTCCGCAGAGCGCCCTCGCCGCCGCGCGGCTGTTCGCCGTCGGCGCCGACCAGACGTTGCACGCTCTGGTCCAGGACCAGAGCACACAGCTGTGGACCCGCAACGTGGTCCAACAGCCGGGGCAGAAGCCGTATTCGCTGACTCGCTACCGGACCCGGCTGCTGGTCACCGACGCCAACGGCAACCCCGCTCCCGGGGTGCCGGTCACCATCGGCGCCTCCTTGGAGACGGCGATCCTGGTGGGCGGCTCGACCTACTTCATCGGCCCCGGCACCCAGACGGCGACCGTGGCCACCGACGCGACCGGGGTGTTGACCATCAGTCGCACCGCGACCAGCCTGGTGTCTCCCAGCTACGTGGTGTCGGTGCCGAACTCGGGCCCGGCGAAGACCGTCGCTCCCGACGGCAACTACCACGCGTTCCTGTCGGGGAAGGCGTCGATCAACACGGCGTCGGCGGTGATCCCGCCGATGAGCCGGGACACTTTGGTCAACGCTCAGGTGGGCGGTCAGCCGTTGGCTCCGGGGGTGACGGCAGACAAGGCCGGCACGGCGTCCAGCGCGATCATCAACGGCATGAACTCCGCCCCGGGCAACGCCTCGGCTTTCCTGGCCACCGGCCACGTCGGCTGGTCGCTGAGCGCCGAGGATCCGGACCACCCCGTGTTCCAGTACCACAAGACCCGCGCCGATCTGGTGGCCCACCTGCAGACGCTCGGCCCGGCCGGCGTGCAGGTCACCGACGCCGGGGGCGCCGACGCGGTCGGATCCGCCATCGCTGACTTCTTCGGCGACGTCCTGCACGCCATCGAGACCTTCGCGATGGAGGTCGTCGACTGGGTGGTCAACGTGGTGGACTCGTTGATCAACTTGGTGGTCAAGGTCGCCGACGAGATCATCCACCTGGCGGCCATCGTCATCCGCAGCATCGAGGACGCCATCCCCTTCATCCACGCGATCTTCGCCTGGATCGGCGCCCTGGTGGAGAAGGTGCTCGACTGGATCAAGGACCTTTTCGGGTGGGGCGACATCTGGAACACGAAGCTGGTGTTCGAGCACCTGGTGACGACGGCCATTTCGGCGCTGGAGTGGGCGGCCGGCAAGCGCGCGCTGGTGGAGACCGGCACCTTCTTCAGCGACCTCAAGAGCAGCGTCGACGTCCAGTTCGCCGCCGCCATCAGCCACTTCTCGGGTCAGTCCCTGACCCAGATCTCCACCCCTGCCAGCTTCCGCTCCCGACCGTACGGCCTTGGCCAGCAGGTCGCCGCCGGGATCGACACCGGCAGCGACGCTCAGAACAACTGGATGATGTCCAAGGTGACCGACAACGTCGGCGGGTCCGGGGCCTTGGCGCCGCTGTCGAGCAGCCTGCCGCCGAACCTCTTCGACGATCTGTGGGGCGCCATCACCGCGCCGAGCATCACCGCGGACCTGAACACCGCACTGAGCGACCTGAACGACTTCTTCGCGACGCTGTTCAGCGATCCCAAGGACCTGGGCAGCCGTGGTGTGTCGGACCTGATCTCCGCCGCCCAAGCGCTGGTGGACTTCGTCATCGACCTGCTCGACAGCATCGTCAGCAAGATCATCGACCTGGTCTCGACCGCCCTCGGGGTCGCCGCCGACATCCTCACCCAACCGCTCGGAGAGATCCCCGTCGTCTCCTGGCTGTACACCAACGTCGTCTGCCCGTCCGACCAGCAGGAGCAGCTGTCCATCCTGCGGCTGGCCTGTCTGGTCCTGGCCCTACCGGTCACGCTGATCTACAAGGCCGCCAACTCCGGCAACCCGCCGTTCGATCAGGCCACCACCAACCAGATCCTCTCCTGGACGTTCACCCCGCCCGGGACGCCGTCGGCGGTACGGCCCGATCCGGCCACGCTTGGCGACCCGTCCGTGCTCGCCAAGGTGGCGGCGTACCTTTCACTGCCGCAGGCCTGCGCGGACATGACCTGCGACAGCTTGTCGGTGGACGGGAAAGGCACGCTGGTCCAGGCGTCGGGCTGGTTCGACGTGGTCGTCAACTCGGTCATCCTGGTGCTGGATTGGCCGGACCAGCCGTTCGACTTCAGCTGGGACTGGCCGGCACTCAGCGAAGCGCAGCGGCTAAGCCGGTCGGCCTGGATCGTGTACTTTGCGCCGTTGTTGCTCAACCAGGCGATGCTCGTGCTACCCGAGCCGGAGGAGGGGCAGGTCGCACAGGACGACGAACCGGCCGGCAAGACCTGGCTGACGATGGTCGGGGCCCTCATCCTGGGGCTCGGCCTGGCCGGCGCCATCGCGGGCAAGAGTGACGACCCACCGACGACCAATGACTACGGCATTGCGGCCGCCGTCCTGGGGCCGCTGCCGCTGATCACCACACTGCCGTTGCTGCTGGACGCGGCGGTCGCGGCCTCCGAAGAGGCCACCGTCGGCATCAAGCTCTTGATCGACGCCATCGGCGATATCGGCGCCGGTTTCACCGCCCTGAGCGGACTGTCCTAAGGAGCCGGACCCATGACCCTTTCTGCTACTCGTCGCGGCCGGATCGCCGCGTCGCCGGTCAGCACGATTCTGGGCTGGATGCAGGGCCGCACCGTGACCGAGGGCTGGGACGTGGTGTGTGCCATCGCCTACGACAAGGTCAACGAATGGTTCCTCGAGCAGTACGTGGACCGGCTCTCCGCCGGGGAGGACGCGGTGATCAACGGGTCGGTGACCCAAGCCGGCGGCGTCGCCATCCAGGCGGTCAACCTCACCCTCGGCCCACCCTTGATCAACTTCTCGCCGACCTACCCGGCCAACTACGTAGGGCTGACGGTGAACTTCCTGTCCGGGCAGGTCAACGTCGTGCAGACCAACGGTGGCGCGACGAACGTGCTCAGCACCCAGGTGATCACGCCCGGCGACGACTACGCCCTCACCGGACTGGTGCCGCTGGCCAGCGTCCAGGGCGAGGTGGACAACGGCCACGACGTCGTGATCGACATCGTCAACGGCCAGTCGTTCTCCGCCAGGCTTGATCTCCCGGAGGGGGCCCAGACCCTGCTGGGCCAGTTCATGCAGAGCTGGCTGGTGGACAACCTCAAGGGCTACACCTACAAGCTCGGCACCTTGATCTACGGCGACAACGGGACCAACCTCGTCCCCGCCGGCACCTTCCAGTTCGCCACGCAGATCGACGCCACCGACGCGACCGACACCGGCCGGCTGTTGCTGTTCATCCCCACCACCTACAACCCGAGCGGCGGGTCGCAGACCGCGTTGGGGCTGGCCGATGTCGTACCGCAAGGCTGCTCGACGGCGTTGATCATCTCCAGCCGCGCGCTGTTCGCGGGGATCCTCGCGGGCTTCTACACGTCCACGTTCAGCAAGTTCGGGGTCCAGGCCACCGCCAGCCAGCCGACGCCGAGCAGCGCCTACAGCCTGGCCCTGACCGCGGGCAGTGTGGACCTGGGGCAGCAGTCGTACGCCTTCGAGCCCAACACCGCGTTTGCGGGCACGGTCTTCTCCGGGCAGACGGGTTGGGGCGGCGACACCCACGAGCCGGTGGTGGTGCCGCTGTCGGGGACGCAACTGCTGCTCAGCAGCAACCAGCTGCACATCTCCGCGCGGCTGCAGTGGCCGCAGGACCTGGCCATCCGCGCTGCCGCGCCGCGTTCGGAGGGCGTCGCGGCCTGGGGCACCGTGACCATGACCGCCTCGGTGACCTGCGACACCACGGCCTCGGTGACCGCGGTCCAGGACACCGTCACCCTGGCCGGCACCCCCAGCATCTCGGTCACCTTCGACGCCAGCAGCATTAACAGCGACACCAACTTCGCCGACGACTGGAGCCAGCTGGCCGATCAGATCACGGCAGCGGCCTCAGCTGCCCTGACCGAGCTGTTCCAGGTGCCGCTGCCGCAGATCAACGCGTTCGCGGTCAGCAACCTGTTGTTCCCGGGGAAGAACATCCTGGACTTCCAGTCTGTCTACCTGCCCGGCGACCTGGTGATCTTCGGCGACGTTGCTGCTCCCGGCGTATTGGTGAGTCCGGGCTCGGCGACCCTAGGACCCGGCGGCAGCCAGCAGTTCTCCGCCACCCCCAGCAGTGGCGAGGCCGTGACCTGGACGGCCACGTACGGAACGGTCTCCGGCTCAGGCCTCTACACCGCGCCGTCGACGGTCAGCCAGGTGGCGGTGGACACGGTGGTGGCCACCGGCCAGCAGTCCGGAGATGCCGCGGCCGCGTTGGTGACCATGGTGCCGCAAGGGGCCCAGGTCAGCCCGGCCTACACGCTGATGCAGCCGACCACGCCGCCGCAGCAGTTCTCCGCCGCCCTCTCCGGCGCCCCCAACCAGGAGGTAACGTGGTCGATGACGCCGCAGGTCGGAAGCCTGAACCCAGCGGGCCTGTACACGCCACCCAGCAGCGTGACGGCGCCGCAGGCGGTGACCATCACCGCCACTAGCCGGTCGAACTCCGCGATCTCCGGCACCGCCCTGGTGGTGCTGGCGCCGAGCTCGCCGACCGTAGTGGCGGTGACGCCCTCGTCGTCGGCGTTGACAGCGGGCCAGACCCAGCAGTTCAAGGCAGCCCTGCCGAGCGGGATGCCAGACACCGTCACCTGGAGCCTGCTGCCGTCGTCGGCGGGCCGGATCACCGCCGAGGGTCTCTACATCTCACCGCAGAGCATCGACGGACCGCAGGCGGTGCTGGTGATGGCGACGAGCACCATCGCCTCGCAGTTGTACGGAGCTGGGCTGGTGATGCTGTCCCCGGGCGGGTGAGCGCCGACGTCCTTGGATGGACCGAGCTTGTTGCTAGCTGAGTAGCCAAGGACAAGCGTCAGCGCGTGGTCGATCAGGCCGGCGGCACGAACCGCCGACCACGTAACACCGAAAGACCCCCGGAGGATCTGGGTTCCGCAGGTAGGTCAACTTGCCGACCGCGGTCAGCACCGCGCTCGCGGTCGCCTCGACTGCTGGCCTGGTCAGCCACGCCAGCCTCGTCATTCCCAGCCTGGCATCGCTCACCAGCAGCTGTGCGTGCCGAGAATCCCATCCGTGGCTGTGAGCAGCGAAGTTGCGATGTCGGTGACCCTGCGGGGCTTCGTACGGCTCTGTGGCTGGCTTGTCCTGCTCAGCCGTGTGGGGTGCCAGAAGTCTGCCTGGCCTGTGAGCTGCAGTGATGATCAGGGTCAGTCGTGGGGCATCATGATCATCCGTGTCTCTCCGCCTGCTCTATCTTATCTTCGTCCAGCTGTGCGACTGGCTGGTCCTGCTCGCCCGGTCGTCGGCCTCCAAGGACGCCGAGCTCCTGGTGCTGCGGCATGAGGTCGCCGTGCTGCGCCGGACCCATCCGCGGCCCCGGCTGGACTGGGCCGACCGGGCGGTCCTCGCCGCGCTGATCCGGCTCCTCCCGGGAAGGCTGCGAGCGCACCGGCTGGTCACCCCCGGCACCGTCCTGCGCTGGCACCGCCGCCTGATCACCCGCAAGTGGACCTACCCCAACCGGACGGGACGGCCGCCAGTCAGCGCCGAGATCGCCGCGCTCATCAAGCGGATCGCCACCGAGAACAACGGCTGGGGATACAAGAGAATCCAAGGCGAGCTGCTCAAGCTCGGCCATCGGGTCAGCGCATCGACGATCCGCCGGGTCCTCAAGGCGCTGAAGATCCCTCCGGCGCCCAAGCGGCGCACCGAAACGACATGGCGGCAGTTCCTGCGCGCGCAAGCCTCGACGATGCTCGCGGCTGACTTCTTCCACGTGGACTGCGCGGTGACCCTTCAGCGCCTGTACTGCCTGTTCGTGATCGAGGTCGGCTCCCGGTATGTGCATATCCTGGGAGTGACCGCGAACCCGGACGGGCCGTGGACCGCCCAGCAGATCCGCAATCTCCTGATGGATCTCGGCGATCGCGCCGGGGATTTCCGGTTCCTGGTCCGTGACCGGGCAGGGCAGTTCACCGAGGCATTCGACGCAGTCCTGGCCGGCGCCGGTATCGAGGCCGTGAAGATCCCGCCTCGGAGCCCTCGCGCGAATGCCTATGCGGAAAGATTCGTGCTCACCGCCAGGACCGAGGTCACCGACCGGATGCTGATCTTCGGCCAGCAGCATCTGCGGACGATCCTGGCCCAGTATGAGGCTCACTACAACGGACGACGCCCCCATCGCAGCCGCCAGCTCCGCCCGCCCCGGCCCGACCACCCTGTCGCCAACCTCTCCCAGGCGCGGATCCAGCGTCGGCCCGTCCTCGGCGGCCTCCTCAGCGAATACGAGCGGGCCGCCTAAAAGCCCAGGTCAGGACTAGGGGCCGAGTTCTGGAACCCCACAGG
>Ga0187867_10002560_pt1 | contig 14947 bp, 16 predicted proteins | sample June2016WEW_13_1_FD_132976 | JGI IMG/M metagenome (GOLD analysis project Ga0187867, IMG submission 132976) | Peatland microbial communities from SPRUCE experiment site at the Marcell Experimental Forest, Minnesota, USA - June2016WEW_13_10 | ecosystem: Environmental > Terrestrial > Soil >... | reverse complement strand
CGACGGCTGGACCCGATGCCGGCGTGTTTCAGCCGTACCAACGGAATGAAGACGGGGCTCGGCCATGGGCGGTGCCGGGCACGCCGGGCCTGGAACATCGCATCGGCGGATTGGAGAAAGAGGACGGCGCCGGGACGATAAGCCAAGACCCGGCCAACCACGAAAAAATGGTTGGCCTTCGCGCGGCGAAAGTGGCGGGGATTCGCCCGGCCGGAGCGGCGTTCTATTGGACCGGCCGCGAGCACGGCGACGTGCTGATCGTCGGATGGGGCGGCACCCATGGCGCGATCAAAGCCGCCACGCTCGATCTCCAAAAACAGGGCGCCGCCGTCTCCGCCTGCCAGGTGCGATATCTCAATCCGTTCCCGCAACGGCTTGGCGAGTTGCTTGCCCGATTCAAGACGATTCTCGTGCCGGAATTGAATCTCGGACAATTGGCGTTGTTGCTGCGCGCCCAATACGGGATCGAACCGGTATCTCTGTCGAAGGTGCGCGGGCAGCCGTTTACCGTCGGCGAAATCCTCGCCGCCGTCAGGACGCATCTTCCCGCTCAATCGCGTTCATTGGTCGCTTGAATGGCGGTGAATCTCTCGAGGAGGAACGCAAAATGGAAATTCTCGAGAACCCGGCGCCCGCGAAAGAATCTTGCACCGGCTGCACCGCCGCCGACTTCGCGTCGGACCAGGAAGTCCGCTGGTGTCCGGGCTGCGGCGACTATTCCATCCTCGCCCAGACCAAAAAAGTGCTCGCCAAGCTGGGGATTCCACGCAACAATATCGTCTTCGTCTCCGGCATCGGCTGTTCCAGCCGATTTCCGTATTACCTGAACACCTACGGCTTTCATTCGATCCACGGCCGCGCGCCCACCATCGCCACGGGTCTGAAACTGGCCCGGCCCGATCTGGACGTCTGGATTGCCACCGGCGACGGGGACGCGCTGTCCATCGGCGGTAACCACCTCCTGCATACCATCCGCCGAAATCCAAATCTCAAGATTCTCCTGTTCAACAACCGCATTTACGGCCTGACCAAGGGCCAGTATTCGCCGACGAGCCTGAAGGGCGCCAAAACCAAGAGCAGCCCGATGGGATCAGTGGAAACGCCGATTCGTCCTATGAGTCTCGCCCTCGGCTGCGGCGCGACGTTCGCCGCCCGGTCGTTGGCGGCAGACACGCGGCACCTGGAATACGTCCTGGAGCGCGCGGCGAAGCATGCCGGCACGGCGCTGGTCGAAATCTATCAGAACTGCATCATCTTCAACGATGGCGCGTTCAACTACGCAACCGAAAAGGACCTGAAGGCCGATACGATTGTTTATCTCGAACACGGCAAGCCGCTGATCTTCGGCAAGAATCGCGACAAGGCGATCGGCTTGAACAACCGACTTCAGCCGCTGGTCGTCAACGTCGTCGACGCCAGGCCCGCCGATCTGCTGGTTCACGATGAACGGGAACCAACCCCCGCGGTCAGCTTCCTGCTCAGCAACATGACCCAGCCGGATTTCCCCGAAGCGATGGGCGTGTTCCGCGCGGTCGAGCAGGACCCGTTCGACGCAATGGTCCACGGCCAAATCGCCCAGGCCCGAGCCCAGCGCGGCCAGGCGGACCTTCAGGCCATGCTCGACGGCTGCGAATCCTGGACCGTGCAGTAATCCAACGTGTCAGCTGCTTGGTCGCGCCTCCAAAGCGCGCTCCACGCCGGAATCAGAAGCGGCAACGACCCGCCGGCGATGGGGATCGCGCCGGAATAATTCGGCAATGAGGAACAGCAGCAAGACGGCGCACGTCAGCGGCTTCAGCCAGGGCTCGGTTGCGTGATAGGCCCAGCCGTCGCAACTGAAACAGACGCCGATGACGACGAGCATTATGCCGGCAAAGGGCCGGAGGTCGTCGAGAAGCAGGACGGCCGTGGGAATTGCGAGGATCGCGGCCAGAATGACATAGGAATTGGACTCGGTTCGTGGATTGAAGAGCATGAGATAGCAGGTGCCGAATGCGGCGACGAAAACCGATCGCGCCGGCTCTTGCCACCAGCGCCAAGCGAGGACGCATAATGCAAGGGTCGCGATCGCGGCAACCATCTGGAGGACGGCCAACACGTTTTGCGGAATGACCCAGAAGGCCCAGAAAATGCCGCGCAGATCGCAAAATGGGCGGTAGGGCAATGCGGCCATGCGGAGCTTGGCGTAGCACACCTGATATTGCGCCCACACGTAGTGGGGATTCTGCATGGCAAAGGGGACCAGGAGAAAAATTGCCATGCCCAGCGCCAGCCGCCAGCGCATCGGCCGATAGATGGCCGCCGCAAGCAGAAGTGCGACGAAAATGATCGGCTTGACGGCGAGCGCGACGAGCAAATAAAGGGCGGCGATCGACCATCTGCGGCGGGCCAGTTCGACGGTAACGTTCAAGAGGAATCCGGCGATGTGGAGATTGGCCTGCCCGCAACGAATGCTGGAGATGGTTGGAGCGAAGGCGGCGAGGGAGCCGAAGGCGAAAACCAGGGCGGGATTTTTGGGCGAGAGGAGCTTGGCCAGCCGCCACAATCCGGCGCAGTAGATCGCCAATCCGACCAGCCGCCACACGGCGCCCCCGACCGGGTTGCCGAGCGCGGCGAAGGGGGTGTAGAGGATCGCGAACTGGGGAAAATACAGGAACCCGTCGATTGACCGCATGAAGTAGAGTTCCTGGCCGGTCCACCAATTGTGGGAGCTTTGGGCGAACAGAATACAGATGCTATTGCTGTTGTTGGGATGGATCACGACGAGAATGGTGATGACGACGGCGGCAGCGCCCCACAATCCCCAGGCGAGGGAGGTGAAGAACAGCTTGCTGAGCGAATCGACGGGATTCTTGTCGGGCATGCGTGGTCCGTTCAATTTTTGATGGAGGCGGGCCGCCCGGGCGCCAAGACTGATTTTCGCGTCAACAGAGGCCGCAGGCGTTGCCACTGGAGCGCGTGTGCCGGGTCGATCAGGGATCGCAACTCGGCCCAGCGCTGCACACTATACGAGTCACGGCCGCGCAAAGTTTCGTCGGGGAGCCCTGGATGAACAACCCATTCCACCACTCCGAAGTCGGGCAGCCGCTGCAAAAAATGCCGCCAGGGAGCATCGCGTCGGAGGCTGGCGCTGTCAAGCATTCCGAAATAAAAGTCGTTGGCCCAAACGCCTCGGCGCCAAAAGAGCTTTGCGGCGCGCTTTCCGAGCAGATGAGCGGCGCAGCGTCTTGCCCGCACGCCTGGGGCGAAGCGCATCATGGCACCAGGTTCGACGGTGACCCGCGTGACCGCGGGCAATAGACCCCGGGCCATGACTTCAAGCAGTGCGCCGCGGATCACGGGCAGTTGATGCGCGTGGTGATGAGCGTCCACGTGGGTGGGAAGGCGCCCGACGAGCTTGTGGAACAACTGGGCCTGGGCGGCGATCTCGTCGGTCACGGCATTTCGATCCAGCCTTGCGGTCATGGACCTGATCCAGAGCCGGCCGTTGGTGACAAAGCCGTCATCGTCGCAGAGGCCGGAGGATTTGCGCGCGACCAGCGGCGCGTGCCCGCAACGGGTCAGAACCAGATGCAAGCCGACGTCGAGGTTGGGCGCCTCGGCCAAAAGCGGGAGCGATGCCCGCACGTGGTCGCCGGTGACGACCATCAGGCTCGTGGCGGTCACGGGGCCTTGGAGGTGCGCCTGGAGGATTCCCTCGCTGGTGCGGCGACCGATTCCGAAATCGTCGGCGGTCACGACGATCGCCAATTGTTGGTCATTAGTCATTGGTCATTAGTCATTGGTCATTGGTCATTAGTCATTGGTCATTAGTCATTGGTGATTAGCCATTTGTTTGGTTCCATCGTTGCCGCATGCGCGAATGACCAATGACAAATGACCAATGACAAATGACCAATGACCATTTCATGCGATGGTTTTTTCCACCTCGTCAAATCCGGCGGCGCCTTCGGCGATGAGTCGATAGCCGCTTTCCTGCAATGAGATGTAACCTTCGGGAGTGAGGGCTTTCTGGCAGGCCTCGAGGCTGGGGTTCTTGAGGATGGTGTCGCGAAGCTTGGGGGTGGCGACGAGGACTTCGAAGACGGCGCGGCGGCCGAAATAGCCGGTGCCAAGGCACTTCTTGCATCCCTTGCCTTGGAAGACCTGCTTGACGTTGCTGATGCCGACGCCGGCGAATTTTTTTATTTGTTCGGGAGTGGGGGACTTGGCGACCTTGCAATGAGGGCAAAGTTGGCGGACGAGGCGCTGGGCGACGACCACTTGCAGGCCCGAGGCGACGATATAAGGCTCGACGCCCAGATCGAGAAGCCGGAACAGACCGCTGATCGCCTCGCGGGCGTGGACGGTGCTGAAGACGAGGTGCCCGGTCATTCCGGCCTGCACGGCGACCCGGGCGGTTTCGGCGTCGCGGATTTCGCCGACGAGGATGACGTCCGGGTCCTGCCGGAGCACGCTGCGGAGCAGTGCGGAAAATGAGTTGCCCTGGGCGTCGTTGACGGGGATCTGGGTGACGCCGTCAAGCTGGATTTCAACCGGGTCTTCGATGGTGACGACGTTGCGCTGGGTGATGTCGATATCGCGGAGGATGGCATAGAGCGTGGTGGTCTTGCCGGAGCCGGTGGGACCGCAGACCAGGATCATCCCGGCATCCTGTTCGCTGGTGCGGCGGATGATCTCGCGGGCCTTGGCGGGAAGCTGAAGGTCGTCGATGTGCAGTGGGGCGTTGGCGGCGTCCAGGACGCGGACCACCAGTTTCTGCCCGTGCATCGCGGGGGCGAAGCTGACACGATAATCCACCCGCCGTTCGATCATTTCCCGCTTGGTCTTGGTGGGAACTCTGGCGCTGAAATGGCCTTCCTGAACGATGTTGCGCTGGGCGATGTCGATGTCGCTGAGCACCTTGACCGCCGACAGGAGCTTGACGCCGAGTTCCTTGCTGAGAGTGACGGCATCGATCATCGTTCCATCCACGCGGATGCGAACGTGAACGTCATCCATCTTCGATTCGACGTGAATGTCGGTGGCGCGGCTGCGGAAGCAGAGGAGCATGATGAGCCGAAGGATGTTGACGGCCTCGCCGACGTTTTTTTTGGAGTCGGCGGGATAGGCGAGCTTTCCGCGCGCGTTGATGAGTGCGATCTGGCGGTCAGTGAAGGTCCTGTCGGTCAGGAGTTCGGCGCGCTCCCGGAGTTGGCGTTCGAATTCGCTTTTGTCGGCGGCGGGCTCGGCGGCCTTTTCTTCGTCCTCGTCGGCTTCATCCTTGTCGCTGACCAGGTCCGCCAATTCGGCCATGGCGGTGTCGGCGTCGAGCTTGGGAGGCATGCCGGGCCCCGCCCGCGCAGCCTGAATGACCAGTTTGATCTCGGTCTTTCCGATTTTCACGATGTCGCCGGGCGCCAGCGCCGACGCGCCGTGCAGGGGTTTGTCATTGATCAGCGTTCCGTTGCGAGACTCCAGGTCGCGGACGTGGAAGCCGTCGGAATCCTGCTCGATGACGCAGTGAAACCGGCTGGCGCGGGGTTCGTCGATGACCAGAAGATTGGTGAAATTCCGGCCGATGGTAAGAGGGCCGCTGTCGAGCGGGATTTGCCGCGTGGCTTTTGGGTCCTTGATTTCGAGATACGCGTTTTGCATTCGTGTCGTCAATTACCCTGCTTGCCCTGGGAATTCCATCTTAACCCATATATCCGGATTTGTCAGAAAGAGCGGTCGAAAATCCGAAATCCTGTATCGGGCGCCGGCTGGAATTTACATTTGGAGAGGATAAAATATGCTCAACGGTTGTCGCCGAGTACTCCCGGCGACGGCCATGTTCCCGGAAAGGCGTTTCCGGGATTGGGAGCCCGGCGGCGGGCTGATATGCCCGCGACGGCTTGGCATGACCCGATAGGCGCCGCATCACGCGTGCGTCTTATCCTGAAATGGAGGTGATCCGTGACCTATTCTGACTGTACAAGCGGAGGGCATGCCCTCCGCCGTGAGCTGCTGTAAGCAGCTTTCGCGGGTGAGACTCCCGCGATGCACGCAGCTGCTACAAGCAGCTCGCAGCAGTTCAATCTGCAAAGCCCCGGATGCACGTCCGGGGCTTCTTTTTCCTCTTGCCTTGCGGGCACAGGAAATGGTATAGTTTATATACCAAAATGCCTCAATTCGAATTCGATCCGGCGAAATCCGAAGTGAACAAGAAGAAGCATGGGATCGATTTCATGACGGCGCAGGAAATCTGGCATACTGGGCCAAGTTATGAATTGCCTGTTCGTAGTTCGACGGAGCAGCGGTTCCAAGTGCTTGGACATGCTTCCGGCAAATTGTGGTCCGCAATCATCACTTACCGAGGCGCGATTATACGCATCATCTCGGTGAGGCGAGCCAGAACTCGAGAAAGGCGGAAATATGAAGAAATCACCCAAAGGAAAAGCGAAGCTGACGGCGCAAGAAATTGATGCCATGCATGATGCCGGAGTCGACCTTACCGACTACGTTGATTGGTCCTCCGCTCGGCGGGTCGACGTGGCAATCCAACGTGTCAACGTGGATTTTCCTAAATGGATGATCTTACAAATGGATCGCGAGGCGGAGCGGTTGGGGGTGACCCGGCAGTCCATCATCAAGGTCTGGATCGCCGAGCGGTTGGCCGCTTCCGCAAAAAAGATCGCATGACGCAAGTCGTGAAGTTATTTGCCGCGTAAATCCAGCCGCATCTCCGTCTCGATCGGGACAAACCCGGCGTTGGCGTAGATTGATCTGCCACCTGGCAACGCGTGCATCGAAATCTTCCCGCAATCATTCTGTCGCGCATATTCGATGAGCAATTGCAGCAGCCGGCTTGCGATGCCGCGGCGACGCCAGGCGGGATCGGTGTACATATTCATGATGTACGCTTCGCGGCCGGTCGGATTGCGATTCGACGGGGGATGCCGATGAAACACAAGGCCGCTGGAGGCGACGATCGCGCCGTCGGCGACGGCGAGGAAGCCGATGAATTCCTCTGATGGAATCGTCCTGGAAAAATATTCGACAAGGGACGCGCCCAGGACGGGGTCGGATTCCGATGCGCCCGATATCTCGGCGAGGAACGCCAGGCGCAATTTCACCAGCGGACCGACGTCTTGGAGTCTGGCCCTTCGATAAAAGCAAATCGGCTGCATCGGTCAGGGGAAGCGTTAGCCCTTGGGCGGTTCTTTCGCCTTCAGCCACGGCATCATCTTGCGCAATCGCCGGCCGGTCACCTCGACGGGGTGGTTGTTGTCCTGCTCGTAGAGCCGCTTGAAGTTCTTCATGCCGGTTTCGTATTCATGCCGCCATTCCTTGGCAAACTGGCCGCTGGTGATTTCGCCGAGGATTTTTTTCATCTCGGCTTTGACGGCCGGCGTGATGATTCGCGGGCCGCGCGTCAGGTCGCCGTATTCGGCGGTGTTGCTGATGGAATAGCGCATGTAATCCAATCCGCCCTGGTAGATCAGATCGACGATGAGTTTCACTTCGTGGACGCATTCGAAATAGGCCATTTCGGGGGCATAACCGGCTTCGGTGAGGGTTTCGAAACCGGCCTTGATGAGAGCGGACAGTCCACCGCAGAGGACGGCCTGTTCGCCGAAGAGATCGGTTTCGCATTCGTCCTTGAAGGTGGTTTCGATGACCCCGGAGCGAGCGCCGCCGATTCCGCGAGCCCAGGCCAGGGCGATGTCGCGCGCTTTTCCGGAGGGGTTTTGCTGGACGGCCAGGAGGCACGGAACGCCGCCGCCGCGCTCGAATTCGCTTCGGACCAGGTGTCCGGGTCCCTTGGGCGCGACCATCACCACGTCCACGTCCTTCGGCGGGACGATGGTTTTGAAGTGGATGTTAAAGCCGTGGGTGGCGCCCAACGCCTTGCCCGATTTGAGGTGCGGGCCGATGCCCTTGGCGTACACGCCGGGCTGAACCTCGTCGGGAAGGGTCAGGACGATGAGATCGCCCGCCTTGACGGCCTCCTCGACGGTGACCGGATCGAATCCATGTTGAACGGCCAGCTTGTAGTTGAAGGTGTCTTTGAGTTCGGCGACGACGACTTTGATGCCGCTGTCGCGGAGGTTGAGGCTGTGGGCATGACCCTGGGATCCGAAGCCGAGAATCGCCACGGTTTTGCCCTGCAATGCGTCGAGGGGAGCGTCTTTTTCGTAGACCATCTTCAGTGATTGAGCCATCGGGGAATTCTCCAAAGAATGTGAATCACGGATCGTAATGAGATATCGGAAAGGTGTCAAAAGAGGGGCGGTATTGATGAATTCGCGGAAGTCGCTTGCCGGCGGCGTCCCCGGGGTTCCAGCGATGGCTCACCTTTTTACGCAATATTCTGGCACGCAAGTATTGTTCGTTGTTGCGTGAAATATTCCGCGTAAGATATTCCGAAATAACGGCTTACGCCTCTGACCTCGGGCCGGTAATTTTCTTGCCGGCTAAGTGGGCATGGACTATACTTATTTGCGCGAGAAGGGAAGACTTTCAGTCCTCCGCCGATGGGTCGTTAAGGATCATGTTTCCGCGGGCTGACATGTTCACGTCTCCGGGCGCCGGCTTGCTTGGAGGACCGTGGTAATCCGAGTTCACTTTCCGTTATCTGAGGGTAAGAAGCCGCAACTGGGATTAGCCGCTGCGCTTCACGTCGGAGGGTTCACCAAGGGGTCTGTGGAAGTGGGCCCCGAGTACAGCAAGTTAGACCGCCTCAACGAAGAAGCGCCCAACGCGTTCGAGGCTGTGGACTTGGACCAGGCGGACGTGGTGGTCTATCCGTATTGCGCGGAATCTGGGCCGGCCGTCGACGCGGTCGCCGAAGCGGCGCGTATGCGAAATATTGGGTGTGTCTTTTTCTCCTGGGGCGATGCTGATAAACCCGTCAAGGTTCCCTATGGAACCGTCTATCGCCACTCGCTTTTCGCCGATCGGCGATTGGATTGTGAGCGGGCGATGGCGTGCGAAGTCTCTGATCCGCGGATGGAGATAGGCTTACCAATCTGGCCACGCGAAAAGCGCCCAACGCCGCGAGTGGGGTTTTGCGGCGCTGTCAGCAACCCGTTGATGCGGACGGTGTATCGAATGATGCGCCGGCAGCGCAAGGCGGAAGGGCTGGCGATGCGCGCCCGGGCGCTGCGGGCGCTGAAGCGCACCAAGGGGCTGGAAACTAATTTCATCTCGCGGCAATCGTACTGGGCCGGAAGCCGCGGTCGGTTTCATCGCAACGTCGACGGGGAATTCCGGCCTCGCGCCGCTTTCTGGAACAACGTGCTGAACAGCGATTACACCCTGTGCATGCGCGGTGCCGGAAACTTCTCCTATCGTTTCTATGAAGTGCTGGCCGCGGGCAGAATCCCGTTGCTGCTCGATACCCGTTGTGTGCTTCCTTTTGACGATGAGATTGAATGGCGCCAACATTGCGTGTGGGTTGAAGAAGACCAACACGAGTCAGCCGGGGAAATCCTCAAGGAATTCCACTCGGGCGTTTCGCCGGATCAATTTCGCACCTTGCAAATGGCAAATCGGCGGCTGTGGGAAACCAAGCTTAGCCCGTTGGGGTTCCTCAAGCGGGCGTTGGCCAAAGAGGTTTCGCGGACGGCTCGCGCTCCCGGGTGGAATGGCGAATTCGGATCAGCGGTGGTTTGAACTTCCCCAACGCCCACGGCGCCGAAGGCGAAGCCTCCATAGCGGAAGGCGAAGCCTCCGCCGCTGCCGTGGGGCCTTTATCGTGCGATGTGTGTTCCGAAACCGCTGCTCAACTTCCGCCGCCGATGTCATGCACTGTGTTTTGCCCGCCTGCCTGGCTTGACAAGCGACGTCGGCGTTTCCGTCAGCAATCGGGTTACTTCGGCGACGAGATCGGTCGGTTCGGTCATTCGGCCGAGGCCGACGTTGCGGCAGGCAAGCCAGCCCGGCTCCGGGCCGATGAAGCGATAGCCGAGTCCGGCGAGCTTGGCGACGTTTTCCTGGGCGATGGGGTTTTCCCACATTCGGTGATTCATGGCGGGGGCGAAAACCACGGGACAATCGGCGGCGCAGACCATGAGGCCGACCAGATCGTCGCACAGCCCGGCGGCGACCTTGGCGATGACGTTGGCGGTTGCCGGGGCGACGAGCATGAGGTCGGCCCGTTCGGTGAGCGAGATGTGCTGGGGATCGGAGCTGTCGGGCAACTCGAAGATTTCCGTGCGGACGGGGCGGCCCGAGAGTGCCTGAAAGGTGAGGGGCGCGACAAACCGCTGGGCGTCCGGGGTCATGACGACCGTGACGCCGGCGCCGAGTTGCACCAGTTTGCTGACGACGTCGGCGGCCTTGTAGGCCGCGATGCCCCCGCACACCGCGACGACGATCTCGCGGCCTTTGAGCTTCAGCGCGGGAGGATCGGCATTGTTCGGCGACATTATGCTTCCGGCGCGCGCAGCCCGCTGGCTTCGTAGTCGATGGCGATCTTGTCCTGGAGGACTTCCTGAATCGCCACTTCCAGGTCGGTCATGTTCCCCCGTTCAACCAGGGGTCGCGCCCCATCCATCAGCTCGAGCATGCGCTTCTGGATGAGTGCGGTCAGCTTGAAACGGCCGCCGACCTTGGCCACGATTTGGTCGCTCTTCAATGCTTCAATCATGGATCAGATTCCTCCACTGCGGAAAGGCGAAGCCTCCGCGCGTTTGTGTTTGATGATTTTGATGATTTCCTCGACCGCCAAATTCAGATCGTCGTTGATGACCATGTAATCGAACGCCCGGCTTCCCTTGGCCATGTGAATTTCCCGCTTGGCGGCGCGGAAGCGCTTGGCGATATCCTCGGAGCTATCCCGTCCGCGGGCCTTGAGCCGTTGCAAGAGTGTAGGCTCATCGGGGGGAAGAATGAAGATGGACAGGCAGTCGGGATACTGAAAACGGACCTGCAAGGCCCCCTGAACGTCGATTTCCAGCAGAATATTCTTGCCCTGGGCCAGCAAATCGAGCGCGGGATGCTTCGGCGTGCCGTAATAATCGCCGTAGACCTGGGCGTACTCCAAAAATTCGTCGGCGTCGAGCCGGCGGAAAAACTCCTGTTTTGAGACGTGTTCGTAGGTCTTGCCCAACTCGTCGCCCGGGCGCTGCGGGCGGGTGGTGGCGCTGACGATGTAGCTGATGGAGCATTTCTCGGCAAGCTGGCGCGAGATGGTGCTCTTGCCGACCCCGGACGGGCCGCAGAAGACGATCAACAGACCGGGATTTTTGGATTGCGTGGGCATGCTGCGGGGGAGTTCACTCGACGTTTTGCACCTGTTCCTTGAGACGATCGATGTCGCCCTTGATCTCGACAATGTGCCGGGCGATATCGGCGTCGTTGGCCTTCGAGGCGATGGTGTTGGCTTCGCGGAGCATTTCCTGGGCGATGAAATCGAGCTTGCGGCCCGCGTGCTCGCCCGTCCGGCAGGAATGCTCGAACGATTCGAGATGGCTGGTGAGGCGCTGGATCTCCTCGCTGATGTCGGCCCGCTCGGCGAAGACGGCGACTTCCTTCAGGAGATCAGCCTGGCTGACTTGCAATTCCGCCTTGCTCATCAGCAGGTTGACGCGCTGGGTCAATTTGCGGTGATAGTCGTCGATGACCGTGGGCGCCCGCTTTTCGATTTGGGCCAGGTGCGAGGCGATCAGCCGGGAGTGCTTGAGCAGGTCGGCCATGAGGGCCTGGCCCTCGCGGGCGCGCATGGCGGCGAGCTTGGCGATGGCGGTGGAGGTCAGCTCGCGGACGACCTTCCCATGCCGCGCGATTTCGTCGGTGTCGTCCCGCGGCTCCTGGCAGACGCCGGGAAGCTCCACGAGACCGGCCAGGTCGATCTGGACGATCTTGTCGAGTCCCCGAACCTGTTGAAGCTGCTCGAGATAGGCCGACAGCGCGCGGGTGTTGATGTGATACGCGGCCTCGGCGCTGTCGGTGCGCATTTTGAGGATGTAGGTGATCGATCCGCGGCCAAGTCCCTCGCGCAGGAGCGTTTCGATCTCCGGTTCCATTCCGCTGACGTTGTCGGGGAGTTTTATAACGGATTTGAAAAATCGGTTGTTGAGCGCGCGGATTTCGACGGCGTAATGCGTGCCGTCGCGTTCGGCGCTGGCGTCTCCAAATCCGGTCATGCTGACAATCATTCGATTTGCGTCCGTGAAGGGATTAGCGGCTCATTTTCCGTTGGTTGGCGAAGCTGGCGATGCCGGCGCACCGGCGGGCACGTGTTGCACTTGCGGGACCGGTTGCGTGGGCTGCGTCCGATTGCCGATCTTGTCGCAAATCAGGTTGAGGACCACGGCCAAGATGACGAAAAGCGCGAAGACGACGCTGGTGGCCCAGGTGAGAACGTCCCCGGTTTTTGCGCCGAAGGCCGTATTGCCGCCCGCGCCGCCGAACGCGCCGGAAAGTCCCCCGCCCCGGCCCTTCTGAACCAGCACCAGCATGATCATGACGAAGCAGAAGAACAGAAAGATCGGCAAGAAGATCCAGTAAAGAACGAGCATGGCTTCTCCGTGAAACTACAATGCGGCGGCGGCGATGGCGAGGAAGGCGTCGGCCTTCAGCGAAGCGCCGCCGATCAGCCCGCCGTCGATGTCCGGCTGCGACAACAGGCCCCGGGCGTTTTCGGGCTTCATGCTTCCGCCGTACTGAATTCGCACCCGATCGGCGAAATCCTTGTTCCAGGATTTGGCCAGGTGTTGGCGAACGAACGCGTGGACTTCCTGGGCCTGTGCATCAGTGGCATTGCGGCCGGTGCCGATCGCCCAAACCGGCTCGTAGGCGATTACAAGGCGCTGCGGGTCTTGCATGGCCGACGTGAGTTCCTCAAGCTGCCGCTTGACCACGTCAAAGGTCTGGCCGGCATCCCGCTGCTCGATTTTTTCACCGACGCAGTGGACGAGCGTCAGCCCGCCGGCGTAAATCGCCTGGACTTTGCGGGCGACCAGGGCCGAGGCCTCGCCCAGGACGTGCCGGCGTTCACTGTGGCCGGCCAAAACGAATTTCACGCCCAGGTCCTTGAGCATTTCGACGGAGATTTCGCCGGTGAAGGCGCCGTTCTTTTCAAAATAGACGTCCTGCGCGCCCAGGAGAAGCGAAGGACTCGCGATGGCCTGGCCGACGGCATCGAGATAAACAAACGGCGGGGCGACGCCGAGGCTCACGCCCTTGGGCGCGCCCTTGGCCACCGCCTTGGCCAATTCAACGGCGCCGGACCTGGCGGTGTTCATTTTCCAGTTGCCTGCGATAAACGGGGTACGGGTCATGGGGGGGTTGCTCCTGGGTATTTTGGTTATGTTCGGACGGGTTCGGCGGATTCGGCGAATTCCTTGTTGAAAATCGCCGCGATCTTGTGCAGTTGGACCATCAAATCCCTGAACGTTTCGGGCAGCAGGGCCTGGGCGCCGTCGCATTGGGCCTCGCTGGGACAGTAGTGCACCTCGACGATGATGCCGTGAGCGCCGGCCGCCATTCCGGCGGCGGCGATGGACGGAACGTAATCGCGTTTGCCGGCGGCGTGGCTGGGATCGACGATGATCGGCAGATGCGTCCAGCCCAGGGCCACCGGAATGCTGGTGATGTCAAGCGTGTATCGGACGGAGTCCTCGAAGGTCTTGATGCCGCGCTCGCAGAGCACGACGTTGCGGTTTCCCTGGCTGAGAACGTATTCGGCGGAGAGGAGCCAATCCTTGACGGTGGCGGCAAATCCGCGTTTGAGCAGGACGGGCTTTCGCGTTTTGCCGACCTCGCGGAGGAGGTCGAAATTCTGCATGTTGCGGGCGCCGATCTGGAAGCAATCGACGTATTTTTCCATGGGCTCGACCTGCCGGGTGTCCATGACCTCGACGCAGATCGGCATGCCGAGTTCATCGCCGCACTGGCGCATCCATTCCAGCGCCTCCGTGCCCAGGCCCTGGAAGGAATAGGGGCTGGTTCGCGGTTTATAGACGCCGCCGCGAAGCATGGCGGCCCCGGCGCTACGGACATCGCGGGCGATGCGGCAGAGCATCTCCTTGCTTTCGACGGCGCACGGCCCGGCAATGCAGACGGCGTGATTGGCCCCGATCTTCACCTTGGGGACCGACCCGCCGCCGATTTCAACGACCGTGTCGTCTTCGTGGAACTCGCGGCTGGCGAGCTTGTACGGCTTCATGATGGGGACGACTTTTTCCACGCCGTCCAGGGATGCCAGGTGGTTCTGGTCGATCAGCCCTTCCTCGCCGACGGCGCCGATGACGGTGCGGAATCGCCCCTGGCTGAGATGCGGTTGGCATCCCATGCGTTGGACCTCGTTGACCACGCGGTCGATGGCCGCCTGGGGCGCATGTGAATTCATGACAATGATCAAGGCGTAACTCCTTGAAAACCCGGCGTTTTTGCCCTGCCAGGGGGGAACCAAGCATTTTAGTGGCAGAAGGGGGGTTAGACAACAGGGCATTTGCATTCTTATTGAACGGCCGCACGTGTGCGTCGTTTGGGACCCGAAATCGCGCCAACCCCTCGCCGACGGGCGTCTAAACTCCTTCGTGCAGCATCTTTTCCATCAGCGCGCGATCGCCCCGAAGTTTGTCGAATTCGTCGCTGTACGCTTGATACTTTTCCATGAGCGTTTCATGCGATCCCGCCCCCACGTCGTAGTCGCTGCGGGCCTGGATCAATTCCATGCAGGAGTCGACGAACGGTTGAATTCGCGTGTCCGAAATCGGGCGAAGTCGCCGCAACTGAACGATTGCCTTATCCACGGCCGCCGGCATTAGATGCTGCGTGCCCGTGGCCACGTCTTTGTCCGTCAGCACCGGAATGACGCTGTTAAGCTCCATTTCCGCGTAATACTCCGACGCCCAGGAGCTTGGGAAAAAATGCTTGACTCGCATGGTAGACTTTGACTCATGCAGGAAGCACTTTTCAGCGGCATGGATGCGGCCACGGGGACATCTGAATCGGCGGCGGCGCAACGAGCGGG
>Ga0187867_10002554_pt1 | contig 14955 bp, 14 predicted proteins | sample June2016WEW_13_1_FD_132976 | JGI IMG/M metagenome (GOLD analysis project Ga0187867, IMG submission 132976) | Peatland microbial communities from SPRUCE experiment site at the Marcell Experimental Forest, Minnesota, USA - June2016WEW_13_10 | ecosystem: Environmental > Terrestrial > Soil >... | reverse complement strand
GACCAATCTGGCGGTCGATATCGCGCAAACTTTGCTGGATCCGCGCGAGCGATGAAGCGGTTGTTACGTGACCGTTCCGCCCTGTTCGGGCTGGTCATCATCGTGGTGCTGGTGTTGTGCGCGGTATTCGCCGGTGTGCTGGCGCCGTTTCCGCAGGATGTCACCGCTTATCATTTGCCCAGGAGATTGCTGGGACCAAATGCGGTGAATTATTTCGGCACAGATCGAATGGGGGCGGATATTTTCAGCCGGTTGTTGTTTGGCGCGCGACTGACGATCCTGATTGCGGTGATCGCGACCTCGGCCGCTGTACTGATCGGTGTGCCGATCGGGCTCGTGGCCGGCTATTACAATAATCGGTTCAGCGATTTATTGATGCGGGTATCGGACGTTTTCCTTGCCGTGCCGCAAATTGTGCTGGCCATCGCCATTGCGCAGACCCTGGGCCCGGCGATCCAAAACGTCATCCTGGCGCTATCGATCACCTATTGGCCGTTTTGGGCGAGGCTCGTTTATGCGGAAACCCGTAGTGTGCGGAATGAAGTGTTCATCGAGGCGGCGGTCGCACTCGGTGCGTCACCGTTACGGGTGATGGTGTTGCACGTGCTGCCCTCGATCGCGTCATCGGTGATTGTGCGCACCACCATCGGCCTCGGCGGCACCATTTTGGTTGCCGCTGCACTTGGGTTTCTTGGACTCGGTCCGCCGCCGCCGACACCGGAATGGGGTCGCATGGTGGCCGAAAGTCGAGAGTTCCTGCCGCAGGCCTGGTGGTATGCTGCGGCGCCCGGCCTTGCGATCCTGCTGGTGGTGATGGGGTTCAACCTGCTTGGCGACGGCCTGCGCGACGCGCTCGATCCCAGGTTGTCCCGAGGCAACGATGGGCCCTGATCTGCTGGCCGTCCGCGACGTTTCAGTCTCGTTCTCGACCGAGAGCGGCACGGCATTTGTGCTGGACGAGGTCAGCCTGACGTTGCGGCGTGGCGAGATCATGGGGTTGGTTGGCGAATCCGGTTGCGGCAAGACCACGTTGGCGCGGACCATTCTTGGTGCATTGCCGCCAAATGCTCGGGTCCGCGGCACCGCGGTCATGTTCGAGGATCGCGATCTGCTGACCATCGATCCGGGCGAGGCGGCGGACGAAATCCGCGGGCGCGCCATCACGTTTGTGCCACAGGATCCGTACAGTGCCTTCAACCCGCTGTTTACCGTCGGCGATCAGATTTTCGAGCTGCTGCGCTGGAAGTCGCCGGATCGGCAGCCGCTCGAGGCGGGCTACAGTCGCGCCCGCCGGCAGACCGACCGTGATCGGGCACTGACTTTGTTACGCCTTGTGCAACTGCCGGACCCGGAGCGGCTATTGAAAAAATACCCGCATGAACTGTCTGGCGGTCAGCGTCAGCGCCTGATGATCGCCATGGCGTTGCTGCCCGAGCCGCGGCTGGTCATTGCCGATGAACCGACCACGGCGCTTGACGTCACGATCCAGGCACAAATTCTGATGTTGCTTCGGAAGTTGGCAGTCGAGCGTAGGGTGTCGGTACTGCTGACCACGCACGATCTCGGCACGGCCTGGGAAATCTGCGACCGGGTGACGGTGATGTATGCTGGCCAGGCGATGGAGACCGCGCCGATCGACGCGTTCTTTCATGCCCCGGCGCTGCCTTATACGCAGCTCTTGCTGGACAGCCTGCCGTCGGGCGAAGCGCCGCTGCGTGGCATTCCCGGCGACGTCCCGAACCTTGTTGCGGCGCCGGCCGGATGCCGGTTCCATCCGCGCTGCCCGCGCGCGACGCAGATTTGCGGTGCCGCGCGTCCGTTGTCGACGCAACCGAGGCCGGGCCATTGGGTGCGCTGTCATCACGGACTGTTGAGGTGATGTCGCCGCTCCTGGAATTACAAGACGTGCACACGCACTTTCCGCTCCGCGATGCGTGGGGCAGAAGAACCGGGTGGCTGCGCGCGGTGGACGGTGTCTCGATCTCGGTCGCGCGCGGGGAAGTACTCGGCATCGTCGGCGAATCCGGTTGCGGTAAGACAACAATCGGCAAAACCATTGCCGGCATTCACAGGCCATCGGCCGGCAACATTCTGTTCGACGGGCATGATATCAGCCGGTTGTCGCCGCGTGAGGGCCGGGTTTTCCGCAGAGGTTTGCAGTACTGTTATCAGGATCCGGGTGCCTCGTTGGATCCGCACTGGCGCATCGGCCGGTCCCTGGCAGAGCCTCTGGTGATCCACGCCAGGTTGTCAGCGGCGGAACGCCAGATACGGGTGCAGAACATTCTTGCAGCGGTCGGTCTATCCGAAGGTCACCTTTCGCTCTATCCGCACGAGATCAGCGGCGGACAGCAACGCCGCGTTGGCCTGGCTCGCATTCTGATGGTGCAGCCAGGCCTTGTCGTGCTGGATGAGCCGACCTCCGGTCTGGATGTATCGGTGCAGGCCATCGTGCTGCGGTTGTTTCTCGACCTGCGGGAGCGGTTCGGCCTGACCTATTTGTTCATCAGTCATGACCTCGCGGTGGTCCGGCTGATGGCGCAACGGATTGCCGTCATGTATCTGGGCCGGGTGGTGGAACTCGGCGCCACCGAGCAGATCTTCACAGCACCACGGCATCCTTATACGCAATCGCTGCTGGCGTCTGTTCCGGTGGCAGGAGGGCGCCGGGTCAGCACCGACTTCGTGCTGGAGGGCGAGCCGCCGAACCCGGCGAACAAGCCCACCGGCTGCGCGTTTCGCACACGCTGCAAACGAGCCGAGGCGAGGTGTGCCGAGGAAGAGCCGCTGCTACGCCGGCTGGCCGGCGGACTGCAGGTCGCGTGCCATTTCGCCAACTGATCAGGTCATGCTCATCCAGCGGATGTCCTGCGCGTCGCCGATCGGGCAGAACCGGACGTTCTGGACATTTTTGGTGAACGGGCCGTACCATTTCGTATTGTAGATGAACAGGCCGGCCGCGTCGTCGACCAGGATCCGGGACGCTTCCTCGTAAAGCGGTTGGCGTTCTTCCTGGCTGGTGAGCACCAAAGCCTTGTCGGTGAGTTCATCGAACCGCGGGTTCTTGTAGAAGCTGGCATTGCCGGCGCCGATGTTGCGGCTGTTGTACATATAACCGGTCCAGTTGTGCGGATCGGCGAAATACGCGCTGCGCCACAACGGAACCAGATCGTGCATTTTCTCCTTGTCGGCGAATTTTCCCGAAATGACCGGCCACGGCTCGCTGTTCAGTTTCACCTCGACGCCGAGTTTTGCACAGCCGGCCTGCAGCAATTGTGCGGCGGCCTCGCTTTGGTCGAAGCCGGCCAGAACGCCGATCTCCAGCGGGCGCATCGGGCCTTTGACCATCGCCAGATGCTGCTTCGCCTTGTCGAGGTCATAGGTGTAGCCTTGCAGGTCCTTCGGCGCGCCCCACAGATTGTTTGGAATGATGCCGGCATTGCGGGAAACCGAGCCCGACAGAATGTTGTTGATGAACCCGTCATAGTCGAACGCATAGCACAACGCCTTGCGCAGGTTCACGTCGTCCAACGGCGGGCGCTGATTGTGGATGATGAAATACATCGTGCGCAGCGAGGGCGCTTCCAGGATTTGCACGCTGTCGGTCTGACGCAGATGTTTGATCTGATCCTGCGGCAAATAGCCGTCCGTGGTGTTGAATTCACCCTTCTGCAGGCCAAGCGAACGGCTGGCGGTTTCCAGCACCACGCGGAATTCCGTCGAGGTAATATTGGATTGACCAAATCCGAAGAAGTGCCCGTCAAACCGGTCAGCCTGGAAGCCGATTGCCGGATCGTAGCGATGCAGTTTGAAGCCGCCCGAGCCGGCCTCGTTCCGAGCCAGCCAGGCGGCACCCCAGTCGCCCGATTTATCGTTGGCGCGTACCAACTTGCTGTTCACCACCCAAAGTTCCGCCAAAATGGAGGTGAATACCGCATATGGCTGGTTCAAGGTGAACTGCACCGTGCGTGCATCCAGCGCCTTGGTCTTGCCGGGATCGACCACGCCCTTGAACAGTCCATAAGCGCCTTGCTTCATTGCCAGGATGCGCTCAATCGAGAACACCACATCGTCGGCGGTGACCGGCGCGCCATCATGGAAGGTCGCACCCGGTTTCAGCGTGACGGTGTAAGTGGTGGCATCCGGCGCAATGTCGATCTTTTCGGCCAACCAAAGTTGCAATTTGGGCGGGTTATCAACCCAGCGCACCAGGCAGTCGTACATGTTCAGCCGCGTCGCGATGCGACCGATATCGAACACCATATGCGGATCGAGCGTGTCGTACGCGCTGTTGTTCGCGGTGACGAAATTCTTGCCGGATGCGGCCAAGGCGCTGCCTGTAAAACCGGATGCCACAGCCGCGCCACCTGCGGTCAATAAGCTTCGGCGATCGATGATCATATAGTGGCCCTCGCTGGTTTCCGGACATCGTCGCTGGCGTGGCAAGCGAATGTCAATCGCCGCGCGCCTCAGGAAGCAAGAAAATCGGCAAAATATTCCTCCGCCGAGATGCGCCGGCCGACAATGCCGAGGTCGAATGCCTGGTTGGCGAAGACCTCAATGGTGCGGCGGTTCTTCTCGAAGCCGTAGGGATGGAAGTCGGTGCCCATGACGGCTTCGGTTTCCTCCAGTTCGGCCTCAAGCCAGGGCGACACATAAGGGAAGCCGCGTTGGGCGGCATCGAACATGTCGTTGGCGCGGATGAAGGCGTCGGTCAGCGCACCGGCAATCCATTTGTTGGCCTCCCACACCGGCCGGCGCAGCACGATCAAATGTTGCGGCGGAAACATGCCGGTTTTTGCGAAATAGTCACGCTCGATCGCGCGAAAGTCCGGGAACAGCCTGGTGATCGGACCATTGGTCGGATGGTATTTGCGCGGTTTGGGCGGACTGAGCAAAGCATCGAGTTCGCCGGCGATCAGCATCTCCGACAGCGCCTGACCCGGCGCGGTGGCGTGCACGCCATCGGGCAGCGTGTAGATATGATTGGTGATACGCGGCTCGTCGACCTCGCCGATCCACCATTGCAGTGATACGGGATCGACCCCGATGAAATGCAGGAAGTGACGGTACCAGATCGAGCCGCTGGCAACCCAGTCGTACATGCCGACGCGTTTGCCGATCAGATCGGCGGCGGTCCGGACCTTGGCATCCTTGCGGACATAAAGATCGCGCGCGGTGAAGTTGCGCAACGGGAATACCGGGATCGCCACGTGGCTGTGGTCACCCGCTTCGACACGGCGCAGGTGGCCCGCCATCGAGGCCTCGCCGCCATGCACCACCGGATCGTTCAATGCCCGCCGCAGCATTGTGGCGCGCTCGGTCCAGGAGCCGGCGCGGCCCAAAAGCAAGGTCAGATCGATGCCGTCCGGCTGCACCATGCCGGTCGCCAGCGGCATTAGCCGCGCGTAATCGGCAGCGGTAAGAAGCAATGGAAGATTGGCCATGTCCGCGATCCTTTCCTGCATCGGCAGCCATCCTGACCTGGCAGCCTGCGCTTGACGAGGCTCGGCGCTGTGTCACCCTTCGCCAGGCTCAGTCGCCCAGGAGGCATGTGTTTGATGCGAGGCGAGATCGGCGTCGATATCGGCGGTACCTTCACCGATGTCGTCTGCCGGTTGGACGACGGCACGGTGCGGATCGCCAAGCTTCCCACCACGAGCGGCGATCCCTCCCGTGCCGTGCTGGCCGCGCTGCAGATGGCCGAGCGGGAATGGGGCGTGGCTCCTGCGAATATCACGCGTTTCGTGCACGGCACCACGGTCGCGACCAACGCCGTGCTGGAGCGCAGAGGCGCCCGCATTGGTTTGATCACGACTGCGGGTTTTCGCGATGTGCTGGAAATCGGCCGGCAGATGCGGCATCAGATGTATGACCTTGTGCTGGCGCCGGAGACTCCGGCGTTCCTCGCACCTGGCCGCTTCCGTAAGGAAGTGACGGAACGGTTGGACGCGCATGGCAACACGCTGACCGCGTTGGATGAGGCCAGTGCGGTGCGAGCGATCGAGGAACTGGTTGCGCTGGACGTGCGTGCGATCGCAGTTTGTCTGGTGTTTGGCTTTCTCGATCCGACCCATGAGCGGCGCATTCGCGACCTGATCCACGACATGCATCCGGGTCTGATGGTGTCGCTTTCCTCCGAGGTCGACCCGGCGTTCCGCGAATACGAACGAACCTGCGTGACTGCATTCGATGCCTACATCAAACCGGTGGTGGCGGATTATCTGGCGAACATGGAACAGGGTCTGGTGGCGGCCGGCGTCACGGTGCCGTTGCAGATGATGCAATCGCGCGGCGGCCTGATGTCGTCATCGGTGGCGCGGCAACGGCCGGTGCGGCTGTTTCTGTCCGGGCCTGCAGCCGGTGTGGTCGGTGGCGTGGAGGCCGGTCTCGCGGCGGGATTTGCCGACGTCATTACGGTGGATATCGGCGGCACCTCCTGCGACATCGCGCTGATCACCGATGGCGCGCCGCTGATCCGCAGCGAGGGCGAGATAGATGGCTATCCGGTGCGGGTGCCGATGGTCGATGTGACGGCGATTGGTTCTGGTGGCGGTTCAATTGCCTGGATCGACGGCGCCGGGTCGCTCAAGGTCGGTCCCCACTCCGCCGCAGCCAATCCTGGGCCGGCCTGCTACGGTCGTGGCGGCATGTCCCCCACGGTGACCGATGCGTCGGTGGTGCTGGGGTTTATCGATCCGGCGAACTTCGCCGGCGGAACAATGAGCCTGCGGCCCGAGCTTGCGTTCGAAGCAATTGACCGGGTCGTCGCTCGCCCGCTTGGCATGACCGTTGAGCAAGCCGCAATTGGCATCCACCGGGTGCTGAACGCGCAAATGGCCGAGGCGATCCGGCTGGTGTCGATCGGCCGAGGCATTGATCCGCGTGGCTACGCTTTACTGCCGCTTGGCGGCGGCGGGCCGATGCATGCCTGTGCCCTGGCTGACGACCTGGGGATCACGTCCATCGTGGTGCCGGCGCATCCCGGGGTGCTGTCGGCTTCGGGGCTGCTTGGGGCACCGGTGGCGCATGAGGTGGCCGCCGCATTCCCCTGCCCTCTGGCATCGCTGAACCCTGATGCGCTGTGCGTCGCTTTGCGGGGGTTGGATGAACAATGCGGCGCGCTGATGCGGCGGGAAGGCATCGAATCCGCAGACGTCACGCATTTTGCCGATGTTTGCTACATCGGGCAGTCGTATCATCTGCAAGTGAAGCTGCAGGCAATCGATGCGCCAACGATTTACCAGGCGTTTCTGGCAGCACACGCTCAGGTTTATGGTCATAGCACGAATGGGCCGGCAACGATTGTTAATTTGCGAACGGTGCATCAGGCTTTGGTGGGAACTGTTGCGATCCATGCCACGTCGGTTCCCATGTCGCGCCCGACTTGTATGCGGATCATTCGTTTGGCCTCCGGACCGGTCCAGGCGAGCATCTGGCAACGTGGCGCCATTCCACCGGATATGATCGTTACAGGCCCAGTGATCGTTGAACAAGCTGATACGACGACCTTGGTGGAACCGGGATGGACCGCGCGGCGCACCACAGGCGACGCATTGTTACTGGAGCGCTGCGCATGACCGATCCGATTACCATCGAGGTGACACGGCACAAATTGGAAGGCATCGCCAATGAGATGCAATCCACGTTGTTGCGCAGTTCATTTTCGCCGATCGTCAAGGAAGGGCTCGATGCGTCGGCCGGATTGTTCACTGCGGACGGCCAGACGCTGGCGCAGGCCTGTGCGATCCCGATCCATCTCGCGACGTTGATCCCGGTGCTGCAACGGATCATCCGCGACTTTCCGCCCGACCGGATGCACCCCGAGGATACGTACCTGCTGAACGATCCGTACACCGGCGGCACGCATCTGCCGGACATCGCCGTCGTGCAGCCGATCATTGTCAATGGACAATTGATGGCATTCAGTGCAGCGATGACGCATCACCAGGACATGGGTGGTATGTCTGCGGGTTCGGTGCCGACCAACGCGACGGAGATCTATCAGGAAGGTCTGCGCCTGCCGCCACTGAAACTGCGCGATGCTGGCGTAGAGAACGCAACATTGGTGCGCATCATCCGGCAAAACGTGCGTATTCCCGACACGGTCATGGGTGATATCAACGCCCAGTTGGCGGCGTGTAAAATTGGTGCGCGAAGAGTGACGGAACTGGCCGGAAAGTTTGGTCATAACGCGCTGACGGCAATTTTTGACGAACTGTTGACCCGCTCGGAAACCATGACGCGGCAGGCGTTGGCACGGATTCCCGACGGGACCTACCGGTACGTGGATTATCTCGACAACGACGGGATCGAGCTCGACAAGCCGATCCGGATCGAGGTCGCAGTCACGGTAGGCGGCGGTCGGATCCATATCGACTTTACCGGCACTTCGGATCAGGTACGCGGGCCGCTGAACTGTGTGCCGTCAGGGTCATTGGCGGCAGCATGTTTCGCAATCCGTGCCCTGACCGACCCGGCGATCCCGACCAATGCCGGTTGCTTCCGGCCGATTTCGTTGCATTTGCCGGAAGGCAGCCTGGTCAACCCACATGAGCCGGCACCGGTAAACGCGCGGACCTCGACCATCAAGCGGATCGCCGGTTCAATCATTGCGGCATTGGCAAATGTGTTGCCGGACCGTGTGCCAGCCCCATCGGCCGGTGAAATGCTCATGGTCGCATTCGGCGGACGGCATCCTGACGGCGGCAATTTTGTCACTGGCGATCTGGTCGCCAGCGGCAGCGGCGCTTCCGCTGCCAGCGATGGCGTCGGTGTGATCGAAACCGATGCTACGAACTGCATGAATCTGCCGGCCGAGGCGATGGAAATGGCAACTCCGATCCGCCTCAATCGGGTGGCGTTGCGCGCCGGATCGGGTGGGCCGGGAAAATTCCGCGGCGGGCCCGGCACCATTCGGGAATACGAAGTGCTGGTCGATAACGTGACCTTTACGCACCGGGGCGAACGGCATTATTCCGCGGCTCGTGGCGTATTCGGCGGTGGTGACGGGGCACGTGCGGAGTCGGTCATCATCCGGGCCGACGGGACCGAACAAATCATTCCTTCGAAAATCGTCACGCGGCTGATGCGTGGCGATCGGGTGATCGTCAAAACCGCTGGCGGTGCCGGCTACGGCGATCCGGCGACGCGAGAGCCGGCTCGCACAGCGGCGGATGTCGCGGATGGCGCGATCTGAACGCGGTTCAGTGGAGCGTCTCCAGATAAGCGATCAGATCCGCACGTTTTGCCGCATCCTTCAGGCCGGCATAGGTCATAATGGTACCCGGCACGACATCTCGCGGCGAAGTGAGGTATTTGTCGAGAATGTCGGCGTTCCACGTAATGTTGGCGGCTTTATTTGCCGCCGAATAATGAAATCCCTCAACCGAACCGCTCTTGCGGCCGATCAGACCAAACAGGCCAGGCCCAACCATGTTCTTGCCCGCCAACGGCGAGTGGCAGATGCCGCATTGTGATTTGAACACGGTCTGGCCTGCCACGGCATCCGCGGCACGAACCGACAGCGGCCAGACGACACCGAGCATGGCGAGCAGCACGGCAATATGAAGCGAACGACGCATCAACAAATCTCCCGAAACAGCCGCCACGAGCGGATTGAGATCATCATCCCGGCATTTAGGGCCTCGCAAGCAGGCGACCTATGATTGTGGCGGCATCTTGTCAACTGCCTCCGCGCCAGTGGATTGAGATACCGTCAGTTCCCCTGATACGGTAACCGTAATCTTACCGGGGGAAGGTTCATGTATCCAAAAGCCCGTCTCGATGCGCTGAGCGACTCGATTTTCGGTGTCGCCATGACATTGCTGGTGCTCGACGTTCGGCTGCCTGACGCGTTTCAGCCACATGATGCGCCAGAATTGTTGCGAGGTTTGCACGATCTGGGCTCGAAGTTCCTGGTCTATGTGTTAAGCTTCGCCGTGCTCGGGCTGCGTTGGCTATCGAACATTCATTTACGTTCGCGGGAAGAATCCTGTAGCCGGAAATACGCGGAGTGGTGGCTGGCGTATCATCTGCTCATCACCTGCGTGCCGTTCACCACCATCGTCGTTGGCCGTTTCGCGTCATTCGCGCCCTCGATCTGGCTGTACGCGGGCAATACGATCCTCATTTCCGCAGTATCGTTCCGCTTGCTGGCGCTGACCCCTTCGTTCGAGCGTGCCGATCATCTGCGCGAGCGCCAGATATCTCTCGGCTTGTTGATCATATCGTCCGTGCTCGCCATCGGCTGGAGCTTCGTCAGTCCACACTACGCGTTATGGGCACTGGCGCTCAACATTGCCTCCCCGATGATCAGCCGAAGGATGGGCGGGGTAAAAAGCGACTGACGCGGATCATTTCGCCCGCTGAAGATGGTTGGAAGCACGCCGCAGCTCAGCCCGATGCCCATCAACGACCGCGTGCCAGGTCGTGCTGATCAGTTCATCGACGATCTTCGGGGGCCGTTCTCGGCGGATCAGGTATTGCCGCACCGCTGCAACCGGCACCTCGGCCAGCACGAATTGTGCGCGGCGGATTTCGTTGGGTCCGGCGCGGCCGAACGTCTCGCGGGCAAATTTCCTGAGCCTTGCTTCGCCGCGCCGCCCTTGCTCGGCCAGCCCGTCCCGCAGCGCCTGGGGCCAGTCGCCGTGGACGAAATCGTCGCGGTGATACAACAACAGCAGGCGGCCTTCATCCAAATGCTCACGCACCCAGGCCGGTGTGTGCAGAGCCGCGCGCAACCCATCGCCGGCATCAAGTGCCGCCTCAATCCCTTCCTGAAATCCCACCACCGTATCGAACCACAACTGGGCCAGCAGCGCGTCGCGCGAGGCAAAGCGATGATAGAACGACCCGGTCGGCGCCTTCAGCCGCGCCGAAATTGCCGCGACGGTCACGGCGGACGGTCCGTGCTCGGCCGCCAACGCGAGCGCCGCGGCAAGAAAGTCGGAATTGTCGAACGCCGGATGAGCCATCGTTCTAGAATATTCGTTCTAGACTCTCACGTCAACAAGTGCCAGGCTGCGGCCTGGTCATGATGGAGGTGCTCCATGTCGACGGTTCCCGAGATCAATCGGCAGCAGATCGAACAATTTCTCGCAGCGGCGCGGCAGACGATCGGTGAGGTACAGCATTGCTGGCTCGCGACAAGATCCCTGGATGGTGGTGCCAATGCGCGGGCAGTTCGCGCCCACGCGGGTGCTCCGGGCGCCGATGAATGGACCCGCCGGATCCTGGTGCGGCGCGGCTCACGGAAGGTCGGGGAAATCCGTGCTGCGCCGCTTGTTACCCTCGCCTATCAGCATGATTCCGGCGACCGGTACGTTGCGTTGAGCGGCCATGCCTCGCTGCTCGAGGACAATGCACAAATGCGCGGCCTGTGGTCGAGCGCCATGGACCGGTATTTCCCGGCTGGCTTTGCGGATGCGAACATGATCGTGCTGCAGGTCGATGTCGATCGGATTGAGGTTCACGCCCGCGGGATCACGCGTGAACCTTTCGGCACCGGGCGAACGTTGCTGCAACGGGACAGCTCGGAGGGCTGGCGGTTCGTTCCCTTCTAGCTGGGCGTCACGTCTCCCGATAGCCCGCCACAAAGGTCTCAAGCCGATCCATCGCCACCGTCAGTTGCTCGTCGCTTCTGGCGTAGCACAGCCGCACAAAGCGCTCTGAGCCGCGGCCGAAGGCAATGCCGGGCGCCATGCCGATCTTTGCCTCCAGCACCGCCCGCTTGCAGAACGTGAGCGTATCGGTCACGCCCGCCACTTCGAACATGGCATAGAACCCGCCGGTATTGGGAATGTTGCGAACCCGCTGCATGCGGGCCAACCTCGCGTTCACCAAATTACGGGCACCGCGGCAACGCTCGGCGAAGAATTTCACGAATTCCTCGCCGTCGCGCAGGGCGGTGATGCCGCCATGCTGCAGAAACTCGGCGACACCACAGGAGTTGAACTGGATCAGCTTCTCGAATGTCGCGGTGTGTCCCTCAGGATAAACGATCCAGCCCATCCGCCAGCCGGTCATTGCCCAGGCTTTGGAGAAACTATTGACGATGAAGACCGGGTCGTCGGGACGGGCGATATCGAGAAAACTGAAGGCCACGCCGCGCTCGGAACCAGGCCCTTCATAGACCAGCCGGTGGTAGACCTCGTCCGAAACAATGGCGATGCCCCGAGCGCGGGCAAAGTCCAGCAGTTGTTCAGCCTGCGCGCGCGGGATCATCCAACCGGTCGGATTGCCCGGCGAGGCAAGGTAGATGACCTTGGTTCGTGCATCGCAGGCTGCGAACAGCGTTTCCATATCGAGCGACCAGCCGTCGTTGCCGGCGGTCATTGCAACCTCACGCGGCTCGGCACCGCAGATTTGCATTGCCCGCAGAATGTTCGGCCACGACGGTGTCACCGCCACCGCATTATCGCCCGGTGCAACCGTCGCCTGAGCGATCAGCATCACTGCGCTCATGCCGGACGGGGTCAAGGTGACCCGGTCGTCAGGCAGATCTACCCCATAAATGCGCTTGTTGTAGGCGATCAACGCGTCGCGCATCGGCTTGATGCCGCGGTTGGGAGTGTAAAACGTGCGGCCCTCAGCCAGCGCCTTGCTCGCGGCACCGCAAATGAACGCCGGAGTCGGGACGTCGGATTCGCCGGCAAACATCCCAATGACCTCAGGATTGCCGTAACCCATCCGCCAAACATCGACGATCGGGCTGTCCTCGAGTTCTTCGATGGCGGCGCGAATCAGAGCCATGATGGCGTCCTAATGCAGTCAATCCGCGTCCCGAGGCAAGGTCAAAATCACCGCCAGCCCAGGTCCGTTGTCACTGAAAGCAAGCGAGCCGCCATGCAGCCGCACCACAGCGTCCACCACACTCAGACCAAGCCCGATGCCCTCGGTCCCCGACGTGCGGTTGCCGCGATAGAACCGTTCCGTCACCCTCGCCCTGTCAGCGTCAGCGATACCCGGCCCGGTGTCGGTGAGCGCAATGGACACCTGATCCTTCACATCGGATGCAATACGCAACGCCACCGTTCCGCCGCATGGCGTATATTTGATCGCGTTATCGACCAGGTTGCCAATCGCCTGCGCCAGCAGATCAGGATCGCCACGCACCGCAATTCCCTCCGGCGCATCAACCATCAGCGCAACGTGCTTTTCCTCCGCCAGCGGCTCGTAGAGTTCCAGCAGTTCGGTGGTCACGTCAGCCAGCTCGACCCGCCGGAATCCGGACCGCCGCACACCGGAATCAATTTCTGCCAGTCGCAGCAGTGCATTGAAGATATTCACGATTCTGTCGATGTCGGCGACTGCGTCGTGGAGTTCGTTATAGGTCTCGGCAAGCGGCGGCCGGGTGCTGATCAGCGTTTCCAGCCGCGTCCGCAATTCGGCCAGCGGCGTACGCAGGTCGTGCGCGACGACATTGGTTGCGTTGCGCACGCCCTCGATCAAGTGTTCAATTTGTTCCAGCATGGTGTTGATCGTCCGGGCCAGCCGGTCGAACTCATCGGACGAGCCGCGCGTAGGGACCCGATGCGACAAGTCGCCCAGTACGATCGCGCTGGCGGTACGGTTGATGGCCTCGACGCGACGGAGCACAGCACCGCGCACCAGCGAGCCACCGACGATGGCCAGGATCAGTGCGCCGAGGGACGACCAACCGAGGGCACTGACGATCAGTTGGCGGGCCTCGACCCGATCCTCCACGTCGCGTCCTACCAGCAGACGATACCCACCCGGCAATTGAAAAAACGCCACCCGGGTCACATGCAGGTTACCGTCGCGTACCAGGTTGATCTGATACCAGCCCGGAGCAGATCGCACCGCGAGCGGCCAGGCCTGTAAGTTGCCTGCCAACGGTGTCAGCGTCGGATCGGTCAGCAGATAAATCGCGCGCTGATCGTTGGCGCGGCCGACCCGCTCATTGATGGTATCAACCGCGCCAGGCAGACCAAAATCCCGCAGCCGGTCGGCGATTGCCTGGCCGTCCGCGATGATCACCGCATCGATTTCCCGATCCAGGTAAAGCGCTGTGCGCCACCACAGAAATCCGGCCAGCAGCAGCGACGAAACGATGAACAGGACAGCATAGCCAAACGCCAGGCGAACCGCCGTCGACCGCAACAGGCTACGCATGCGTCGCGAGCTTGTACCCCGCACCTCGAACGGTGTGCAGCAATGGGACGTCGAAATCGGCATCGATCTTCCGCCGCAATTTGCTGACATGAGAATCGATGACGTTGGTTTGCGGGTCGAAATGATAGTCCCAGACATTCTCCAACAGCATCGTGCGGGTCACCACCTGACCGGCGTGCCGCAGCAAATATTCCAGCAGCCTGAATTCCCTGGGTTGCAACTGGATCGGCTTCCCGGCGCGAGTTACGGTGCGCGACCTTGGGTCCATCCGAAGATCGCCGACTGCCAGCTCCGGCTCTGGACCAACGTCGCGGGCGCGGCGGACCAGGGCGTCCAGCCGCGCCACCAGCTCGCCAAACGCAAACGGTTTCGCCAGATAGTCATCGCCGCCGGCACGCAGCCCGCGGATCCGGTCGTCAACCTCGCCAAGTGCGCTGAGGATCAGGATCGGGGTCTTACTGCCGGTGGCGCGCAGAGCTTCGACGATCGCGAGGCCCTCAACGCCGCCAGGCAGCATGCGGTCAAGGATCATCGCATCGTAAGGTTCCGAATTCGCAAGAAAAAGTCCCTCGCGGCCGTTGTCGGCATGATCGACCGTGTGGCCTTGCTCGCGCAAACCTTTCAGCAGGAACCCTGCCATCCGCTCATTGTCTTCAACCAACAAAATCTTCATGTGCCAACGAAATCTTCAGGTGAATAACCGGGGTGCGGACGGCGGCACTGGTCCGCCGCCCGCGTTACCTCACGCCTTGCCCAGTTGCAGCGCGAGATAATAGGTTGTGCCGTCCCGCATGACCAGCAACGGGATAGCATCCTTCT
>Ga0187867_10002552_pt1 | contig 14959 bp, 17 predicted proteins | sample June2016WEW_13_1_FD_132976 | JGI IMG/M metagenome (GOLD analysis project Ga0187867, IMG submission 132976) | Peatland microbial communities from SPRUCE experiment site at the Marcell Experimental Forest, Minnesota, USA - June2016WEW_13_10 | ecosystem: Environmental > Terrestrial > Soil >... | reverse complement strand
TTTCATCCGTCGTCTTGCCGGCCAATAACTCATCTAATGCAGTTTCGAGCTTCGTCTTGTCTTCCATGCGTTCTCCTATAATCGCGGAGAACGCCGATTACACAAAATTCAGAAGACCCTCGCTTTATGAGGCGTGGCGGGCTTCACAACGCGGCCAAGAACTCCTCCACCGTCAGTCCAGCCTTTGAGATCAGCACCCGTAATGTCCCCCTAGCCACCTCGCGGTGGTCCGGGATCGAGAGTGTCGCAATAGACCCAAACTTTGTAAGCACGATGTGGCTACCCCTCTGACGCGCTATTTGCCATCCGAATTTCTCGAACGCCCGAATTGCGTCGCGCGGGCGGAGCAGCGGCACCGCAGCCATCAGATCGCAACGTCGATTTCGCGCGTTGCGACAGTCGGAGGCAGCCCCATCTCCATCCGAACTGCCAGGCACTCGCGAATCGCATCCATGACATTGGCCTCGGCCTCAGCCTCCGACGACCCCTGACTGACACAGCCGGGTATCGAAGGACACTCAGCGATGAATGCGCCGTCCTCATCTTGATAGATCGTAATAGTCAACCTCATGGCAACTCCTTTTTCATATTACGCGCAAACTCAGTCCGAATGGAACACCTCTTCCAGTGCCAGCATCGAACCGTAGCGCACGCTCTCAGGCCGTATCCGCACTCTTGCGGACTGACGCCTGTCCAACACCCCACATCCGCCGCATCCTGTTGCTCAACTGCCTCGGCTTCGCGTCGTAAATCCGAGCGCCCTCCGCCAGGGCATTGCCACGCAGTTCCTTGTGATACTTGCCGATCAGCTTGATAAACAGCCAGATCTCGGGCTGTCTGCCGTAAAAGCCGGGCTCGGCCATCACCTTCTCCTCGAGGACCACCAAGTTGTGATCTTCCCCCAGCCACGTTTCCAGATCCTTCAGCCGCCTTTCATACGCCGGCATGGTGCCGTCCCAAACGCCTTCCAGCAGCCGGACCTGATACCAGTGGTTTTTCACGCGCTTGCGCCACTCGTGGTAATTCTCAGGCGACGGATGCTTGCGGGCGCGCGCCAGCGCCTTCTGCCCGCGCCGGAAGGTGGCCTCCAGACCCGGCGCGACGGCCCCGAAACCATTGGCGGCCAGCGGCCAACCCGCCACGCGTTTCGCCGATTGGCGCAGCAAGGCGGCCATCCCCTTCAGCACTTCTTCGATGCCTCCCTGCCTCTCGGCCTGCTCTTTGCGCGCTAGCAACCCGCGCCGAATGGAAGCCAGCCTGCCTCGGCCGAGCTCGCCGCGGTACTTCTCCCGCAGCCCGTCGAAGGCCTCGATCATGGCGCCGCCATCGCGGAATTGTGCCAGCAGCAGGCCCACATCGCGGAAGAATGGGTTCTCCCGTGCATAGGTTTCGCCCAGTTCCAGCCGCATCAGGCGCAGCACCCCGCGGATCTTCTTCAAGCTTTTGCGCGCTTCGTGGATGGCTTCGTCGCGATCGGCTTCTCCCTTGCCGCTCAACTGGCGGACCGCCGACTCGATCTCTTCGCGAACGATGCGCTCGATTCCCGTCGGCACCCGCTCGCCCGGTCTTAGGTGGTAGGACACACTCTGGTTCTGGTTATAGATTAGCAATTCGGCGCGGCTACGCGTTTCGCGCGCAGCGTCCTGTTATGATCGAATTCTTTGCATGCGGTTTGTGATCCGAGTTGCGGCATTTTGTAGCGCCGCGTGGTCGATTGCCATGCCCTCCTCTTGCCAGGAACGTACCCAAGCGCGATCCATGGTGATTTCCCAGCACGGAATCGCCGCCACTAGCCAGACGCTCGCCTCCCAAGCTGCCGCCCAGATGCTGGCGCGCGGCGGATCGGCGATGGATGCCGCCATCGCCGCCAATGCCATGCTGGGCTTGGTGGAGCCTGTGAGCTGCGGCATCGGCGGCGACCTTTTCGTCATCTACTGGGACGCCAAGTCCGGCAAGCTCACCGGCCTCAACGCCAGCGGATGGGCGCCCCGTGGCCTCACTCTCGAGTTCATGAAATCGCAGGGGCACTATGCGATGCCGCAGGAGGGCATTCAGTCCGTGACCGTGCCGGGTTGCGTGGATGGCTGGGAGAAGCTTCACAAGCGCTTCGGCCGGCTGAGTTGGCGCGAGTTGTTCCAGCCCGCGATCTACTACGCGGAAGAGGGCTTCCCGGTCACCGAGATCATTCAGGATACCTGGAAGTCGGCAAGCGCCAAGCTGTGGGGCGATGCGGCCGGGCGTCAGATCTTTTTGCCGGAAGACAAAGTCCCCGCGGTGGGCCAGATATTCCGCAACCGGCGGCTGGCCGCGGCCTACAAGCTGATTGCCGCGCAGGGCGCGGTGGCATTCTATAAGGGCGACATCGCGCGGGCCATCCTGAAGACTTCCGCGCGGCTGGGCGGCAAGATGGCGGCCGAAGACCTGGCCGAATTTCAATCCGAATGGGTCGAGCCGGTTTCGACAGAGTATCGCGGATGGAAGGTCTATGAGATGCCGCCCAACAGCCAGGGAATCGCGGCGCTGGAGATGCTCAATATTCTGGAGACGTTTCCGCTGTTTAATCACGGGCCTGCCAGCCTGGAAGATCTGCATCTCAAAATCGAAGCGCAAAAGCTGGCATACGCGGATCTGCGCCGCTACGTGGCCGATCCACGTTTTGCGCAACCGCCCACCGCGGACCTGATTTCGAAAAGCTACGCGCGTGAGCGCGCCGCGTTAATCCGTCGCGACGAGGCCAACTGCGCGCCCGCGCCGGGCAAGCCGCCCGCGACGTTGGGCGACACCGTTTATCTGTCGGTGGTGGATCGCGACGGCAATATCGCGTCGCTGATCCAGAGCGTCTACCTGAGCTTTGGCTCGGGCGTGGTAGTGGACGAATACGGATTCCACCTCCAGAATCGCGGTGCGCTATTTGAACTCGATCCCGAGCATCCCAACGCTCTCGCGCCGCGCAAACGGCCGTTGCACACCATCATCCCGGCCTTCATGGAGAAGGACAACATCCACATCGGCTTTGGGATCATGGGCGGTTACAACCAGGCGCAGGCGCACGCGCAATTCGTCTCGGACCTTGGACTACAACATGAACATCCAGGCGGCGCTGGAGGCGCCCCGCTTCACTAAGCTCACTTTTGGCGGATGCGACGTGATGATCGAGAACCGCGTGCCGGCGGGTGTCCGCGAGGGGCTCACGGCGCGGGGGCATAATCTGGAAGTGCTGGCGGATTTTTCGGGATGGATGGGCGGCGGCCAGGCGGTCCTGCACGATTCGGATACGGGAGTGAACTACGGCGCGTCCTCGCCGCGCAAGGATGGCGCGGCCGTGCCGGAGGCGCCGCCGTATTTCGGCGTGCGCGGGCATTAATTGATGTTGCTAAAATAATGCTGTGGGCAATTCATATTTGCCTGGGATCGGCGTAAGGCCCGGTCCAACCTCGTAAAGCATGGGATCTCGTTCGAGGAAGCACAGACCGTCTTCTTTGACGAGAACGCCCGTTTGATAGACGATCCCCACCACTCGGAGGACGAGGACCGGTTCTTGCTGTTGGGCTATAGCTTTGAGGCGCGTTGTTTGATGGTCACTCATTGCTACCGGGAAGCAGACTCCGTGATCCGGTTGATCTCGGCAAGGCGTTCTACACCGAAGGAGGAAGGAGTGTATTGGAGACTCAAATGAAAAAAGAATACGATTTTTCCCGCTCCCGGAAGAATCCCTATGCGAAGCAGTTAAAGCGTCAGATCACTATTCGGCTTGATGTCATGGCGGTCGACTATTTTAAGAACATGGCGGTGGAACTGGGGATGCCTTATCAGAACCTCATTAACTTATTCTTGAGAGACTGCGCCATGCAGAAGCGGCGGCCCACCATTCAATTGGGGGACGCGGCGAAGGGGCCGGTTGGGGAGTAGCGTGGGTTCCTAGGTGGCGCATCACCGGCGGCAATTCCTAAACCCTCGGCCGCTGCCGTGCGGGGATTCCAGGCCCTCGATATTCCGTAAAGACAGGACGCGCGCCATGATGGAATGCTTCAACAACAGATGTCTCATCCCGTTTGGCTGTTGGCAACTCCGGCTGGCAAACCACGCGGAAGCCCAAATTGGACAAGTCGGAAAGCGGTGGTAGGTCGGCCCAATAGACCTCACCCCGCTTCACCTTGTTGCCTTGCTTGTGTTCACTATGTGCTCGATGGCGGCGGACTCCAAATCGGTGTCGAGATCGAACCGCGTTCCAGCCATTTCCGTAGCGTAGGCCGCGATGGCGTCGTGCCGCGCCTTTCGGCCTTGCTGTCGCAGCCACCAATCGACCGCTTCGCGGGCCAGCGCCGTCGCGGGCACACCGGTCCGTTCGGCCTCTGCCCTGAGAGCAATGTACGTCTGTTCCGGTAGTGGCAGGTGAAAGTTCTTCATCGCCTCCTCCTGACTTCATGATGCCACGAATAGATGGCAGCCTTTGATGGCAATTGCAGCGTGGCAGGATCCCAGATATTCTGAGAGATATCCGGCATGCTCCTAGCTTAGGGGACTGTTTATCTCCTAAAATAGGAGACGTGCCCCAACGCAAGAAGCTGTCCACCACAATCGGCGCGAACAGTTATGCTTACCTCCACAATATGGTAAAGGCGGACCGCGCCGAGAGCGTTGGAGTGGCAGTGGACAAGGTTGTGGAAACGGCCCGCAGGCTTGACAACCGTGCGGCGTTGGAGCGTCAGACATCTGAATACTTCAAAGGCTTGACCTCCAAAGCCGCCGCTGAAGAGACCGATCTCGAAGACGCCCTGAGCGCTGCATCTCAAGGGATGGATTTTGACCAGCCATAACCCTTCCCCCCGGCGCGGCGAGATCTGGACCGCGATGCTGGGAAACCCACCGGTGCGTCATGGGGTCCTGATAGTGATGAAGGGTCACTTCATTACGACCCTCAAGAAATCGCTTCTCGGAGAGCGTTTTGCCGCGCCCGCTCTCGGGGGTGCGCATGCGGCTGGTCAGTCCGGCAATTCAGCGCGCGTTCGACCCGGACTCGCCGCGCTCGTAACGGGCAAAGGGCTGTTTCGGGCTACGACGCGAGCGCGTGCTCCCGCCATCCTACTGCTCGTGCACATCCTCCAGATACGTATATCCGTGCAGCCCCTCTTCATAAAACTTCAGCAGCCGCCCCGACTCCTCGTATCCCAGCCGCCCCTCCCGCAATGCCGTTTCCACGTCGCGGCGCAGACGGCTCACCAGCGCATCGGCTGAAAACTGCACGTAGTTGAGCACCTCTCGCACCGTGTCGCCCTTGATCACCGAATCCAGGATGACTTCGCCGGTTTCTCCCAGCCGCACATGCACCGTATTGGTGTCGCCGAATAAGTTGTGCAGGTCGCCCAGAATCTCCTGGTAAGCGCCCAACAGGAACGCGCCCAGATAATAGTCGCCACCATCGAAAGGATGCAGAGCCAGTGTGCGCTTCACATCGCGGCGGTCGATGAACTGGTCCACCTTGCCGTCGGAATCGCAGGTGATATCGCCCAGAATGGCGTGCCGCTTGGGTTCTTCCTCCAGCCGGTGAATCGGCATCACCGGGAACAACTGCTTGATGGCCCAGCTATCCGGCATGCTTTGAAACAGCGAAAAGTTACAGAAATAGGTATCCGAGAGCATGGCTTCCAGGCCCTCCAGCTCTTCCGGAAAATAATCGAGCGATTGCGCCAACGCCTGTATGCGCCGGCTGATCGCCCAATACAGGTTCTCGCACTGGCAGCGCTGTTCGAGCGACAGGTAGCCGAGGCTGAACAGGTTCAGCGCCTGGTCCAGCGCCTGTTGCGCGTCGTGATAGCTTTCCAGCAGGTTCTTGCTGGTCAGCGAGCGATTGGTCTCCTGCAGATCGACCAGCGGCTGTTCGGCGTCCGCCGCGACTTCCGCCGGCACGTCGGATTCGCCCATGCCCGACACGCCCAATACGTTGAACACCAGCACGCTGTGGTAAGCGGCGATAGCGCGCCCGCTCTCCGTGACGATGGTGGGATGCGGCACGCCTACTTCGTCGCACACGCTCTGGATGTGATAGACGATATCGTTGGCATACTCCTGCAGCGTGTAGTTCACGCTGGATTCAAAATCGGTTTGGGAGCCGTCGTAGTCCACGCCCAGGCCGCCGCCTACATCCAGATAGCGTAAGCCGGCGCCGGCGCGCGCCAAGTCCACGTACACGCGCACGGCTTCGTTCACCGCCGCCTTGATCTGGCGGATGTTGGTGATCTGGCTGCCAAGGTGAAAGTGCAGCAGGTTCAGGCAATCGGCCATACCCGCGTCTTTCAGCTCCTGCAGCGCGCGCACGGCTTCGCTCACAGACAGGCCGAACTTCGAACGGTAGCCGCCCGACGATCGCCAGCGCCCGGAACCGCGGCTGGCCAGCTTGACGCGCAGCCCGATCATGGGCCGCACGCCAACCCGCTCGCAATACCGTAGAATCAGTTGCAGCTCCGTATACTTCTCGACCACCGGAATAATGTGGCGGCCGAGCTTCTGGGCCAGCATGGCCATCTCGATGTATTCGTCGTCCTTGAAGCCATTGCAGACAATGGGTGTTTCGTTGTCCGCCATGGCCATGACGGCCATCAACTCGGGCTTGGAGCCGGCCTCCAGGCCGAACTTGAACGGGCGGCCGAATTCCAGCACCTCTTCCACAACCTGCCGCTGCTGGTTGACCTTGATGGGATACACGCAGCAGTACTCGCCTTGATAGCGATGTTCGGCGATGGCGGTCTGAAAAGCGCCGGCCAATTCGCCCAGACGGTGCTGCAGAATGCCGGCGAAGCGGATGAGGACCGGCAGGGAGATGCCACGCAGCACCAGCGTATCCACGAGTTGCTTAAGATCGATCGAGCGCAGCGGATCTTTGCTGGGGTGCACGCACATGTGGCCGTTGGCGTTCACCGAAAAGTAGCCCTTGCCCCAACTGGCGACGTCGTACAGCTCGCTGGCATCCTGCGGGGTCCAGCGCTCCGTGGGCTCCATGACGAGGGAGCCTTTCCTGGCGTTTTTCTCCACTCCTGCCTCCACTGTTTTAGTGTCCTAAGAATTGGAGGGAAGGGCAAGAGAAAAATGGGACCGTGCGGCTACTCGCAAATCAAATTGATCTGGCCGATCCCGCCGTTCACGCTCACGTGTATGGTCGCGTCCGTCTCTCCGGTTGGTTCGTTCACCCAGCGGTCGCCGCGCTTGGTCAGGCCGCGCGCCGAGATCTCCCCGATACCGCCGTGCGCTTCGATATCCAGCCGTGCGCGCTTTGGCAGGCGCACGGTGGCTTCGCCCACGCCGCCGTGTATCCGCACATCGATATCGCCGTGCGGGTGGCCGGTCAAGTCCACCTTCATCTCGCCCGCGCCAATTTCCACGTCCAGACTGCGCAGCGCCGTATTGCCCAATTCCAGGCGGCCCTCGCCGGCGCCCATCTTGACATGGATATCGATGGGCACGTCTTCGTTCAGCCGCAGCTCCCACTGATTCTTGTCGTTGTTCCCAATGCTGTGGTGGTTGGGTTGCCGCACGTTGAGCGTGCCGCGAGTGCCGCTCACGTCGTATTGCACCTCGGGCTTGCCGTCGTGGCCGCGATAGCGGAAATCGGCGTCCATAAGCTGCGCCGCGCCGCCGCGCATGACCAGTTCACCCGCGCCCATATCGATCTGCGCCTGGACGGATTTGGCGCCCTTCAAATCGACGGTCCGGGAGTCTCGCTCGACACTCCCCCCGCCGCCGTCGCTGCTCACGTAACAAGCGGATGTCACCAGGGCCAGTGTCGCCGTTCCGGCCAACAACATGGCTTGCAATTTGGCTCGGTTCACAGATGCCTCCACCCGTTAGCATACGCGAACTGAAGGCCGAGTGTTCCTTATTTCAAGCGCGTGCTAAGCTATCCCGCGTGACCTGGAACATCGTGAAGACTCTGATTTTCACCATCGTCGTGCCAGGTACGGTTGGCGTTTACATCCCCTACCGGCTGCGCGAACCCGGCCCGCATGTCACCTCTGCGCTTGGGTGGCTGGGGCTTGTGCCCGTGGCTGTAGGAATTGCCGTGTATCTTTGGTGTGCCTGGGATTTTGCTACTTTGGGCCGCGGTACACCGCTGCCCCTGGACGCGCCCAGAGAATTGGTGGCGCGAGGACTCTACAGGTATGTCCGCAATCCGATGTACGTGGGCGTGCTCCTCGTGATCGTGGGTCAGGCGCTATGGTTCGGCTCAGTCGCAAACCTCTGGTATGCGCTCGGCGCCGGCCTGTTCTTTCACCTGTTTGTAATGATCTACGAGGAGCCCACGCTGCGCGGCAAATTTGGCGAATCCTACACGTCGTACTGCAGCAACGTTTCCCGCTGGATCCCTAAACCCGCCGCAAAACCCGCGCCGGCAAAGTGACGATCGCCCACACCAATTCCAACACCCCTCCCACCGCGATGCCCACGATCCGGAAAGGCAACAGCAACAGCCACACCAGCGGATATAGGATCAACGCGACCAGGGCCAACGGCCAACAGAAGAACAGCACCACGCACCACAGCAGAAAGGTCAGCACAGCACTTCACCGCGAAGTGCGGCTTCCGCGGCCTCCACATCCTCATACATCGGGATGATTTCGGCGATACGGGTCATCTCCAGGACTTCGCGGACGCGCGGGTTGGCATCCGCCAGAAACAGTTGCCCCCCGCGGCTGGCGAGGGAGTTGTGGAGTTCCACGACAAAGGCCAAGCCTGTTGAATCGATATACGGAACATCTCTCAAATCGATCACTGACTTGGCGATTCCGTTTTCTTCCAGGGAATTCCGCGCGGACACAAATGCGGCGTCGGAGCCGGTTACGAACCGGCCGTGCAGGCGCAGAATGCAGACGCCGTCATAAACTTGAGATTCCAGACGCATACGTACTCCGGCAACTTACGCTCCGTTGGATCGTACATTGAACCAATCTAAACGTGTCACATATTAGACGAACCAGCAGGGCAAAAGGTTCACAAACTTCTCGCCGCCGTATGGCAAAATAGTAGCCACATGTCCGAAACGGCAGACGTGGTCATTATTGGCGGCGGCATCGTGGGATCGAGCGTCGCCTGGCATCTCACGCAAGCGGGATGCCGTAGCGTGCTGGTAATCGAACGCGAAAGCCAGCAGGGCTTGGGATCCACTGGCAAAAGCATGGGCGGCGTGCGCGCGCAGTTCGCCACCGGGGTCAACATCCGCATGTCGTTGTACTCCATCCCGATCTTCGCCGCCTTCCAGGAGATCACCGGACACCCCTCCGAGTACAAGTCTCACGGATATCTGTTCGTGGCGACCGCGCCGTCACATCTCGAATATCTGCGCCGCAATTTCGAGCGGCAGGTCGCGCTGGGCTTGCAGGCTGTGGAACTGCTCAGCCGCGACGAAATCGTCTACCGCGTGCCGCAGTTGCGCGACGACGATATCTTGGGCGGCAGCTTCTGCGCGACCGACGGCTTCGTGGATCCCTATAGCGTGATGAAAGGCTTCATGGCGGCAGCCGCCGAACACGGCGCACGGTTGTGGCGCAACGTCACCGTCACCGGCATCGACGTGGATGCGCACGGTGTCGCGGGCGTTCGCACCAGCAACGGTAACGTGGCGGCGCGCACCGTGGTGAACGCGGCGGGACCTTGGGCCGCCGAGGTCGCGCGCATGGCGGGTGCCGAACTCCCCATCGTGCCGCTGCGCCGCATGCTGGTGCCCACCGAACCCTTCCCAGGCTTGCCGGATCGCCTGCCCATGGTGATCGATATGTCCACCGGCTTTCATTTCCGCCCCGAAGGGTTGGGCCTGCTCATGGCTTGGAACGATCCCGAAGAGACGCCTGGGTTCAAGACAGCGTTCGACCCCGCGTTTATCGAGAAGATTCTGACCCACGCCGTCAGCCGCGTGCCTTGTTTCGAAAACTTGCAGGTGAATCCGCACCGCGCTTGGGCGGGTCTTTACGCCGTGACGCCGGATCATCACGCCATCATCGGCCCCGCCCCCGGAGTGCCAGGACTCTTTTTCGCGAATGGATTCAGCGGCCACGGCGTCATGCATTCGCCTGCCACCGGCCGCATCACCGCCGATCTGATTCTGCACGGCGCCAGCGGTCTGCTCGACGCGCGCGATCTGGGCCTGGAACGCTTCGCCGAAGGCCGCATGCTGGAAGAGACTGCTGTACTGTAGCGCACGCAACGGTTTCACCTGTCATGCATCCAAATAGGTGGGTTCACGGTGCGAGCCCACAGGCGCTCGGCGCCGGTTCCCGGAAGGAGACAGGCTATGTCTCGATTTTGGAAAGCACCTTTGGTTGCAGTACTCGCGTTAGGAAGCTTTTTTATTGCGGCGCCTTCCGCCTCAGCGGCATTTCGCGGCGGCGGTTTCAGAGGCGGTTTCTATGGCGGTGGCTGGTACGGCGGAGGTTGGGGCTGGGGACCCGGTTGGTATGGACCCGGCTACTACGGCTGGTATGGGCCTGGATACCTCTATGGCCCCTCAGCCGGCAAAGTGAAGATCGTCACGCCGGACAAGCAGGCTTCGGTCTTCGTGGATGGAGGCTATGTGGGTCCCATTGCGAAGGCTAAGAAGTTCCCGCTTCGCCCTGGCAGTCACGATGTCGAATTGCGCGACCTGAACGGTCACACAATGTTCCGCGAGCGCGTCCAAGTGATCCCCGGCAGGACCACGGAAGTTCATACCAATCCTGCGGGCTAGGCCGGTTTGTGATAACGGCCAAAGGGGCATGCCGTGAGATAATATTTCACGGCATGCCCGTTCCCGTCTCCCTCACCGATTTTTATTGTCCCGTGTGCGCCAAGGCTGTCTCCGACCCGCTAGTCTGCGGCGATTGCCGCGCCGTCATTTGCCGCCAGTGCGGCACTGTGCTGGAGCGGATCGACGAATTGGGAATCGGCTGAATTGCATTCGTTCGCGCGCGATTACGGGCGCAGGGAGAACACCGTCCCGTAGTTCGAAGTGCCACCATACAGAGTTGTACCGTAGAGGGTTCCGTTCGAGCCCAAAACTATCCCGTTCGGTTCGTAGCCGTCGGCATCGCCCAAGAAGCTATGAAGTACCGTCTCACTCCAGGCTCCCCCAGGTGAAGCCGGAGGCGCAAGCTCAAACACTGTGCCCAGGCCTGCTACGCCGCCCCATGTCGTCGTGCCGTACAGCACTCCATTCGCATCTAGCACCAAACTTGCGTTAGGTGAAAGGCCATCCCCATGGATTTCGGTAAAGTCATGGACGATCGTTTCAATCATCGGTACGTCTGGCACCGCTGATGGGGTCAGCGAAAACACAGTGCCAGATCGCCCGTGGCCCCCACCGGATGTAGTGCCGTACAGCACACCACTAGGTGCGAGGATGACACCGGCGTGCGGGTAAAATCCGTCACCAGTCTCTGGTTCGAACGTGTAGAGTAACCGCGGCGTCCATGGCGCTCCGGGCGCAGCAGGCGGCGTCAACGAGAACACCATACCACAGCCGGCGTTGCATGCGCCGTTGCCGCCGGACACCGACGCGCCGTAAAGCGTGCCATCGGTACCGACAGCCAGCGTGCCCACTGGCCAGATGCCGCTATTCGATAGGGTCGCTTCGGTCCACGCGCCGCCCACCACCGACGGCGGGGTCAGGCTGTATACGCTGAATTCGCCGTACGTGCCATACAGAGACCGCTCCTTGCCGAATACCAGAGCGCCAGGATAGGCATAATCGACAGCCGGGGTCTGATATAGGATGGTCTCGGTCCAAAAAGTGCTCCCGCCTGCGGGAGGACTCAATACGAATACCATGGCATTTCCATCCGAATCACCCGCGGTACCGTAGAGCGCTCCGCTCGGCCCCCTCACCAGGCCCGCGTCTGGGTATTGTCCATCCTGACCACTGAAGCTGTGGATCGCCACCTCGGTCCAGGTCCCTCCGGACGAAGCTGCCGGCAATAACTCGTACACTGTGCCGAAACCAAACTCGCCGCCAGTCCTAGCGGTGCCATAGAGTTCGCCGTGCTGGCCGAGGATGACCCCGGCAGGCGGGTTCATCCCGTCCTGGTCCTGGGACCCGAAGTTGTGCAAAACCGTGAAGGTCTGGGCTCGGAGCGTCAGTGGCAGGATGAGCAAGCCCAGAATCCGAGCGCCGTTTCGGAGCATCCGCATGCAGTGATTCTACCGCTCCACCATCGGAATCTCGAAGTAAAGCAATTCCCGCCCGGAATCCGCCTCGCGCAGCCCACTCAAGTACAGACTCGCGCCCCGCTGATACCCTGTCTGGAAGTAGAAAAAACCGCTGGCCGACTGGCCTGGCGGCAGAACCTGAGCGGTAAAAGCGCGGCCTTCGATCTCCCAAGTATCCAGCGGATTCTTGTGCCCGATAACTTTAGGGGGCATCCCCGGCGGCCCCGGCACCGCGTTGGGCCGGCTGGGTCCGTTCAAATAGCGAACATCCTTGGCTGGCGTAGCCTCGACCTTGTCGCCGTTTGGCCCGGTCCACACCGCTTGCAGCGCTTGCACTTTGATGGTCTTGGGGCTGTCGTTCTGGATGACCACCAACACCGGCAGCACGCCATAAGTGTACGGATTGTGCTTGCCGAACACCGGCCGCGCGTCCTCATCGTTGAAATACGCCATCGCTCCGATGGTGACCTTCTCGTTAGTCTGGTGCGAGGCATAGCTGGCAGCCGCGCCCGGAGTGAACCGCGCATCTTCTTTCTTCCCCGGCAACGCCTTGTCTGGCGCGAGCACCATCGCTATACTCGTGAGGAGAGCCAACCGTTTGAAAATAAAAGGCATCTATTTACTCTACCGCCTCCTTCAGGCGCTCGGCTTGCCCATTCTTCCGCTCTACTTCCTGTGGCGGGGCCTACGCCGTCGTGCCTACTTCGGCACCTTGCGGCAGCGCTGCGGTTTCCTGCCCGCTTCCTTTAGACAGACCGTGCCCGGCGCGATTTGGTTGCACGCCGTTTCCGTCGGCGAAGCCATTACAGCGGTGGAACTAGTCCGGCAACTGCGCATGAGCCTGCCGCGTTCGCCGGTGTTCGTCTCCGTCTCCACCCTGGCCGGATACCAAACCGCTACGCAAAAGCTGCGCGATCTCGCCGACGTCTTCTACGCGCCGGCCGATTACGTTTTCGCGGTGCGGCGCGTGCTGCGCGCGCTGCGGCCGTCTCTGGTCGTCGTCATGGAAACCGAGGTCTGGCCCAACCTATTTCGCGAGGCAAAACGCGCTGGCGCGGGGCTGCTGCTGATCAACGGCCGCATCTCCAACCGCGCCCTGGGCCGCTACCTCGCGCTGCGCTGGTTCTTCAGCGGCGTGCTGGCGCAAGTCGATCTGCTCATGGCGCAAAGCGAAGATATGCGGCAGCGCTGGATTCGCATTGGCGCACCCCCGGAAAAAGTGCTCGCCGCCGGCAATCTCAAATACGATTTCCAGCTACAGGACGCCGCGCCAGAATCTCCGGTGCGCCGTTTCGTCGAACGCCTGCATCCGCGCGCCATCTGGATCGCGGCCAGTACCATGCCGCCCGCCTCCGCCAGCGATCCCGATGAAGACTCCGCCGTAATTGCGGCCTTTCAGCAGGTGTCCGCCCGTCAGCCGGGCTTGCTCCTGCTGTTGGCCCCCCGCAAGCCGGAGCGCTTCGATGCGGCGGCACAAGCGCTGACGCGCGCCGGCGTACCTTTCGTCCGCCGGACCGGATTGACCGGCTCCGACGAACTGCCGCTACCCGGAGCCCTATTGCTCGATTCCATCGGCGAGCTCGGCAGCCTGTTTCCACTGGCGGACGTGGTCTTCATGGGCGGTACCCTAGCCTCCCGCGGCGGCCACAATATCCTGGAGCCTGCGCTGGCCGCGCGCCCGATCATAGTGGGCCGGCACCTGGAGAACTTCGCCGAAATCGCGGCCGATTTCCGGGCGGCCGGCGCGTTGTTCGAAGTACGGGATTCGGATGCCCTGGCCGCCGCTATCACCGAGATCCTGGAAAACCCCGCCCGCGCCGCGGACTTGGGCGCGAAAGCGGCATCCTGCGCGCGCGCCCGGCAGGGAGCCACCGCGCTGGCGGTCCACCATGCGCGCGAGATCTTTGCCCGGCATGTGCCCCTGTACCGCCCTGCGCAGCCAGCCTTTGGCTTCCTTTGGATGCTCTCGCGCCTGTGGATCTGGGGAAGCAGGCTGCATCGCGCCCGCGACGCCGCGCGCCGCCACGGTCTACGAGCGCCGGTCATCAGCGTGGGTAACATCACGGTAGGCGGGACCGGCAAGACCCCTATGGTTCTCCACCTCACCCGCAGGTTGAAGGACGCCGGCTGGAACCCCGGTATCCTCACGCGCGGGTATGGCCGGCACTCGCTGCATGCGCACGAGGCGGTGGCAGCCGGCGCGCGCCTTCCGGTCAGCCAGTCCGGCGACGAGCCGCAACTGTTCTTGCGCGCAGGCGTGGCGCCGTTAGGCATTGGCGCGGACCGCTGGCGCGTGGGCCAATTGCTGGAACGCCAATTCGGCGTCGATGTGATCGTTTTGGACGATGGTTTCCAACACGCGCGCCTCGATCGCCGCGTGGACATCGTATTAGTGGATGCGCTCAATCCCTTCGGCGGTGGCTACCCATTGCCGCTGGGCCGCTTGCGCGAGCCGCTGGCGGGCCTCTCCCGCGCGGATATGTTCGTCGTCACGCGCAGTGAGGCCGGGCGTGTAGCCCAAGCCGCCGAGCATTTCCTGCGGCGCTGGAATCCGCGGGCGCCGGTCTTCCATGCGCGCGCGCAGCCTGAATCCTGGGTTTCCGCGGCCACCGGCGAAACCGTGGCCGCCGATGCGCTGCCCTACGCGCGGGTAGCCGCATTCTGCGGGCTGGGTAACCCGCAATATTTCTGGTCCACGTTGGCGGCCCTCGGACTGCAGACGGCAGTGCGCATCGAATTCGAGGATCATCACACGTACAAGCCGGGCGAGCTGCGCTACATGGGCCGCCAG
>Ga0187867_10002541_pt1 | contig 14999 bp, 11 predicted proteins | sample June2016WEW_13_1_FD_132976 | JGI IMG/M metagenome (GOLD analysis project Ga0187867, IMG submission 132976) | Peatland microbial communities from SPRUCE experiment site at the Marcell Experimental Forest, Minnesota, USA - June2016WEW_13_10 | ecosystem: Environmental > Terrestrial > Soil >... | reverse complement strand
TTTCCGATCACAGGCTGTGATGGCTCGGCTGAAGTTCCAACGAAAACCAGCGCGCGACTTCGTCGCCGAATACGAAGGTGTCGGCTTGTGGCGCGGTCTGGTTTGGGTCGCTTTCTCGGCCCAGGAGCGAACACAGCGATGTCGAACACAGCCATGAAGGCGGCCTGAGTCAAACTGTCGGTTCCACTGCTACCGGACCCCCATATCCTATGGCGGCCGCGCAACTGCTCTTGGCATTTCACGATCGAGCAACGTTGCAAACTCGGCCTCATGCTCATAGTCGGGCATCAAACGGACCAGCACGTCATCTCGTTGCGTTGCCGGGTGAAAATAGATCTCGGAAACTCCGTCGGGCAAATTGTCCAGCAGGCGGCGCACCCGCTGGCGCGTCATGTGCCCGCTCCAGGCGAGGCCGAAGCAGTGATCATTGGTAATCATGCCGGCCACCTGGGCCTGATGCCGCAGCAGCCGCGTCCAGGAATAAAGTGCGCGATCGCCCATGCCCACATGGGTCCCGACAAGCGCCAGGGTCGCCGGCGGCTCGGCGGGGATCCGTATCGAGTGCAATCCAAATTCGCGCCCGATCTCGATCAGCAACCTGCCCACTACGGGATGCAGATGCATGTGCTTATGCGCGTTGGCGTGATCCAACGTCAGTCCGGTTGCGGCAAATGCGGCAAACTGCGCGCGGATTTCCTGCGCCAACTGGCGCCGCACTGAGGGCCGAAAGAAATAGCGAAACCCCAGACGCGCCTGGTCCGAGGGAAATTGTCCGGACGCATCCACCAAATCTGGAATGTTGGCAGGTGGCGACATCGCGGGCCCTTCGATCACCACCAGATGCAGGCCGACACGTAACGACGGCAAGGCACGTGCCCGCCGTACCGCGTCCTCGGCCGCTGGACCTGCGACCATCAGGCTCGCCTGATCCAGGATGCCGTCCCGATGCGCGCGTTCCACGGCTTCGTTCACCGCCGGTGTCAGGCCGAAATCGTCAGCGGAGAAAACGACGCGTCGCATTCAGTCGCACGGATCCAGCGCCGGATAGATACCGGACGAAAACGCCAACCCATCGTGGACATGGATCCGGGCCTGCGCGGTTTCCAGATAGCAGGGCACGACGTAGGACGGACAATACCACGCGGTCAGTGTTCGGCGTTGCAGCGGCGGCCGCGGCGGCGCAGCTGCATGGATCAGGTTGGCATGCCGGATCGCCCGTCGGCCGGCGATCGCGTCCAGCCGCCGCGGCTCCTGTCCATGCAGCAACCCACGGACCTGGGCCTCCCGCTGCGCGATGGCAAGCTGCAGGTCCGCAGCATCGGCGCGGCGTGCTTCCGGCAGCGAAATGTGTTCGCCAGGCCAGAGCAGGTCGGGCAACCGGTGGCTGCCGGGCCACGCCAACGCCGGACCTTCCCGGCTGTCTTCCAGCGAGAACGTTACGGCCAAAAACTGCAGCGGCAGCGAACAGGCATGCCAGGCCACGTCCCGGTCCGGCGGCGCCGTCTCCCGCAGAAACGCCCGGCTTTCGATCAATCGGGGCGGCGCACTGAAAATCAATGCGAGGAAGTCGGTAAGCACCTTGTCGAGCAAGAGTTGACGGATCGCGCGGGAGACCATGTGCAGGTCCAGCGCTGCCATCGGTTGCTCGGTCAGTTCGGGCTGCCATGGTTGCGGCTCGGCGGTTGACCCGGACGGAGCAAACAACGCCTCCGGAAACATTCCGGTGAACGCTTGCGCCACAGCCAGCGCCGCGTCCGAGACCTGATCGCGATCGACCAGCCGATCGAACTCCACGATCCCCTCCAACGCGAATGTTCGCAGCAGCGTTGCCTCGCGTTGCCTGATCCAGCCCAGATCGAGGCGGCCCTGAATGAGGTCAAGCGCATTGGCCTGGTCGGTCCAGAACCCGCCGAACGGCGAGTGCAGCGCCGCACCATTTTCCGCCCGCGGCGCTCTGGCGTTCGGCAGATAGCCACGGGCACGCCCGAGAGTGATGTAATGCGGTGCGGCGTCATCTGCCGTCGCGCTGCGGCCGAGGTCCTGCTCGATCGCCGGATATGCTGCGAGATAGAATGCCGGATCAACGTCGTTGGCCAGACGGCCTTCATGGCGGCCGTGGTTGGCATAGTGGTTCCAAGCGGTGTCGACCACGCCTTGCATCATTGCCTCGGCAATGCCCGGGTAGAGACGCAGATACCCCGCTTCGTCGAACAAGTCGGCGTCGTCGAACGGCGGCAGGTCAGTCACCATCAGGCCCCTTCTGAAACGATGCGCGCCGCTAGCATGACCGGTCGCCCCGGGGCAATCGTTCGGACCTGGGTCCAGGCAATTGCCACCGCCAATGCTGGACCCGTGGGCGGGATTGGCGCAATCTGGGCGCATGTCCATCATCATGCATGACCTCGCCGGCGCTGATCCCGAGCTTCGGTTCAGCCCGTATTGCTGGCGCACTCGTTTCGCTTTGGCACACAAAGGGCTGCCGGTCGAAACCATTCCGTGGCGCTTTACCGAAACTGGCGCGATCGCTTTCTCCGGCCAGGCGCGGGTGCCGGTCATCCGTGACAACGATCGGGTGGTATCTGACAGTTGGTCGATCGCCGAATACCTGGAGGAGACTTATCCGACCCTGCCGATTTTTTACGGCCCGGGCGGGCGTGCCCACGCGTTGTTCATCAATTCCTGGGCCGATTCGGTACTGCTCGGCGGCATCGCGCGTTTTATCGTGCGTGACCTGCTGGACGTGATCGATCCCAAGGACCAGAGCTATTTCCGCACCAGCCGGGAGGCTCGGTTCGGCATGTCGCTGGAGGCTGTCCAGGCCGGTCGCGACGATCGGGTGGCGGGGTTCCGCGATACGTTGCTGCCGCTCCGCCTGGTGCTGCGGCGTCAGAAGTGGCTGGGTGGGGCAACGCCCAGTTACGCGGATCATATAATTGCGGGAACGTTAATGTGGCCGCGCTGCGCCAGCCGCTTTGCGTTGCTTGCCATTGACGACCCGGTAGCGGAATGGTTCGGCCGCATGCTGGATCAGTACGGCGGTCTGGGCCGCAACGCAAAGACGCCCTGAGTGCCGGCACGCTTCCAGCGTTTGCGCGTCGCCGGCCTGCGCCGGACCACCGCTGACGCGGTGGTGGTGACATTTGATGCACCAGCCGCGTTCCGGACATTTACACCCGGCCAATATTTGACATTACGCACAACGATCGATGGCCAGGACGTCCGGCGCTGCTACTCGATTTGTTCCGGTCTCGACGACACCATGCTGCAGATCGGCATTAAGCATCTCCCCGGCGGGCTGTTCTCCTCCTGGGCCAACACCGTCTTGCATGAGGGCGACACACTACTTGTCATGCGCCCGGAGGGACGCTTCGGCGTGCCGATCGATCCGGCTGCATCACGGGTGTTTGCTGGCTTTGCCGCGGGCTCCGGCATCACCCCGATCCTGTCGATCATGAAGACCGTGCTGGCTCGTGAGCCGGGCAGCCGGTTTTTCTTGTTCTTCGGCAACCGTGCCACAGCCGACATCATGTTCCGCGATGAGCTCGAGGACCTCAAGGACCGCTATTTGTCTCGCCTGTCGGTGTTCCACGTGCTGTCGCGTGAGCAGCAGGAGTTGGATATCCTGAATGGTCATCTCGATCCGGAAAAGATACCGGCGTTGACCCGATTGCTGCCGCGGCCGGACCACGTCTTCGTTTGTGGGCCGCAAGGCATGATCGAGGGTCTGGAACCAGCGCTGGCCACGGCAGGCGTGCCGCCGGATCGCATCCATGTCGAGCGGTTCACGCCCGCCACCGACGCCCCACGCCCGCCGGTCGTGGTGCCGAAGGACGCGCCGCCAGATGCAATCGCCACGCTGATCATCGACGGCGCGCGTATCGAGGTGCCGATGGCCAACGGCGAGACGATCGTCGAGTCAGCGCTGCGGGCGGGTCGGGATCCACCATTTTCCTGCCGAGCCGGGATGTGCTGCACCTGCCGCGCCCGCCTGATCGAGGGCCGGGTCGAGATGGCGGCGAATTATTCGCTGGAAAAGTGGGAGACCGAGGCTGGGTATGTGCTGACTTGTCAGGCCCGGCCGCTGACCCGGCGGGTGGTGGTGGACTACGATCACGTGTGAGATGGCACAGTAATGAAGCGGCCCGGTGATTGCGCCGGCAAAATGTCCGCCACCGTCTGATGCTCAGGTCTGCCGTCAGGACCCGGCAACGTCACGTTGCTCAGTTGCCTGCGGCGTAGTTGTGGCGAGTGGATGGTTTCGGTACGCCCGCTGCGGCCTCGCGACACCGGTTTTGCTGTTGCTCCCAGTCAGCCAGGGTGGCAACCTGTTACCATGGAGATACGCGATGCGGTCGCCGAAGATGCAGCTGCTGCCTGCCAGGTCCTAAGGCAGTCGATCGAGCAATTGTGCGAGGCCGATCACCGGAACGACCCGGTGATCCTGGCGCGATGGCTCAGCAACAAGACTGCGGCAAACGTTGCGGCCTGGATTGCGCGGCCCGACAATTCGCTGCTTCTCGCTGTCGAAGTCAATAGGATCCTGGCCGTGGGTGCCGTCACCGACGCGGGTGAAATCACGCTGAACTACGTTGCGCCGAACGCAAGATTTCGTTCCGCGAGCCGGATCTTGCTCGCCGCGCTCGAAGCCCGGGCCGCGCAACGAGGCAATCTGCGCTGTAACCTGTTCAGCACCGAGACGGCACATCGCTTCTACCGTGCCAGAGGCTACGTCGATGACGGCCCGCCGGACCGTAAATACGGCATGGCAGGGGGATACCCAATGTCAAAGGCGCTTGCTGCGCAAAAGGCTTGATTTATGCTGTAGGCGGCACATCGACCAATCGCCCCGGGCGGTACGGCGCCAGCAAATTGTCGCGTTGTCCGGTCAGCAGTTCATCCGCAACGAAGCGGCCGATGGCAGGCGCCAGCGTAATTCCCGAATGCATGACGGCGACGTAAAGACCCGGGATCGCGTCGACGCTGCCGACAACGGGAAAGCCATCCTGCGGCATCGGGCGGCTTCCAATAACATGATAATTCGGGGTGATCGATGCGCCAGAAACGAACATACCCCGGATCGCATCGATCAGCGCAGCGGCTTCTGCCGCACCATCGGCGTCAGGGTCGGTGTCGGCAAAGCCAGTAGCTGCGACAAGCCGTCCTTCCGTGGTTTGCCGCAACTGCATCTCCGGCGACATGACGAGGCCGTTGAGGCATCTGGCATGGGGCTGCGTGACGACCAGCAGGGCAGGGGACCCGGTCACTGCAAGGTTTAGCCCGACCGTCGCAACAAGGCCTGGTGTGTCGACCCCGCAGGCGACAACGACCACGTCCCCGGTATGACGTCCGGTATTTGTTTCGACGCCAGAGACCCGACCGGCCGACACACTCAGGCGTCGCACTTGCGTATCCGCAATGATCGTCGCGCCCAGGCTGCGCGCCGCGTCCAGCAGGGCCAACGCCGCTGCGAGCGGCTCCACCGATCCCTCGTCGGGCATATGCAAGGCGAAGTCCGGCGGCGCGGCGAGGTGCGGTTCGATCTGCTGCATGGCCCTACGATCGACGCGGTGGATCCGGTAACCCCAGGCCGTGTGTTCCGCTGCGAAGGTCTCGAGTTGCTCCGGCGGTAACTCCCAGAGCAGACCGCCAGTCCATGCCACGCGGATGCCCGACACGTCCTGGCCAAGTCGGTGCCATTCCTGCATTGCCCGGACGCGCAGGCGAAAGTACGGCTTTGGGTTGCCCCAGCTGGCATTGATCCAGGCCCAGGAATTGCGGGTGGCGATGCCGCCAGGCGCTGCGGCATCGATCACCGTGACCCGCGCGCCGGCACGCACGAGATGCCATGCGATCGACGCTCCGATGATGCCCGCGCCAACGATCACGACATGAGGATGAACGGCCACCGCGCAACTCCGCCGGGCACGTCAGGGCCGTGCCGCCGGCTTTCGAGCATACGTCGGTGGCCGGCGGCAAGCTTCCTCATTCTGAACGGGCTGGAGATGGTGGTTCACGACCACGTGTGAAACAGCGCCGATCACTGACCGGCAACCGGCGCCTCGCTCAGTTCTTCCAGGCTGCGTCCCTTGGTTTCCGGCAACATGGTGACCGTCACGAGCAACCCAAGCACGCTGGCGACCGCGGCACCCGATTCAGCGCTGAACAGACCGTGCCAGGCCATCAGCGGCGGAAACGTGAATACCCCGATAAACCCGCCGAGCTTGCCGGCCGCCGAGGCAATACCGTGGCCGGTCGTCCGGCCCTCCACCGGAAACAGTTCGGCCGGATAAACGAAGGTCGTCGCATTTGGCCCGAACTCGGTGAAGAAGTAGCTGATGCCGTAAACGATCAGGAACGCGTAGATCAGGTGCTCGATGCCCGGGATCAGGGCCATCGCCAGAAAGCTGACCGTCATCATCGAGAAGCCGAGCACCCGGATCGGCTTGCGGCCGATACGGTCCATCATTGCGGCAGCAACGAAATAACCCGGCACCGCCGCCACTGCGAACACCGCCAGTTGGGTGAGAGTTTGGTTCAACAGGTCGGAATGCGGGGCGATCGCATTCAGCACGATCGGGCTGCTCACCGTGTTGCCGTAGTACGCGAAGTCCATCAGGAACCAGGCCAAGCTGGAACCCAGGAGGCGTAGGCGGAGGTCCCGGCGTGCGAGTAATCGGCGGAAGCCCCCGGTGAAGGAGAGCTTTGCCGCCATCCCCCGCGCCGCCAATTGAAAGCGCGGTGTTTCCGCAAGACGCCGGCGCATCTGGAACACCGCGAGGGCCGGCACCGCACCGAAGGCCAGCAACAGGCGCCAGACCAGGTCATGATCCATGCCGGTTACCAGCAACACGGCAGCGAGCAGCGGCCCAACGATCAGCCCGGCGGCCTGCATGGCGAACACCAGACTGACCATCATGCCGCGATGCGCCTTGCCGGAATACTCGTTCATGATCGTGGAGCTGACCGGATAGTCACCGCCGATGCCCACCCCCAGTACGACCCGAAAGCCGATCAGCCACCAAATGTTCGGCGAGAAAGCTGACGCGATCGCACCCGCGCCCAGTACGAGTACCTCGAAGCCGTAAATCCGCTTGCGGCCGAGCATGTCGGCTACCCGTCCGAACAGCAGCGCTCCCACGGCCGAGGCCAGCAGCGCGGTCGAGGTGACGAGGCCTTCGCTGAGCGGCGAGGTGTGCCATTCGTCTTTGATCAGGTGCATGGCGACGCCGATGATGAACAGGTCGTAGGCGTCGGTGAAAAAGCCCATGCCCGAAATGAACAGGATCTTCCAGTGCTCGGCGGTGATGCCGGATTCGTCGAGACGCGCGAGATCATCGTCGCCTGCAATGCCAGCGATGGGGGTAATGGTGGGCATCACCGCTCTCCGTGCCGGTTGCACGAGAGTCAAGTCGGCGGGCCGAGGACCGGTTGCGCCAGCAAATATGACGGTTCGCTTACGGTACGCGAGGTCACCGGGGCGACGCGCTCATCGCGCGTTCGGCTCGCGCAAATTTTCTCGGCTGAGCAACTCCGCCGGGCAGCTCACGGCCGTGCCATCGGATCTCGACCATATGGCGAGGATCAGCCACCGGCGGCTGCATTATCTGGTTGTTAATCAGCACGGGCGTAGGAACGGCAGGCGGGGACCCTGGTCACGTCGTGTGGAGGTACGCTTGCACGCATTGTTGCATCGGTTATTCGGCTCCGCGAGCGCCGTTCTGATTTCGGTCGTGCTGGTGATGGCCGTCGGCATCTTTGTGCTTTTGGGCATGCAATTCCAGGAGGCATGGCAGCAACTCTCCCACGCCAATCGCCTCTCGCAGTTGGCGGCGGCCGACCGCATCATTTATCAGATGAGCGGCGTGATAAGGGTCGGCCGAGGCGGCATTCAAACCTCGTTGCTGGCCGAGGACGATCCACGTCCTGGACTTGCCGCCGCCTTCGCGACCAATGACCGGCAATGGCAGGATATGATGCGCGCCATTCCTCCCGATCTGTCGGACGACACCCCCGTCCGTCTGGCGTCGCTGAATTCCGCATGGGGCACGGCAACGGGTCTGCGCGATAACGTGATGGCGATCGCTGCAAAACCTCGCGCCGAGCGGACACTTGCCGGCACTCAGCCGTGGTTCGACGCATTGACCGTTGTGGTCACCGGGCTGACTGAGTGGTCCAGCCGGGTCGCCGGTAGCGTTCGCATCTCGGACCCGGAGGCGGGTGAGGACATTCAGGCCCGCCAGTTTGCCTGGGCGGCGCGCCTCGCCGTCGGCGACGAATGCGGCACCGTGCGGTCCTCGTTCGGCCACGGAACCCCGTTAAGCCCGGCGCAACGCACAACATTAACCGAGGCACGCGGACGCGTCCATCAAAGCATGGCCACGTTAACGGAATTGCTTAGCCGTCCGGGTGCGCCGGAGGTACTCAGTGCTGCCCAGGCGGAGGCTGCAGCCGCAGTCCAGACCGCATTTGAGGGACGCGACGCCGCTTATGAAAATCTCGGCACCCCAAAACAGCTTAATGGTGAGACCTGGGAAAAGCAGTGTGTCAGTCTGATTGGTCCGGTCCTGAAGGTCGGCACCATCGCGCTGGAACGGATGGCGGTTTACGCCCAGGAAAACCGCGCCAAAGCGTTAACGCATCTGGCCATCTCCGCGACCGTGCTGGTGCTTGCCAGTCTCGGGCTTGCAGCCAGCCTGCTGGTGGTCCGTGGACGTGTGATCCGCCCGGTTGGCCAGATCACTGTTGCGATCCGCCGGCTGGCCGCTCGCGACATCACGACGGAGGTCCCCGCAACCCGGCGCAACGATGAGTTTGGCGCCATGGCAACTGTGCTGGAGGAACTGCGGCTCAGTGCCGTCGAAGCCGCGCGGCTCGGGGAGGAGCGCGAATTGGTTCGCGTGGCAAACGACCGGCGGCAGGCGGCGATGGATCGGCACACCCAGGATTTCGGACGGACCATCGCCGGGGTGATGGCCAGCCTGATGCATTCGGCGGAGCAAATGCGCGGCTCCGCGACGGCGATGTCGGAGGGCGCGCGGCAAACCCGGATGGATGCTGTAGCGACCGCCGAGGGGGCCACGGCGTCGTCGCGCGATCTTGGCTCGGTTGCCGCGGCCTCTGAGGAGATGTCAGGCAGCATAACCGAAATCAGCCGCCAGGTAGGCGGCGTCACCGCAGCCGTGCGGCAGGCGGTGGCGCGCGCAACCGTCACCGATCAGAAGGTGACCGGTCTGGCAGAGACGGCCGACCACATCGGGGAAGTGGTTGGGCTGATCTCCGACATTGCCAGCCGAACCAATCTGCTTGCGTTGAACGCCACGATCGAAGCGGCCCGGGCCGGTGAGGCGGGCAAGGGCTTTGCAGTGGTTGCCGGCGAGGTGAAGGCCCTGGCGACGCAAACTGCCAAAGCTACCGGCGAAATCAGTGCCCAGGTGAACGCTATCCGCGCCGCCACCGGTGAGGCTGTGGCGGCTGTGCAGGAAGTGACGCAGGCAATTGGGCAGGTCGATACTGTCGCCGTCGCGATCGGCGCCGCGGTCGAGGAACAGGCAGCGTCGACGCGGGAGATCGCCGGAAGCGTGCAAAGCGTGTTGCGGGCGACTGCGCAGGCCACTCAGTCGATGCAACAGGTATCGTCGATCGCCGAAGAAGGCGAAGTGACCAGCCAAAGTGTTCTTACTGCGGCCGATGCCGTGGGACACACGGCGGACATGCTGCGCGAAGAGGTCGAACACTTCCTGGCCGCGATGGCGAGCAGTAACGAGTCGGATCGTCGTCGGTATGAACGGATCGATGGAGCGGGATGTAGCGTGAAGCTGCGCGCGAGCGGCCACAACGAGACCGAAATGGCAGTTCAGGACATCTCGCGCGGCGGTATCGCTTTGCGCTGCGACTGGCCGATCGCGGTCGGTGACGAGGTGGCAATCAAACTGCCGGGCGCGACGGATCATGTCACCGGAAGGATCGCGCGCACCGGCCGCGGTGTTATTGCGGTCGCGTTCCGTCAGGACAAGGCCTCGCTGGAGCTGGTTGATCACGCACTCGATACGATTGCGCGACGTAGTAGGCCGAAGGCAGCGTGATGATGGGGCGAGGCGTAATGGTCATATTGCTGGCCGCAGAGTCTGAGCCGCAACACGAGTGACCGACGACATTCTGGTTCATTCAGGCCGCCGCTATGGTGTTCGCCTGATTTATACCAGCGGCCCTGACGATTGACCGGCGGACCCGCTCTCTCGACGTCGTGGTAGGCCCCGTGCAGACCAACCTGCTGGCGTTGAATGCCACCATCGAAGCGGCCCGCGCCGGAGACGCCGGGAAAGGATTTGCGGTCGTTGCCTCCGAAGTAAAGGCACTGGCCAACCCGACCGCCCGCTCAACCCAGGAGATCACCCGCCACATTGGCGAGGTACGCGCCGCCACCGATGCCTCAGTTGCGGCGGTGGCACGGATCGAGCAGACGATCACCGAGGTCAACAGTATTGCCGGCTCGATCGCCGCGGCGGTTGAGCAACAAGGTGCGGCGACTGCCGAGATTGCCCGCAACGTCGCCGAGACCGCGTCCGCGGCACAGCAAATAACCAACCGTACCGATGAGGTCTCAGCGGAGGCCAAGGATACACGGGAGCGCGCCAGCGAGGTCCTGGTCAATACGAGCGCACTGGGCAAAGCACTGGAAGATTTGAAACAGACCGTGATCCGGGTGGTGCGGACTTCCACTGCCGAGGTCGACCGCCGCGCCGACGAGCGCCATGACCTGGACATGACCTGCCGGCTGCAGGTTTCTGGGCAGAGCCATACGGCGAGTGTGATCGATTTATCTGACGGTGGTGCGCATGTCGTCGGTGGCCCGGAACTGGCGATTGGCTCGCGCGGTACGCTTAGCCTGGATGGGGCTGACTTCGCGCTACCGTTTAGCGTCATTGGCAGCGACAGTGGCTCGCTGCGGTTGGAGTTTGACCTGGATGGAGCGACCGCGGCGCTGTTTCGCGGCGTGCCGGAGCGGTTGGCGCGGCGGCGCGCGGCGTGACGGGCGGTAGACGGATTCCGGATCACGCCCCGCCGTGGCCCATCGGCCGCACACACTCTCGCAGATCGTGCCGGCACACGATAAACTTGCGCTGACCCGCGCACGCGCGAGGCCCAACTCTGGGGTGGAACCACGTGCGACCGGCGCACCCTTCATGCAATTGTCTGGCGCCGGCTGTGATTCGGGCTACGGCAGCGCCCCATGGGTGACTGGAAATCCTTGCTCGCGGTGCCGCGATTCCGCGCGCTGTGGTTTGCGTTGCTGTGCGCCAATCTGGGCTCCTGGAGCGTGCTGGCCGCGCTGCCGATCCTGGTTGCCGAACGTTATGGCGCGGGTGGTGCGCTGGTACTTTCGCTGAGTTGGCGCATCCTGCCGAAAATCGTGCTGGCACCGGTGTCTGGTGCACTGTTGCGACGGTTTGGGGCGCCCAGGGTCGCATGCTTCGCGCTGGCGGCCGAGGCGGTGCTGACCGGCGCACTGCCGTGGTGCGATGACTTCGCTGTCCTGCAGGTGGTGATCGCCGGCATCGGCGCGTTGGACGTTTTCATGATGCCGGGCCTCATGTCACTGCGCGGCACAGTCACGCCCGAGGGATTCGAACTCGCCGGCAACAGCCTTTGCTCGATGGCGGACCGGATCGGCAAGACGGTTGGCCCAGCAATCGGAGGTCTTGCCGTGATCGCCGGCTTCGTCCCCGCCTTTCTGGGGTTTGCCATCGCTATTGGCGTCGCAGCGGTCCCGGTCGCAGGTTTGCCCAGAGCTCGGCCGGACGCGGCGTCGCGGGGCTGGGGCTTCGTGGCGTTGCCCGCAGAATTCTGGCGCATGCTGCGTGGCGATCGGGTGTTGGTCGGGATATTGGTTTGCGCGGTCACCTACATGGCCATGCTTGGCGGGCTTCGGCCGTTTCTGTTCTGGGCCAACCGGGAATGGTTCGGCGCGTCAGATACCGACTGGACCTGGCTGATGGCCGCACAAGGAGCCGGAGCGGTGATCGGCGCCCTCGTCGCCGGAACGTTCAATCGGGCGCTGTTGCGCCGCGCCTCGGCCTATTCGCTAACCTTGGTGGCAGGGTTCCTCGAGGGGGTGGGTCACCTGCTGTTGGTGTTCTGCCCGAGCGGAGCGGCTGGAACCTGGGTTGCGATGGGGATCCTGGCGGTTACCGGGATCCCGGAGGTGGTTTCCACCGCAACCTGGTTCACTGTGATGCAGCAGCGCCTGTCGCCGGAACGACAGGGGCTGTTCCTGGCATTTACCTCGCCGATGTGGGACTGCGCCTACACTGTCGGGGTACTTTCGGCAGGATTGCACGCCGGAGCGATGCTTGATCTGGCACCCTGGTGGGTCGTGCTGTCGCTGATTGCGACTTTGCCGATCCTGCCGCTGATCGTCTGGAATGCGCGGCGGCCGAGAGCGGCGGAGGTCGTCTGAGGACCTTCCGACCGTGGACCCGACGTTGCGGCCTGGATGGGACATGGCGCAGGATCGACCGCCTTCCGGCCCGAGGCCGTTGCGTTGCACATTTTGTCAGGATGGCGGTCGCCAAATAAAGCCCGACGCCATGACAAGTAGGCATTGTGTGCAGCGTCAATTATCGGAACGTGGGATAAAAGCCCAGGGCCTTGGTGACTTCGGAGATGCCCTCCGGAGAATAGACAAATCGCATGACTTCTGTGGTGTCCAGGTGCTTGGCTCCAGGTGGCGGCGGCAGTCCTGCCTGGTTATAGTGCGATGCCCACAAGGTCTGGTAGCACACGGTTCTGTCCTGAGTGGCGACGCGGCGGAACTGATCATGGACGACTTTGCCAGGCAGCAGCCGGTCACCGATGGCTGCCAGCGTTTTGGGCAATAGCCAAAATCGCAGGAGAGAAAAGGCAGAGCGCAGCACAAACCAGCAATTGGTATCGACATGCCTTCCCATGTCTTCTTCCGCTTCGGTTATACCGAGATCGTTCTGGTCAGGATCGTAGAACCGACGCCGGCACGACACCAACTGGATACCTTGGAGTTGTGCTGCTTTGTTCGCCATCTTTTCGATATGATCGATATCGTACCAGTTATCTGCATCGAGCCAGGCAACCGCATCAAACCCATAGGCCTCAGCCAGCAAACCACCAATGGCGCGCGGTGTATTGCCGTAATCGGCGTTCTCGAGAGGTAGCGTGATGTGCAGCACGCCTTGCATGTGATCGAACACCGACCTTGCATGACCGTCGGCCACCATGATGTGTGTGCATGGATAAGTCTGTCGGCTCACACTGTCACGGCAGCGCATAAGCACCGCTTCCGTCTCGCTGTGATAAGGTGTCACGACCGCGACCTTTAGCATGCGCGTTCCATGGACGTTGAGCTACCGGAATTTCCGGTATGATTTATTCTGGGCTATGTCCCGCACGAGTTGGTGCCCTCCGGCTTAGCTCCGGGTGATGAAACGCTCCGCATCCTCGGCCAATAACAGCCGCCGTGCCCGTAAGTCGTCGGTCACACGCTTCACCTCGGCCAGATAATCCGTTCCGTTGCCATACCGCTCGGCCAGCGGACGGCGCGAATCGCCGGGCGTCGCGTGCTCGGGGAACGCGAGGAACGTGCCATCTCGATCGGCCAGTTCACCGGCCGGGTGCGGTTCGCGGTACAGGTTCCAACCGGTGAACGTGCCGCGTGGGACTGCGATATCGGGGAGGCGGATACCGGCGACTTCGTTGCCGTCGGCGTCGACCTGCGGCACCAGCGGGCGCCAGAAGCGCTCGGGACGTTGCGGATCGGTCCAGTCTGCCAACGGGTAAATGTCGTCAGCCGCGGCGGGCGGCGTCAGGTCCGGCACTGCCGGAAACGCCACCTGGTCGGCTGGAACCAACGTTCCATCGGCGATTTTCGGCAGGCAGCTGGCTGGTGGTTCACGTCCCACAATGACCCACTCGTCGAGCGCTACCAGCAGCGCGCGGATCGCTGCCATCGGGTCGTGCCAGTTCCTTGGATTGACACATGGCCCATTATCCCTGGGCATCCCGGCCTTGCCGCCATGCTGCGTGCCGGCCAACAAATAGCCGCGCACGTTGGGCGGCAGCGCAACGTCCTGCACCCCCATCGGATCGGTGTGCAACAGCGAGGCGCCCTTCTGCCAGTATTCGGTGGAGGTGTTGGTTTCGATCAGTTTGGGATCGCTCGCGTCGCCGCGCAGCAGTCCGCCGGTCGTGCCGGTCAGCGGATCTGTCATAACCGCAGACGAGAACGGGAATTCCACCTCCGGAAAGTCATGATCTTCGTGCCAGGTGCGGGTCCGGAACGGTTGCGCGAATGGCGTGTTGAGGAATACCCGGCCGATCCCGGCGACATGGGTCAGCACGCCGTCGAACACCCGCGCGCCGTTCACATCGGCATTGAAGCCTTGCGCGATATGATCTCGTAGATAACGACCCGCCTGCGAGATGCCAAACGCCAGCGTGTGTGTGATTGCCCGCCCAGTAAACGCTTCACCGTGGGAGCGGATGTGGCTGACGATGTCTCGCGTCGCAGCAAAGCCAATGCCTTGAACGCGAGGGCTGATGGCCTCGTAACGCACTTCGTAGATTGAGCCGATGACCGGTTTGCTGCCCACGGGCGCCAGTTGCACGGTTCTGGCATTGGCCAGCACGTAGGGCACCGAGACCCGTTGCGCCGTCTGGGTACGGCGAACGGTGACGGACGTGACACGCACTGCGTCGTGTGACAGGCGGAACGACTCATGGACGCCGAGACGAGTGCCGGAGACGAACTCCTCACGGACAGGTCGCGTCAGCCCGTCGATCGCAGGCACATCCAGCCACAAGCCGGTGGCTTTTGGCGCGGCTGGGTCCCAACCGGTCCACAGCAAAGAATAGCCCAGGCGGAAGGGTAGGGCGTTGCCGAGTTCGGCGGCGGTTTGCGGATTGTTACCAGTGGCGCCGGCACAGAGGTTCGCCAGCATCATGATGCGGCCGCGGTTGTTCACTTCGTA
>Ga0187867_10002540_pt1 | contig 15002 bp, 15 predicted proteins | sample June2016WEW_13_1_FD_132976 | JGI IMG/M metagenome (GOLD analysis project Ga0187867, IMG submission 132976) | Peatland microbial communities from SPRUCE experiment site at the Marcell Experimental Forest, Minnesota, USA - June2016WEW_13_10 | ecosystem: Environmental > Terrestrial > Soil >... | reverse complement strand
GCCCTCGCTTCGAGAAATACGGAACCGAGCGGGCGTGGCACCTGTGCACCTCTGGTTTGGTGATCACCAGGAAGGCCACGAATGGCGCGGCCGATCCAACAATGGACATCGCCACGGCGACCGCCCGAGACGACACTCTTGGGGAAATCCATTGCCGAACGTGGCAGTCAGGCCCGGCCCATGAAAGCAAAGGGGATCGCTTCGGCATGTCGGGTGACCGGATTCGCGCGCTTCCCTGATTGATTGGTCCTCGACGGACCGGTTTGAAACGCGAATTGAAACCGGGTAGTAGATCCCGATGTCGCCTTTTGAATTCCGGTCGGGTCGAGGTAACCAATGATATCAATAATCAAACGTCTCGGCGTTGGCGTGCTTGTGTTGGTTCTCCTGACCGCTGCGGAAAGCCCCGTGACCGCGCAGCAGGCGGATCAGTCCGCCACGCAGGCCGTACGGCGGCCTCTCGACGCCAACGCGGTCGCATCCTTGAACGCCTGGACAGTCGGACTGGCCGGTGGTCTGCTGGAAGGCGCGCCCATCCGATTTGCCACAGAGATCGCCCGCGTGGTGGATGACGGCGAGAACATGCACGTATTGCCGATTGTCACCCGCGGACCCGCCGAAAATGTGGAAGACTTGCTCTATCTCCGAGGGGTCGACGTGGCGATTATCAACACCGACGCCCTGGCGGAGTTCGAGAAACTGGTTCCGAACATCCAGCAGAGAATTGTCTATATTCTGAACCTTTTCCCATCAGAACTGCACATCTTCGTCCGGCCAGAAATCAACTCTTTAAGTGATCTCAACGGCAAAAAGGTCAATTTCAACACGCCCGGTACGGCCGCCGCCTATTCCGGGCCGCTGATCTTTGATCAGTTGAAACTCAATGTCCAAAAGACCTTCATTCCCCATCAGGTCGCGATAGCGCAAATGAAGGCCGCCACCAACGATATGGCAGCTGTCGTGTTCATCACCTCCAAGCCGATCGATGCCTTCCGGAACGGCAATTTCCCCCCGGGTTTCAAGTTCCTGCCGGTTCCGTTCCAGGACTATAAATACTACCTGCCCTCGACGCTGACCAACCAGGACTACCCGAAGCTGATCCCCGAAGGGCAGCCCATCGAGACAATCGCTGTGCCGACGATCCTGGCGGCGTACAACTGGCCCAGGAATTCGGACCGGTTCAGACGGGTGGCCCGGCTGACGAATTACCTGTTCGATCGCATGAGCAAGCTGCAAACACCCGGCTTCCATCCCGCCTGGAAAGACGTCAACCTGAACGCGCCGGTTCCCGGACTGACGCGGTTCAGCGTGGCACAGGATTGGCTCGACCAGCACGCGCCGAAAACGCCGCCGGCCCATTGACCGTACACCTCACGGCTTCCGGCCACCTCCCCTTGCGGATCGCACAACAAATCAGACGAGGTATTCATGCGGACCGGCCGGTTCGCGATGCTAATCGCGCGAACCACCAGTCCTGGAGAACTTGCAGGCACCCGATGAAAGCTGTCAGACTGATTGGCGGAGCCGCGCTCCTCTGTACCGCTCTGGCGAAGCCGCAATCCGCGATGACAAAGTGGCAGAACGCCAATGTTCACCGGCTGGTTGTCTGGGTGGCCCGGAACGCCAGGGCGGCAACGACCATGGTGCTGAACAGCGTGCAGATTTTGGTCAACGATTTCCGCGACAAGGGCGAGAAGACAGCGATCGAATTCGTTCCGTTAGGCGCCGGGCGCAACACGATGCGCAGCCATACGCCGCCGGCCAAAGACCGGTTGTCGGCGCTCAGTAGCAACACGAGCGTCACCTTCTCGGGTCGAGGTGACGCGTTGGCCAAACGATCCGCCACCGCAAACAAGCCTATCGGTTTGGTCCCGGAAGTCCACATCGTACGGTCCGCCAAGGCCCGGGTTGTGGAACTTCAGGAAGCAGGCTGGGCCTGTACGAGACCGTGATCGGCCATCTCCTACCGCGTAGACGACACCAACGGGCATCCGTGCTCCGGTCCGGCACGAGGACCCCGGCGCTACCGAGCGTAATCGTGGCAATCGCCTGTCTGATCGCCGGGGGGGTGCCGCTGCACGGTGCGATGGCACAGACTTCGAACTGTGAGGCTTGCGTCGGCGCCTCGGCTTGCGAGTCAAACCGCGCCGCATGCATCGCTGAATGTCGGGCGCGATTGTTTAGTATCGATCCGAAACGCGCGAGTTGCATGGCCACCTGCACGGATACGGCAACAAGCTGCACCCGTAGCGCCAAGGAAACCTGCCGCGCCCAAAGCCGGTGCCCGTAGCCACCCGGAGTCGCCGGCCGGAACATCAATTTTACCTGGCCTGTGACTGTTTTTCGAGTAATATAAAGGCAAGGTTACTAAAACATCAGGGTTGGGATTTTATCGGTGCAGGAAGTTCGCCTGATCACCCTCACGCCGTTGGCGGGAAGTCGAGACCGTGTCGCGACCACGTTGGCGCGCGGCATCGGCGATGACGACGTCCTGATCATGCTTAGCGGCCCGGAAGGGTCCGGAAAGTCCAGCATTCTGGCGGCGGTGGTCGCTACATTGGCCTATGGGGGGATGCGCGTCATCAGGGTCAACAACCCGGATGGCGCAACCATGGGGCAGCGTGAGCTTGCGGCCCGGATTTTAGGCCGACCCACCAAGGGGTCGCCGGCGCACCTCGTCGCGGAGGCGATCACCGACCTGATAGCCTCCACCGACGACGGTCAGGTCGTTCTCGTCGTCGATGACGCGGACACGCTATCCGATCAAGCGATGGAATTGCTGCTGGTGGTCACGTTGCCCGCACGCCGGGGAGGGAAATCGCCGCAGCTTGTCCTCGCCGGCCGCGGCGCCTTTTGGGAGCGTCCCTGGCGCGACGAACTGCGAGAGGTTGTAGACGCGGCCGAGAAGATCGTGCTCGAGCCGCTGTCTGCCGAAGACGCGCGCGAATTTGTCATGGCCGAGGTCAAGCGCCTGGGTGGCACGGTCACCCATGCGACACCGGAAGCGCTGACCGCCCTCGTCAGCTGCTCGTCCGGTCTGACTGCGCAGATGGAACGCATCGTCACCGCAGCGGTCGTACTGGGCAACAGCAGACACGCACCAGTTCTGACCGAGGAAATCGTCGACGCCGCCGTCACGCCTGACCCCCTGACGGAGTCGCCGTTTACTGGCGCCGACCACCTGGGTAGCGGGGAAACGGCGAACGCTCCCGAGCCACCCGCACCGCTCGCTCGCGGGAAGTCTCGCGGCGTCTGGCTCGCGCTCGGGGCGGCGGTCCTGATGATCGTGGGTGGCGCGTCGATTGGGCTGGTTTCGGCGCTTCGGACGCGGGTCACCTCCATGTCCGACCGAACTCCACCGGCACCACCGGCACCACCGGCAACGACCGTGAGTGAGTCTCCGACGGCCGCCTCGTCACCCGAGCCGCCCAGAATTGCCCGAGATGCGGAACCGCGTCCCGCTCACGAGACGGCTGTGGGGGCGCAAAGCGCCGCGACGTCGACCACACTCGATAAGGCCTCGCCCACTACGGCGCCAACTGCCAGCCAACAGCGGAGTACGTCCGTCCCAACGGAGACGCCGAGCGCTCGCCCGCCCACCAGTGTGGCGAGCAAGAGCGAGCCGCCCACCGCGAAAGAAGTGGACCATCAGCCCTCTACCGACACCGCCTCGGGCGAGCGGCACGTAGCGTCCGCTCCTCTTCCGGCTACGCCGTCTGACCGCGTGGCCGATGCGACGGCTCAGACCGTGGCCCCGCGTGGCGAAGCACAGCCATCTGCGACGCGCTCCGCTTCGTCCGACCAGACGGCGGCTCCCGCCCCTGCGGCAGAAACCACGAAGCCGGAAGCTTTCACGGCTCCGGCGGTGCTATCCCCCGCCGCCACGCCACCGGGTGCAACCCAGCCGTCCGCCGCACCGCCAGCCGCCGCGCCGCCATTGGCATCGCCGCCGGTCGCTGCGGCGGACATCCGTCCCACTGTACCACCCCCGGCGGAGCAGAAAACCCCGCCGCCGACTTCCACCTCACAGGCCGCGGCCGCGCTCCCACCGTCGGTGATTTCGTTTTTGTTACAAAACGGCAACGAAAGGCTTCTCCTGGGCGACATTCTATCGGCACGGCTCTATTTCGAACGCGCCGGCGCCGCCGGGAGCGAAGAGGGCGAGATGGGCGCCGCAAAAACCTACGATCCAGGGTATTTGGCGACGGTCGACGCACCCGGTCTGCAGCCTGATGTCAAACGGGCCATCGACTGGTACCGGATCGCTGCTACCACCCATGGCAATCGCGAAGCCCAGACGCGGATCGACGCATTGACTGCGACCGGTGCGAAATGAGGCCGGCGAACCACCAGTCCAGGCGATTTGGATATGTTTCCTTCCAGCGCTCGAACGAATGTGAATGGCTGCCGGGCGAATCGTAGGCAAAGGTTCGCCGATGTCATCGCCGTCAGGTGCTGTTGAAAGCCATTGGGATCCTGCGGCGTCGCTCCCGGACCCTCGGCGCACGGAAGGCAAGCGTTATCACCAGGCGTTATTCGCTTGCGTCTCTCCCGGTGATCACGCTCGCTGCGTTCCCGGCCGTTCGGCGCGATCGGTTGGGGGACGTGCGCCGGGCCGCGGATCCCGCCGCAACATCCTGTCATCGAATTTGATGGCAACTGCGTTACCGGGGCGCAATAGCCTGAGGAGCAGCCGTATGACGGCGTGCGAGAAGCAGGCCGCGCATCGAGACGGCGCGACTGATGGCCGAACCTCCTATGGATAGTATGCATGCGCCCCGCCGCGACGGTGGTCGCAGGTCGATGCTGCGGACCGGCCTTGCCGCCGGCTTGATGGGCGGAACGGCGTCTCGCGCGCGAGCGGCCGATCCCTCGCCCCCGGCGGAGCCGGAGTGGTCGCAGACTCTTGGTCCGGGCATTGGCGATCGGGTTTATGGCCAACCCTCGCATTTCGAAGCGGACGTTATCCGCCGCAACGTACCATGGCTGACCGCGAACGCGGAATCGTCCGTCAGCTTCACCCCGCTGCAGTACCAGCAGGGGATCATCACCGCGAGCGGCGTGTTCTTCGAGCGCTATCATGCCGGGCGGCCGACCGTCGACCCGGCGCAGCACAGGCTGCTGATCCATGGCATGGTCGATCGCCCGCTGCTGCTGACCATGGCGGACATCCATCGCTTCCCCAGCGAGTCGCGGATTCATTTCATCGAATGTCCGGCCAACGGCGGCATGGAATGGCGCGCAGCACAGTTGAACTCGCTTCAATTCACCCACGGCATGATCGGCTGCGCGGAATGGACCGGGGTGAAGCTGTCCACCGTCCTGGGGGAATGTGGGATCGCAAAGGGGGCAAGTTGGGTGCTGGCCGAGGGCGCCGATGGCGCCCACATGGCGCGCTCCATTCCGCTCGACAAATGTCTCGATGACGTCCTGCTGGTGTACGGCCAGAACGGCGAGGCGCTGCGGCCCGAGCAGGGCTACCCGCTGCGCCTGCTGGTGCCCGGCTGGCAGGGCAACATGAACATCAAATGGATCCGCCGGCTGCAAATCGGCGACGCGCCCTGGTTCACTCGGGAGGAAACCTCAAAATATACCGAGCTGATGAAGGACGGTAAGGCGCGCGGCTTCACCTGGCCGATTTATGCCAAGTCGGTGATTACCTCGCCCTGCCCGGAAATGCCCGCGAAAGGTCCAGGTGTTTATGAAATTCGCGGTCTTGCCTGGAGCGGACTGGGCAAGATCAAACAGGTGGATGTCAGCCTGGATGGTGGGGTCAATTGGACACACGCGCGCCTGCAGGAGCCGGTCCTGCCCAAGGCACTGACCAAATTCACTCTGCAGTGGCGCTGGGATGGAAGGCCGGTCTTGCTGCAATCCCGCGCGATCGATGACACCGGCTTTGTTCAGCCGACCCTGGCCGAATTGCGCCAGGTGCGCGGCACCAACGGGATCTACAACAACAACTCGATCCAGACCTGGCAGGTGAAGCCGGATGGCAGCGTGTTCAATGTCCAGTTGGGCTAACCGCCTCGCGCTCGCCGCCGGTGTCGCGACGCTCCAGCTTTGCGCTGCCCGCGCGGGCGAGCCCGCCGCTCCGGGGCCAGGCTACTACGGCTTCGGCATCACGCCGACCGCGGCGCAAATCGCCGGCTGGGCCACCGCCGTGCGTCCCGACGGCCAGGGCCTGCCGCCCGGGCGCGGCTCGGTAAAAGACGGCGACGAACTTTACGCCAATACCTGCGCGGCCTGTCACGGCACGTTCGGCGAGGGGGCCGGGCGCTATCCGAAGATCGCCGGCGAGGGCTCGCTGACCGGTGACCGGCCGGACCCGACCGTGGGCAACTACTGGCCCTATGCCACCACGCTGTTCGACTATATCAACCGCGCCATGCCGTTCCCGGCACCGCATACGCTGCGGCCCGACCAGGTTTATGCGCTGACCGCTTACGTGCTGAACCTGAACAACGTGGTGGGAGACGAATTTGTGGCCGACCGGGACAGTCTGCCCAAGGTGAAGATGCCGAATCGCGACGGTTTCATTTGGAAGGACCCGCGGCCGGATACCCACGACGTAGCCTGCATGACGAACTGCCGGCCGCCGGAGGACGTGAAGATCACCTCGACCGCCGAAGGCAAGTCGCTGACCCCGCGCACAACCGGCCCGCTCGACACGGCGATGCCGCAATGACTTCACCGCGCGCTTTGTTGAACATCGTCGTGCTCAGTGCTGCCGCGCTCGTGGCGGGGTATGGCGCGGGCGCCCAGGTGCCAGCCGCGTCACCCGGCGAGGCGCTGGCGTTCGATCGCGCCAAGGGCAATTGTCTCGCCTGCCACACGATGCGCGGCAGCGATGTGCCCAGTAACGTTGGTCCGGAACTGAAAGACATGAAGGCGCGCTTCCCCGATCGCGCCGATCTCGTATCGATCCTGACCAACGAAGAGGCGCGCAACCCGCAGACGGTGATGCCGCCGTTCGGCCGCAACCAGATCCTGAGCGCGGACGAGATCAATCAGATCGTCGATTTCCTCTACACTTTGTAGCCGCCGAGGACACTTCCCATGCAGTTCGGTTCCGCCGACTATTCTCCAAACGCAACGACACGTCGCGCCACGTTGCGGTTGCTCGCCCTGCTGGGTATCGCCGGCACGGCGGGCACCGCGCGCGCCGACGCCGCCCCCGGCTGGCCGGAGGAGGCATTTCATCAAAAGACCGAGGCGGACGCGGTGAAGACGCTCTACGGCAAACCGTTCGAGGCGTCCGACAAGGTGACGCTGGACGCTCCGGAGATTGCCGAAAACGGCGCGGTTGTGCCGATCTCGGTCAGCACCGAGTTGCCCGGCGTGACCACGATCAGCATCCTGGTGCCGGAGAATCCGTTCACTCTGGCGGCCTCCTACAAGTTTGCCGAAGGAACGCTGCCGTCGATCGGCTGCCGGTTGAAGATGGCGAAGACCAGCAACGTCGTCGCCATCGTCGAATCGGAGGGCAAGTTGTACGCTGCCTCGAAGGAGGTTAAAGTCACCCTCGGCGGTTGCGGCGGTTGATCCCGGCGACAGGAGACTACAGCAATGCCTTCCACCATTCGCGTTCGCGCCCAGGCTGGCGACACCGTTACGGAAGTGCAGGCCCTGATCCAGCATCCGATGGACAGTGGCTTCGTCAAGGACAGCAACGGTGTGCTGATCCCGCCGCACCATATCGAAACTGTGACGTTCGAACATAACGGCAAGATCATTTTGACGGCAGACTGGGGCCCGGCGGTGTCGAAGGATCCGTATATCAAATTCTCGTTCAAGGGCGGCGCGAAAGGCGATGCGCTGACCGTCACCTGGGTGGACAACCTCGGCAAAACCGACATGTTGGAGGCAAAGCTCGCGTGAGCCACCGCCGGACGGTACGTTGGTTGGTCGTGTTGGCGGTATGCCTGTTTGGGGGCGCTGCGTCGCCACCCGATTCCAGCACTCCGGCCGCCGACCAAAAGGCATTCCAGGACTATTTCCGGAGTCGCTTTCCGGGCGTGCCATTTGCTGATTTCGCCAACGGCCCGTACGCGGTGGATGCCGCGATGCGCAAGCAATGGGAGGAAATCATGCAGTTTCCCCCATACGATTTCGCTTTGGACGAGGGTAAGACGGCGTTCGCGGTGAAGTTCGCCAACGGTAAGTCGTATGCCGATTGCTTCGCCAATGGCGGCATCGGCGTACGGCAGAATTACCCTTATTTCGACACCAAAACCGGTGACGTCGTGACGCTGGACCTCGCGATCAACCGTTGCCGCGAGGCAAACGGCGAGAAGCCACTAAAATACGGCACCGGAATGATGGCTTCGCTCACCGCCTACATGGCGGAAACTTCGCGCGGCAAATCGTTCGACATCAAGATCCCGGACGATCCCCGCGCCCGCGAGGCGTATGAGGCGGGCAAGCAGTTCTTCTATACCCGCCGCGGGCAGCTGAACTTTTCGTGTGCCAGTTGCCACGTCACCGCTGCTGGCCAACGCATGCGGGGCGACATCCTGGCGCCGGCGATCGGCATCCTGGCCGCGTTCCCGATCTACCGTTCTGACTGGGGCAGCATGGGCACGATCGACCGGCGGTTCACCACCTGCAGCGCACAGATGCGCTCGGTGCCGCTGCCGCCGCAGGACGTGGCGTATCGGAACCTGGAATATTTCCTCTCCTATATGGGCAACGGCGTGCCGATTTCCGGCCCCGGAACGCGGCCATGAAACGGTTTGTGGTGTTCATCGCGCTGGCGGCTCTGGCCGCGCCCGCTTCAGCCGCCACCCAGGCGGAGGCCGAGGTGGCATTGGCCGCGGCCAAACAGGCTGAGGCGGAGGCAGCGAAGTACGATAACCGCTGGGTCCCGGCGGAGGCCGCGCTGAAGGCAGCGGAAACCGCGGTCGCTCAGCAGGCCTGGGACACGGCGGTGGCTGAGGCGAACAAGGCGCGGGCGATGGGGTTGCGTGCCGTCGAACAATCGAAAGAGCAGGAAACCGCGTGGCACGACGCTGTAATCCGCTGATGCCAGGCTGCGACCGGTGATCCGCTTTCATTGCAGGACCTCAACATGCAGGCCAACCGCCGCAACTTCCTGAGGCTGCTGAGCGCCGGCGTCGCGGCGGGGCGGTTGCCGCGCCCATCACGGGCTCAGGCGAGGGAGGATTTGTACGACATCGGGCGCACCGGCAATGTTCGAATTTTGCACATGACCGATACCCATGGCCAGATCCTACCGCTGTATTTCCGCGAGCCCAATGTGAATATCGGCATGGGCGAGGCGGCGGGCCAGCCGCCGCATCTGGTCGGCGACGCGTTCCTGGAGCATTTCCATATCGCCTCCGGCTCCGCGCGGGCCCACGCAATGACCTATCTCGATTTCGTTGAGGCAGCGCATCGCTATGGCAAACTGGGCGGCTACGCGCATCTTGCGACGCTGATCGGCCGGCTGCGGTCGGAAGCCGGCGCCGCCAACACGCTGCTGCTCGACGGCGGCGATTCCTGGCAAGGATCATGGGAAGCGCATCGCACACAAGGCGCCTGCATGGTCGCGCTCGCCAATCAACTGGGGGTCGACGCGATGACGTCGCACTGGGAGATGACCTACGGCGAGGCGAAGCTGCGCAGCAACCTCGCGGATTTCAAAGGCAGCTTCATCGCGCAAAACGTGTTCCTGACCGACGAGGCGGCATTCAACGATGCGGCGGCATTCGACAAGGACTCGGGCCGGGTGTTCCGGCCGTATATGATGCGCGAGGTCGGCGGACGACGCATTGCCGTAATCGGTCAGTGCTTCCCGTATCAGCCGATCGCGCATCCTCGGCGGTTCGTACCCGACTGGACCTTCGGCATCCGTGATGCCGAGTTGCAGAAGGTGGTGGATACCGTGCGCGGCATCGAGCGCGCCGATGCGGTCGTGCTGCTGTCGCATAACGGTATGGATGTCGACCTGAAGCTCGCCAGCCGGGTGCGCGGCATCGACATCATCCTCGGTGGCCATACGCATGACGCGGTGCCGGAACCGACGGAAGTGAGCAATGCCGGCGGCAAAACGCTGGTCAGCAACGCCGGATCGAATGGCAAGTTCCTTGCGGTGGTCGATCTCAATGTCGGGCAAGGCCGGCTGAACGGCGCGCACTACACGCTGGTGCCGGTGTTTTCCAACCTGCTGCCGGCCAACCCGGCGGTGCAGGCGGAGGTGACCGCACTGCGGGCGCCCGACGCGGCGATGCTGGACGAAACTCTCGCCTCCGCCGGCACACTGTTATATCGGAGAGGCAACGTTGCCGGCACCATGGATCAGGTGATCTGCGACGCGCTGCGCCATGAGCTGGACGCTGAGTTCTCGCTATCGCCGGGCTTCCGCTGGGGGCCGAGCGTGCTGCCGGGGGAGGCAATCACCATGGACATTGTCTTCGCGAACACCGCCATCACCTACCCGGACGTCTATGTGCAGGAGATGACCGGCGACGCGATCAAGGGCGTGCTCGAGGACGTTTGCGACAACCTGTTCAATCCCGACCCATACGTGCAGCAAGGGGGTGACATGGTGCGGGTGGGTGGGTTCGATTTCACGTGCTCGCCAGGCGAGGCGATGGGACATCGGATCTCCGAAATGGCGAAACCGGACGGCACCCGGTTGGAGGCTGGCAAGACGTATCGTGTCGCCGGTTGGGCGTCGGTCAATTTGCCGCAGGACGGTCGCCCGGTATGGGACGTGGTGGCGCGTTACCTGCGCGGTCTGGGTGAGGTGAAGCTGGATCGACCCAGCCGCGTGACGCTGAAGGGTGTGGACGGCAACGCGGGCTATCGCACGTGAATGTGGTCCGGGTCGCCATCGTGCTTCTGGGCCTCGCGGTGTCAACGCGGGCGATCGCCCAGGCGCCGGGCGAGTCCGCGTTCGTCGAACACCGTCTGACGCTGCAGTTGTCCGATGCGGGCGACGATAAGCAGAGCCAGGTCCTGAATGTCGCCAACAATGTTCTGCAAGTGTACGGACCGGACAAGGTGGCAGTCGACGTCGTCGCGTTCGGCTCAGGTGTCGATCTGCTGCATGCGGGCAACAAGAACGCCGAGCGCATCAGTAGCCTGGTCGCGCAGGGCGTCCGTTTCGACGTTTGCATGAACACGGTCAACACAATCGAACGCAACACCGGCAAGCCGTATCCACTCAATCCACAGGCCCATCCGGTCGAGGCCGGCGTGGCGCGAATCATGTCACTTGCGGAACATGGTTACATTACCGTGCGTCCCTGACACCCGGTCCATAAGAAAGGAAACCACGATGCTTACTCCCCGCCGCCACAGCCTGAAGGGTTTGGGCTTTGTCCTGGCCGCCGCCGGACTTGCCCGGTCTGCGGCGGCAGCCATAGATCCGCGGTTGCCGGTTGGCGCGCCCACGCTGGACGTGCTGACGAAGCGGCTGGCGGCGTTGCCACGGCGGCGCGACTTCAAGGCGGTGCCGATGATCCTGGAGCGGCGCGATCAGTGGGATGCCGAAGCGCTCGACGCCGTGCTGCACTATTCCGGCAGCCCGAAGCAAAGCTGGGACAACACCGACATCAACGGCCCGTGGCTGAATGTAATGCGCAACTCAATGAACGCCGAGGTCTGGTCGTTTCGGCACCCCGATTTCCTCTGCGTCTCCGCCACACACGGCAGCGCGCAACTGGCGCTGTATGACGACGCGATGTGGGAGAAATACGGGCTGGCGAAGTTGGCGGGCGGCAATCTCACGCACAACACGCTGGTCGTCGCGCCGCCCGCGGCGGAGCACGACCCGAAGGACTTTGAAAATCCTACCGGCGCATTTTCCTCACACGCCAACAGTATCCAGACCTTGCAACGACGCGGCGCGGTGTTCCTGGCCTGCCACAACGCGGTGTGGGAGTTGAGCGACCATCTGATCGCCGCAGGCAACAATCCGGACAAGCTGACAATCGATGCACTGTGCGCTGAACTCACCAATCATCTCATTCCGGAGGTGGTGATGACGCCTGGCGCGGTGGGCACCTTGGTGGAACTGAACCGGGCCGGCTTCGCTTACACCCGATGAGTGGGTTGGTGCGCACGGCGGCGCTGCTGGCCGGTTTGCTGTGTGGCGTGGTGAACGCTCTGGCGGCGCCGCCTGGCTCTCCCGCGGGCCGGTTGGAGGCGACCGAGGCGCAGTATCCCCCTTGGCTGCCGGGTGGCAACAGCGATGTGCCGGATCGTGGCCTGGTATTCACCGTGCCGCCCGTCGACGTCATGGCGGATTTCCACGGCAGCCTCGATAATCCTGCGTTGGTGCTTTATGCGTCGGGCAATTATTTCTTCGCCATGGACGCCATCGTGCGGGCGTTCGGACAGGCCTGGCCGGCGTATCGCGGACGGGTGTTTTACGAGACGCTGCCGCCTGGCTTGCTGCTGAAGCAGATGGCGGCGGGCGGTACCATCACCTCCGGCAACCTGACGTTTACCGTGAAGCCGGACGTTATGATGGCGGAACAACGCGCCAGCGAGGCCTGGGTGAAGGACGGGAAACTGGCCGAGCCAGTGGTTTCATTTGCGACCAATGACCTGACGATCATGGTGCCGGCGGGCAATCCCGCGCATGTCAGCAGCCTTGCCGATCTGGCGCGCGCCGACCTTACGGTGGTGATGCCGAACCCGGCATGGGAGGGGGTCGCCCAACAAATCCGCGCTGCGCTGGTCAAGGCCGGCGGGGAGCCATTGGCGAAAGCCGTTTACGACACCAAGGTCGCTGACGGCACCACGGTGCTGACGCGCATCCATCATCGCCAGACGCCGCTGTTGTTGATGCAGGGTCTCGGAGAGGCCGGCGTCACCTGGTCGTCGGAGGCGGTGTTCCAGGAACGCCTGGGGCACGCGATCGCCCATGTCGCGATCCCGGCGGAGCAGAATGTACGCGCGATCTACAGCGCGGCGATGGTGACGGGCGCGCCGCACGCGGCGGCGGCGCGGGCATGGCTGGAATTCATTCGCTCGGACGCCGCGTTCGCCGCCCTGGCGCCGTATGGGTTTCACCGTGTTGCCCGGTAGAGACTTATGTGAAACGGATGGGTGCTGCGGGGAAACCGCCGGCTGGTCGATGCGGTGTAACAGGATCGCGCGCCGAGGTTTGCTGACCTGCGCGGCGGCACTGCCTGCGGGAGTTGCGTTGTCACGGACAGCGCGGGACGACGCGTATCCACCGCTGGCGCAAGACATTACCCTGCTGCGGGTTCCCGATGCGCCAGTGTGGTACACACTCGGTCATCCGGGCGTACCGAATGCCGATAACGAGGGCCATACGTCCAACGCTGGCTTCGTCGTCACCGATGAAGGTGTCGTGGTGTTCGATACGCTCGGCACCCCGAGTCTGGGTCAGGCGCTGCTGCAGAAGATTCGCACTGTAACCGACAAGCCGATTAAATTTGTCGCGCTCAGCCACTACCACGCCGACCACATCTATGGCGTGCAGGCGTTCCGCGACGGCACGGGCGCAACGATCATGGCACAAGAAAAGGCGCTCGACTACACCGCCGCCGGCAACATCGACGACGAAAACGCCGAGGCGCGACTGGCGCAACGGCGCGAGGCGGTAGCTCCCTGGGTTAACGCCGAAACCCGCATCGTGCTGCCGACCCTGGTGTTTCGCGTCGCTGCCGAACTGCGACTGGGGGCGCATCAGTTCCAGTTCATCTATGCCGGACCGGCCCATTCCATGAGCGATATGATGATGCTGGTGTTGCCGGAGCGTGTGCTGTTCGCCGGCGATATCGTGCAGAACGGACGCATTCCGTTCATGGCCAGTGCCGCCGCCAACACGCGCAACTGGCTGGCCGGATTGCACGAGGTCGCGACATTCGCACCGCGTTTCATCCTGCCGGGCCACGGCACACCTGCCACCGACGCGGCGCAGGCGATTGCCTTCACCGATGGTTACATCCGGTTCGTGCGCAAGGCGATGGGCGACGCGGTGGGAGAATGGATCGAGTTCGACGCGGCGTACCAGGCGACCGACTGGAGCGCCTATGCGGCGCTTCCGGCGTTCGGCGCGAGCAATCGCGGCAACGCCTATCGGGTATTTCTGGAGATCGAGGCAGAGACTTTGGCTGCCGGCGACACCGGCAACGCGCGGCAGTAGGGCACTGTCATGATGACTTGCCGAAAGTCATGGTGCGATGTGCACGACCCGAGGTCTCGGCGTGGCTTTGCTGACGGCTACGTCAGTTGGCGACCTTTCATCAAAGGGTTCGGCTCGGTTGATTATGGGGTAACAACACGATTTGTTCAAAATAAAAAGTCTATTTCACCGGGCCCAAAAAGCCCTTTCGAAGTAGGATACGGCGATGGTGCGATCACCACGCTCGCTACCGTGGCCGGCAACGCGTTCATTGACGGTCAAGCGCTCGATAAGCCGCACAATCAGGCATTTTTCTTCAGCTACACGACGACGTTCAGATAGCCGGGAATTCACCAGTGGTCGTTCGTCGGGTGGCCGTCGTAACTTACAGGAACCCTGTAGACAGCCACGGTACCGCGGCGACAATCAGCAGCGCCACGACCAGCGCGCCGATATACGGCCAGATCCGCCACAGCGAATCGTCGGGGTTGGTACGTCCGATCGCGCATGCGCCGTAAAACCCAACCCCGAACGGCGGCGAGAACAGGCCGATCCCCATCGCCAGGATCACGACCATCGCATAGTGCACCTCGTGCACCCCCATTGCCTTGGCGACCGGGAACAGCAGCGGCCCGAACAGCACGATCGCCGGCAGCCCTTCGAGAACGCTGCCGAGAATGATGAACGCGACAATCGTCACCGCGAGGAAGCCCCAGCTCCCTCCCGGCACCGCGGCCATCTCGGACACCAGCCACAACGAGAACCCCGATTGTGTCAGAGCCCATGCCATCCCGGTTGCGGTGCCGATGATCATCATCACCGCCCCGGTCAGCGACACGGTCTCAACCAGGATCGGGTAGAGGCGCCGCCAATCGAACTGGCGATAGACGAGAAG
>Ga0187867_10002532_pt1 | contig 15049 bp, 16 predicted proteins | sample June2016WEW_13_1_FD_132976 | JGI IMG/M metagenome (GOLD analysis project Ga0187867, IMG submission 132976) | Peatland microbial communities from SPRUCE experiment site at the Marcell Experimental Forest, Minnesota, USA - June2016WEW_13_10 | ecosystem: Environmental > Terrestrial > Soil >... | reverse complement strand
TCATGATGGCGAGTCCGACCAACGAGACCACGATCGCCGAGATCCGGTCGGCGAGGAAGACCCCGACGACGAAGATGGTGAGACCCGTCAGCATCCCGACGATCCCCAGGAAACGGAGCACGGCCATCGGCGCCGGACGCCTAGCGCTCCGGTCGGATAGGCTTGGGTACCCCGGTCCGGGGATGGGCCAGGGAGTGCTCGGGGATATGGACACGGGGGGATTTGAATCGTATAGGGTTTAGACCTATCCGATTTTTCCTGATCTTCCTCCCCGATGATATCTTGGGGCAAGCCCTTGCGGCAATTCATGAAGCGCGAATTCAAGGGTCCCGATGAGGAGTATCAAGGTTTCATGGACACGCCACCCGTTGGATTTATCCTAAACGCACCGAGAGACCCCGGGGCCAGCAGGGCCCGACTGGTTCAAGATTCACACGACAACCTGCGACCGGGTAGGCACCCACAGAGCACCTCCTGCTCGAGGCACGTGGACAGAGGGCGCGATCTGCAAGGTCTACGCCGATGACTGGGATTCGGTGATTGCCGCTTACGTGCGGCGGACCCCCCAGTCGACCCGACTGCCAACTGCCGATATCCTGTGTGAACTCTGTGCGCCAGTACCTTAGCTCCGACGAAGTCGTTTGCCGAAGACTTAGTTTGGGCCCCCCCATGTGGGCCAATTCTCGATAGGGCTCAGAACTGAGGACATTTGAATACTAACGTTGACACACGGTGCCGAGCTGGAGTGGTCCGAGACGGTCCTTCCGGGGCTCGCTCTCAACGCCTCATCGATTGCAATTCCAGGCCCCCTGAACATGTCGACTCAAGGGGGGGCCCTACGGGCCGCTTGTGCCCGTGCCTTGCGTCGGGCCATAGCCGCCAAGCTGCCCGAACCGAGCTGATTGCGACTGAACTGGATCCGGGTTTGAAGTGCATGGTCATTGGCACATAGGAGGAAGAACAACAGTCTAGGGTTTTCTCCGGCGGCGTCGAGCTTAATGATTTCACGGTAGAGGGTCATTCCGCCAGGCTGTCGCGATGCGTTGGTCCTTCCGACAGGTATGAAGTGGCAAACCTCGAGAACGCGCCAGTCCTTTTCCCCGCACGCGTAGCAGCGTCCCCAGAGGAGCTCCTGCGCGCGACGGCGTTTTGCTTCATTATATTCACGCCGATCCATTCTGAGTTCCTCCCCACGGACGAGCGCGGCAAATCTCAAGGAAGTATTGGATTTGGGCTGTTACTTTGAGCGACAAAGCATTTCTCCTTTGCCAGCGGAGGTAGATCGGCTATCTATCTCCGATCCCATACCGGATTCCGGATGGAAGTTCGCGACCGTTACGGTTGGGACCTCGACCCTGCCGACTCCAAAGGCGTCGTGAGGGGACGAACCAAACTTGGACAGCTGACGCTGTGGCTGATACCGGCCGAGCCACTTCGCGCCGTCATAGATGAGGAACTCGGCAAGGGACTTTCACATCCAGGTCTCTACGTCCTGCTCGACCATGAGTCGGGCCGTGCATATGTAGGGGAGAGCGCGAATCTGAAATCGCGACTAAGCCAGCACCTCGACCATCCGCCCCGCGAGCTAGGGCGATTCGACCAAGTGCTAATCCTGAACGACGGGCGCGCATCAGTGAACTCGCGATTCAGTGACTCCACGCTACGAGAAGCATTGGAGCAGGCGACGATCGGGCTCTTCCTTGACGGTGGGTCGCACGTCCTCGTAAACCAGCAAAAGAAAATGCCCGAACTATCCGTCACACAACAGACTCTATTCGAGCGCCTACGTGAGGAACTCGGACATGTCCTTTACGAACTTGAATTCATCACGGGCCGTCCAAGGCAGTTCGCTGATTCGTCCCCACTCCGCCCACAGGACGCCGCCGCGCGCTTTCCCGCTGCCGGAATCACAGACATCAAGGGGTACGAAGGAAGGTCGGGAGCCCAAACGGTCTACTTCCGGAAGGGGAGCGAGAAGCCCCAAGGGTTGCAAGTGACAATCCGGGTCGGGGAGCCATTCGGTAAAGCGGTTGTTGCAGGGGAGGGGCTCCTCTGCATGAATCGGGGACGATGCTACTTGATCCCTACCGCTGCCGTAAAGTCCTGGCTTGGGTCGAAGCTCGAGAACCAGACAGTCGACATCTTTCTGGATCTTGAGGCGCAGGTCTTGAAAACGGCGGATATCGACCCGATGCCTGTAGATCAGTTCGGTGGGCCGAAGGTCTCCAAAGCTTGAGAGGCTCGCTTCGGCGGACGCGGTGCAAGATACGCTCCGGGTTTTCGAAGAGTTGTGACTGACTCCCGGAGGACGAATCCCCGACGTTGGCCAGACCGCCGTTCCCTCGCAACATCAAACCCTTCGACGATGAAACCCGCTTTGGCCGCCAGCCGTGCGAAGATCATGTCACCCGGCACGTAAGTGCCGGCGATCAGAGAGTCTCCGTTTACCACGACAAACCTTCCGCCAGGCTTCAACGCACGGTAGACATTCTGAATTACGGGGAGAAGGTCGTCGAAATACTTTGTGACGATTGACCCCATGTCGTCGCGACGATACGACCCCTTCGTCTGTATGTTGTGTTGAATAGTCGTGGCCACCGAATCCAACCACTTGTCCGAAAGGACTCCCAGGGAAGGCCTGTGGCCGGCGGCTGTTCCCCTTGGAATATTGTCGCAGGCGACCATGGAAGCGCGAAGCCCCGCGAGGTGTTCGTATGAATCGATGAAGCCCATCCAAGCCAGGTCGATTTTGTAGTTCATCACGTAGTCCATTCCGTTGACGTAGGGTGGACTTGTGATGGCCAGGTCGACAGAGTCTTTGGGTAGCCGAATTCTGGCGGAACTCCCGAGGCGCACATCCGGCTTGGGGCCCCACTCTCGTCGTTTCTCTTGAAGTGTCTCAAGGTCGGTCTTCGTCCGTCGGATCGCCTCGAGGAACAGGTCGTACGGTGTCTCCCCCGACAGGCCGAGTTTCGTAGCGTAGCCAAGGCAAGGGGCACGCTTCAGATTGCTCGAATCAATAATGACGCTCGCGAAGCCGAGCTTCAGGAGTGTCTTGGCAGGGCCTTCCTCCAGATTCCAGATGTTCTCCTTCAGGCGCAGCAGCGACCCAAGGACTTCCGGCTTGAATTGACGGTCGGTCTCTTTGAGGAATGGCTTGCTCAGTGTTGTGGGGCTCCGTTGAGAAGTGACCTTGACGGCCGCCTTCCACAATTCGTCGGGACCCACATCCCATTCGCCCTTCGCGGCGGCCACGAATGCGGCAATTGGCATCATATCGATGCCGACACCCTTGGCCCCCAGCACCCGAGCGGAAACTGGGACCGTGCCGCTCCCGCAAAACGGGTCAAACACAACAGAGTCCCGACCCACGCCGTATCGGTTGCACGTATCGGTGACGAATCTCGCCGAGAAGCCTTGGACGTACGGCCACCAACGGTGGACAGGCCGCTTTTCGTTCGGGTTGAACTGAATCTCCCCGTCACGTCGGCCGATATGGATCTTGAACTGGCGCTCAAACGCTTTGTCGTACCACCCGGGGCCCTTGAACTCAGGGACGGTGGGGTCGACTACGGCGTAACGGTCTAGGACCCACAGACCTCGCCCGATCCGGGTAATTTCCTTTCGAAAGCTTAGGAACTCAAGTCGTCCTGTGATGTGGACTGGGTCGAGATCCGTTACTTCGGCGAGCTGCTTCGCCGTTATCCCAGTAATCCCCGCCCGGGCGATCGCACCGACAATGGGGTCAGCTTCGTCCTCGATCGAAATCGCCGACGAGGTCATTGTGAGGCGAAGGACATGCTACCCATTATTAAGGAAAGGACCCCCCCTGAAACGGTGTGGGCCCACCGGCGGGGACTGGTCGACCGCGGGGGTGCCGAAGGGGTTGAACCTGGAGTGGTCGTGGATAAATACCGTCATCCGCTAGTAGCATCGTGGCAATTTCTGTCGCTCTCTCCAACCAAAACTCGGCACGACCATCGGATCTGATTGGTCCCCAGCTCACTACCTACACCATTCGTGACCAATCGTCCCGGCCAACAGACCTAGCTAGGTTGCTTCAGCTCGAGTTTGGCCGGCCACCCGACCCAATCTCAGAGCTGCGAAGCGCAGTTGCCACGTTCGTCCTGGAAAGCGGTCTGCATTGGGTAGTCCCGACGACTATCGAGAGCGCTAGCCTGCGCGGTAAGACACAGTCGCTCGCAACTCCACTCGCGGGAAGCCTTTCACGGGCGGAAGACGGCTTCCTCTTGGAAGTGCCTGAGCTCAGAATCTATGCCCGTGGCACCACTATCGCCGACGTCCAAGCGTCCTTTGACGATCAGCTTCAGACCTTGCTTGAGGAGTTCTTAGATGCACCAGTAAGCGACCTAGCGCCTAAATCTCTCGAGCTTCGGTCACGGCTGAAGCAGATTGTCGGAGAAATCTAGTGTGCCCACACTCCATGTTCGCGACGTCGAGAAGGCGCTCAAGGCTCACGGGTTTGTCCAGCGGGATAGGGGAGACCGAATTTTCGTGCTTTGGGTCAACGGAAAGAAGCAGCCGATAGTGACCAAAACGAGCCAGGGAGCCAAGGAAATCTGGGGCGGCAGAATCAACGACATGGCCGGCCAAGTGGGTCTCACCAAGGCTGAGTTCCTTAGCTTTGTATATGGGGAAATGGACCTCCCCCAGTACCTCGCAATTCTGAGGGGAAAGGGACTAATCTGATGCCTGAGGCAGTCGGTGCCCAGATCGAGCTCGTCCGCCGTTGGGCTACAATGCTCGGAAACACCGTAGAGTCGACCACCATGACCAACGCACTGGGCGTTTCTGCGCCCGGCCTAAAGATTCAGCACGGTAATACGGGGCTTGCTGCAGTTGAAGTCAACGGAGTTGTGGGAGTCATGGCGATGCTAGGTATAGACCCGGCCCTTCGCGCACTGGTTAGGGGGCTCTCTCAAGAAATCCAAGAGCGGATGCTCTCCTTGGTCCGCAACACGCTCAGTGAGACTCCGCGCAACGGATGGACCTTATTTCCAACTACAGTCTCAAGAATTGGAGACTTGGAGGCAATTCAGATCGTTCAGCTGCTGCGCGTTGAGGAGACCGACATCTCCTCATTCAATCGACTTTCCGACGCCATCCAAGAACTGGCGACCGCCACAGTAAGAGTCCAAGCGGTGTATGGGACCGTGGTTCCTTCCTCCGCGGGTCCGAAGACCCCATCTCCAGACAAATCAAAGACCGAGGAATTGGGACGGGCCTACCGTTGACTTGGGTTGTGGGTCGGATTACAAGCAGATTCAAGGCATTGTCAGATTATTCAATCCTCAATTTCTGGATCACTTGCGAAATGCGGATCCGGCGACCTCGAACGGCACGATAGCAATTCCCGGAAGCTATTGCAGGGAATGGACGCCTGCGAGCGATACATCTCGTCTTTGACCTCTCACCAAAGTCCCAGTCCGCGAAGAATAGACCGAGCCCCACGGTAGGCCTGGATCATCGCGATCCACTGTTGTGCGCTCACTCTGAGTTCCGCGGATTGCGCTTTGGAGTCCGCGACGGACCTTAGCCACGCGATTCGTTTGCTGGTCCTCGCGGCAACCTCGAGCATCGCGATCCTACGAAGCTCGATCGGCTGTGAAAGGTCGGAGACATACCGTTTGAGTTGAGGTACAGAGGGCTTGATTCTGAAACCCATGGCTTGATGGAGGGCGCTCGGAGAGCCGGCCATGGTAAGCTACCGGTTGGAAGGTCTTGAAGGTCACGAGGGGTCTCAGGCCTCAGAGTTTGACGATTTTAGGACCTAAGCGCTAGGTCCATTTGGTGATAGGTCGTCAATCTCATAATGGCCGAACAATCCATGGACATCGGGACGGAGGACGTCGACCTCCCGGCCGCGCATTACGCGGTTGCTGGGTACCAAGCGGTCTCAAACAGCTTCTTCGCCCACCTAGCCCTTGCCGTCGCGATCTTTGTGCCTCAACTCGGGCTGCTCGGGTTGCTGCTCACCTCGGCCACTAGGGTTGGGAGCTTCCTTTGGATAGAGGTGTTCCTCGTCATCTCAGATGTCCTCACGGTGTATTTCTCGTTGGTAGCTCTGATCGACGTATGGAATGTCCGATATTCTGAGCGCATGATGCACGAACTACAATTCACGGAAAGTCTTGCGGACGTTTCAAGCGCGCCTTGGATCGTCAGGAGATTTTCAGCCTTGTATGACCACACGATTGTGGATTCGAACATCAGCATACTGGCGGTACTCGCAGGGGTTACGTCGTTCGTCCTCGGAACTAGCGTATACATAGGATGGCTTTGGTACAATCCATAAACCTTCGGAGACGGGTCCAATTCCATCGTCGGATTTTGGGCGTGAGGTCTTAGGAAACAGCTAAATCCGGTTTTCATCGGGCTCGAGCGGGGGGCATTACGGACTCGGTAGGGTTTCCTTCGATGCTCTCGAAAGCAAAGCTTGGACGACTTCATTGAGTGGGGCTCCCCAATCGTCTACATACTCGTTTCTGCGGGACCACCAGTATGCCAAGTTAAGGAGGCCCCTCGCAGTCACCGCTGCCTCGTGCAGAGTGATTCGGGCGGTTGTTCTGTGGGACGCCGCGTTCCGCAGATTGATCGCTCGTTCGATGTTCTCGAAGATTCTTTGATCGAAAAGCGGGTGGGTCTTGGGTCCCGTCAGTCGTGATGCCTTCTCTAAGCGTGTCAGCCGCTCCCCAGCCCGCCGCGCTTGCCTTAAGAGGTGTTGAGTTACAACGAGCCCTTTCTTCAAATCCCCCTCCAAAGGCGAACTAAGGATGGCGCCGAGCTCACGGTGGTGGGTTTCGAAGTCGATTTCCTGCCCGTCGGGTCCACTCTCGCCGACGCTCTCATAAGCCTTGACGGCCAACTCCCTCAATTCACCCCCCAGCGTCGAGGAATGGGCGACCTCGCGGAAACATTGCTCGTAGACTTCCCTGAGAAGGTGCTCCATCGCGAATCCAGCTGACCGGATTGAGTCCTCCGGGTCTCCGAGAAGGGCCTTATCACGGACTTCGCGGAGTTCGTTTCGGATCGCGCGCTGCCCCGAAATTGCCGTATCCAAATGCCCATAGAGGACCACAAAGTAGGGGAGGAATGTGGCCTCCTCGGGTGTGTAGATCTTCTCCGTCTCCGACGAGAAGTCGAATCCCATCTTCGATGAGAAGCTTCGAAAGAGCTCGACACAGTTGGCCGCGGTCTGACGGCTGATCGTGTGAGTTACGAAATCTCCCTGAGGGCTCATGTCGTAAGAGAGGGTGAATGACTGGTATGGCTCAGTCGAGACCAACCCGAGGTGATCATCCGCTCGCGCCACTCTCAAATTAGGGAAGAGCGATCGTATCCCCTCCACGTCCGGATAAGTGGCGGCCTCATCCCTCCGTTCCGCCGCTTCGGAAAGGCGTGCCAAGTCCGCCGCCGTAGTTCTCGGCGAAGTCCTTGCCGGACGCGCACCGAATCTCGCAGGCACAATGAAGCCGCGACCAAACCGCAAAGCACGGGCGTGGAGGGCTCGGCGATCATCGTCTTCCGTTTCGGGCCAACCAACGGCTCTCGTGAGGAGCCAGTTGATTGTATCTCTCTGGGGCGAGGTCCGAAGGGTTGCGGCCGCTGGGACTCCCGCAAGTGGGACCTGCGCTTCAGATTGGACGGCTCGCCTAATTCGGAGGCTCACCCTCCAGACCCCTGTGCCCATCGGGTTGTTCAGGTACGCGAGAATTGTCCGTCTGTCGTAATCTCTCGGTCCCACCTCCTGAGGGGGCTCGTTCCTCTCTGGGACCACTTCCGTGATTCTAACGTCCGGCTCGATCTTCTCCGGGGTTGCAGGCCCTGACTCGCCCCCCAGCAAACCGTTGTCCTCGGAATCGGCATTCAATCCAGCTTGTTAACCCGTCCCTTGTCAATGCACCGTCCGCACGGGGGCCCCCGGACCCTTCTCAATAACGGGGTTTCTCAATGTCCCCCCCGCCAGAATTCGACGTAGGCAGTTGTCTCGGCGTTTCGTCGGGTCCAAGGACCGGCCTTTCTCATCGGCCGGAAAAGTCACAATCACCAGGAACCGGGACCCATCCTTGTCTCGGACTCTTGGTTGGGCTAGCTGGATAATGTCCAGACGACAGTGGGACCATCGCGATCCTGGACCTGCTTATGGTCGACTCGGACGGTCTGGTTCCTCGCTTCGCTCATCACGGCGTGGAACGCTTCGGCGGGGATTGGTGTGTAGGGGCTGTTTGAGAAACGAATGAGGTAGTCCGACGGTCGCTGACCGCCGGCGCCCTTTTGGCCCCGGGGCCAGGCAGTAGCGTCAACGATCTGGACTTTCAATTTCGGGTCACTCCAGCGGACGGCGATATCGGATTTTCCTGGGATCGCTCCCAGAAGTATACCCTGATCTGAAACACACATCCGACGTGCCGAAGCTCCCGATCCTCTGAGGGATGAGCCGGACAGGAAGATTGTGGTTACGCCAAGGATAACAACAAGAATGCCGCCGGCATCCGTCCCTATCTGGCCCGTGCCCAACCCGCGGTCGAGTAGATAGAGACCCATTCCTACGAGTACCCCGCCGAAGGCGGCCAAGCCCCATAGCAGTATTGTTCTTGGTCGGGCATTCTTGTCAGTCGTCGTTGCCAACGCCGTCAGATCGAACTCTTTGGTCGGGGTTTCGGCGGACACTGCTCCACCCACCAAGAATCTCCTCCCTCATCAGAACCGCGGATGATAGAAGGCGGGAACCCGATTCGACGTCGACGGCCAAGAATGCGTGAAGAAAAGCCTCCGCGGACGGAACTGCGAGAGGGCAAATCCTCCTTCCACTGCCGTAACTTCCTCGGAACTTCCCGGTTACTCGAACCTGATTCAAAGGGTTCCTCTCTCAATACTCGAGTAGAATCAGCCCGCAGTCCTCGCAGCGCCAACCTCGGAGATGTCCGGTAGCAGGAAAGATGTCCATCGCCCCAACAATGGTATCCCCCCTGAACGCGTCGAAAGCCCCGACGTGATCGACCCAGTTAGCCCGTCCGCCCAGCGCAAGAAACCCCGGAGCCATCTTCTTCCCGCAATCGGGGCACGTATACGCGTCCGACTCGGTTCCTGAAGGATCCAATGGACGGTCGCTCACCCGTGCACTCAAGCCACGGCGATACTAACACTTCTGTGAGTATACCCTGACCGAGCCGAACTACGCCTAAACCAATAACCGAGGGACACTCGGAAGGGGGGGCGGCCGTCCGCCCAGGTGACCTCTCGCTCTAAGATGAGCGGACCTCCTGGGCGTCCCGAAAGGGTCTGGCGATAGCAACCGGGACTGAGCCGCTGCTCCAGATTCGGGTATGAAGTCGCTAAACGTGCGATCGGGACGGCCCTCTGAGTACCACCCCGAGTACTGGGTGTTCGGAGTCCCGGTTGGGGAGACTATACACTCCCGGCCCGGGCGGCGGACCAGTATAGGGATACTGCCCCCAGCTCGAATTAGGGGTATACGTGGCCGTCCTCAACGTCAGATACGGCCCCGGTGAATATACTCCGATCTTGCAGCACCCGGCTCAGCCCGTCGGGAGATTTCCCAGTTCGGGGGGCAGCGAAGGGGTCCCCCAACTACCGATCAGGTCGTTCCGGGTTGGGCTTTCCGCGCCTTGGACCAGACCGAGGCGCACGTCCCCGCAGGGAGTCCTACCCGTCCGGCCACTTCGCGCCACTTGAGCTTCATGCCCCGGAGCTCCATGATCCGTGCTTCCTTCTCTGGGGTGACCCTCCGGGGTCGTCCAGGGGGTTTACCCGAGCGCGTTGGACGCCGCCCCGCCTTGATCTCCCGCATGGCCACCCGGACCCGCTCGGACTTGCGCCGGGACTCGAAGGCGGCGACGGAAGCGGTTACGCTGAGGAGGAGGTTCCGGGCAAACCCGGCCGTCGCGTCTTGGGGGTCCGGAGTAGAGAGATATGGCTCCCGGAGCGATGTAAACCGCACCCCACCCTTTTCCATGTCGAGCACCGAGCCCACGGCGCGGTCGAACCGCTCTTCACGGCTGAACCGATCCAGGGACCAGACGAGTAGATTGTTCCACCCCCGATCGGCTCGGACCGCGTCTTGGAGCAGCCGGTCGTACTCCTCCCGCTCAACCCGGCCTGTTCCGGAGACCTTCTCACGGTAAATCGCCGCGACGGTCCATCCCCGGCCATCTGCGTAGGTCTTGACCTCTCGCTCCTGGCCCGCGAGATCCTGGTCCTCGGTCGAGACACGTAGGTAGAGGGCCACCTGCGTGGCCTCGGGCGGAACTGGGAATCTGCCTCCAGTTCCAGGAATCACCAATTCCGACATTCTTGTGACTCGGAACTCACGTCAGGGGACGACTCACTCCAGTTCCGGGGGCCAGTTCCGGGGTTCGGCGGTGGGGAACCAGTCCCAGTAGGAATGTCCGAGTCGTGGTAAAGGGGGGCCCAGCGCTGGTCTTGGGTCGTCCTTCTCCATCCTAGGAGGCCACTCTTGCCAAGATAGCGGCTCGGCCGGGACGGAAGTGGGGGACCCTGTCTTGCCTGCCCACCCTGTCAAGTCCGCGGGGGGAGTGGCATGCTGGGCAGGGTGGGCAGGCTCCTCCACTTCCGCTTCGGAGCGCATTTGAAGCCCAAGCCACACGCGAACGACCTTCCGGTCCACAGTCCTCCGCTCGGTCCGCACCCAAGGGGCATGGGTGTAGAGGAGCTTCCCGAAGACCTCGTACTTGTGGGGGGAACACCCGTGCGCCTCGCAGAACTCGACGTAGGCCTCGTAGAGGTCATTCTTGGAGATCCAGCCCGCAGCCGACTTTTCGAGCGCAGTGGATACGAACCAGTAAACCGGGTCGGCCCGCTGCTTCCACTCCAAGGCGAGTTGGTCCGAAGTCTGGGTTGGCTTGAACTCCCCGTCATCGGCTAGGTCGGCCAACCCAAGGAGGGCGAAGTTCAGGATCCCCGAGAGCTCCGCCTTCAACTTCTCGGGGAGATGTCGGTCCTCCTTCCCCGTAAACGTCTCCGTAAACCGGACCATGAACCACCGGCGCCAGAACGCGTGGGTTCGGTCGTTTACCTCCGGGAGCTGGTTGGCGCTGAAGATCAGCTTTGCATCGTTGACGAAGTAGAAGGGGTGGCAGAACTTGTTCTCACCGCGGGCCAGGTCGCCCCCGGTGAGCGTCTTGAGCACGCCGGTGAACGGGAGCGGGTTGGCCGGGATGTCGGCGCAAATGTTCGCCCGCTTGCCCCAGAGCTTCGCCGTCGCGAACCGGTTAGTGACGAGCGACTGCAACGTCTCCGCCGCCACGTTCTCCTCCCCCAATAGGGCGCCCAACGCGCCCAAGAGCGTCGACTTACCGTTCGCCCCCTCCCCGATGAACATGAAGGCGACCTGGAGCGGGTTTCCGGGTGCCATGCAATAGCCGAACAGCTTCCGAACCTCGATACGGTCCGCCTCAATGGGAAGGACCTCGGCGAGGAACCGGTCGAAGGTGAGGCAGATCGCCGTGGGGTCGTAGACCACGGGGAGCTTGGCCGTGAACCGGAGGGAAGGGTCGTGGGGTCGAAGGACTGGCAGGGCAGGATTCGTTAGGTCAAGGGCTCCATTCGAGACGCATACGAGCCCGGGAGGGTTGAAATCTTTTCGCGCCACGTAGGTCCGCCGGACCATGGCTGCGATGGTCTCGGCGACGAACCCGGAGCTTGTAGTCTCCCCTCGGGTTCGGAACTGGTCTTCGATCCAACCCTTCAGGACCGGTGCGGCACCGGTGACGAACTGGCCATCTCGGTAGATCAGTAGCTCCTCGCTATCCTGGAGTGCGGCGAGCGAGAACGTGAACATCGCGGCCTGAACGAACGCCGCTCGGTCGGGGCTTCCGTCTGGATGGAAGAGCGGTAAGGGTTCGGGAGGCGAGGGAGTTGTTCTCTTCGGCGAGTACTTTGACGCAGACGCGACGATGCGCTGGACCTCGCTCGCGCTAAGAGGAGGCGAGCACAATTCTTCGTTCGCTCGCCGGACCTCGGCAGGGACGTCCCCACCCTTCGCTCGGACGGCCGATGCAATGCGGAAGAGCCGGTCGTTCCTCTCCCCCTCGAGATACTTCGCTCGACCTGACGCCACCGGCACCGTGGCTTGTTGGAGGTCGGAGACCCACCCGGGGGCTTCTGGGATTGGAAGTTCCACCGTACCATCGACCCATTCGTACGGCTGACCGTTCTCGTGGATGCTGCCTGCGAGGACGACGTATCCCCCCTCCCCCCGGTAGTCGAAACCGGGGAGCCTCTTCGCCCAGTTCCGTCCGCCCGGCACGTGTCGGACGTAGAAGTGCATCCCGCCACCGCCCGTCCGGACGCGCGGTCCCATGGGGAGGCGTGCTTCACCCTCGGCGACCGCCTCAGGCGTGTCCGCGTCGAGCACGTCGAAACCGTTCTGCTCGCCTGTGGGGGCCGCCCAACCGCAACCAGGGTGCTCCTTCCCCCAGCGCGCCCACTGCTCGGGATCGGGCGAGGCATCCTTGAAGCCATTCTTTGTGAGGGGAACCTTCCCGCGAACAGGGAATGCGGCCCAACCCTTTGAGCGGCATTTGGCCAAGTAATCTGGCAATCCGGACCCGGCCTCAGTCATTCACGGCCCCGTGCGCAGCCGTAGAAGCCGAATCCAGACCAGAATGAGCACCTCGAAATCAGCCTCAGATATTTCATCGGGAGCAGCGAGCAGAGCTTCCCGGCCGGCATGGCCCGAGGGGAGAGCCCGGCTTGCCTCGGCCTTCGCTGCGCGGAGGTCGATCATTATCGTTCGACCTCCGCCATGGCCCGACGGACGCGGTCCGCCTGCGGGGTCTTTCGAGGGATGACGACGAGCACGTCGTCGAAGACCAAGTCGACCCGATCTCCTTTCTCCAGGCCGAGCCCGTCACACCAGGACAACGGGAGGTGAAGCACTCGACTCCGGGGCGAGCCAGAGCTTCCGATTCGGTGCGTCGTTTCTGCGACCATCCTCTCGATTGAGGGATAGTCAGACGCACGACCCCCCCCTTCGGCCCATTTCACCTCGGAAAGTCGACCGAAAATAGTGCCCGGAACATTGGTAAGGCCCGTTCTCTCGGCATCACTCCTAAGTGGTCATTCGTCATGGCCACCCCGGCTCGAAACATGCCGCGTCGGCTCCAATTGCCTAAGAATGAACTTTCCCAAGTAGAAGGAGCAGTCCGAGACGGTTTCACCGCCTTGGGTCCGCGGGCGCGGGTCCGAGATGTTGTTAACTGGATGAATCAAGAGCGGAGACCGCAGCTTCGCTGGCTCCTCGAGGCGGTTGCGGGTAGCGATGAGCGGTTGCGGAAGTTTGTATCCAGACGACGTCCAAACTGGAAGGCCAAGAAAGAAGAGCGAGCCCTGGAGCACGGCGTGGGGCACTTCACTCAGAGACTGGTTCAGAATTACAAGGCCAAGAACTTTGACGCGGCGGCCGTCGACCTTTTCTCGATTGGTCTTTCAGGTGTAGCCCTACTGATTCAGGGGGCCAGTTCGGCCGGCCCACGCCTAGTTCCCCCACCTAAGTCAGCGGTGTCGGGGTCCGATGGTTCCGCAAAGAAACAGATCATACCCGGCCAACAAACCCCCGCATTACCGCCCGATCTAATCCCAGTGCCGCAACGTACTCCCACCCTCCTTCCAACAATCGGGGAACGTCCTCCACCGCCACCGCCCTCTGAACTCGAGAAGAAGGTTCGGGCCCCGCGTGCGCCCCCAGTTTCTTGAACAGCGCGTCCAATTCCGAGTCCGACATCCCTCCGATGTCGAGTTTCTCGGACTCCTCCTTCGGGTAACCCTTCGAGACGAGAAGCGCCCGGAGGACACGCGTCGCGCCGTCGTTCGAGTCGGCCACGGGAACAGTCGCGAGGAACGACTCGCAGCGCTTGTACGCCTCCCTCATCTCATCGAGGAATGCCTTTGGCACATGCCGCTTATTGGTTGTGTATCGCGCGTCAATCGACCCGGCATGCCCCATCCAGTAGACCCGGAAGTCGTGAGGGACTTTCCCTTTCGATTCCGCCGTCAAGAGCTGGGTGTCGAAGTAGTGGCGGAGGACGTAGGGGCGCCACCGGAACCCCGCGCCACGAATCGCCGTTCGGATCGCGTCTCCTATGTTGATGGTCCGAATGAACCGCTTTCCCGCGCGGTCCGGATGGATTAGGTCCGTCTGGGGGCCCAGATGTTCGCCGGCCCTCAGTCGCTCCTCAAGGTACTGAGTGACGTATTCGCAGCCCTCCGCAGAAAGGAAGGTCAAGTAGCCGTTCGAATTCTTGGACAGCTCCGGGCGGACACGGATCCGAGTTGGGACCATCGTGAACTTGACGGAGCCCTTCCCGATCTCGAGTTCGGGGAAGTCGTCCAAGACGAGTCCGTCGTCGCCTCGATAGTTTCCAAGGACTTCTGGGCGGACTCCGGAAAAGGCGACGAGTGCGCAAGCTGTGCGGATCCGTGGAGTACCCGACAAGAGGATGGTTCGAAGTTCCGCTTGGGTCGGGACCCGTTCATTTTCGAGGGTTGGGGTCCGCTTCGCATCTCGAACCTTGACCGGACGGGAGACCTTGACACCATTGTGAAGCAACCAAGACTTGGCTGCCTTCATCGTCCGAACGATGTAGGACCCGGCAACCTCCCTCTTTTCCTCGGCCGACACAAAATCGAGGAAAACATCGTGAAGTTGGCGTTCATCAAGTTCCAGAAGGGCGACAGGGGTTGTCCCGACCGCCGTGCAGAACGCCGCTAATCGACGCAGATTGATGTCGGCCGTTGCTTGAGAGCCGCGAGCCGTGTTTTCGAACCATCGGCGCACGTTGGGATCGGAAGTCAGTTGGAGGGGGGCGGACACTTTTCGAGGCATGTTCGACCTAAGCCAACAGACTATCTAAACCCTATTGAGTATGGACACGGGGGGATTTGAACCCCCGACCTCTGCTTTGCGAAAGCAGCGATCTTCCGCTGATCTACGTGCCCAGCGGCGCGAGGGAGGGCCGACCCACTTTAAGGACTTCTGACCGCGGGG
>Ga0187867_10002528_pt1 | contig 15079 bp, 10 predicted proteins | sample June2016WEW_13_1_FD_132976 | JGI IMG/M metagenome (GOLD analysis project Ga0187867, IMG submission 132976) | Peatland microbial communities from SPRUCE experiment site at the Marcell Experimental Forest, Minnesota, USA - June2016WEW_13_10 | ecosystem: Environmental > Terrestrial > Soil >... | reverse complement strand
CGGGCCTTACCAACGGTACCGCCTACACATTCACGGTAACGGCAGCAAACGCCACAGGTACCGGGCCGGCCTCAAGTCCTTCCCCCCCTGTAACTCCAGCCGATGTACCGAGGGCCCCGACAGGGGTGAGTGCAACGGCCGGCAACGCCCAGGCGACGGTCAGCTTCACGCCCCCCGCATCGAGCGGCGGCAGCGCCATAACGGGCTACACTGTGACTTCGAATCCCGCCGGCGGTGTGGACGCAAACTTCGGAACTACTCTAACCACTCACACCGTGACGGGACTTATCAACGGGACCGCCTACACCTTCACGGTGACTGCGACAAACGCCGCCGGGAGCAGCCTGCCCTCAGGCGCCTCGAACTCAGTAACTCCATACACGGTACCGGGCGCGCCGGCCGGAGTAACGGCAACCGCCGGCAACGCCCAGGCCCAGGTCACCTTCACGGCCCCGGCATCAAACGGCAGCGCCATAACGGGCTACGCCGTTACATCGAATCCCGGCGGCATAACAGCCACAGGCACGGCAAGCCCGATAATCGTGTGGGGCCTTACCAACGGCACTGCCTATACATTCACGGTAACTGCGGCAAACGCCGCCGGGACTGGGCCGGCCTCAAGCGCCTCTAACAGCGTAACGCCTGCCAAAGTTCCTGGCGCACCGACAGCAGTATCGGCAACCGCCGGCAACTCCCAGGCGACGGTCAGCTTCACGCCCCCGGCTTCAAACGGCGCGAGCGCTATAACGGGCTACACCGTGACCTCGAATCCCGGCGGAATAACCGCCACAGGCACGCTAAGCCCGATAATCGTGACGGGCCTTACCAACGGTACCGCCTACACCTTCACGGTAACGGCGACAAACGCCGTGGGGACCGGTTTCCCCTCAGGTCCTTCCACCCCTGTAACTCCAGACACTGTGCCGGGGGCCCCGACAGCAGTGACGGCAACCGCCGGCAACGCCCTGGCGACGGTCATCTTTACGCCCCCCGCATCGAACGGCGGCAGCGTCATAACGGGCTACACCGTTACCTCGAATACCGGGGACGGTACAGACGCCAACGCCGGATCGACTTCAACCTTTCACATCGTGACGGGGCTTACCAACGGCAATCTCTATACATTCACGGTAACGGCTACAAACGCCGCCGGGACGGGCCCGCCATCGTCTCCCTCCAACGGCGTGACACCGACAGCTCCCGCTACAGCGCCTGGAGCGCCTGCCGGGGTGAGCGCAACGGCCGGCAACTCCCATGCAACGGTCAGCTTCACGCCCCCGGCTTCAAACGGCGGCAGCGCCATAACGGGCTACACCGTTACATCGAATCCCCCTGGCGGTGTGGACGCCAACGCCGGAACAACTTCAACCACTCACTTCGTTGCGCAGCTTACCAACGGGACCACCTACACCTTCACGGTGACTGCAACAAACACCGCGGGGACCGGTCCGCCCTCAGGCGCCTCCAACCCGGTAACTCCAGCCACAGTACCGGGGGCCCCGACAGGGGTGAGCGCAACGCCCGGCAACACCCTGGCGACTGTCAGCTTCACGCCCCCCGCATCAAACGGCGGCAGCGCCATAACGGGCTACACCGTGACCTCGAATCCCCCGGTCCCCGGAGGGGCGCCGCTCACAGGTACGGGAAGCCCGATAACCGTGACGGGACTTACCAACGGGACCGCCTACACCTTCACGGTGACTGCAACAAACGCCGTTGGGACCGGTCCGGCCTCAGGCGATTCCACCCCGGTAATTCCAGCCACGGCGCCGGGCGCCCCGACAGGGGTGAGTGCAAAGGCCGGCTACTCCATGGCGACGGTCAGCTTCACGCCCCCCGCATCAAACAATGGCAGCCCCGTAACGGGCTACACTGTGACCTCGAATAACGGGGACGGCACAGACGCCGACGCCGGAACGGCTTTAACAACTCACGTCGTGACGGGGCTTACCAACGGGACCGCCTACACCTTCACGGTGAGTGCAACAAACGCCGATGGCACGGGGCCGGCATCGTCTCCCTCCAATAGCGTGACCCCTAAAGCTACCCCCACAGTACCCTCAGCACCTCTCATGCAGAGTGCAACGGCCGGCGACTCCCAGGCCCAGGTGTTCTTCACGCCCCCCGTATCAAACGGCGGCAGCGCCATAACGGGCTACACCGTGATTTCGAGCCCCGGCAGCATCAAAGCCAAGGGCAGTGCAAGCCCGATAACCGTGACGGGTCTGACCAACGGCACTGACTATACATTCTCGGTAACAGCGACCAACAAGGTTGGGACCGGTCCGTCATCGTGTCCATGCAACTGCGTAACGCCTGTCGGACTTCCGGCCGCGCCGACAAACGTTATCGCAACGGCGGGCGACGGTCAGGCGACGGTGAGCTTTAATATGCCGAAACAAACCGGCGGATGCTCGTTAACGTCTATCATCGTGACGACGTGCCGCGGCGACATATACTCATTCACAACTCCGTACGGCCCGGTAACCGTGACGGGTCTGACCAACAACACTGACTATAGATTCACGGTAACGGCGGTTAACGCGGTTGGGCCCGGCCCGGCCTCAACGCCCTCCAACAGCGTAACGCCTGCCGGAGTTCCGGGCCCCCCGACAGTGGTGAGCGTAACGCCCGGCAACGCCCAGGCAAAGGTGAGTTTCACGGCCCCGGCCTCAAACGGTGGAAGTCCCATTACCTCGTATACTGTGACATCCAGCGGAGGACAGGCAGCCTCAGGGAAAGCCAGCCCGATAACCGTGAAGGGTCTGACCAACGGCGCTTCCTATTCATTCTGGGTAACGGCGAAAAACAAGATGGGGACCGGTCCGCCCTCGGGTCTTACAAGTCCTGCAACGGCCGGCCCAGCCAAATAGGTTGAGTCAGTCAGAAATTCTTTCCACTCTATGGAGAACCAGATGAAGTGCCGGTGGGTAGCATGGTTTGCGATTTTTCTGTTGGTTTTTTTCACTGCATCGGTTTCCAGCGCTCAGGTTTCCCCGGACTCCTCATTCTACCAAAAAGCCCTTCAGGAAATGAAAGCCGGCAATTACAATGAGGCGCTGGTCCAGATACAGTCGGCGCTTGCGCAATCACCCGAGCAACTTGAATTTCAATACGAACTCGGTGTAATTTATTTCAACCTCGGGCGGTTAGACGAATCGGAAGGGATTTTCCAGGCCCTTGTGCGTCAGGATGAGGCCCAGTTCGCAAAAGCGTGGTTCGATCTGGCTCATATTGCAAACAAAAGAGGAAAAAGACTCGAAGCGATAGAGTTTCTCGAGAAAGCCCGGCCGGCCGATCCCGGCAGGGCCGATCTGGAGGCGGGGATTGCCTGCCTTGAACTCAAGGATTATCAAAAAGCGGTTGATTCATTCAAAAATGCTCAGTCCGAAAGGCCCGAGCTAATGTTTCAGGCTACGGTGTACGAATCTGCGGCGCTCGCTAAGCAAAAAAAGTATGACGAATCGTTAAAGCTGCTCGAATCGCTTCTCAAAACGAAGCTCACTCAACAGGAAAACGACCTCGTCTCGTATTTGCTGACTGTGTTGAAAGCCGATGAGCGAAGCGCAAAACGATGGCACCTCAGCGGCTCGGCCGGTTTTATCTACGACACGAATCTAACGCTCAATCCTGTGGCGCCCGTAGGTATACAGCATCCGAGCGGTATAGCGGATTTTGCGCAGACCAGTTCAATAACGGGGCGCTACGATCTGGTTCGCAACGACCCCTGGACATTTGGAGCGGGGTATAATCACTATAACCTTACCTACTTCGAGCACCCGAACGAGAGCGTACTTGCGGCCAGTCCCTTATTTTACGGATACTGGAACAATCCTCCTTATTTTGCGAGCCTGGAATATACGTATGACCATTACTGGGCAGGTGAGTCGTCCAAGGCCGATGTCCACTCGATCTCCCCTGTATTCGCGTTCAACGCCACGCAGACTTGGAGGACTACAATCCTGGGATGGGCCGCGTGGCGCGAATTCTATGACACTACTCCCAACGACCAGTTGTACGGTGTTGGAGTAATCGAATACTACCTGATGCGCAAAGGGCTGGCGCACCTTCGTGCCGGAGTGCTTTGGGGGGAGGACCTGACTACACCTGAGGACGCGGGCAGTTTCTCCAGTACCCAGTTTACAGCCGGCTTCCAGTGGCCGGTCTGGAAGGATAAATGGTTTATCGATGTTTCCGGGTTCTATATTATTCGAGACTACCGTTTCAACCCGGCGTATTTTACCGATGTTTCCAGAACGGACAACGAAAAGGACCTGTATGTAGCCCTGCGCGGCCCCCTTTCTAATAACGTACAGATTGTGTTTTTGTTTCAGCGTGTCTGGAATGACTCAAATATAAATGTGGTGGAAATTGGCGGTTCTTATGAACCTTTCACTTACGAAAGGGCAATATTCTCATGTCTGCTCACATTCGACTTTTAGCAGGGAGGTCCCCGCGAAAATCCATTTTCGCCCTGGCGGCTGCCTTATTATTGCTTGCGGCGCCTCTACTGCGGGCTGCGCCCGAGCCTGCCGGCAAAGCCGATATTCTCACAGGAACAGTAACCGTTGAGAGAGCCGGGAGACAGGATGTGCTCAAGCCCGGCGATCCTTTGTTTCTCAAAGACAGGATACAGACCGGCGCCGGCAGTTCCGCCGAGATCGTATTCGTGGATCTGAGCAGGATGAAACTTGCCGCGAACACCAGTCTCGAAATAACCGAGTATCTATACAATCCCTCCGAAAAAACCAGGCAGGGGCTCATTTCAATGTCGTTCGGCAAAGCCCGGTTTGCCGTGCAGGACCTTCAGGACTTCCGTGAGACGCGGTTTCGAGTGCAAACCCGGACAGCCGTGGTAGGGAGCCGCGATACCGATTTCATTGTTTCGTTTAATCCGGAAGCTCCAGGTGGCGAGGGATCCGGGAAAGGCCTGCTTACCGCCTTATGCCTGGAACACTCCATTATCGTGCTCAGCCATGAATTCCCGGATAAGCCTGTACTGCTGACCGCAAACATGATAAGCCAGATATACGCCCTCGGCTTGCCGACTCCGCCCCGGTTCGCCACCCCTGCGGAACTGAGCGAACTGCTGTCCGAAGTGGAGCAGCTGATAAACACGCATCTCCCGCCTCCTGGATCACACGGAACTTCAACGGGCGGAGGGGGTGCTGGAAACGCGAATGTCCCCCCTGCCGGGCCGGGTGGAACCGGAACGGGCCAGGGTGGTGGCGGAACGCAGGGAAGTGGCGGAACGCAGGGAAGTGGCGGAACGCCGGGGAATTTCCCCGATTTGCAAAGCCAATTCCAATTGCCTGCGTTGGGGATTAATCAAGGGTTTACCAATATGACTTCAACTACGACCACCACTACGACTACTACATTGCCCCCGCGCCCCTCCCCCTGCGTAGCGGGGATAATGGGGACGCCCTGCCCCGGAGCTGAGGGGCCTTTACGCGGGCGCCCTGGTGTAAACCAGAAATGACTTAAGATCTGATAACATGCCCCCTGATTCAGCGAAAACCGGCTCAACCCTGGGAGGGAAAATAAGAGGTGTTTTTTCCTCCTGGGAGTTTCTGTTCATCATGGGGCTGACCTGCGTAATTTCGGTCCTGTATCTACTGGCCGTTCCCCTGCTGGAACATATCGAACTTAAGTGCTGGGACCTCCATTTCACTTCCAGGGGCATTATAAAACCATCCGGTCAGGTCGCGTTCGTAACCGTAGACGAAGAGAGCGTGAAAAGAGAAGGGCGATGGCCCTGGCCCAGGCGCGACATGGCCAGGCTTCTCCAGGCCGTGGACAGCGCAGGGGCCCTTGTAATCGGGCTCGATTTCGGGTTTTTCGAACCCGATCTCAATCTTCGCCGAAAGGCCATTCTCGATTTAAGGGAACAACTCGAAAGGCACGAAACTGGGGCGGCCGATCTCATCGAAAACCTGGAAACGATAGCCGCAGGTCAAGACGAGGACCGTATTCTCGCCGGGGCAATAGAGGGGCTTTCGGCCCCGCTTGTGATCGGGCAGTTCTTTTATTCAACCGGGAGTCTTTTCGTGCCGGAGCCTCCGCCGATGGAGGCGCTCGATAAGGCGGTCTGCCGCGTCGTTCTGTCAAAAGGACCGACTCCGGAGGGAAAACTTCTCGAACAGGAAGGCATAGAAAGCAACATCGCGATCATCTCCGAGGCTGCCCCCTATTCGGGCAGTTTCAACGTCTTCCCCGACCCTGACGGATCCATTCGCTGGATGCCCCTCATCGTCCGCTATAACGGACGGATCTTCCCATCGCTTGCTCTCCAGATGCTCTCGGCGGCACTGCCCGATACACCGCCGATAATAAAACTGGACGAACGCGGGGTGGAGGGTATCCGGCTCGGTGCGGTAACCATCCCGACCAACAGCAGGGGCGAACTCCTGGTAAACTTCTACGGACCCGGTTACTCGTTTCCACACTACTCGGCGACAGCGCTCATGCGTGGAGAAATCCCGCCCGAAACTCTCAAAGACAAGCTGGTTGTGGTGGGCATTACAACAATGGGGCTGCATGATTTTCGGCCAACCCCGTTCGACCCGATATTCCCCGGAGTGGAACTGCACTGCACCGTGATGGATAACTTCATTCAACAGTATTTTGTGAAGCGTCCTGCAGGTTCTTCCCAACTGCTCGACCTGGGGGCGCTGGCCGGAATTGCCCTTATTTTCCTGGTCGCTCAATGGTTCGCAAGAGGCATTGTTCTTGTCGGCATAGCCGCAGGCCTGCTTGCAGGCTATGCAGGATTGACTCATTATGTTTTTGTTTCCAGGGGACTGTGGCTTAATAATATTTACCCTTGCATGAGTCTTGTACTTGCCTATTCAGGCACGACCATGCACCACTACCTGAAGGAAGAGCGTGAAAAGCGGCATATCAGGAAAACCTTCAGTCTTTACGTGCCACATTCCGTGGTGGAAGAGATGCTGGCCAATCCGGAAATGCTTCGCCTCGGGGGCGACAAAAGGGAGCTTTCGATCCTGTTCTCGGACATTCGCGGATTTACAACTCTTTCGGAAAAGCGCCCGGCAGAGGAACTGGTCCCGGAGCTCAATAACTATTTTACCCAAATGACAGAGGTTGTCTTCCATCAGAAGGGGACCCTCGATAAATACATTGGAGACGCTATAATGGCGCTTTTTGGCGCTCCTTTGCCCCAGGAGGACCACGCTTGCCGGGCATGCGCCACTGCGCTCGAGATGATGAACCAGCTCCGAGTGCTCCAGGAAGAATGGCGCAACAGGCGCCTGCCCGTGCTGGATATCGGGATAGGGATTAACACCGGAGTGGCGATTGTGGGCAATATGGGGTCGGCGAGGCGTTTTGACTACACGGCAATCGGCGATAACGTAAATCTGGCCTCCAGGCTCGAAAGTTTGACCAAGAAGTATGGCGTCTCAATCCTGATAGGCGAGTCCACCTGTGAGGAGGCAAAGGACCGCTTCGTGGCGAGAGATATCGATATTGTCTGTGTAAAAGGAAAAGAGGAACCGGTAAAAATATATCAACTGTTGTGCCACAAAGAGCGGGAGCCTGATTTTTGCGGACCGCTTGAGACCTGGTCTCGCGCTATTGACCTGTTTCGCCGGAGAAAATGGATCGAGGCGCTCGATCTGTTTACCGAAATCGCGAAAATATGGCCTGCCGATCCTCCAGCCCTTATTTACCAGCAAAGGTGCACAGAATACCTCATCGATCCGCCCCCGGAAAGCTGGTCCTGTGTAACCATGCTGGACATCAAGTAAGCGTGCTTTTCAATTTGCCGATCCATAATCGAAACAAATAGAGAAAGCGTGTCAGGGCCTCTCTGAAGAGCCGGAAACGGCTCCTGCGCCAATCTGCGCAGGCAATCGGGAGCACCTCGATTCTGAGTCCCGCCCTTTGAGCTCTGCACAGCAGGTCGAGCACGTAGTTTGTGTCCTGGCTCATTCCCCGCAGCAGAGGCCGCACCGAAGAGAGCTTGTAGGCTTTTGCGCCAATGGAATAATCGTCATAGGGCAGCCGCAGAAGGACCCTGGCGCAAAAAATGAAAAGCTTGCTCCCGAGAAGCCTTGCAACGGAGCGGCTTTGAGTGCCCGACTTTTTGGACCCGACTACCAGGTCGCTCGCCCGGAGCAGACCCCACGCCCTGGTAATGAATTCAAGATCAACCGAGAGATCCATATCCATGGAAATCAAAACTGGGGCCGAAACAAGCGAGGCCGCCATTTTGAAGACCTGTCCCACAGCGCCGCGGCTGTTTATGTGAAAGAAGCTGATGCGTCCCGGCCGGATCGCCTCGATCATCCTGCCTATTTTCACGGTCGCGTCAGTGGAGCCGTTGCTCCCGAGGATGATTTGGGCGTCGAGCCCTTCGTTCTGAAGAAAGAGGAGCAGTTTGCGAAGGTTCGGGATAAGAATGTCCTGCTCGTTATAAAGAGGCATGACTATGGCAAGGGGAGGCGGCCCCGGAAAGACGTGTGAACTTTTCTCTGCAGTGTGGACGATAGGAGTCTTCATTGAAATCCCCCCTTTTCCGGAGGGAGGCATTTCTTATAAATTTCGATGCACCTGTGCCTGACAGCGAGGAAAGAGGCGTGGCCGCGGAGAGTGTCTGACAAAAAGCCGGAAAAGAGGCGGAAGGCCCCGGCGAGGTTTGCGCCGCTACCGAAGACATCCCGCAGATATGCCGGACGCAGGTAAAACTTGAGAAAAATCCTGGTCAAGTCCGGACCCCGGCCTGCCTCCGCCCGACCGGCAACCCGCCATGGCCCATGCGGAAACGCCTTGCCCAGAACAGTTTCCGGATAGGGCGTCACCGTGTGGAACGAGGCATAGGAGAGGGGTAGACTGCGGGCGAACCGCCCCGTTTCCCTCCAGTCAGACGGGGTCTCCCAGGGAAACCCGAAGAGAAAAAAACCGGCTGCCCCAATCCCTGCCTGTCGAGTCTCCAGGATCGCCCGCTCGATTTGTGTGTTAGACAAGGGTTTTCCGATAAGTTCTCTGGTCCTTTCAACCCCGCTTTCGATGCCGTAATGAATCAGCGAGCAACCTGACTTTCGCATCTGCCGGAGCAAATGAGCGTCAACCGCATCTACCCGAGTCTGGCAGCACCACCGAAAACCATATCTGCTGAAGATTTCGCACAACTCGAGCGATCTTTCCCGCATACTCGTGAATTCGAGGTCGATGAAATAGACGGTTTCGTATCCCAGGGAGAGAACAAGTTCGAGTTCCGATGCAACCTGCCGTGGGTCTTTCAGACGAACCCTGGATCCATACATCGTCTTGAGGCAAAACGTGCACCGGTTTGGGCAACCACGCGAGGTCTCGATAAGGGCAAGTTTTTTCCCGAGCAGTTCGTACTCATACATTTGCGGGCGTACGAGCGCATAAGCCGGGAGCGGCAAGGCTGAAAGGTCTGCAAAATATGCGGGTGGACCGCAGTGTATCTCGCCTTCCTGTGTCCAATGAATGCCGGGTACTTCCGACAATGGGCTATTTCGTTCAAGAGCGCGGAAAAGAGCGGGTCCCGATACCTCAGGCTCCCCGGCCATTATCATGCGGGCGCCGGTCAGCTCCATCATCCGGGAGGGTAACAGAGTCCCGTGAACTCCGCACAAAATGAGCTTTTCTCGCGGTACGGACCTGGTCCATTCGACAAGAGGGCCGAGTTCGAGGTTTGGGCACTGCCATCTGTCCAGGGGCGAAGTATTGACTATTACCCGGTCAGCCGCTGCTGTCAACCGGCCGATGGAATCCGGCGAAAGCCCCTCAGCCCGCGCGTCACGCAGGACTACGGAGTGCCCGTCATTTTGCAGAAGGGCCGCAAGGTTGAGCATATCAAGTGGGGGCCAGCGACGGTTATATCGCTGAGAACGCATTCTACCACCCCATGATGGATTTATGAGCAGGATTTTCAACATTGTCTAATGCATTAAGGGAAAGAACGGTTTCGTCCGGGATTTTCTCACTGGACTCTGAAAGATTTGCCCTCCTCCAGCAGTTCCAGGCATACCCCGGGGATGCGCGCCAGTTCAGCCTCGATCTGCGGCCTGAAAGGAGGTTTGAGGTGTGAAATATAAATTCTCCCCGGTGTGCTCGGCATCTTGAGGATCTCTGCTTCCAGGAGGGATGGGCAGAGATGACCGGTAGCCAGGGCATGCGAGCTCAGCTCGTTCGGAAATGAAACCTCCACTATGAGGGCTTTTACACCATGGCCGCGCATCTTTTTCCAGATCGCCTCGGTGGGGCCGGTATCGCCCGTATAAAGCAAAGATGCGCCTGAAGCATGCTCGACAAGATATCCGTAAGCCGGGACCGTGTGATTGACTCTCGTGGCCAGGATTCTATAGTCGCCAATCACCACCGGCTTGCGTGTCGAGATTACCTGATAGCGCATTACGGGATTTTGAGCATCGGGAATGGTAGTAAAATCGGGCCAAATCCTGTTGTTGAATATGTGCTTTCTGATATCGCAGATCACCTCTTTGCCGCTGAGGACCAGAATCCGGCAGGTTGGATTCATGGCATTGAGGTTGTCCAACAGGAAGGGCAGGCCCTTCCAATGATCGAAATGGGCATGAGTAAGGAATAGGTGAGTTATGGGGCATTGGGCGATCTTGTCCAGAGTGAGCGAAACGGTGCCCGCATCGAGCAGGAGGAAATTGTCGATGAGAAAAGCCGGAGGATTGAGCCCCGGGGCTTCAGAGCCTGCGGACCCGAGAATGTTGACTTCCATAGGCGCCTTCATTCATACAGGAAAAAATATTTACCAAAGGTCTCGGAGTCTAAAGGTTTTTTTGAATATTACAATCAAATTGCGTGTTTGATAAAGGTATGGGATAATCAATGAGCCTTTCAGGTGTTCCAAGAGGCTTTCCAGGTGAAAACCGGGTGAAAATGCGCTTGCAGCAGCCGTTGCCGATCAGGTTGACGCAGTGTTCCGGTTTAACCGAGCAGGAAGGAGACCGTTAATGGGGTTTGATTCCGTCCGCTTCAAGAGACTCATGAAAATATACAGAAAATCCGAAGTCATTTTCGAAGAAGGCAGCTTCGGTTCCGAAATGTATGTACTCCGATCAGGCAGGGTAAGAGTCTATCGGACTTCTGCAGAAGGGGAAATTGAACTTGGTGTATTTAAGCCAGGGGAGTTTTTTGGCGAGATGGCCCTGGTCGATAACGCCCCTCGCAGTGCGAGTGCTTGCGCCCTTGAGGACGACACCAGGGTTGTTGCACTGGACAAGGATAAATTTCTCTTTCTTGTCAGCCATCAGCCCACATTTGCCCTGGTGATTATGCACGTGCTCTGCCAAAGAATTAGATCTCTAAGCGGGTCCGTTGCTCCGTCAGGCTAATCTTACCCAATAATATAAGGAATGCAAGATGAGTGAACCGCATAAAAAGGCCAAAATTGCCGAACTCAAGCCGGGCATTTTCCAGCTCCGCGCGGAAAGGCCCGGAAGTCATGTGTACCTGATCAAGGGTCTAAATAAGAATGTTCTTATCGATACCGGCACGGCTTCCAATTATCCCAATTTAACTCAGGGCCTGGCGGAACTTGGCCTGAAACCCTCACAAATACACTTGATTATTCTGACCCATGAACATTTCGACCATATTGGCGCCTGTTCACACTTTTTTAGAACGGCGGTCGTTGGCGCGCATCCTCTTGCGGCAAACAAAATTTCGCTCCAGGACGAATTCGTGATGATGGCTAAGTATCTGGATGTCACATCGCAGCCCTTCCGGGCCGATATCTGGCTTCACGATAACTCCGTCATCGATCTTGGAAATTATAGAATAAGGGTGATGCACACTCCCGGCCATTGCTCAGGCTGTATTTGTCTTTATGAACCGAGCATGAAACTACTCTTCACGGGAGATACGGTCCTGGCCGGGGGCGTGCTTTCCGGTATTCTCGGATCGGGGAATATAAGCGATTATATCAATTCTTTGCAGCGCCTGAGCTCATTGCAAGTTGATGAATTTTATCCGGGCCATGGGAGAATTTCCCTAACCCCCCGGCAAGACCTTGCAAAAGCGCTCGAAGATTCCCACACTCACATGGAAGAATGTAAAGCTCTATTCGGGGCCCTTGATACGAAATCCACCTATGAACATTATTTTGCTGCAATTCGCGGGCAGCCTCCGGTTAGGCCGGTTAAAGAAGACAAAATGTAAGTATATCATGGGTGTTCAACCTTTTGACCTCTATCTTCCGAAGGCTGTTTTTCCTGATTTATGAAAGTTGCCGTCATCTCCGATGTTCATGCAAACCTTGAAGCCCTTGAGGAGGTCCTTTCCGATATAGACAGCGCCGGAGCGGAATCAATTGTCTGTCTTGGCGACATTTTCGGCTACGGACCGAATCCCGAGGAGGCAGTGCGCCTCATCCGGTCGCTTTCAATTCCGAGTGTGATGGGCAATCATGAGTTGGCGCTCGTTGAGCCTGAATTCTTTGACTGGTTTAATGAAACTGCGCAGAAATCGCTCCTCTTATCCGAGGAGCTTATTTCCGCCGACACCCGGAATTGGCTCAGCAGGCTGGATACAACACTGATTTTCCAGGGGGCCCTTTTTGTGCACGGATGCCCTCCGGCATCGATTACCGAGTACATTTTCGAGTGGAGCGATTTGGGTGTAAAGTCTCTTTTCGGCCAAATCGAACAAGATATCTGCTTTGTCGGCCATACCCATACCCTGGAAGCCGTGTCGTTCACCGAGGGCAAAATCCGGCGCCACGCGTTGAAACAGGGGACATTCAAACTCAACGGGGGCGTAAAGTACATCATTGCAACCGGGAGTGTCGGCCAACCCAGGGACGGCAACAACAATAACGCCAAATATGTAATTTGGGACAACATTGAGCAAACTCTCGAAATACGATTTGTACCTTATGACATCGCAAAGACAGTGGCAAAAATAGTCGCTCTCGGTTTCCCCGAGTACAACGCCAGGCGGCTCTGGTAGGTTTGAATTGACTGCAGAGAGGCAGAGAAAAAATGGGAATCAATGAACTGACAAGAGAAGTCATTGGGGCCGCGATTGAGGTCCATCGGGCATTGGGCGCTGATCTTTTGGAATCCGCGCATTTGGAGTAGCGGTGATGGGAAAAAACCCTGAAAGAAGAAGGCGAACGCGAAAAGCACTAGACCCACCTTCTTTGGGGGCCATCTTCCTGCCTGATGAAAATTCCGGCCCCGCTCGCGGTATTCACCTCCCCCGGTTTGTCGACATTTACAATCTTAGCGAATCCGGGGCCCTCATCGAGTCCTCCCGGAGCATTAACGTTAAATATCCCTGGGCGCTGATTTACAAGGACCCCGACAACCAGGAGTGGAGGTTTTCCTCGGTTCGGGCGGCGTGGTCGCGCGCCGGGTTGAATGAGCCGTTTCAAGTCGGCATGGAATTTCTCGAACCATTGCGGGCATGCACGGATGCTCGTGATACTCCATGGCTGTATCCCAAGTGCATCGAATTCCTGGCCGGGATGCTCCTAATGGATTGGGTCCCCAGGCACGCCTTTTGTGACCTGTTGAATTGCTTTCAGCAGGAAAATTTTCGCCGGGGGGACAGAATTATCCGGCAGGGAGACATGGGCGATAACCTCTACGTCCTCCAGCAGGGCATTTGCTCGGTCAGGATTGAAGAAGAGGGGGAAGCACATAATATAGAGCAGATTCAGGATGGGGAAGTTTTTGGAGAAATGGCCGTTATAACCGGCGAACCACGCTCCGCACACGTCGATGCTGAAACAGACGTGATCTGCTGGAAATTAAGTAAGCAGGATTTCGAGAGTGTCGCGGATAAGTACCCCGATATCAGATGCTTTCTGACCGAACTGGTGGCAAGCCGCTTCGACAGTAGTTGCCATACGGCCGACCGCACTGTTGGAAAATACATAATAAAGCGCAAAATCGGCAAAGGCGGGTGGAGCATCGTTTACAAGGGCTTGCATAAGGTCCTTAATTTTCCTGTGGCTATAAAGATGATGCGCCATGATATGGCCCAGAACTCCGATTTTGCCGATCGCTTCAGAAATGAAGCCCAACTGATCGCCGGGATGAACCATCGGAATATCGTAAATGTATATGATATTGAGGAATGCTACCGCACTATCTTCATCGTCATGGAGTACCTGGAAGGGAATCCGCTTGACATCATTTTGCAGCAGAAAGGACGCCTTCCGGTCGCACGGGCTGTCAATTTCGTGGTTCAGGCCTGTATGGGCCTCAACTATGCCCATCAGCACGGCATCATCCACCAGGACATAAAACCCGCAAATCTGTTTATATTGCCGAACGACCGCCTGAAGATTCTCGATTTCGGTCTCGCATGCGGCGCAGGATCTGAGGAGTTCTGTTTTCTGGGAACACTTCATTATACCTCACCCGAACAGGTAGTGGGGGACCCGGTTGGACCCTACACCGATCTTTATTCTCTTGGCATAACTGCCTATGAAATGGCCACGGGCGCCCGGCCTTTTCCCGAAGATGATTTAAACGCTCTCGTGGATATGCACCTTAACGAGGATATTCCCGATCCTGCGCAATTGGTTCCGGATTTGCCCGAACCGTTTAGAAAATTCATAATAAAGTCTACCCGCCGAAACGTTGAGCAAAGATACCAGAACGTCGATGAGGCCCTCAAAGACCTCATTCCGATGGCTCGCTGCCTGGGCTGCCACATGGATGACGAAAGTCCGGCAGTACGCAAGATCACCTCGCTGCTTCTCTCATACTCCGAAGACCAGCAATTGGAACTCAAGCGCTCACTTGAAAAATTCTCCCTCGAACTGGAGGCTTTGGGCATATCGCTCAGAAGTTCGGATTTCGATAATTTCTGATCCGGGGGCAGGGTTCCACCACAGAGACGGGGACGCGGTGACGCGGGGACAAAATCGTCTCCCCTTCCCCCCATCTCCCCTTCTCCGCGTCGGTGTTTACCTGTGGCGAACCTTTAGCCCAACTTCCGCAGTTGTGAAGGTTAAGTTGTTGATATTTCACAATCTGAGGTCAAAAGTCGTCACTACAAATTGTGTTTTTCAAATCTTCGCGGCAAGCTCAGTTTG
>Ga0187867_10002527_pt1 | contig 15081 bp, 13 predicted proteins | sample June2016WEW_13_1_FD_132976 | JGI IMG/M metagenome (GOLD analysis project Ga0187867, IMG submission 132976) | Peatland microbial communities from SPRUCE experiment site at the Marcell Experimental Forest, Minnesota, USA - June2016WEW_13_10 | ecosystem: Environmental > Terrestrial > Soil >... | reverse complement strand
TGTTGCCCCAGCCGGTGTCACCAGCGAAATTCTCCGCCCCATCACCGTCGCCGTCACCAGTCGAGCCGGTATTGTCGCAAACCTTCACCCCGATATTGTTGAAGTTGGCGCTGCCGTCGAGGCGATTCTGGTCGAAGCTGCTGTAGCCCTGGCAGGACGCGTTCCAGTCGACGCTGCTCGATCCGCAGTTGTTGCCACTGTCCGCGATCGACCAGTTGCATGTTGCATTGTCGAAGTCACAGCCCGCCGGCACCGTTACCGGGCAACCGGTCAGGAACACGTTGCCGGGATTGCAATTCGCCGGCAGCGTCGTCACCCAGCAATTGCTGCTGGCATCATAGGTCGTCGTCGCCTGCTTGCAGGACGCCGAGAATGTTACCTCTGCATCCGGGCAGCCCACAGTAAACGCGCCAGAACCACCGCCACTGAGCTGACATTGCACGCCCTTGAACACATAGCAGGTGCCGTTTGCCGTGCTGGTCGGCGTGAAACTGCAACTGAACCAGGCGGTGTTGCCGGCCCCCAGATTGCCGCCTGAGCAGGTGTGGCTGATCGTCCCGCAGCACGACGCGTGATCGCCGATCTGATTGACCGTGACCGAATAATCTACCGTAGCGCCGGCAGCGAGGCTGCCGTTGAAACCTGGCGTCGCCAGGGTCGGCGTGACGTAGTCGGGTTGGGCCGCAGTCCCAATATTGTCCTTGAGCACGAGATTGGTGACCGCCGAGCTTCCATTGTTGGTCACCGCGATGGTGTAGGTCTCCTGGCCGCATGCGTTGATCACCATCGACCCCGGGATCTTGTTCACGGTGATCCCGGAGGTCAGGGTCGTGCCGGAGGTGCTCGCCACCAGTCCGGCGTCAACATTATTGTCGGTTTCGCCCGCGATCAGTGTCACCGGCGCGGTAACGCCGGTCGTTGCGTTGGCACTGGAGTTGATTGCCGGATTTGCGCCCACGCCCTCGACAGTGAACCTGTCACCGCTCGGAGCGACGAACTTCACTTCGTAGGTGCCGGCCGCCAGACTGCTGAAATAATACCAACCTGACGCGTTCGTCGTCGTGGTCGCCAAAATCGCACTACCGGTCGCGTTCAGCAGATCGACGGTTACTCCGGCAACCCCCACCTCGCCGGTGTCCTGCAGGCCATTGGCATTGCCGTCGAGCCAGACATAGTCACCGATCCCCGCCGTCAGCGGCGGCGCCAGCGAGATCAGGCCGGCATCGACGTTGTTGTCGGTCTCCCCCGCGGTCAACGTGACCGGCGCGGTGATGCCGGTGGTCTGATTGGCGCTCGAGTTGACCGCCGGATTGCTGCCGGCGCCTTCGGTCGTGAAACCGTCACCGGCGGGGGCAGCGAACTTCACCTCATAGGTTCCAGGCAGCAAACCGGTGAACTGATAAAATCCGGATGCATTCGTGGTCGTGACCGCAATCACCGACGTGCCGGCAGCGTTCAGCAGATCGACGGTCACGCCGCCAACACCGGTCTCACCGCTGTCCTGCAGGCCGTTGCCGTTGCTGTCCAGCCAGACATAGTCGCCGATCGAGGCCAGCGCGCTTCCTGCGGTCTGTGCGAAAGCCTGCGAAATGATACTTGCCTCGACGTCGGCGTTCGGCGAACTCGCGGTCAGGGTCAGCTGCAACGAAACCACCGCGTTCTGCACGCCCATCGACAACTGGGTCGGCGCCGGCGCGGCCGCGCCGGTCGAGAAAGTCTGGGTGCCAAGCAAATCGCCGTTGGTGTCGTAAATGCTCTCGACCGCCACCAGTTCGCCGTTGCCGAGCAGCAAATCGATCGCATAAGAGGAATCGATTGCCGTAATGAACTCGCCCGAATTGCTCACCGATACGTCATACGAGAAGGTCAGGGTCTGGGTCGAAGGATCCCCGGCGGCGTCGGAATAAGCCTCCAGTGCGACCCCGGACCAACTCATCCCGGTCAGTACGCCAGCGAGATAATCGGCTGGATTGCCCGAGTTGGCCGTAAATGACGTGACCCCACTGGTGTCACTGAAGACGTCCGTCTCGTCAACCGAGATATTGGTGAAAGTCAGGTCGCCATCAACGAGATTCGAAAACAGCTTGTTCGAGGTGAGTGTTGTCATGCGAGCCTACATGCCGAAAATGAAAAGACCCGTGTGTCAGGTCACGGTTCGGCACCCGTAACGGGTCCGATGGCGCTTTTGCGCGTTCAGTCCGTTGCGTTCAGTCCGTAGCCTACCTTCCGCGGGAAACAGCGTGGCGGCGGCGTGTGATGATCAACCCACAAAGCCCCACCACAAACACCGCCAGCGACGCCGGCTCCGGCACGTTGAAAGTCTGGCTCACCGTTGTCAGATCGAGCGTGTCGCCCGCGGTTCCTTTGCTGCCTCCGGCCGCCATGTCCTTCTGAATGGTCAGCGCATTCATCGGCGTCGCGAGATATTGCATCACGCTGTAAGGGCTCGATCCATTCGCCATATTGGTATTGATCGCGACCGGATTGCCGACGCCGGTTTCGCTCGTGTGCACGTCCGCTGGCTCATTGCCGTCACTGACGCCATTCGTTGTCAGGCCGGTGAGGCCGAGCGCCACCGACGACACCACCTTGCCGGACGGCGCCGTTACGATCTCGTCGAGCGACAGATCCTGATTGGCCCCACCAACCGTGGTGGTCAGTAGATGGCTGCCTGACAGTGAAGCATAGGTCAGCGCCAGGCTGCCGTTGGCTGCCACCACACCCGACACCTGCTCGTTCGAGCAATCGCCGGTGATGGTGGTGCCGCCGGAAGTTTCATTGCAGCTGTAAATCTGCACGGACCAGACATCGGCCCCAGAACCGAACGAGAAGGTCACCGGCGTCACGGTGTTCGTATTGGGCAGGGTGTCTGCGTGTGCGCCGGTGGTGGCCAGCAGGCCCAGGACGACGGAGCCGACAAGCGGGCGATAACGAGACATGGCGGTGATTTCCTCGATCAGATCTCGTTATCGATGGGTCGCCGAGCAGCCACACCAAGGTTGGTGCCCGAACACCGTCTCTACAACCACAGGTTACAGTTCGGGTGCTGGCTTGTAAAGCGAGTTGTGCAAGTATTGTTTTTTCGCCAAATTTGCAGACGACCGTGTGTTGAACTTCTCGGCACGGCCCGCAGATAGCCGGTGACGCGCCATTTCCAATCTGCCCCGTTGTGGCGCATCATCGTGGCGGTTCCGGACATTGGAGCTACGTCTTCGCCACGACCAGGCCAGTCCCTTGATAACAGGCGTTTGTGGCAGTGTGCGAACCGTGAGACCGCCGGTCGATTGAACATCGCTACCGCGCAGATTTGGCCGTGCCGCCAGACGGCACCGCGCCGGCGTTGGTGTCCTGCACTCTGATGTCCGACGTCAGAGCGCTGAGTGCCGCCGCCGCTGCCGCGCGCCGCAACGCGTTCGCCAGTTCCGGACGCACGTCGTCGAAGGCTGGGGTGGCGCGTTGCCGGCGCCCCTCGACGCGTAGGACAAAGTATCCGGGCAACGCGCGCACCGGGTAGTCGGTCATCTGGCCCGGGGCGAGCGCAAACAGGACGGCCCCGACCTCGGTTCCAAGCGCGTCGAGCCGAACGTAGCCGATGTCGCCATCCTGGGCCGCGCTGAAGTCCTTGCTGTACTGTTTGGCCAGATCACCAAAGTCCGCACCCTGCCGGATCCTGGCGATCAGATCGCGTGCCTCCGCCGCGGTCGGAACGAGGATAATCCGGGCTCTGACTTCTTCCGGTCCAGGTTTGCCGGCGAAATCTTGCTGATAGCGTGCGCGTAAGGCGGCCTCAGTAATGGTTGCGCCAACCTGACGGTCGACCCATGCTTCGGCCAGAACCTGATCGGCGGCGGCTTTCTCCCGCCGGAGTACCACCGGATCGCGGTCAACGCCGGTCTTTTGGGCCGAGGCCACGGCGAGCCGCAGCCGCAACAATTGATCCATCGCGCGAGTAAACAGCGCCGTGTAGCCGAGGCTGGCCAGGCTGACAGGCATCGCTCGGATGGCATCGGCGATATCACCTTTGGTGACGGGTTGGCCAGCGACTGTCGCCACCACGAAGTCAGCGTTCTTGTCCAGGTTGTCGGCCATGAGCGACATGGTCTGAGCGGGATACGGCAGCAGCGACAGTCCCGCGCGCGGCGCAATCGGCGAAGACGCTGCAGCAGCTTGCACCGGATCGCCGGCGTGCCCGGCATGGGGGCCGGCGAGGACGGCCACCAACAGGCCCGACCGTGCCAGGACCAATTTCACGTCACACGGTGGCTGCGAGAGGATGCCATGAGTGGTTCCGATGAAGGATGCATCAGGATTGGTGCCATGACCGTTCGCCCGGGATGCGCCTTCGGCTCGATCGTTGGTGCTCTGTTGGCAAACAACCAGCCAACGGGCGCAGCACACAACCGGGAGTTGCGACTCTCGCTTATCGCAAACCTATGTCAGATGAAACTAACAAATCAGTTCGCCCGCGCAGCTTTCGTGATGCGAACCACCCGGCGTGATGCGAACCAACCCCCCTTGCCGAACGACCGTAACCGCTCGTTCAAGCCGGGCGCGCAACGCCGCACCGGCACGCGGGTTACGCGATCAAACGGGCCGCGTTCCGGGTTTTAGCCCTGCACCGTCCGAGTGGAACCGCTCTGGGATATGCGGCGCCGGCGCACCAGAGCGATGCCGGCCAGACCGGCCAGCAGCATTGCGATTGAAGCAGGCTCAGGCGTGGTCGTGAATTTCAGCGCCACTGAGCTCAGCGAGAGGAAGTTCACCGAGTGACCGTGTGGATCCAGTTCCAGATTTTCGGTGATCGTGAACGAGGCTGAGGCCGGGGAGAAACTGTTTGGTCCATTCGGCACCGTTTGTAGCGTGGGCGCGCCTTGGGTGACCTGAGGCGTCAGCGCACTGGTCAAAGTGGCCGCCGTGGTTCCGGCGCTGAACGCGGCGCTCGCCTTGGCCGTGGTGCCGGAACTGCCCAATTTGAAGGCGTCGTCACCGACAGCGGTCAGCGTCGCACCGGTCACGCGCGTGGTGTTCGTATGATAGCTGGCGTTCGGGGTGACGAGCAGCGTCAGATTGAGCTGTGAGAGGCCGGACGTCGCACTCAGCGCCGCGCTGGTGGTGCTGCCAGGCGAGGCACCGGTATAACCAATCACTTCGTAGGTGATCGAGTTGGTGGGCGAAGCAACCTGTAGCAGTTCAAGTTTGTTGCTCGCGGCGCAGGCCGTTGCCGAGGCACCGTTCAACCCGATCGTGCAACCCGAGACATCAACGTTCAGCCCATACAGGTTGAACGAGTCGCCTGATACAAGTCCCATCACCTGTTGCGCCCGGGCACCGGGAATGGCAGCGATCAGTGCAAGAGCCAGAATAGCGAGGCGAGGGAAAAGGGTCATATCAAATCGGCTCCGGGCCACGTATGCCCAACACTCTTCTACTCAGGTCTTATGACACAACACGCGACGTAAGGCAAGGATTTGAACGTTTCCAGATCCTGAGATGTGTAGGTTTTGATCCTTTTCGTATTTTTTATTAATAGCCTTGCGCCTCTCGGTGGCCTGACAGGCTACTGCGACGTCGGCTTTTCGGCGTCGATCTCCTGGCCCAGGAAATTATATCGTCTCACTTTCAATTTGGTTAATGCAGCGGCGGTGAATGGAATGACGCGTTCTTGCAACAGGCTCTGGCGCAATTGCTCGCGTACCGAGGCGAATGGTGGTGCCGGCCGCAGCCGGCGCTCCTCGACCTTCACGATGAACCAGCCCGCGGCAGCCTGCACCGGGTATGGCGCGACCTGACCTGGGGACAACTCGAATGCCACGGCGCCGACCTGCGGCGTCAGTTGCTCTCGAGTCCGAAATCCCAAATCGCCGCCAACAGCGGCAGTCGTGTCCTTACTGGCGCGTTTGGCGACCGCGCCGAAATCGGCGCCGCCCTGGATTTCGCCGAGCAAAGCGGCGGCGGCTTTCTCTGAATCGGCCAGAATCACCCGCACGTGCACCTCTTCCGGACCGGGCCGGCCAGCGATGTCCTTGTTATAGCGTTCCAGCAGGGCATCCTCCGTGATCCCCTTGGAGAGTTCCCGGCGCAGGTACTCCTCAGCCAATTGCCGGTCGGCCGCGGCCGCTACTCTGCGGTGGACGGCCAGATCTTCGTCTACGCCGTCCTGCTGCGCACGGATAACCAGAGCCGCCTGGCCGATCAGTTGTTCCAGCACCTGGGGATACAGCGCGTCGAACGGTAGCTCGGCCGCGGCGGCAGGCAGCGCGCGAATGGCATCGCCGACATCGCCCAGGGTGATCGGCCTTCCCTCGACCTCGGCGACCACGGTCTTGGCCGCTTTGTCGAGGCTGGCGACCGAATCGTAAACCGGGGCCGTGGTGTTGAATACCGGTTTCGACAGATCGCCCGGTGCAACCGGCGATGGCGCACTTTTGCTGTCGGTCTGGGCGGACGCCGGATGCGCCATGAACAGACCCAGACAGAGAACCATGACGCCAGCGGGCAACGGCAAACGCGATAGCAGCATGACAACAGCATCCAATGCCATGATCATCTATGAGCGAAACCCATCGCCAGCCGCAAGCACGCCGGTCTGGCAGGCGTCCAGCCCGAAGCCCAGGCCCGCACGGATGCTACTGTCGGAGTGAACAGGGAGTGAGCCTCATGAAGTTCGGTATCCGCTATTGCAACACCGGCCGCTATGTCGACCCGGCCCGAGCCGTGGACCTGGTCCAGGCCGCTGAGGCAGCAGGCTTCGAATCTGCCTGGACAGTGGAGCACACCGTCATACCGCGCGGTTACCAATCGGCGTATCCGTACTCCGATGACGGCCGCCTGCCAGGTGGCGACGGCGACTTCGTGTTGCCCGATCCGCAAATCTGGATGGCGTATGTCGCCGCCCGCACCAGCACGATCAAACTCGCCACCGGCATCCTGATCCTGCCGCAGCACAATCCGGTGATCTGCGCCAAGCAGGTTGCGACGTTGGATTACATGTCCGGCGGGCGCGTCCTGCTTGGCATTGGCGTCGGCTGGTTGCGCGAGGAGTTCGATGCGTTGGGCGTTCCGTTCGCGGAGCGCGGCGCCCGGACCGAGGACTATATCCATGCGTTGCGCGCCCTCTGGTCCATGGATGTGCCCACCTACGAGGGACGTTTCGTGCGCTTCCGCAATGCGTTCATGCGGCCGAAGCCGGTGCATGGCACCGTACCGATCATTATCGGTGGCCATTCCAAAGCGGCAGCCTCGCGCGCCGGCCGCCTGGCGGATGGGTTCTTTCCGGCCCGCGGCGCCTCGCCAGAACTGCTGGCGATCGTGCGCGATGCGGCCGTGGCGGCTGGCCGGGACCCGAAATCAATCGAAATCACCGCCAGCATGCCCGACGACCCGGCCGAACTCCCTGCCCTCGCCGCGCGTGGCATCAGCCGGGTGCTGGTCCCGGTCACCAGCGTGACGGGGCTGCAAAGCCGCGCCGCCGGCATCGAGGGTGTGCTTGCCTGGAAGGACACGATCGACCGCCACGCCGCCCTTTGACCCCGGTTGTTAACCCTTTCGCAGTGCGGGATATGATAGGCAGTGCCCGCCTTCAGCCAGTTGGAGCCGTCATGCCCTCGATCGTCGATCTGACCGCCCGCGAAATCCTCGACAGCCGCGGCAATCCCACCGTGGAGTGCGACGTGACCCTCGAAAGCGGCGGGTTTGGGCGCGCCGCGGTGCCGTCCGGTGCCTCGACCGGCGCGCATGAGGCGGTCGAACTGCGCGATAACGACAAGTCCCGTTACGGCGGCAAGGGCGTGCGCACCGCAATCCGCAACATCGAGGGCGAAATCCTCGAAGCCATCGGCGGACTGGATGCAACCGAGCAGGTGAAGATCGACAATATCATGATCGATCTCGACGGCACGCCGAACAAGGCGCGGCTTGGCGCCAACGCCATCCTGGCGGTTTCGCTGGCGGTAGCGAAAGCGGCGGCCGATCACCTGGGTTTGCCGTTGTACAGATACATCGGCGGGACGCACGCTCGCACCTTGCCGGTGCCAATGATGAACATTCTCAACGGCGGTAAGCACGCGGACAATCCGATCGACATCCAGGAGTTCATGATCCAGCCGGTTGCCGCCGGCACCGTTGCCGATGCGGTCCGCATGGGCTCGGAAATCTTTGCGACCTTGAAGAAGGAACTGCACGACGCCGGCCACAATACCAATGTCGGTGACGAAGGTGGCTTTGCGCCGAACCTGAAATCGGCCGAAGAAGCACTGAGCTTCATCGCCAGGTCCGTCGAAAAAGCCGGCTACCGGCCCGGGGATGACGTCATGTTTGCGCTCGACCCGGCATCGTCGGAGTTCTTCAAGGACGGCAAGTACCACCTCGAAGGCGAAGGCAAAGTGCTCGATGGCGACGGCATCGTCCGCTACTACGAAGCACTTTGCGCCCGCTTCCCGATTGCCTCCATCGAAGACGGCTGCGCTGAGGACGACTGGGATACCTGGAAGCTGATGAACGACCGCATGGGCAGCAAAATCCAGCTTGTCGGCGATGATATTTTCGTGACCAATCCCGAGCGGTTGCGACTTGGCATCGAACGCGGTTCGGCCAATGCGATCCTGATCAAGCTCAACCAGATCGGCACACTAACCGAAACCCTGGAGACCATTGAAATCGCGCATAAAGCCGGGTGGCGGACGGTAATCAGCCACCGCTCGGGGGAAACCGAGGACACGACCATCGCCGATCTTGCCGTGGCGACAAATGCCGGCCAGATCAAGACCGGCAGCCTGGCGCGCAGCGACCGGACGGCGAAATACAACCAACTGATCCGGATCGAGGCGGAACTTGGCGCGGCAGCACGCTTCGCTGGGCGGACCGTATTACGGCGATAACACGGTGTGTCGGACGATTGATCCTGAAGTGATGGTCAGACGATTGGTGAGCCGACCAACGAAGTGCGGCTGACGCCGGCGTCAGCCACATATGCATGCAACTGAGCAGCCCGCGAGCCAACGCATCCGGCAGACGACACAAACAAAGGGCACGCCGCCCTCAGCCTCTCCAGACCGATCCGGCCCGCCCTGGGAGGCCGGATCATCCCGCAACCGGGTTCCGCCTTAGCGGATCACCACCGAGAGGCCCGGCGCATAGTATGGATACGGATATGGATAATACGGATACGGGTAGTACGGCGCACCTACAACGACGCCGGGACCCCAATATCCCCAGCGTCCGCCGCGCCAGCCCCATCCCGGTCCATAGTACCGGCCGGCATGCCAGCCACCGCCGCCGCCATGCCAGCCACCACCGCCATGCCAGCCACCCCCGCCGCGCCCGCCACCCCCGCCGTGCCACTCAGCAAATGCGGGAGTAGCAGCCGTAAGTAGCATTCCAAGGCCTAAAGCCGCGAAAAGAACGGAACGATGTTTCATTTCGAACCTCCCGCCGGTAGACTGATCACCGGCGTATGAAAGAATCTGGTCGTCAACCGTGGCAAACCCTGGGCGATGCTGTATCAATTTGTTTCGCAACCGCCCGCGGTCCGCTATAAGGTATAGGCATTCTCCAACCAAGAGACAAGCATGGCCGAATCGTTAAGAATATTTTTCCGTGAGATTCGGCGGCAGCTGAAATCCGCTGCCATTCCCACATTCCTGTTGGGCCTGACTGCTATTTTCGCGTGGCAGGCAAGCCAGGGCGCGCACGGCCTGATTATGCGCGAACGGCGGAAAGCCGAACTTGCCCAGGCAGAAGCGAACCTGGCAGCGGCAAAGGCCGAACGCGACATGTGGCAGCGCAAGGTTGCCGGTCTGACCCCGTCGCATCTGGACCGGGACGCGCTGGACCAACGGGCCCGTGAGCTGTTGAACCTCGCAGAACCGAACGAAATTGTTGTTCAGTACGGCCCCAGGAACAAGTTGTTCTGATCGGGGTCGTCTCGTGACCCCATCGCACTCTGGACGACCCCGCAATTCGAATCGGAACTACCGTAACGCCGCAGGTCGCCAATGCCACGCAGCGGCGCAGCAGTCATAACGCGCTCCCGACCCAACTACCAGGCAAGGCCGAGTTCGCTCGCAATGCGTAACCCCAAACGGCTGATTGCACCCGTCGTTTTGATCGTGCTGATCGCCGCCGTGTGGTCACTCGGCCTGGCCAACCGCTTGTCCTGGACCGCGTTGGCGCAGAACCAGGCGCTCCTGAATGATTGGGTCACCGCGCACCGCTGGCTTGCGCCCTGTCTGTTCGTGGCGGCCTATACCGCCTCGGTCACTCTGTCCCTGCCGCAGGCGGCGCTGTTGACGATGGCAGGGGGACTGCTGTTCGGCACCTTGGCAGGCGGTGCACTGGCGGTCTCCGGTGCGACAATCGGGGCGGTGTTGCTGTTCCTTATTGCCCGCTCGGCAGTCGCCGGCCCGCTGGCCGCGCGAGGCGGCGCCGCACTGACCAAACTACGTGAAGACCTCCAGCAGAATGGCTTTTCCTATCTGCTGGCGATCCGGCTCATTCCGGTGGTGCCATTCTGGCTGGTGAATTTGGCCGCGGCGTTATGTGGCATGCGGCTCAGTCAGTTTGCCATTGCCACGTTCATTGGGATCATTCCGGCAACGTTCGTCATTGCCTCGATCGGCGCGGGCGTTGGCGGCGTATTGGCTCGCGGGCAGCGGCCGGATCTAAGCCTGGTGTTCTCCTGGCCGGTACTCGGGCCGTTGCTGGCGCTGGCGATGCTATCACTGACCCCGGTTATCTGGCGGAAATGGCGGACACGGCATGCCTGATTTTGATCTGCTGGTGATCGGTGCGGGTGCCGCCGGTTTGTCGATCGCGGCGGGAGCGGCACAACTTGGCGTCAAGACCGCGCTGGTCGAGCGAGACCGCATGGGCGGTGATTGCCTGAACTTCGGCTGCGTGCCGAGCAAGGCGCTGCTCGCCGCTGCCCATACTGCCAATGCGATCCGTGGTGCCAGACGGTTTGGCCTGCACGTGGCAATATTCGACATCGACTGGGATACCGTGCGCGCCCATGTCCACTCGGTCATTGCCGCCATCGCACCGAACGACTCCGAGGCACGCTTCACCGGTCTCGGCGTCACCGTGTTGCGCGGCGAAGCGCGGTTCACCGGCCCTGATTCGATTGCGGTGGACGGGCGCACGATAACGGCGAAGCATTTCGTGATCGCAGCCGGCAGCCGCCCGGCGGTGCCCCCCATCCCGGGCCTGGCCGACATTCCGCACTGGACCAATGCCGAGCTGTTCGACCTTCCCCAGCGGCCCACTCACCTGCTGATTTTGGGCGGTGGCCCGATCGGACTTGAAATGGCCGACGCTTTTGCCAGCCTTGGTTGCCCGGTGACGGTGGTCGAGGCAGCAACAATCGCCAATCGCGACGATGCAGAACTGGTCGCCGGACTGCGCTTCGCTTTGACCCGGCGCGGGGTCACATTCCTGGAGGGTGTGCCGGTTGCCTCGGCCGAACCAGGCCCGGTACTGGTGCTGCAGGACGGACGCCGGATCGCCGGCAGTCACCTGCTGGTCGCCGTTGGCCGGCAACCCAACGTGGAAGCCTTGAACCTGGAGGCAGCCGGCATTGCCGCCAGCCGGCTCGGCATCGTCACGGATCGCGGTTTGCGTTGCCAAAGCAACAAACGTGTCTATGCGGTGGGCGACATCGCCGATCCGGTTGGCATTGGCCCACGGGCGTTCACCCACGTCGGCCTGTATCACGCCGGCATCGTCATTCGCCGTGCACTGTTCCGCCTGCCGACCAAGGTCAACTACGCGGCTTTGCCTCGTGTCACCTACACCGATCCAGAACTGGCACAAACCGGCATGACGGAGGCGGAGGCCAAGGCCGCCGGCCGCCGGGTCCGGATTTTGCGCTGGCCGATGTCCGAGAATGATCGCGCCGTGGCCGAACTGGACGAGACCGGCCTGGTAAAGCTTGTCGTCAAGGGCAACCGGGTCATTGGCGCCGGCATTCTGGCGCCCCACGCGGGCGAGATGATCGGGCAATGGACATTGGCGATCACCCGGCGAATCCCGCTGTCCGCGCTGGCCGGGTTGATCGTGCCATATCCCACCCGGTCCGAGGCTGCGAAGCGCGCGGCCGGGTCGTTCTACACCAAAAGATTGTTCTCCGAACGCACCAAGGCGTTGGTCCGATTTCTGGGTCGGCTGTCTCGCGCCGAGAGCTCTCGTACCCTGTGACGATGGACGATGAACCGAAAGGGCGCGTGGCGCTCGCGTTGCAGGGGGGTGGCGCACATGGAGCGTTCACCTGGGGTGTGCTCGACCGGCTGCTGGAAAATGGGCTGACACCGGATGCAATTTGCGGCGTGTCGTCGGGCGCGATCATCGGTACGATGCTGGCACAGGGGCTGGTGCGGGGGGGTTGCGAGGCTGCACGGGCCGAAATCCGGAAATTCTGGCGGACCGTGGCTCAGGCACACGCAGTCAGTCCGCTGCAGAGCGGGCCGCTGGAGCGCTGGCTCTGGGGCTGGGACATGTCCAATTCGGTCCTGTGGCAAGGGCTGGAGATGACGATGCGGCTGTTCAGCCCGGCGCAACTGAACCCGTTCGGACACAATCCGCTGTGGTATTTTCTGCATGATCTGGTCGATCGGCGACTGTTGCGCGATCCGCGCGCGCCACAGCTGTTCGTTTCGGCGACCGATGTCGAAACCGGGCGTGCAGTGATCTTCGACAATGCCACGATCGACGCCGACGTGCTGTGCGCCTCGGCCTGCTTGCCATTCGTGTTCCCGGCGGTACGCATCGGTGACCAGTCGTACTGGGACGGCGGCTATTCCGGCAATCCGCCGCTGGCGCCGCTGCTGACGCCGGTTGCGCCCCGGGAGTTGATCCTGATCCGGGCACAACCGCATGTGCGCTCGGGGGTGCCATCGACACCCACGGAGATCACCAACCGGCTGAATGAGATCGCCTGTCAGAACGTGTTGGAAGCGGAGCTCGCCACGCTGCCGGCCGGCGTCCGGCTGACCAGTTACGCCGCGGACGAGGCCCTGGCGCATCTGCCGATTTCTTCCAAATTCAACGGCGAGGAGGCATTTCTGACCACGTTGTTCGAAGCCGGACGCAACGCAGTCGGGATTGTCTCGGAACCCCGGGTGAGCTTAGCCTGAGGCCATGAAAACCAGCTTTCGTGACCGCCACGGACGTCTGAACTATCTGAAGGCGTGCGAGACCGCAGAACTGCTTCGCCGTCTCGACAACCTGAGGCCGCCAGCCAATAGTTGACCGTCATTCGTGGCGGGAAAGCAAAGCATGTCGATCACCTCATCCACCTGGGATCCGGCGCAATATCTGAAATTCTCCAATGAACGGGTGCGGCCGGCGTTCGATCTCCTGGCCCAGGTGCCGCTGCAGACCGCAAGGCACGTCGTCGACCTGGGCTGCGGCACGGGCAACATGACCGGCATTCTGAAGCAGCGTTTTCCCGACGCCGATGTGCTCGGCGTCGACGGCGCAGAAACCATGCTGGCCAAAGCCCGCGCCGCCAACCCGGGATGCCGCTTCGAGCAAGGCGATTTCTCGACCTGGACCCCGGCAGATCCGCCGGATTTGATCTTCTCCAACGCCGCGTTGCACTGGGTTACCAACCACGAGACCCTGTTCCCGCGCCTGCTGTCCCTCCTTGCGCCGCAAGGGATCCTGGCCGTGCAGATGCCGTCGATGCACGACGCGCCACTGCGCGCATTGCAGAACGAGGTCGCTCGTCAGGGGCCATGGTCGCGCTACCTGGACGACGCCGGCTATGCTCGCGGATTGCTGGCGGTCGAGGCGTATTATGATGTGATCCGGCCGAGGGTCGCATCGCTGGATATCTGGCAAACCACCTACCTCCACGTGCTGACCGGTGAAGATGCCGTCACCGAGTGGGCCGCCGGCAGCAGCCTGCGGCCGTTTCTGGACAAGCTGCCGCCGGACCAGGCGGTCGCCTTCAGAGCGGCTTACTCGGCAGCATTGCTGCCGCACTATCCCAGGCGGCCCGACGGCACCACGCTGCTGCCCTTTAAGCGATTCTTTTTCATTGCTCGCATATAAACGCGTTCGGATTCAGAGTCGGTTAACCATTGGCAGTTAAGCTTCCCTCAACAAAAGGTTGAGAGGAGAGCAAAATGCGTGGATCCGTTACTCTGAACGCCCCAAGCTATCGGCCGGCGCTGGTCGGCTCGTGCTTGCAGGGCAATAGTTTACTGGCGTCACTATCCGGGAAAGCCAGACTGGAATCGGTGACGACAGGCCCTGACGCCGAGCCCGATTTGGGGCAACCCAACGCGAGCCGACCGGTCAGGCTGGCCAGCGCGGCACCACAGGTGAAACGCGACATCGCGCAGTTCACTCAGGCGTTGGCGGCGGCAAACACGCCGGCGCAGCTGCTGGCCAACCCAATTGCGCTGCGGGTGTTGTTAACGGCGCACGGGCTGGCCGACCAGGCCGGCAACAGCGCTCTGGCAACCCGGTCGTTGCTGTCGAAACCGGCACGATCCAACTCACTGCTCAATCAGCTCAAGGACCCGCGGTGGCTTGCGGTGAACAATTTGTATTCGTTCGCAACCCAAGGGCTGGCGATACTGAGGAATCCGGCGACCGTCGCTGCCATCTGCCGCTCCTATTCCGAAGCTCTTCAGGCGACCAGCGTGGTCCAGACGCCGCCCGACAGCTTGAACGCGCTCAGTTTGCCACAGCACGCCGTGCCCACTGAAACCTGCTGAGGCGGCTCCAGGACCAGAGCAACCTCCGACCGTGGGGCGGCCAGGGGCTTGCATCGCCTCGTCTCAGTCCGGCTGTCATTGGCATGCAACCGATACCGACAAGCACACCCTTGTGGTGTAATACCAGCCGTTATTACCTCTGATTCTCGCCCAAATCGTCATGGCCCGGCTCGTCCGGGCCATCAGGCGCCGCACAGTGCTGTTTCAGATGGCCCGCACAGGGCGGGCCATGACGTTGAACGGCGGTTCCATCGGTCAATCGTTAAGACGGTTGGTATAAAATCCTGATCTTCCGGCTGCCTCTCGTCGAACGTGTCTGGGCGATTGCCCAGAACAGGCATGCGTTGACCTGCCCGGGGTG
>Ga0187867_10002515_pt1 | contig 15125 bp, 9 predicted proteins | sample June2016WEW_13_1_FD_132976 | JGI IMG/M metagenome (GOLD analysis project Ga0187867, IMG submission 132976) | Peatland microbial communities from SPRUCE experiment site at the Marcell Experimental Forest, Minnesota, USA - June2016WEW_13_10 | ecosystem: Environmental > Terrestrial > Soil >... | reverse complement strand
AACCTGGCCTGTGGGTTCGCTTGGCCCTGGTTCTCTTCGAATACTAGCGGCAGCCTGCCATAGTTCATGCTGCCCGCATTGCTCACAGGGGCGATGGCGTTTGGCGGCAATCTACCCGATGACTGCTGCGCGAAAGATGGCATGACTGCCAGTACTAACGAAAGAAGCACCCACTCGATATCTCTGAGCCGCATCACTGTACCTCACACTTCATTTGGCTTGATTTAAGAGCACGCGTATCTTTCGGCGCGAAGGTACAGCCAAAGCCGAAAAAAGAGTGCTTTGCGCTTGCGACCGGGAAGGAGGAGTCGTTTCGCAGATCTCTCATAGAAGGTCATTGCACGGCGACCGCCGAAGCGTTTGTGGCGAGAAGGACACGCAGCTCTCACATCCGAGAGGACTTAGGGCTGCAATCGAGGGGAAGCTTCTTGCAGCGTGCGCTGATTTAAGCCTCGATTCTGGAATAGTGTCCGGCTCGCAGACACCCCATGAACGAGCAAAAAATCAGCTTCAAGGGATCTTCTGCGCGAAACGGCAGTGAGTAGGTTGTGATGTTCAATCACAAGTGCCGTCCGCATTTATATACGAGTCACGAAAGAGTTGTTCAGAAGGTTGACGAGAGTGACCACAGTCACAGCTTCCTGTGAGTTCGATCATCGTTCCCGAGAAGAATCCTTGGTATCGAGATACATTGCGCAATTTTCGGCGCAGATCGCGTCGGGCAGTATGCCGCAGGGAAGGCGAGCTTGTTTAAGAACATCGAACACCTCGTTCGACTGGCAGTCGTTATGACGATTGGGGTCCTGGGATTCGTGATCCTGCGGGCCGCCGTCGTACCTCACAGTTTTGGGCAGTACGGCCACTATCGAGGTGCGGCGATAGGCGAGATCGCGTCCCGGCCGGTTGCGTTTGCCGGGCACGAGACCTGTGAAGCCTGCCACACCGACGTCATGGAGCAGAAAAAGCTTGGCAAGCATGTGGTTGTATCTTGCGAAGCTTGCCACGGGGCGCAGGCCAAGCATGCGGACGATCCCAGCTCGGTGCTACCCAAGAAGCTGGATACGGCAATCTTGTGTGCCCGCTGTCACGAGGCCAACGGCGCTAAACCGAAAGGCTTTCCGCAAGTTGCCACGGCAGAGCACTCCGGAGGGCTTGCCTGCGACACTTGCCATCAGCCGCACCACCCCAAGATCGAGACAGCAGAGATTAAGACGGAGGGAAAGAAATAATGGAAATCACCCGCCGTCGATTGTTGGTGCTTCTGCCAGCGGCTGCAGTTGCCTGGAAGTACGTACTTGCGGGAACTCCGGAAGGCGCGCCCAACTACGAGCTCACCAGTCACTGGTGGGCCATGCTGATCGACATCCCGAAGTGCATCGGCTGCGGCAGTTGTGTGCGCGCCTGCGCCGAGGAGAACGACGTTCCGGAAGGCTACTACCGCACCTGGATTGAGCGCTACCACGTGGCTGACTGGAAGATCGAACGGCCCGAGGTGGAATCGCCCGACGGCGGCAAGTACGGCTTCCCACCCCATACCGACGACGGAGGCAAGAACTTCTTCGTTCCCAAACTGTGCAATCACTGTGCGGACTCTCCTTGCACCCAGGTGTGCCCGGTGGGAGCGACCTTCGTTTCGCCGGACGGAGTTGTGCTCGTGGACAAGAGTTATTGTCTGGGCTGCCGGTATTGCATCCAGGCCTGCCCTTACGGATGCCGGTTCCTTAATCCCAAGACGAACACGGCGGATAAGTGCACGCTGTGCTATCACCGGATCACCAAGGGACTGACGACGGCGTGCTGCGAGGTCTGCCCAACGGGCGCGCGGCAGTTGGCCGACTTGAGGAATCCCAAGGATCCGATTCATGAATTCTTGAGGACGCACGCGGTTCAGATTCTGAAACCGTACATGGCGACCGGGGCGAAGGTTTTTTACAACGGTATGGACGGTTCGGTGCGCTAAGGAGGCTCGTGCAGATACCCGTGGAAGGCTTTATGTACCCGAACGAAGTGGAACTCCAATGGAGCATCCTCATCGTTCTTTATCCGTTCATCACGGGACTGGTCGCGGGCGCGTTCATTCTGGCTTCGCTCGAACGCGTCTTTCGGGTAGAGGCCGTGAAGCCCACGTACCGGCTGGCCTTGCTCACGGCTCTCGCCTTCCTGCTGGTCGCTCCCCTGCCGCTGCAATTGCACCTGGGACATCCCGAGCGCTCGCTGGAGATGTATCTGACGCCGCACCGCTCCTCAGCCATGGCGATGTTCGGCTTTGTCTATCTCTGGTACCTGATGGCGGTGCTGCTGCTCGAAATCTGGCTCGACTACCGGCACGACATTGTTGTGCGGTCGCAGACCGAGAAAGGCTGGAAACGGCTGGTCTATCGGGGGCTCACTCTGGGATCCACCAATGTCAGTGAACGATCGCTGCATGTCGATGAGAGACTCGGATATTTCATCACGCTGATCGGCATTCCGTCCGCGTTTTTGTTGCATGGATATGTCGGCTTCATCTTCGGCTCGGTGAAGGCGAATCCCTGGTGGTCTTCGCCGTTGATGCCAATCGTCTTTATCTTTTCGGCGATGGTATCGGGGATCGCCGCCGTGATGTTGCTTTACATGCTTTCGACGCGGCTGCGAGGGCAGAAGATCGATATGCGCTGCCTGGATAAGATCGCGCAGTATCTGCTGTACACGTTTGTCATCGACTTCAGCCTGGAGATGATGGACCTGCTGCAGCGAATCTATGAATCCGACGAATCGTTCCGCAGCCTGGATTTCATGGTGCATACGCGTCTCTGGGTGTCGCAGGTGATCGTGCAGATCCTGCTGGGCACGGTCACGCCGATTGCGCTGCTGGGGTTGATGCAGGTGCTTAAGGTTACGGAGGCCGCGCGCAGGTGGGTCTACGCTCTGGCGGGAAGTTTGACCGTAATCGGAATTTTTGCCATGCGCTGGAATGTGGTGATCGGCGGGCAGCTTTTCTCCAAGAGTTTTCTGGGATATACGACTTACAAGATGGCGTTCGCAACGCGGGAGGGTTTGTTACCCGCGATCCTACTCATGATTCTTCCTTTTATCATTCTGTGGGTTCTGGTGAAACTCCTACCACCTTGGCCAGAGTCAGCCTCCGTGCCGTCCGGCGCCACTCCGGCACACGGAACCAGCTAGCCCCGCCAGACCGGGGCGGATGCGGAGAAGCGAATGGCACAACCTTTCGACGGAAGCGCATCGGATGTAGATCAACTGAGCGAACGCGTGCGGGAGTTGGAACGCCGCGTTTCCGCATTGGAGGGTCGGCCAGCGATTGCGCCCCCCGTTTCTGCGGCGCATGAGAGTTTTGCACTGCAGAAACCGAGGCCTCCCGAGACTTGGCGCGGCTTCCCGGGACCGGATGTATCGGCCGGTGTGCTGCCGGTGTTCGGCAAGGCGGTTCTGGGAATTGCGGGGGCATACCTGCTGCGCGCGGTTGCTGAATCGGGAATTATTCCGAGGTTGCCTTTGCTGATGGTCGCCATCGTGTACGCGGGCATGTGGCTGGTCTGGGCAGTCAGGACTCACGCCGCAAATCACTTTGCCAGCATCACCTACGCCATCACGTCGGCAATGATTCTCTCGCCCTTGTTGTGGGAATCCACAGTGCGTTTTCAGATCTTAGGGATGGCTTACACGGCGGCGGTGCTGGTTGCCTTCGTTGTGCTCGCTTTGGCACTGGCATGGCGTCAAAACCTGCCAGTGATTCCGTTGGTGGCGATTCTGGCGGCGGTGGCCACGGCTCTGGCACTCATTATTGCGACGCGCGAACTGGTGCCGTTTACGGTTGGATTGCTGGCTGTGGCTCTGGCCGCCGAGGTGGCGGTTTGCCTGGGGCAGAGGCTCAGCGTGCGAGCGGTCCCAGCGATTGCGGCGGATTTCGCGGTTTGGCTGCTTGTCTATGTGATGACTTCTCCCGAGGGCGTTCCGCCGGAATATCGGCCCATCGGCGCCACGACAATCACGGCGCTGAGCCTGGCGTTGCTCGCGATCTACGGCGGAAGCGCCGGGATGCGCAGCTTTGGGTTGCGCCACCGGTTGACGGTCTTCGAAATTGTGCAGGGAGTGGCCGTGTTTGCGCTTGCGACCTTTGGGACGCTGCGTGCCATCCCCGGCTCTGCGGTTGCGCTCGGTGTCTTTTTCCTGCTGGTGGCGGCACTGTGTTACTGGGGCGCGCTGTCTCGTTTTACAGCCCAAGAACAAACCCGAAATCGTCGTGTGTGCGCGACCTACGCGGGCGCACTTCTGCTGGCGGGAAGCTTCCTGCTTTTTTCTGCTGATTTCCGCTCACTGTTCTTGTGCCTGGCGGCAGTGGCAGCGGCCTTCCTGTACTCACGTACTGGCAAACTGAGCCTTGGCATGCATGCGTCCTTCTATTTGGCCGCGGCAGCAGCCGGCTCGGCTTTTCTGAATTATGCGGAAAACGCTCTGGCAGGAACTGTGCCGGCGAAACCGGATTGGCGAGTTTGGATGGTGGCGGTTTCGGCTCTGCTCTGTTACATGATCGGGTCGCGGGTTTCGGAAGGCGTTGGCAGGCGGCGGCTGCTTTGGGTGGTTCCTGCAGTGCTATTCAGTTTTGCAGCGGCAGCCCTGGCTATTGATGTGATCGTGTGGCTTGCCTCGAGTCGCAGGGAGCTGAGCGCGTCGCATCTCGCCGTTATTCGCACGGGGGTGACATGCTTGCTTGCGCTCGCGCTAAGCTTTCTCGGTTCTCGTTCGAAGCGCGTCGAACTGGGTTGGGTTGCCTATGCTGCTGTCGCGTTTGGCGCGCTGAAACTCTTGTTTGAGGACTTGCGATTCGGCAACGCGGGGTCGCTCGTGCTCTCTCTTCTTTTCTATGGATTAATTCTGATTTTGATCCCACGGCTGACAAGGCTAGCGCGGGCCGAACCCTGACATTTCGAAAGCCAGAGTCTTCGTTCGGGAACGTCCGCCATCGTCTTGCGAGCGGGCTTTTTTCTTTATAATCGCTGCATTTCCCGGAGGCATTGCGAAATGGCCGACGAAAAGCGGGACCGCGAGTTGGGCATGGGCCGCCCGATTTCGCGGCGAGACTTCCTTAATGGTGCGGCCGTCGGGCTAGGCGGAGTGCTGGCGAGTCAGAGCGTGCTGGCGGCGCTGGCCCCGGCGGAGTTCGCGATGCAAAATGATGGACCGCCGTTCGCACCTGAGAAAGCACCGGACTACTATCCTCCAGCACTCACCGGCATGCGCGGAAACCATGACGGCACATTTACCTATGCACACCGCTTGCGCGATGGCGAAACTTGGGATGCCGACGGTGGCGCGCAGTCGACTGGTGAGACTTATGACCTGGTCGTGGTCGGAGGTGGAATCAGCGGACTGGCGGCGGCATACTTCTTCCGCAAGAGCACGGGTGAAAATTCTCGCGTGCTGGTGATCGACAATCACGACGACTTCGGCGGACACGCGAAACGCAACGAGTTCCATTCCGGCGGCCGGATGCTGCTCGGCTACGGAGGAACGCAGTCGATCGAAAGTCCGGGGAAGTACAGCGCCGAAGCGAAGGGGCTGCTGGTCGAACTTGGAATCGACACGCAGAAGTTTTTCAAGGCTTACGACCAGAAGCTGTATGCGTCGCGGAAGCTGGGAACAGGATGCTTCTTTGATAAGGAAACGTTCGGCGAAGACCGGCTGGTCGCGGGTTTGGGAACGACACCCTGGGCCGAGTGGCTGGCGAAGACGCCGCTGAGTGATGAAGTGCGACGCGACATAGCACGCGTATACACGGAAAAAGTCGACTACCTGCCCGGTCTCTCGCGGGAGGAGAAGATCGCCAGGTTATCGAAGATTAGCTATGCCGACTTTCTGACCAAGACGTGCACGGTGCGTCCGGAGGCGTTGAAGTTTTTCCAGAGTTACACTCACGACCTTTTTGCGGTGGGCATTGACGCGGTGCCGGCGATTGAGTGTTACATGGCAGGCGACGATTACGGCGGGGTCACATACGCTGGGTTCCAGGGAATGAACCTGGGAGATGAAGAGAAAGAAGAGCCTTACATCTTTCACTTTCCAGATGGAAATGCCTCGATTGCGCGCTTGGTGGTGCGGGCTATGATTCCGGGTGCCGTGCCGGGAAGCACGATGGAAGACGTGGTTACGGCGCGGGCCGACTACAGCCGGCTGGATCGGGAGGGATCGGCCGTGCGAATCCGCCTGAACAGTACGGTTGTGAATGTGAAGCACACGAGCGTGGGAGCGGCAAAAGAGGTTGAGATCGCGTACGTTCGGGGAAAGAAGTTGCAGGCGGTCCGAGCGAAGCAGTGTGTGCTCGCTTGCTACAACGGCATGATTCCTTATGTCTGTCCGGAGTTGCCGGAGAAGCAGAAGGAAGCGCTGGCGTATCTGGTGAAAGCGCCGCTGGTGTACACGCACGTCGCGATCAAGAACTGGACATCGTTTGAAAAACTGGGAGTGCGGCAGATCGAGTCCCCTGGAAGTTATCACGTGTATACCGCGCTCGACTTTCCGGTGAGCCTGGGCGATTACACATTTCCCGGAAAGCCGGAAGAACCGATGGTCCTCTTTATGCTGCGCACGCCGTGCAAGCCAGGGCTGCCGATGCGTGATCAAAATCGGGCCGGCCGGGCGGAGTTGTTGCGCACGCCGTTCTCTACGTTCGAACGCAATGTTCGAGACCAACTGGGGAGGATGCTGGGGAGCGCGGGCTTCGATCCGGCGCGTGACATTGATGGCCTCACGGTGAACCGGTGGGCGCACGGGTATGCGTACTCCTATAATCCGTTGTTTGATCCAGACTGGGCTGAGGAGGACAAGCCGTGGGTGGTTGGACGTAAGCCGTTCGGGCAGATTGCGATCGCGAACTCGGATGCGGGGGCTTCGGCCTATACAGATGTGGCGATTGATCAAGCGTATCGGGCTGTCGCAGAGCTGAGAGCGAGGAAAGCTTGAGGCTGCCGATGAGCAGTGAACAGGTTGCTCGTTTCAGTACTGGAAGATCGGCCCTTGACCGCAGTATGTGAGTCGGATTGTATAATCCGGCTTTCGCCATCATGCCGCGATACGCCACGATTGTTGCCACGGGCAGCTACCTGCCGGAGATCGAAGTCAGCAACGACCTCCTGCGAGCGCGATTTTCCAGCGACCCCGAGAAGGTGGACAAGCTAGAAGCCTCCACCGGCATCCTGAAACGGTGGTACGCTCCCGACAATTGGGCGACCTCGGATTTGGCCCTGAGCGCAGCTCGGCAGGCGTTGGAGCGCGCGAGTCGCAAGGCTGAGGACGTGGATTTGATCGTTCTTGGCACAGACTCGCCGGATTTCATCACTCCGGCGACCTCGGTGGTTTTGCAGCACAAACTCGGCGCCAGGAATGCGGGAACGTTTGACGTGGGTTGCGCCTGCGCTTCATTTCCCACCGGACTGGCCGCGGCTGCCGGTTTGATTGCGACCAATGCTTCGCTGCGAACCGTTCTTGTGGTAGGCGCCTACCTCATGCACCGGCTGGCCGATCCGAACGATCCGGCGATTTTCTTCTACGGTGACGGTGCTTGCGCAGCCGTCCTAGAATCTTCCGATCACCCCGGCTTCATCGCCTCCGCCATGCAGGCGGATGGGTCCTACAATCGCAACTGGGGGATCTATGCCGGAGGCACTGCCGAGCCTGCCAGCGAAGCTGCCGTCCGCGATGGCAGAACCAGGGTGCAGTTTATCGAGCGGTATCCTCCGGAAATCAACGAGCAGGGTTGGCCCCGCCTCACTCGCCGCCTCGCCAGTGACGGGAGCTTTGCGCTGAACGACGTGGAACTCTTTGTTTTTACCCAAGTGCGCAAGTCGACGATTGAAACGGTGATGGCGGATCTTGGCGTACCGTTCGAACGCGCCCACACCATTATGGAAGAATGCGGGTACACCGGATCGGCGTGTGTGGGTATGGCTTTGCACGACGCCATTGGGAAGGGTAAGCTGCGGTCCGGCGGGCTGGTTGTGCTGGTGGGATCCGGCGTGGGATACAACCAGGCCGGAGTCGCTTTCCGCATGCCTTAGGTGAGGTTCCACTTCACCGGTCGGTGGAAGTCAGTTTCAGGATTCCTTGATCAAGATTGCATGATCCACGGCGACATCCTCGGTGAGCGTGCGCGCTTGAGCCCCGACAGTGCGGCTCTGACTTACATTCCTTCTCAGCAGCGCTTTACCTACCGAGAACTCAACGACCGCGCGATTCGTTGCGCGCGTCTGTTGATCGAACAATGCCGCCTGGTAAAAGGCGACCGGATTGGCATTCTGGCTAAGAACCGCGTGGAATTTCTGGACGCTTTCTTCGCCGCGGGCAAGACGGGGATTATCTTAGTCCCGCTCAATACGCGTCTTACCGCGCTCGAGTTGGGCGTAATTGTCAAAGACAGTGGACTGAAAGCCTTGCTCTATGATGGCGAACTGGCGGAGAAAGTTCAACAGCTCAGACGCGAACATCCGATCGAATATTGGATCGCACTCGATCAGCCGCTGGGCTCTTCCGACCTAAACTATGCGAGTTGTCTTGGCAAGAACGAATCATTAGGCTGGGCGGCAACACAATGCGATCCCGAAGATATTTATTGTCTTCTCTACACCAGCGGCACCACCGGCAAACCAAAGGGAGTGATGATCCCTCACCGAATGGTGACTTGGAACGGCTACAACACCGCAGTGTGCTGGCAGTTGCGGGAAGATGACGTCAGTCCAGTTTTCACTCCCTTGTATCACGCCGGCGGTCTGGCAGCTTTTCTTGTCCCCATTTTCATCGCCGGGGGCACCATCGTTCTGCACCGCGAGTTCGATGTGCATGAAGTGTGGGATTCCATTCAAAAGCAGAAATGCACCGTGGTTCTTGGCGTGCCCACTATTTTGAAGATGCTGCAGGAGGCTCCCGAATTCGGCGAGACCGACTTGAGCCGGGTTCGCTGGTTCATCAGTGGCGGCGCGCCTCTGCCCGTCGATTTGATTGAAGCGTATCTCGCGCGCGGCGTGATTCTCAAGCAGGGCTACGGGCTTACCGAGGTGGGTGTCAATTGTTTTTCCATGTCCCCGGAGGAGGCCATTCGCAAGCCAGGCTCAATCGGCAAGCCGATGATGTTCACTCAGGCGCAGCTTCTCGACTTCCGGGGCAACGAGGTTCCGAAGCATGAAGTAGGTGAGCTATGTCTGCGTGGACCTCACGTGTGCAAGGGCTATTGGAATAACTCGTTGGCAACTGCGGCCTCATTCGACAGCGATGGATGGTTTCACACCGGCGACATGGCACGCTGCGACGAGGAAGGGTTCTTTTACATCGTTGGCCGATCCAAGGACATGTTCATCAGTGGCGGGGTGAACGTTTATCCGGCGGAAATTGAGGCTGAATTGCTCCGATGCCCCGCTGTGCAGGACGCAGCCGTCATCGGTGTTCCCCATCCCAAATGGGGCGAAGTGGGCGTCGCCTTTGTGGTTCCGGGCAGTCTTATCCCATCGATCGAAGAGCTCACGAACTTTCTTGCCGACAGACTTGCCAAGTACAAACTTCCGCGCGATTTCATATTCGTGGATGCTCTGCCGCGGACTGCGTACGGCAAAGTGGTGAAGGCAGAATTGAAAGAAAGGTTCGAGCGACGGAGGCGGAGCGACGTCCAAGGGACGTGAAGCTTCCCTGACGATTTAGCTGTGTGCCAGGGCAGACTCACTGAGGCGGCCTCGCTGCAAGACTTTATGACATATTCTTTCCGTTCACTTCTTCGTGGTCGCCCTGACACACTGTGTCCCGCGGGGCACGCCGTTTTTCGGACGTTTCTCTCCGAACTCCTTGCTCTGTGCGGAAATCTACGTTTGGTCCGCACCTTGCTTCTTACTTGCAGCGTCGGCTTCACGGTTTATAGTCTGTGTTCAGAAAGCAGGAATCATGAGACGAACATCCATCGTCTCTGTCCATAGAGCACTCGCGGTTGGCCTTATCCTCGCGTTTGTGCTCGGAGCGGCCGTAATCTGGCGCGCCTCACAGGCGCTCCATTCGGCGGCACAAGACGTCCGCTCGGAACGCGAGATTCGCTTTGTGGTTCGGCCGCTTCCTCTCGCGGTGAACACCGAGTTCGAGCCGATCAGTTCTCCCGCGGTATTCTTCCAGGCCGCGCGTTTCCAGGATCATCTTTATGTGGCCGGCCCCGCGGGACTGCTCGAATATGACCTGGGTGGCACCCAACTCCACCAGTACGCTGTTGGGCGCGAGCTTCCCGGATCGACGCTGGTCGCGCTTGCTCCCGCCGTTCTGGCCGACAGCCGCGAACCGGAACTCATCCTTGCGACCGCCAATGACGGGCTTGTCGCCTTCAACGGACATGTCTTCCGACAGATCTTCCCGTACGACTCTGACGCCCGCGCCATCATGACGATTTTGCCCGTTGCCTCTGGCCACCTTCTTATTGGCACGAAGAAAAAAGGTGTCCTCGTCTACGACGGAAAGCAAATCACCGTGCTGCACTCCACATTGAAAGACATCTATGTGACCGCTCTAGCCGGCAGCGAGTCCGATCTTTGGATCGGTACGCTGAGTACCGGCGTGCTCCATTTCCATGCGGGTCAGAGCGACAGCTTCACCGAAGCTGAAGGATTGCCGGATCCTCAAGTCACCTCGCTGGCGATGGCCGGGGACACAACCTATGTCGGTACGCCGCTCGGAGTGGCTGTCTTCGTCCGTGGGCGCTTTTCCCGAGTGCTCGCTCCTGGAGTGCTGGCCACGTCCTTGCTCGCGACTGGCAACGAGCTCTACGTCGGGTCCGAAGACCAGGGAGTGATTTTAGTTCAGCTCGCAGGTCGCCGGCCCAATCCAAACACGTCGCAGGATTCACAGTTGTCGGAAGTGCACCAAATCTTCGCTTCCGAAGACGTACTGTTCGCCGTGGCTCGTAATGGGCTGTACCGCATGAATCTTCGCGGATTTGGGTGGCAGCGTGTGCTCGATGCAGGTTCAGCTACGCTTAGTGATCGCAACATCTCGGCGCTCGCAACGGATGGAGTTGGCCGGCTCTGGGTCGGCTATTTCGATCGGGGCCTCGACCTCCTTGCTTCCGACCCCAGCCGCGCTACCCACGTGGAAGACGAGCATGTATTCTGCGTCAACCGCATTTTTCCTGATGCCAAGGCTGGCACCATCGACGTCGCCACCGCCAACGGCCTGGTTCGTTTCGACAATGCGGGTACCGAGCAACAGGTGCTGACTCGGGCCGACGGACTTATTGCCGACCACGTCACCGACATCGCCGCCTACCGCGACGGTCTCGCCCTCGCAACTCCCGCCGGCCTCACCTTCCTTGACTCGACCGGAGCGCGCAGCATGTATGCATTTCACGGCCTGGTGAATAACCACGTTTATGCGCTCGGCGTTTCCGGCGACGAGCTCATCGCCGGCACGCTCGGTGGCCTCTCCGTTCTCAACAAAGGCGACGTTGAAGCGAACTACACCACCGCAACTTCCAACCTGAAGCACAACTGGATTACCGCGGTGGTCCCGGTGGGGTCCGAGTGGATGGTCGGCACTTACGGCGCGGGCATTCTCGGCCTCGACCATTCTGGGCGCTTTCATTCTTTCGAGAAGGCTTCCGGGCCATTTGAAGTGAACCCCAACGCGATGCTGGTAACTCCCGATTACATCCTGGCGGGCACGCTGGGGAATGGTTTGTATCTCTATGATCGGCAATCCGAGCGCTGGTCGGTCATCAACAATGGCTTGCCGTCTTTGAACGTGACCGCGCTCGCTCGCGGCAATGGTTACATCTACGTTGGTACTGACAACGGGCTGGTCCGCATTCCAGAGCAGAAGCTGCACTCATGAAAAACCTTATTTGGTCGGTTCTTATTTCGCTTTTCGCGTCGCCGCTGCTGTTTGCCGACGCAGGCATCCTTATTCCTCGCGACAAGCAGCAACCTGATCCCGCAATCCTCTCGCTCGAGGAAATGGAAATCACGATCCGCATCGACAATGGCGATGCGCGGGTCTTCGTGCGCCAGGTTTTTGCCAATCACACCGGCGGCATTCAGGAAGGGAACTATATTTTCGCTCTGCCGAGCCATGCCACGATTTCCGATTTTGCCACCTGGGACGGGCCTGTGAGGATTCCCGCGGTCATCCTCGAACGCAAGCGCGCCGAAGAGATCTACAACCAACTCAAACAGCAAGTGATCGATCCCGGTCTTCTTCAGATGGGTGAACGCGGTGCTGACGAGGCGAAGCGCACTTCTGTCTTCAGCGCCCGCATCGTTCCCATTCCCGCGTTCGGGACGAAGCGTCTGGAGATCGAGTATCACGAATCGATTCCGGTGGAGAATCTGAAGTCGTACTTTGCCATCCCGTTACGTCCGGACGCGTATCAGGCCCAAGCCGCGCGCCGTCTTCGCATTAATTTCGAACTGCACACGGCTCACGCCATTCGAAACTTTCAAGCGCCTGCCGCAAGCTTCCCTCTGCAACTCGAGCGGAACACCGCTCACCTCATCCAAGGCCACTTTGAAGGAAAGGACGTCAACCTCGGCGAAGACTTCGTGATCACCTACGACTTGGATCCCGCTGCATCGGACACGCTTCAGGTTCTGACATATCGCAATCCGGTCAGCGGCCAGCCTTCGCCAATCGAAACTGCTCCGGTCCGCAGTACGAACGAACCTGGCTTCTTTGAGGCCGAAGCGCTGCTGGGGTTCGGAACTGGCTCTGCTCCTGCCGCAAACGCAGTCAGCGGCCCTCCCAAGACAGTCGTCGTGCTGTTCGATACATCGCTTTCCATGCAATGGGAGAAGCTGGAGCGCAGCTATCAGGCTTTGGAAACGCTATTGCGGAGTCTCCGCCCCACCGACCACTTCAGCCTCGTGCTCTTTAATTCGGAGACTCATGTGTTGCCGCTCAGCGCCGCGGATCGCGGCAGCATCCAGCACGCGATTGAATTTGTCCGCGCCAGCCGACTGCGCGGCGGCACCGACTTGCAACGCGCCCTGGAGACCGGACTCCAGCAATCTGCGTCTCCCGGTGCGGCCAACACTTATCTGGTGATTCTGAGCGACGGCGGCGCAACCCGCGGTCCTATTACAAATAGCAAGCTTGCGGGATGGTACGCCGCCACCTGGAAGCAACTCCCGGAGACTAGGCGGCCGCGCACTTATATTCTCGCGGTCGGCGATGATGCCAACTTGCCGCTGTTCCGCATGCTTGCCCGGCAAGATGGGATTCTCGAACATGTGCTATCGACCGAGCCCATGGAGTTCAAGTTGAATTCGTTCCTCTCCAAGATCGGGCGCAGTCCTATCGGCCAGCTCGATGTTACCGTCGCGCCAGAAAACTCTGTTGACGCGGTGTACCCGCTACAGGCCGCAACCTTTTCCGGATCACTGGCTTCATGGGTTGGGCGTTACCAAAAGCCGCAGGAGGATGTGAGCTTCAGAGTTCACGGCGTGCGCGACGGAACTCCTGTGGAGCTGACGGGGAAAGTCAGCTTCCCGCGTGAGTCTTTCGAACATCCGCAACTGCCTCGCCTCTGGGCCCGGGCCCGCGTCGATGCTCTGCTGGAGAAGATCGAGCGGGATGGCGAAGACCAGGCCACCATCGACGAAATTATCCGCTTGGCGCGCCAATACAAGTTCGTCACGCCCTATACGTCGTTCCTGGCTGTGCCGCGCGCGCTGCTGCGTCCGCGTGTGATCCGTCCCGGCGATCCCATTCTCCGTGTCAGAACCGACCCGTCGATCGCTTCCGTTGTCGCTCTGTTCCCTTTCGGATTAATGCAGCCGTTGCGTTATCTCTCTTCGGAAGATATCTGGCAGACCCGCTTTCTTGCTCCCACAGACATGCAGGATGGGACCTACACCGTACGCCTCATCCTGCGTGATCGGTTGGGGCGGACCTATCGCGAGTCGAAGACGTTTGTGATCGCCAGCAAGCCGCCGGTGGTCGAGGTAAAGCTTGAACGCAAACGTTTCCAGCGCGGCCAGCCGATTGACCTGAGAGTCCTAGCATCGCAGAGCACTCGCACTCTGGTGGCGCGGCTGGATGGGGCAGCGCCTGTGGAACTCAAGTGGGATCCGCGAGCGGCCGCCAACACTGGTGAACTGCTCATTCCCGAGCAGACGATTCCCGGTTCTTACAAGCTGACGGTTACCGCCGAAGACATTGCTCACAACATTGGCACCGGGGAGGTGCAGATTGAAGTACTTCCTTAATTCATCGCGCAGAATCGTATGGAATCGGCGCATGCGCCCGCTGGCGCTGGCCGGGTTCACCCTTGCGCTGGGATCGGCCGTCGCCGCTCTGGGCGAGTTGCCTTCGTGGATTCGGAACATCGAAGCATCAAGCGCGCTGGAGGCTGTTTTCTTTCGCATGATGCCGCTGCCCGCGGGCGCTGTGCCTTTTCGCCGTCCGCCGCGCGAAACGCGTCCTGCCCTCTCGGACCTCATCAAGACTCAGCCTCGCAATGCCGAGCTATATTCTTTGCGCGCCCTGGAGGACGAACAGCAGCTCGATTTCTCAGCCGCCGAGTCGGACTGGAAATCTTACGTCGACAACTCATCAGACAAGATCGAGGCACAACTCGGGCTCGCTGACTTCTACCATCGCCGTCTCCGTCCAGCGGAAGAGATTAAGACGCTACTGTCGGTTGCGAATGCAGCGCCCATTCCAGAAGAGAAGTTAACCCCGCCCACGCAACAGCGCTCCTGGCAGGCGTTTGAGCGCATCTTCGGCGTTGTGCAAGCTCAGGGGCTTGGGAAAGACGCTTCCATTGCCCAGTACCGCGCCTGGATCGCGCGGTATCCGCAGGAGCAATCGCTCTATGTGCGTTTTCTGCACTTTCTGGCGGCGCAGAAGGAATATGCGGCCGCCGGACACCTGATCGCGGACTACCAAAAACAGTTTCCGAGTGACCAGGTTTTTCCGGTGAAAGCAAAGGCGATGGTGGAGTATCGGCACGGCTCTGCCCGTGAAGGCTTGGCAGTATATGAGCAGCAATTTCAGCCACTCTGGGATCCGGACTTGGTCAAGAGTTATTTCGACCTGCTGCGTGAGACCCAAAATCTCCGGAAGTTTCTCGACCAGGCTCATGCCTCGCTGAACTCGAATCCCGAGGATTT
>Ga0187867_10002514_pt1 | contig 15131 bp, 12 predicted proteins | sample June2016WEW_13_1_FD_132976 | JGI IMG/M metagenome (GOLD analysis project Ga0187867, IMG submission 132976) | Peatland microbial communities from SPRUCE experiment site at the Marcell Experimental Forest, Minnesota, USA - June2016WEW_13_10 | ecosystem: Environmental > Terrestrial > Soil >... | reverse complement strand
GGCGAGTGCCCACCACGCCAGGCCCGCGAGCACACGGGGCGGGCCGGCCGGGAGATCGACGTCCCGGTAGTAGCTTCCTGCCGCGTCGAGCAGCGCCCGTGCCCGCGCCAGATCACCGAGCCGCCGGGCGGCCGCCGCCTGGCCGACCATGGCCTCAGCCGACAGCCACGGGTTGACGCTGCACCCGATCGCCTTCTGGTAAAGCCCGTCGGCTGCGGCGTCGTCACCTTGCCTGGCCCGCAATGCGGCCAGAGCGACGAGGCTGAACGGAATTTGCAGAGGCTGGCCGGTGGCCCGGCAGCGCTCCAGCAGCGCCTCGTAGGCCGCCGACGCGGCATCAAGGTCCCCCCGGGCCTCGGCGATGCTGGCCAGCGCGTTCAGCGGAGTGACGACCACCAGGACCTCTCCCTCGGCGTCGAAGCGCTCAAGGCTCGAACGGGCGGCTGGCTCCGCGTCCTCTGGCCGTCCCAGCGACACCAGGTTCCAGGCGACTATCAGGTCGTGGATCGCGAGGAGCCAGCCGTCGCCCGCTGGTTCCAGCAGATCCTGTGCCTCGCCCAGGGTTTCGAGTGATCGCCGGAACTGATGCGCGAACGTCAGTGCCGTCGCGAGCAGCACCAGCGCCTCCATCAGGCGACCCCGGTCACCGCTGGCCCTCAGCGCGGCGACGGCCTCCTCGCATTCAACGACGCCCGCCGCCGGGCTGGACGACATGCCCACGCAATAGCCGTGCCAGACGTGGGCGGTCGCTCCCAGGTTGGGATCGCGCTGCCCGCTGGTGGCGAGCGCATCACCGAGCATGCGGGCTCCTTCGGCGAAGTCGCCGTTGATGAACCACAGCCAGGCCATCCCCGACGCGAGCGACAGCGCCGCGTCAGCGTTTCCGTTGACGATGAACCAGTCGAGCGCGGCCCGCAGGTTGCCCGACTCAGAGGCCAGGCGATCCCGCCATACCGGCCCGGTGGCGCCGCGCAGGCCATCGTGGGCCTCCTGGGCCATCTGCCGGTAATGGACTCCGTGCCTGGCGCGTATCACGTCAGCTTCGCCGGATTCCCCGAGGCGGTCCCGGCCGTACTGCCACAGCGTCTGGAGCTGGCTGAACCGCGCCTCACCACCGGCGCCGGGGCCAGTGACGAGGGACTTGTCGACCAGCCGGCTCAGCACATCGAGGACCTCACCGGCCGGGACCCGGTCGTCGGCACAGATGGCTTCGGCTGCGGTGAGTTCGCAGCCGCCGGTGAACACCGCCAGGCGGGCGAACAGGCGGCGTTCGTCCTCGAACAGCAGGTCGTAGCTCCAGTCCACCACCGCCCGCAGGGTTTGCTGACGGGGCAGGGCGGTGCGGGCGCCGCCGGTGAGCAGCCGGAAGCGGTCGTCGAGCCGTTCCGCCAGGGTGGCCAGCGGCAGCGCGCGGAGCCGCGCGGCGGCGAGCTCGACGGCCAGGGGCAGGCCGTCCAGCCGGCGGCAGATGTCCCCGATGACGTCGCCGGCCTGCCCGTCGGCGAGGAAGCCTGGCTGGACCGCCCGGGCGCGGTCGGCGAACAGCTCCACGGCGGCCGGGATGGCCAGGCCGCCCACGGGCACCAGGACTTCCCCAGGAATGCCGAGCGCCTCACGGCTCGTGGCGATCAGCCGGAGACCCGGCACCGCCCCGGCGAGGGTGTCCGCCAGCGCGGCCGCCTCGGCGATGACGTGCTCGCAGTTGTCGAGGACGACGACCAGCGACCGGCCGGCCAGGTGGCGCACGATGAGCTGCACGGCCGATCCCGCGGGCTGCGGGCTCCCGAGCGCAGACGCCACCGCGCCGAGCGCGCCGGCCACTGCCGGTCCAACCCCGTCGGGCTCGGCGACGCTGGCGAGCTCGACCAGCCAGGCGCCGTCTTGGTACTCGGCGCGCAGCGCGGCGGCGGCCTCCACCGCCAGGCGGGTCTTGCCGGTCCCGCCCGGGCCAGTCAGCGTCACCAGCCGGCTGGCGCGGACCGCCTCGCGCAGCTGTTCCAGCTCGGCGTCGCGGCCGATGAAACTGCTCAGCCGCTCCCGCAGATTGCCGGCTGCCGCCGGCGCGGCCGCCCGGACCGGAGCCGGGGCGGCTGCGGCGAGCGAGGAGTCCTGGGCCAGGATCCGGGCCTGGAGTTCCCGCAACGCCGGCCCGGGGTCGATGCCCAGCTCGCCGGCCAGCCGGTCACGGACTTCGGTATAGGCGCGCAGGGCGTCGGCCTGCCGTCCGGCCCGGTACAGGGCCAGGATAAGCAGCTCCCACAGGCGCTCGCGCAGCGGGTGCTGCCGGCACAGCGCCTCCAGTTCGCCGACGAGCTCCCCCTGGCGGCCCAGCACCAGGTCCGCTCCGGCCCGGGTTTCGATCGCCACCAGGGTCAGCTCGTCCAGCTGCGCCCGCTCGGCCTCGGCGAAACCGGCGTAGGCGAACTCGGCCAGCGGCTCGCCCCGCCGCAAGCCAAGTGCCTCGCCCAGCGTGGCAGACGCCTGCGCCATCTCACTCGCTTCCGCCAGACGCCGTCCCTTTGCCACCAGCTGCTCGAACCGGACGACGTCGACCTCATCGGGACCGACCGCGAGGGCATAGCCGGCTTCGGTGGTCACGATCGCGCCCGCCCCGAGAGTACGGCGCAGCTGGCCGATCTGGGCCTGCAAGGCGTTGACCGGATTCGCCGCCAGCCCGTCACCCCACAGCAGGTCGATCAGCCGGTCGGCACTGACCGGCTCGCCGCGATGCAGCGCCAGCAAAGCCAGCAGGGCCCGCTGCTTGGCGCCCCGGACAGCGAGCGCCATGCCCCCGTCCGCCGCCTCGAGCTGGCCGAACAACCGCACGTCCATTGCCTCCACCCTACGGCCCTCACCCGGCCGCCGCGGGGGCGAGCCGTCAGGCATCGAGGTGGCGAGGAAGCAAGCGCAGGGCTGATGCAGCAAAGCGACCAGGCCCTCAGGCAGGTCCACGCTTGACCGGCTCCCGTATGGGCCGCCGAGGAAGACAAATCCACACGTGAAGCTACTCCCCCGGCGAGCTCCCCCGGGCCGCAGCCGCCCAGGCGCGCTATGCGTCTGCGACGCCCGGCGGTACGGCCGGAACGAACGGCAGACCCGGCCGGTGCGGAGTCCAAATCCGTCTGCGGCCTCTGGGCCAGGCACCCAGCAACGCCAGCAACGCCAGCAACGCCAGCAACGCCAGCAGGATCGTCCCGCAAGTTGGGCTGAAGATCCTTGGTACCGCTCCAGCCGGGCATCTCAATTACATGCTGGATATCATGCGAGCGGCGCAGCAGTGCCTTGACTGTCGAGGTCATCGGTGCGGGGACGTTCTCGTCGAGAAGCAGCTTCACGCAGCTCGCTCCGGCGGCTGTACGTAGCTGTCGACATAGGACGCGAAGTCGTAAGCGTCGCGCGCAGCGGCGGGCGAGACCTGAGGGAAGAATTCGCCGATGTCCTCAGCCGCCACTCCGTCACGGAGCAGCGCTGCGACCTCATCGTACGGAATCCTGGTCCCGGCAATAACTGGTTCGCCGCCGCGGACACCGGGATCGACCTGAACATGCTCCCGTGGCTCCAGCAGGGCCGGGATCTGCCTTCCCTGCACGTAAAATGGCTGCAGCACTTCGACGAACTGGTGAATGACCACGTTGCCCTTTTGCCGCAAGAGATCCACAGCATGGTCGGAGTCCGCAAGGTAGATCGTCGACCCGTCCGCAACGAGTCGGTATGAGGACAAGTGATCACGCAGGCCGAGATCGACGCGAAGGGTATCGAGTGCGCGCCGGATCTTCTGCAGCGACGCCTCCTGGCGCAACCGCACGCATGTCCGCAGCGCGATGACGTCGCGGAACGAGTAATCGATGGGACGCGTCGCCGAGTACTCAGGAGCCAGGACCGGCTGTCCGTCAGGCCCGGGCTTGCGCCAGTAAGCAAGCTGGCGGATGGTAGCTCCCGACAGTGCGGCAGCCAGTTTCGGCGCGTAGGACACGAGAACCACCTCCCTGACAACCAGTTCTACCAGGTACGTCTGTCCGCCTTCGGGATTGGACGCGGCAGGAAATCGGCATCCTGCTAACGCCTGCGCAAGCTAGACACGGCGTGACGTTGCGACCGGACGAGCAAGAGGTCGGATCCTTGTTGGATCCGGCCTCTGACCTGGTAGCGGGGGCAGGATTTGAACCCGCGACCTTTGGGTTATGAGCACTACGACGCCCGTCTCAGGTGTTGTACTGCGGCTCCTGAGAAACGGTCAGCGCTGGGCAAACGTCTTGCCGACGTCCCCGGGCATCGGTGCCGGTCTCCCCTGTTGCTGCCCGTCTCGCAGCGGCTCGTGCGCAAATCCGTACCCAAGACCGATCGGCTTGTCCCGCTAGATTCCCTGCTAGCGCGCGTCTGCCTGTTCGTCTTGATCGGGGATCGCGAGCTGGGCCTGGTCGAGGGTGGCGGCCCAGCTGGCCAGTAGCTTCAGCGCGTCGGCGCTGGGTGAGCCGGGCTGGGCGCTGTAGATGTGCAGGGTCAGGCCGGGGTCGGCGGACAGGTCCATGGCTTCCCAGGCCAGGTCCAGGTCACCGACGACCGGGTGGTGAAGGCTCTTGGTGCCGGTCTGGTGCAGGCGGACGTTATGGGCGGCCCACCGGGTGCGGAACGTCTTGCTGCGGGTGGACAGCTCCCCGATGAGGTCGGACAGGCCCTTGTCGTAAGGCGTGCGGCCGGCCTGAGTACGCAATATGGCGACGATGTCGCTGGCGGACCGGTCCCAGTCGCCGTAGAAGCCCGGTGCGGCGGGGTCGAGGAACACGAAGCGGGCGCTGCTGGGCGGGCCGGCCGGTGATTCGAACAGCGGCGCGTACAGGGCCCGGCCCAGCTGATTGGCGGCGAGGTAGTCCAGCCGCCCGTTCCGGACGAGCGCAGGGGCGCCGGTGATGGCGTCGAGCATCTGCTGGATGGCGGGCCGGATCCGCTGCGGGGCGGGACGGCGGCGACGGCCTGGTGTGGTGCTGGCCGCCCGGGCCAGGTCGAAGAGGTGGGCACGTTCAGCCTCGTCGAGCCGCAACGCGCGGGCCAGTGATTCCAGGACGCTCTCGGAGGCTCCGTGCAGCCCCCCGCGTTCCAGGCGCGTGTAGTAGTCGACACTGACTCCGGCGAGCATCGCGGCTTCTTCCCGCCGCAGGCCGGGCACGCGCCGGTGACCGCCGTAGGCGGGCAGCCCCGCTTGCTCGGGAGTGATTCTGGCCCGGCGGGTAGCCAGGAAGTCGCGGATCTCCTGCCGGTTGTCCATTCCCCCACGGTACGTCCAGGCCTGCTGCAGGTGGGGGGTCCTGTCAGTACCTGGAAGAACAGGCACTGCCACCCCGGACCTGGTTGCGGTTGGCTGACTGTCGCTAACAAGAAAAGGAGACAACCTGTGGAGATTCAGCCCCGGCGGCCGAGCACCAAGGCCCCGGCCGAGACGTTCACCGGCGATACCTGGTTGACGTGATCGCACAGGGCCAGCCGCCATCCCGGCTACGGGTCAACGTGGTCCGGTTTGCCCCGGGCGCGCGTAACGCCTGGCACGCTCACGCCAACGGGCAGGCCCGGAACAGCCTTACCGAAGAGGAGTAAGCCAGTGGAGTACCGCAAGCTGGGCCGCACCGGGGTCACCGTGAGCAGCCTGTGCCTGGGCGCGATGATGTTCGGTGACTGGGGCACCAAGGAACACGACGAGTCCATCCGCATCATCCATCGCGCCCTGGACGCCGGCATCAACTTCGTCGACACCGCCGATGTGTACTCGGCCGGGGAGTCCGAAGAGATCGTCGGAAGAGCACTCCGCGGCCGCCGCGAGGATGTGGTGCTGGCCAGCAAGGTCCACATGCCGATGGGCGATGACCTCAACCAGCGCGGCAACTCCCGCCGCTGGATCATCGCCGAGGCCGAGAACTCGCTGCGGCGGCTGGGCACCGACTGGATCGACCTGTACCAGATCCACCGTTACGACCCCGACACCGACATCGACGAGACACTCGGCGCCCTCACCGACCTGATCCAGGCCGGGAAAATCCGCTACGCCGGGCACTCGACCTGGCCGGTATCAGCCATCGTGGAAGCTCAGTGGACCGCCGCCGACCGGGCCCGGGAACGGTTCCGGTGCGAGCAGCCGCCCTATTCGATCCTGACCCGGGCCATCGAAAACGACGTGCTGCCGACCTGCGCCCGGTACGGGATGGGCGTCATCCCCTACAGCCCGCTGGCCGGCGGCTGGCTGTCCGGCCGGTACCGCAAGGACACGGACGCTCGGGGGCCGATGTCCCCGGCCCGGCAGCGGCTGGCCAACCGGTTCGACCTGTCGCTGCCGGAGAACCAGCGCAAGCTGGAGGCCGCCGAGCAGCTCGCCGCACTCGCCGACAACGCCGGCCTGAGCCTGATCGAGCTGGCCATCGCGTTCGTGCTGCGCCACCCCGCGGTGACCACGGCCATCATCGGCCCGCGCACCATGGAGCACTTGGAGTCCCAGCTGCCCGCGGCTGACGTGCACCTGACCGACGACGTGCTGGACCAGATCGACAAGATCGTGCCGCCCGGCGTGACCCTCAATCCCGCCGACAACGGCTGGGTCAGCCCCACCCTGGAGCCCGCCGCCCGGCGACGGTAACACCGTAACCGGACGCCGGTCCCCGCGATGAGCTGTCGCCGCGGGGACCGGGTTTGTTCGGCTCCTCATTACTCGCCTGGCGGGAAGTCGGTCGGGGCAGCCAGATCGGCCTGGGCCTCGAAGCCCGCGATGCGGTCCTGGAGGACGCCGACGGTGGTCTGCAGGGCCTGCGATCCGAGGATAATGCGCAGCGGGGCGGGCCGAAGCCGCTGCTGACCCCAGTGATGAGCCAGTTCCTGGCCGTCATGTCAGTGTCCTTGCTTGGAAGCAGGCGCGACCTCGTTGATGGCGGCGAGCGCGTTGAGCGTGCGGGGGTAGCCGATGAACGGCAGCAGCACGGTGAGGACGCTGAGCAGCCGCTGCCGGTCGTTGCCGACGTTCAGGTTGGCCGCCACGTGCCCGCGGACCTGGGCGTCGCATCCGCCGAGGGCCGCCAGCATCGCGAACCGACGCGTACATCCGCTCGACCCGGTCCACCCCGACGATCCGCTCCTGGACCGCCCGGCCTTGTTCGGTACGGGTCGCCGGGGTGGTGGTGGACTGCCCGTCCAGAAGCAGCGGGACGCCGCGTTCGGCCAGGACGTCGTTGGTGGCGTGGAGGAGAAGTCGAAGACCTTGCCCATCCCGGCGTAGGGACCGCCTGGTAGACGATCTCCCTGGCCTCGGCCGAAGTGACACCGATGGTAAGGGCGGCCCCGAGCATGACCCGGTACTCACTGAGGGCCTGGGCGCCGATGAGCGCCGCGAGCTGCACCATGAGCCGGATCCGGGTGTCCAGGCTGCTGTGCCGGAGCACTTCGTCGAAGGCGAAGGTGTCGAAGACCTCGACCAGCTCGGGGTCGGTCACCTTCAGGGTCGAGGCGTGGCCGGGAAACAGCTCGTCGTGGTTCTTCTGGGCGGTTTCGCTGATGACCATCGCGCTTACTTCTCCTCACCGGGCTGCGGGACCAGCCGGACGGTGCCACCGGCCCGGATCCGGCCGGCGCCGCTGGCGATGACCCGGCGGTACCAGGGGTTGTCCGGCCCGTAGGCCGAGCGAACGTACAGGCCGTCACCGGCCCGCACCGCCCACATCGTCACGTACGGGCGCAGGCTGCCATCGCCGCGGCGGGAGGCCAGCCCGATCTCCTCCGCCGCGCCAACGCGGTCGAGTTCATCCCGCGGCCAGGTGGCCGCGTCGGTGGCTGGCATCAGATCGCTCCCACCCGGACCAGAGATTTGATGGCCCGCCGCTCGTCCATGGCCCGGTAGGCGTCGGCGATGTGGTCCAGGCCGGTCTCGTAGTCGAAGACCAGCCCGGGGTTGATCGTGGCGTCGAGGACGTCGCCGAGCAGCTCGGGGATGTAGATGCGGGCCGGGGCCGGGCCGCCACGCCAGCCGACGTTGCGGAAGAATGTCCCGGTGAACGGCACCTCGCCGTGCGGGACTCCCACGATCCCGATGGTGGAGCCGGGCCGGGCGATCGCCGCGGCAGTGGCGATGGACTGCCCGGTGCCGACGCATTCCAGCGCGGCGTCGGCACCTATACCGCCGGTCAGATCGAGGACGGCCTGGGTGGCTTCCTCGCTACGTTCTTCGAGGATGTCGGTGGCACCGAACTCACGGGCGATCTTCTGCCGGTCGGGGTTGCGGCTGAGCGCGATGATGCGGTCCGCGCCGAGCCGCCTGGACGCCAGGACAGCGCACAGGCCGACGGCGCCGTCCCCGACAACCGCCACCGTGTCACCTTCCTTGACCCCAGCCATGGCGGCCGCATGATGCCCGGTCGACATCACGTCGGACAGGGCCAGCAGCGACCGCAACGTCTTCTCGGAGTGCCCCGAGCCGGGGACTGGGACTGGGACGAGCGTGCCGCTCGCCTGCGGGACGCGCACCGCCTCCCCCTGGCCGCCGTCGATCTCGCCGTTGCCGAAGTTACCGCCGACGGGGCAGGAGATCGTCGACCCGTTCAGGCAGTGCGGGCAGGTCATGTCGCTGTAAATGAACGGGGCAACCACCAGGTCACCCGGGCGGACGTTCCGTACGTCGGCGCCGGCCTGCTCGACGACGCCGATGACTCGTGCCCGATCGACCCGGCCGCGTGCGGTGACTCGCCCCGGTAATACCACAGGTCCGACCCGCAGACGCAGCCCAGCACCACCCGCACGATCGCGTCCGTTGGCTCCTGGATGACCGGGTCGGGCCGCAGACCGACCTCGACCACTCCAGGTCCGTTGAATATCGCAGCTCGCATCGCCCACAGGCTCCTTGATCTCAGATGTTCTTACTGCCTCCATCCCAGGCAACCACCGGTCGGCTGGCGCGGGGAGTGCCGCTCGTTCGGGGTACTGGCAGGGCCCCCCTCCCGGCAGCGGCGCCGAAAACAGCCAGCCCGGAGCCACAGCCACCCCACCGCTGATTAGGCAGAAGGAAGACTGCGCAGTGCCCATGACGTCGCTGGGCTCCGGTGGCACCTGCGCCCAGCGATCGGCAGCCGCGCTTCAGGCCGGACCATGAAACTGCCTGGTCAGCGACACCCTGAATGAGGAGTTCAGCGCAAGGTCAGGACGGGACGGAGCCACTTGGCCTACGGCCGTGCACAAATCCGTGCACAAGGCACAGAAAAAGGCCTCCCCCGGAACCGGGAGAGGCCTCTGACCTGCGTAAATGGTAGCGGGGGCAGGATTTGAACCTGCGACCTCTGGGTTATGAGCAAGCCGCGCGGCGTCTCAGCCCGTCTCCGCTGTAGCTCGTTAGCCCCGCTGGCCTCGGTCTACGCCCCGCCGCCGTCTCGTGCTGTCTCACCGTGTCTGAGCCCGTTGTGAGGTGTCTTGGTCACAACCTCGGTCACGTCCGTGCGGCCAGCTTGGGCAGTGCAGGCAGTCTCACGGCTCCGGAGGCGGTTGGCCGCCCGCACTCCCACCTGCGCAGATTGTAGGCCGACCCGTTGTTTGGTCCGTGTATGGTCCACGCAGACGCACATCTACCAGATCTTGATCGACGAGGCTTGGCGAATCCAATCGTCACCGAAAAGGGGATTCTCGCCCACCCCGTAGCTGCCGCTGAACCCGCTGCTGCTGCTCGACAAAGTGATGGATCTACCTTGAAAATTAGGCTCACTGAAGAGTTCTACCGTGTACGAACCGGATGGCGACGTGGCGTTCGGTATGCTCATTGAGCATACCGCATCATTGAGACCCAAATCACTCAAGTCCCAATTCCCCCTGTCAAGAAGTGTGGGTGGCCCCTGGTAATTGGGTTCACGATAGAATGCGGGAATGCTGTACTGCAAACGAAAGATGCCACCACCCTCAGGAAGCCATGACTCGCCGGGCTGGTGATCGATCACCGTAACGACCGGAGTGATAAACACGCCATTCCCCTCCTGCGGGTCGCCTCCTGAGGTCTCCGTCAATCTCCCCACAATGTGGTGACATCTCGGAGTGTAGACTATTCGTGCCGTCTGTCCAGCGGAGACAGTAAAGGCGAACGTCTCGCCTTCGGTTTGAGCCCTTGAGTAACTAAAACCGACAGAACCGTTTATGGCCTTGAACACTTTCTCTGGGTCATACTCAAGACTTATGCCAAGATCGAGACTCCATGTCGTTGTCGCACTCCGCCGCGGGTGCCCCGGCCTCGGCGGCGGGCAGTTCCGGGACCGGTGCCACCGGGACGCGGTACGGCCACCGGCCGCCGCCTGCGCCGTGGGCCTGGGCTACGGCTCCCAGGCAGGCCCAGGCCCGCGGCCACGCATCCGCCAGGTCCGTGAACAGATTGTGCTCCACGGTTACCGGGTTCCGGCGCCGGGCGGCCAGGAAGTGCGACAGCGGCGCCGCCGCCAAGGTGGTGATGCCCTGGATGCCGCCGGCTTCCACCGGCCCGTGCGCGTGCGCCTCCTCCAGCAGGCTGCTGCGGACCACCACGGCGACCGCGCCCTTCAGCATCAGTGACGAGCCGGCCGGCTCGTATCTGGCGACCTCTTCGGCAAACGGTGCTATCAGTACATTCCATGCCGTGTCGTCGAGCATCGCGTAGGATTCCGCGCGGGCCAGGATGTCTTCGCCGATTTGCGCGGCCAGGTCGGTGCCCACGTGGCACACATCAGTCAGCAAGTCCGGCACGACGACGTTGCAGAACCGCTCGAAGTGCCCTGGGTCGGGCTCGCCTTGCCTGTCCTTGGCCCCCGCCCTCACGGTGATTTACTCCCGTACGCCGCTGAAGTTCTGCCACGGACCCCGAGACCGGCTCCTGGCGGCCGATGCGGCTCAGTGTAGCCAGTTGCCTCCCGGTTGCTTGAGGGAACGAACCCTCGGCGTCGGCTCCATATTGGCTTAACGGCGGGCGGCGTCCACGGCGTGGCCGCGACCGATGCGGCGTTCGGGCTTCCACGCCGGTCGTCACGATCTCGGGTCCCGGAGGGGGCTGCGTCCGCCTACTGATGGCCGTCAGGAAAGGCCGGACGGAAAAGGATCGTGAGGCCGGGCGGCCCGCCAAGGTTGCCGCCCGGCCTCTGCCGTCTCACGGAAAACCGGCAGTGTCGTACGCGAGTTCGGCGTTGAGCTGGCGAGCGAGCGCGTTCAGCCTCTCGTTGGACCCCTTGACTCCTCCGCTTCGCAGTGTCCGCCGCGATACCGGCTTGCTCGCCGCGGCTAGCGCGCGGGCGATGCGGAGCGCCTGCTCATCCGCCTGGTGCGGGGGACCGGGGACCAGCTGCCCGTCTGTGCTGGGTGGTGCTGCCGAATCTGGGCGCGCAGGCTCGCTGGTCCTCGCTGGGGAACTGGTCCGGACCATGGTCCTGGCCGCATGGTTCTGGTCCGGCTGCACTGCGGGCTGGTCCCCGCCGGACCAGCCCGGGGACCGCTTGCCCGATGGTCCCGCGGGCCGGCTGTCCGGGCTGTCCTGGGCCGAGGCGTCGCCGCGCAGCAGGTGGGCCAGCGCGGTCCCCATGGCCAGGACCAGGACCGGCAGGCAGGAAACCACGGTGGTGATGCCCCACGGCGCCCGGGACTCACCCGCCTGGGCCAGGAGGTGATAGGCGACCTGGCCGGCCATGCCGAGCAGGAAGGAGCAGATCGCTGACCACTTGGCGAACCTGCGCGTCCGGGGGCTGATCCAGGGCTCGGTCGCCAGCCAGGCCCGCAGCGCGTAGGCCGCGTACGCCTCGACGCCGATCGGGAGGGTGATGGTCGTATCCAGGTGAAACGAGGACCAGATGCCCGGAAGCGGGGAAACCCGCCCGAACCCGGTCTCCTGCGCGATGCCGACCCAGCCGGACCACACCTCGGCGGCGGCGGGGAAGGCCAGCAGCAGCAGCGGCCAGGACCGCACGGTCCTCGCCTGGCCGCGGACCGTCCCGGGCCGGTCCGCCGGAACGGCCGGACCGGGGACCGCGACCGGGCCAGAGCCCGCGCCGCCAGGTCCGCGGTAAGAACCTCGGCCGTGCTGCGCCGCCAGGTGGTCAGCTAGCGCTGTCATGCGGGCCTCCTTCCGGTTCGGCGAGGGGGTGGGGCTCGCCGCTCAGCGCGGCCAGCGCGGTCGCGACCTCGGTGAGCGTGGCGCGTACGTACGTCGACGTGGCGGTCCCGGTATCGCCCGCGCCGTCGGTGTGGCCGGCGTAGGCGTGGGCGACGGCGAACCCGAAGTTGCGCTCCACCCAGGTCAAGGTGGTGTGCCGTATCCAGTGCGTGCTGACCTGCTGGGTGCGGACCCAGGGCAGGTGCCGGCCGATGCGCTCCCACAGCCCGTCGTAGCGCCGGTAGGTGACCGGCCGCCCATCGCGGTAGCGCAGCAGCCGCCCGTCCGGCGGGGCGTGCCGTTCCCCGGCGTGTCCCACCAGCCCGGCCATCAGGGTGGGGGAGACCGGCTGCCAGCGGACCGTCTCGCCCTTCTCCCGGAACAGGACCAGGCACTGATCCGGGTCCAGGTCGGCCGGGCGCAGCGCGAGCGCGCCACCCCGCCGGCAGGCGGTCTCGGTGTGCAGCCGCAGGATCAGCGCGTCGAGTTCCGGGTCATCGCCCGTGCTGGCGGCGACCTGGTTGATCTCCGCCAGCCGGGTATCGGCCACGGCCCGGCGGGTGGACGGCAAGCGGCGCGGCTTGGCCACCTTCCGGGCGGGGTTGTCCCGCTCGCCGATGAACCCGTCGTCCTCGGCGCGCTTGTAAAGGCACCGGAGCGCGGCGACGAGGTTCTCGGCTGCGCTGCGCCCGCCGCGGGCGTTGCGGCGGGGCACCACGTTCGCCCGGACGTACGCCACCAACTGCTTGATCTCCGACGGGGTCGGCTCGTCCAGGCGCCGGGCGCCCCACTGCTCGACAATCCGGTTCCAGTAGGAGCCGTACGCCTTGCGGGTGCCGTCGGTCACCGTGGCGGACACGACCGGGACGTAGGCGGCGAACGTCGGCACGGAGGAACGGTCGCGCGGGGCGGCGGTCAGGTCGCCTGGCGACAGGCCCATCGACGTCAGGACCACCAGCGCCGCGTCCACGGCGGCCTGCTGGGACCCTGCGGGGGAGTTCGGGCTGGTCATGGCTGTCCTCCGGGGGCGTGCGGGAGAGCGCCGTGGGCGCGGATGGCCTGGTCCACCACGGCGAGGCAGTAAGCGGCGAGGGCGTCCTGGCCGGGGAGCGCGGCCAGCAGCACCTGGTCGCCTGGCTCCAGGCCGCAGCGGTGGCGCAGCGCGGCCGGGATGGTGATGTAGCCGCTGGCGGGCAGGGTGACCATGCCGCCGGGGTCGCGGCGCGCGGTCACCACGCCCGCGCCGGCGGTAAAGGTCAGCCGGTCACCGCCGGCCCAGCCCAGCGCGGTGATGATGGCCCGCTCGCAGATCCGGCCGGAGGAGTCGATGCGGGCGATCCCGTAGACCACGTCCTGCGGGACTGACCGCACCGGGCGGGCCAGCGGCAGCGGCCGGCCCGCGGCCGGCCGGGCACGCCGCCGGGCAGCCGGGACGGCCAGCGAGGGAATCACGGGAGCGAGAGGCTGCGCGGTCACGGCACCCTCCCAGCGAGGAGGAGGGCAGGGCCAGCCGCGATGAGGGCGGCAAGGCAGCCGGCGGAGGCGGTCAGGCGGTCCGCTTGCGGGGGATTTCCCGCCCCTCCCGGCACTTGAAGCGCCGCTTGACCACGCAGGCCGGTGAAATCTCCCCGGAGGGGGAGATCCCACGGCCGCGTGTTCAAGCAGTAGTGAAACCGGGGAAAACGCGCGGGAATCTGTGTCCGAGGGGGGACTTGAACACGAAAAGCAGTGCGATTACCCCGGATCGGGGTAATCATGCGGCCACGCTACACCGCCGCTGACGCGTGTCAATCATTTACCGCGGAATGGCGGCCGCGGGCCTCAGCGCCATACCAGCACGCGGGCCGGACACTCCTGTGCGCAGTGGCGCGGACACGCCGCCGGCCAGTTCTGCCCGCGGTGCTTGCCGTACGGTGGTGGCCGTGCGGGGTGTGCCGTGGTGGGGTGTGATCTGGCCGGTTGCGGCTCCGGTGCTGCTGATCGGCGGGTGGACGGTTGCCGCCGGGCTGCAGCCACGATCCTTCAACCCGGTAGCGGACACTATCAGCGCCCTGGCGGCGGAGGATGCCGCTGACCGGTGGGTGATGACGTTCGCGCTGCTGGGACTGGGAGCCTGCTACGTTATGACGGCGCTGGCGCTCAGGCCGGCGGCGCTGCCTGGGCGCCTCCTTCTTGCCCTGGGCGGTGTGGCCACCGTGCTCGTGGCGGCGAATCCTGAGCCTGCCGGGAGCGGCTCGCTGCCGCATACGGTCTGGGCCGCGGCCGCTTTCATAGCCCTGGCGGTCTGGCCCGCGGTCAGCCCCGGCCGGGGGCCCTGTGTGCCCTTCGGGCTGCGGCCCGCTGTGTGTGTCAGTGCCACCGCAATGATGGCCGGCTTGCTCGTGTGGTTCTACGTGGAGCTGGGCATGGGGGGCCGGGATCTCGGCCTGGCCGAGCGTGTCCTGGCCGGGGTGGAGGCGGTGTGGCCCCTTGCGGTCATCCTGACCTGTTACTGGAGCCAGTCCCGCGCCCGTACACGGACCCCGGGCCCGGCCGGTGCTGGCCTTGAGGGCTAAGCCGCGTCAGGCCGTTATTCCTTCCCGCGGCAGCACGCCCCGGTTTGCGCCGTGAGGTCGGCTCCCGGGGTCGGAAATGCTTGCCGTCAGCCGGTTACATCTTGCTAGGCTTTATCTATGTAGATTGAATCTATATAGATAGGAAGGCGTATGACGACTGGATTTGCGGGTAGGGGATCGGAGCTCGCGCTGCTGCGTAAGCGGCTGGCCATGATCGCAGAGAGCGGCACTGGCACGGCGCTCATCATCAGGGGCCGTCGGCAAGTTGGAAAGTCGCGCCTGGCGCAGGAGTTCTGCGACCGCGCCGGGGTGCCGTACCTGTTCAGCACCGCGACCAAGGGCGCGTCGCCTGTCGAAGCCATTGCGGCGTTCCTGGCTGAGCTGCGCGATTCAGCCTTGCCGCGCGACCCTGATCTTGTCCCAGCAGAGCCCACGGCGAGCTGGCCTGACGCGTTCCGTGTCCT
>Ga0187867_10002511_pt1 | contig 15148 bp, 18 predicted proteins | sample June2016WEW_13_1_FD_132976 | JGI IMG/M metagenome (GOLD analysis project Ga0187867, IMG submission 132976) | Peatland microbial communities from SPRUCE experiment site at the Marcell Experimental Forest, Minnesota, USA - June2016WEW_13_10 | ecosystem: Environmental > Terrestrial > Soil >... | reverse complement strand
TCCGGCCGAGCCGAATGCGGCGAACGTGACGCCTTTGCCCGCCACTTCAACCACGCCGCCGACGTTTCAGCAGGCCTACGGGCTGCAAGGCAACGAGGTGATTCGTCGCGTGACGCCGCCGTATGTCAAGGCGAGGATGGATTTCCTTCGAAAGATCAATCCGCAACAGGCGCGGATATCGCCGGAATTTCCAGGCGGATTGATGATTTACGCGCGAAATGGGAGGTTTCAACTGCGGCAATATAGGGGGATGGATTTTTATCTCGAAGACCTGATCCGAATGGTGCTAAACGTTGACCGGCAGGATTGGGTGGAGGATGCGTCCCTGGCATACGCGGCCATCAAGGGGGATTTTGTCGTCAATGCGGACGCGAGCGAAGAACAAAAGCGTATTGCCCTGGGAAAGGTGATCGGGGAAGCGGTCGGCGGCACGGTGACGTTCACGTTCCGGGACGTCGTGCGGCCCGTGATTGTTTTTCGCGGAAATTGGAAGGCCAGGAATCCCGATGGGACGCTTTGGGATGCAAACCGTGGCGATCAGGATATTCAGCTTTATGGCGAAAATTTGGATCGTGGACCTCTACATAGCGGTGAAAGCAGCGGAACAATCGACGAGTTTTGCAATGCGCTGGCATTTTGGATTTCCGAACCGGCGGTGATTCAAGCGTCCGGAACGCCCGCAAAATTGTCGTGGGACGAAAACTCGTTTGGCGACGGGAGCCCGGAAAACCGGTATCGCGCAGTCGACGTGAACTTGGTTTGCACGCACGTTGCGGAACAAACCGGATTATCCTGGACGCAGGAGATGCGGAGGACGAGAACATTGTTTATTGAGCGGGGGAAATGACGGCGGACGGTTTGGCGATATTCGCCGCCGCGATCGACCAGCACGCCGTTGCGATCACGAAATAATAATAGTTGGCGAACGCCTGCTTGTTGAACGCGAAAAACAGCAGGTGCACCAGCGCCACCGCGGCCGCAAACCCGGCTGGCGAGCTGGCCACCCGCCGCAAACACACGGGAACCATCACCACCAGCGGCACCAGGGATATCCAGATCGGCAGCGTTAGTCCGGGGAAATGGTTGCGAATCAAAACCAGGTAGCTCAGCGCATCATTCCGGAACGGCTGGAGAAGCTGGAAGACAAACACCGCACGGATGAATTCGTGCGCGTTCCAGAGAAGGAACGGCAGATTGATCGCCGCGACCACCAGGCCCGCCTTGACCAAAACCCTTCCCACCATCCTCCAATGATTCGGCCCCTGGACGATCAACGGCAACAGCGGCAGCGTGAGGATCGTGTATTGCTTGGTCGAAAAATACAGCCCCAGCGCGTATGGCACGGCCTTCGGCCAGCGGCACAGGCAGAACATGACAAACGAAAACGTCAAGACGAGCAGCGGTTCCGTCCACGCCAGGTCCAGAACGTAAATGGACCTGGACATCAGCAGCAGCATGGTCGCCGCCAGCGCCGCCACGCGGCCTGGCCGCGCCCCGGCGATCAAGCCCGCCGAAAGTCCCATCGCCGCCAGATCCGAATATCGAACGTCCCCACCCAGTAAATACCCCGGCATCGTCAGCAGCAAACTCAGCGGCGGATACGGAAACCCCACGGTCAGAATCCCGTGCGAATCCACCACTCCGGCTCCGTAATAGGGCGTCCCCGGCGGATAGACGCTCGGATATCGGAACGCGTACGGATTCAGCCCGTGCCGCAGCGCCCAGCAGCCGTTCATCTGAAACATGAACACGTCGATTCCGGGATCCTTCGAGTGATAGTTGAACGCGATATACCCAGCCACGCAAAACGCCAGGACCATCATCACCATCAGCGGCAACCGCAGCCCGCGCAACCTGGCGAGTTGCAGCAATCCCAGAAATCCCACCGTGGCAAACGCCAGCGTGATCTGCGCGTCGCTGCCCACCCGTCGCAATAAAAAATACGTCTCGATGGCAACGCAAACCGCCAGCAGCACCGGCAACCAACGCCGACATAATCTTTCCACGCTCGGCAAACGCGGCCCGACGACCCCCGCCACGCACAACACCACGCTCACCGTCACCCAAAAGATCGCCTCGTCGCAGTAGTCTCCATCTTTGACGTCGACGGCATACCCCAGCGCCACGGCAAACAGCGCCAGCGCGGCACAAGTCGACGCCTGATCCTCTCCGTGAGAAATGGAAATCAGACCGCCTCGCGGTGGATTGCCGCCGGCTACGCCCATGCCGCTGCTTCCCGTCATCGGTGTCATGTATAACCCTCCAAGCCCACGGATAGCAATCCGTGGGTTCCCTTCACCGCGGACTGCTAAAGTCCCCGCCCCGGCGATTCGATGGAGGGGATGAGGTTTACTCGATGAAGCCGAAGGAAAATCCCGAGCAGCAGTCCGTTCCCGCCAAAACCAAGGCCGGTATTACCGGACTCCAATCCGATGTTCCCGCTTTGAACCAGCGAAAGCCCGGCCCGGATCGCCGCCAATCGGTTCTCGACCGCCGCACCGGCCTTGAACGTCGCCAGAAGACGCTGTCCGAATCCGGCCACACCGGCTCCGAGCGCCGCGTCGCCCAACGCCGCGCTTCCACCGGACTTGAACGCCGCCGTGGCCCCGGCCGCAGGCTTTCCGACGACCGCCGCGCCGCCGAGGAGGGCGAGATGACACCCGAGCAATTCGAATTCGTCATGGCCATCGAAACCTACAAGAAGGTCAACAAGCGAATGTACCCCACCTGGACCGAGGTGTTGGAAGTGGTCCAGCAATTGGGATATCGCAAGGTGGCCCAGCGCAACATCCAAATGGACAATGTCCCGGAACCGAATTTGGCCAAGGTGGCCTGACGGCAAACAGGTTCAATTCCGCGGCAGCACGTCCGCAACCGCCATCCGCCCCGTAATCCATCTTGTTTACAGCGATGCCGCGCTGGGCTTTCCCCAACCATTCTTGCATATTTCGCCAATGTTTGCCGGCCATCCGGGTAGCCAGGACGGTCCGGACGAAACTTCGATGCCCGACTGCAAAATTTATTGATGTCGATTTTCGCCACCTCGTTTTCGCAAACCGCGAATTAAATTAGGAACATTGGAGGCATTGGAGCCTTTTCAAGCAATGCATGCCGATTCGGGGCTGCTAGGCGTCGTCAAACCGCTTTGGCCTCGCGAGGGGTGCCATCAGGCGGTACAATCTAGGCCGCTGTTATGCTTCACGACATCTACGAGTCTCCCTTGGCCACCAGAAACGCCAGCCAGGAAATGCTGCGGCTCTTCTCGCCGCGACATAAGTTCGGCCTTTGGCGTCGGCTATGGTTGGAATTGGCACGCTGTCAACGCGAATTGGGACTTGCCCGCATCACGCCCAACGCCCTGGCGGAAATGGAAAAAACCTTGGACGACATCGACTTTGCCAAGGCGGAGGAGTGGGAAAACCGCCTGCGGCATGATGTTATGGCGCATGTGCATACCTTCGCCGAAGCGGCGCCCGCCGCCCGCGAGATCATTCACCTTGGCGCAACCAGCCAGTACGTCGTCGACAACGCCGACCTCATCATCATGCGCGAGGCCATGACGCTGCTCGCCGGCCGACTCGCCGCCACCATCGACGCGCTTGGCCGCTTCGCCTTGCAGTGGAAGGACTTACCAACCCTCGGCTATACCCATTTCCAGCCCGCCCAGCTCACCACCGTCGGCAAGCGCGCCATCCTTTGGGCACAAGAGTTCGTCATGGATCTTGCCGAATTGGAGCATCGCATCGCCACCCTCCAATTCCGCGGCGTCAAGGGCACTACCGGAACGCAGGCCTCTTTCCTGACTTTGTTCGATGGAGACCATGCCAAAGTCGAAGCGCTTGACCGTCTGATAACCGAAAGATTCGGATTTTCCGGCGTTTTTTCGGCAACCGGCCAGACGTATTCGCGGAAACTCGATGCCCAGATCGTGTGCGTTCTTGCCGGCATAGCCGGCAGCGTCCATAAATTCAGCAACGACGTGCGCCTTCTGGCCGGCCTCAAGCAGATCGAAGAGCCTTTCGAAGACGAGCAGATAGGTTCCAGCGCGATGGCTTACAAGCGAAACCCCATGCGCTGCGAACGGGCGACGGGCTTGGCCAGGTTCGTCATCAGCCTTGCCTCCTCTCCGCTACAAACAGCGGCAGAACAGTGGTTTGAGAGAACCCTCGATGATTCCGCCAACAAGCGGCTCTGCATTCCCGAAGCTTTCCTGGCCACCGATGGCTGTCTCTTGATTACCACCAACGTCGCACGCGGATTGGTCGTCTATCCGAAAACCATACAAGCTTCTGTTTTGGCTGAGCTTCCGTTCATGGCCACCGAAGAGATTTTAATTGCCGGTGTTCGTGCCGGCGGCGATCGGCAGACTCTACACGAGATCATCCGCCGACACTCGCAAGCTGCCGGAATGCAGGTGAAGGAACTCGGCCAACCGAACGACTTGCTTCAGCGTCTGGCCCACGAGCCGGCACTAGCTGGAATCGACCTCAACACGCTAATGGACCCGGCAAAGTTTATCGGTCGCGCGCCCCAGCAGGTCGAACGATTTTATACCGAAGTGATAGCCCCGATTTGCGGCAAGTATAAGGCTTATCTCTGTCAAAACATGGACTTACGCGTCTAGGAAATCCGGGAAACCCACGCCGTTTACATCGCCTGGAAATCGGGGAATTTATTTTAACCCTTTTTGGTCGATTTTATCGAAGTGAGAATAACCAGTTAGCATTTTCAACGTTGTATTCCTCAAAAGCCGGGGTATTCTGTATACGGTCCGGTGTGGGAAATGCATATGGAATTACAAACAGCCAGCGGCCTTAACAGCGTCCATCCATCGCTTGATCACTCGCAATTGGTGGGTGAATCACCTTCGATGTCGGACGTAAAACAAACGGCTCTTGATCTTGCCCCCCGTCGCTCCACGGTGATGATCCTTGGAGAAACGGGCAGCGGCAAGGAAATGCTCGCGCGATACATCCACAGCAACTCGCCGCGCGCCGAGAAGCCATTTATCCCGGTCGATTGCTCCTCCCTGAGCGACACGCTGTTCGAGAGCGAGTTGTTCGGCCACGTCAAGGGCGCCTTCACCGGCGCTACCCGCGATTCGCTCGGCTTCATTCGCGCCGCCGATGGCGGAAGCCTCTTCCTCGACGAAATCGGTGAGCTCACCCTCCATCTTCAGGCCAAGCTCCTCCGCGTTCTTCAGGAAAAGTGCGTCGTTCCCGTCGGTGATTTCCGGGCCCGTCCGGTGGACATCCGCGTGATTTCCGCCACCAACAAGCAACTCGACGGCATGGTCCGCGAGGGCGCCTTCCGGCAAGACCTGTTTTTCCGGCTCAACGTCGTCGTCCTGAAGCTTCCGCCGCTCCGCGAGCGGCGGGCCGACATCATCCCCCTGGCCGAGCACTTCCTCAAAACACAGGCCGATCTCTACGGAGAATCCGTCAAGCATCTTGCTCCGCAGACGATCTCCCTGCTCCAGGAATACGGCTGGCCCGGTAACGTGCGCGAACTCGCCAACGTCATGGAACACGCGCACGTCATTGCCGCCGGCTCGCAAGTCACCCTCGAGGATTTGCCGCCGCGCTTGCAGGCCGCCGGGGGTGTGGACGCCCCGGAGGACCTCAGCCTCCAGGACATCGAACGCTGCACCATCGCCAAGGCGCTGAAGAAGATGAATTTCAACAAGGCGGCGGCCGCCCGACTCCTCGGCATCAATATCCAGCGGCTCAATCGCCGGATCATCCGGCTGAATATCCGCGTCCCGGAGCATCAGCAGTAAGATCTCAAGGAACTCCTCCGCTAAAGAAACGCCCGCGACATCTCCGCGGGCCTTCTTTTTTATGGGCCTTCCTTTTATTTGCAGTTAAGACTCCCCGCTCGTACCTTGGCCGCGCGATATGAGCGACGTAACGATCTCCCCCGTCACCCGCCCCTTTGCCGCCACGATCACTCCACCAGGCTCCAAGAGCATGACCAATCGCGCCTTGGTCCTGGCCGCGCTGGCGACCGGGCCGAGCACCCTCTCCAACATCCTGTTCGCCGATGACACCCGCGTCATGTTCGAGGCGCTGGGGCAACTCGGTTTCGATCTGGACGTTAACCAGCCCAATCGCTCCGTGACCCTCATCGGCAGGGCGGGCGCCATTCCCTTCCCGGCCGCCAAACTCCTCTGCGGAAACTCCGGCACCACGCTCCGTTTCCTGACCGCTCTTTGCGCCCTCGGCAGAGGCGAATACATCCTCGACGGCGTCGCACGCATGCGCCAGCGCCCGATCGGCGAACTGTCCGACATGCTCCGACACCTCGGCGTCCGCACCCGCTATCTCGAACAACCCGGCTTCCCCCCGATCCTGGTCCATGCCGATCAATTGCCCGGCGGACTCCTGCTCGCCGGCGCCGCCCAATCCAGCCAATTCCTCTCCGCCATCCTCATGGTCAGTCCTTACGCCCGCCACGAAGTCCGCGTCGATCTGATCGAGCCGCAGACAAGCTGGCCCTACGTCGCATTGACCATGCAGATGATGGACGCCTTCGGCACAATCCCCGAACTGGTGCGCGATCCCGCCACCGGCCAGCCCAAACGCATCATCATCCCCCAATGGAAATATTCCGGCCGCACTTACGTCATCGAGCCGGACGCCACCAACGCCTCCTATTTCCTCGCCGCCGCCGCCATCCATCCCGGCTCGAAGGTGACGGTTCACGGCCTGGGCCGCCACAGCCTGCAAGGCGACGTCGCTTTCGCCGATGTCCTTCGCCGCATGGGCGCCGCCGTCGCCGTCGAGAACGATTCCATCACCGTCACCGGCCCCAGTGAACTGAACGCTGTCGACGTGGATCTCTCCCCCATGCCCGACACCGCCCAGACCCTTGCCGTCGCCGCCCTCTTCGCCAACGGCCGCACCGCGATCCACGGCTTGGGAACGCTCCGCGTAAAGGAAACCGACCGCCTGGCCGCCCTGACCAACGAGCTGACCAAGCTCGGCGCGGCCGTCTCCATCGAGGCCGACAGTTTGCAAATCGATCCCCCCGCAAAACTTCGCGCCGCCGAGATCGCCACCTACGACGATCATCGCATGGCCATGAGCTTTGCCCTCGCCGCCACAAAATCCCCCGGCATCGTCATCAAGGACGCCGAATGCGTGAACAAGACCTATCCCGATTACTTCGACGATTTACGCAAAGTGCTGGATGTGGCGTAGAGCCGACGTGCTGCCATGGAAACGCTCCGGCCCCTCATGTAAACTGCGCCATTCGCCAATGCCAAGAGCATTCGGGAGAGGTGTCCGAGTGGCTGAAGGAGCAGCACTGGAAATGCTGTAGGCGGCTTAAACCGTCTCGGGAGTTCGAATCTCCCCCTCTCCGTTACCGTGCCGAGCAGAATCTTAACGTTCTGCTCGGCCTCACTTTGTGAAAGTTTCTCGATTGTTGACTGCCCCGTTGCCCTCAAATTGCCCTCAACGGCCGCAGTTTCCGGTTTCAATTCTGGTGCGCGAAAGCCGTCGCCGGCTAGCGCCTCCATCGCTGCCTGACTGTCATTGTCGGTGAGGTGGTAGTAAAGCTGAAGGATGCTGCTGTCACTGTGGCCGAGCCACGCGAGCGCCTTGCGATACGCGACCTGATGATTTGCGCACATGCTCGCGAAGTGATGACGGAACGAATGCAGCTTGAATGCCTTGGCGCCAGCGAGATTCAACGTTCCGCAAAGCTCCTTAACCCGCTTGAGCAATTGCCGTTCGTGGACATCCGGAAAGACCTGATCGCCGTTTTTCGGTAACGCGGCGATAAGCGGCCGGATGCGAGGATGGATCGGCACGAAGCGGGCGTCTTTGTCTTTCGTTGTGCCGTTGCTTCCGCCCAGGCGGACATGGAACATGGCGGCGGGAGCAAGGAGAAGCTTGAGCGGGCTTTGGCGAACGTCCAGCCGCTTTCCAGCTATGAGATGGAACTATTGGAAACAGCCCATGTCGAAATTGACGGAAATGAACGGTTTTTCCGGCTCGCTAAGGCGGTTCTAGGGCCGAACACCTTTGTCGGATTGCTCGGCGAAGCGAAAGGCGACGAATTGGAAGGTCGGCGCCCGAAGAAAACCCCGACCGCCCGTCTGATCTTCCGCATCATGCGGGCGGCGTCAGCCGGGCGTTCGTAGCGAATAGGTGCTGTATCATTTGGCGGGCAACGCCAGCGGTACTCTGTCAATGCGTTTCCTGGTTTAATTTGTCGTAGAACATGGCTAAGTCATCTGCACTTTCGCCACAATTCGGATTGGCGAGAAGGCCGACCACAATCTTCCGCAAATCGTGGTGATACCAACCATCGAGGTCAGCAAGCGTACGGGTTTTCACGTGCGAAAGGAACGCCTTCGCTATAACGGAATGGGATTGACCATTCGTGGTCTTCGAGACGTCGATTAGCATGGTGCGAATATCTTGATTCCCCGTCCACTTTACCGTGATTATTTTGTCAAAGCCCCACGAAAAGGCGAATTCCACAATGGGGCGGTAATCGTCCTCGAGTTCCAATACCCCAAGTCGGAGAAGATGTGCTATCAGCGCCGCAGTAGCGGTCCGCGTCTCTAGGCGATCCGTCCTGACCAAATCTTTCAAGCGGTTAATGATGAGCAAGCGCTGTCCCCGTGACTTGGCATGAAAGTCCTCGGAAGAGAGTTGGGCTAAGGCGCCCAGAATCTCATGGAGTCGTGCATCAGTTAGAAGGTGCGACAAGGGGATGTCGGTTCTGATGGATGCCCGCAGCTCGTCTATAAATAAATCAGTCGTCGCTATCCTTTGCGCGCGATCCTGAATAAGGCATTTCTTAATCAGGTCGTCGATCGTAGGTGGAATTGCCTCGTTTGCATCCGAAAGGTCTTGATATTGGCCTGCGTGGGGTAAATGGGCCGCCAGCACTTCGTATAACGTAATTCCCAGAGAATAAAGATCTGATCGCTCATCTAATGCCAGCCCTTCCGCCTGTTCGGGTGACATATACCCCGGTGTGCCAATAACGCAGCCGTCCGGTGTGAGACGCTTTGCATCATCAACTTTTAGAGCAATTCCGAAATCGACTACGGTCGCCGTTACCTCGTCCGACGATATTATGATGTTGTCGGGTTTTATATCCCGATGGAGAATACCGAGTCGGTGAGCATGGCCGAGTGCGGAGGCGATCTGAATGAACCAGCGCCGGACTGACTCCACCGTTGGTACGCGCTTTTCAGTGATGTATTGCCGCAACGGTTGACCGTCAATGTATTCGAAGACGATGCGCATTTCGTGGGGAAGAAAGTCCACGTCATATATTGCAGGGATATTTGGGTGCGACATGCGGGCAAGCGTCTTCGCCTCGTGAATAAACCGCTCTCGTGCCTCCGGATCGTCGAGCAGTTTTAGCGACTTAATGGCAACAAGACGATCCAGGGCCTTATCGCGCCGCTTCTGGACTTTTCCAAAGCCTCCCTCGCCGTGATCCACGTCTAAGATTTCGTATCGCGTTGTATCAACCATGCTATTCTCCCGCTCGCCTTGCGCCCGTTGACCCCATATCGGCTCATAAATCCAATTGAACCGCCCCCATTCCGAATCTGCCAACATATACCGGACTTGCCCTGATCCTACGATTTCATTGCCGTGTTTGCCAGCACCTGCGCTTTCTGTCGCTGGCCACCATCGCCTCGATAAATCCCCATCACACATTTGGACAACGGAAGAAAACCCCCGTCATTTGTTTGGACAACGGAAGAAAACCGCTCGAATTGTTTGGACAATGGAAGAAAAAACGAGGTGCGGAAAATCCCCAATCCCCTGCCCTTCAGCCGCTTGCGAAACATCGGGAAAACCTGTCCCTGAAATGGTTCCCAACTAAAGTATTTCCCATTACCAATGCGAAAGAATTCGATCCATGGGAATAGCACCCCGGCAATTCCCTTTGTTGAAGTTACAGCTTGACCCGCCGCACAAAAGCCGATTTTATGAAAGTCGGCTGACTGCAATAGCAGATTAGCCGACAATATGACAACCATCGCTTTCGTGAACGCCAAGGGTGGCGCCGGCAAAACCACATCCGCCCTGTTGTTCGCTCGTGCGCTGAAAGAGTCGAACGTCGATGTTTCAATTGACGACCGTGATATCAACCAGGTTGCATCGGCCACCGCTCCCCGTTTCGGCCTGAAAGTCGGCACCGAGGCCGCATACGTCGTTATCGACACCGCCGGCTATCTCCACGACCCACGCCTTGCCGATGTTATCCGCACTTCCGACCTTGTCGTGATCGTTCTTGCCCCGACCCCGACCGATCTTATGGTGACCCGCGGAACTGCCGAGTACATCCGCCAGCAGCGCCCACCCGATGCCAAGACGGTTGTGCTTTTCACGCGGGTTCAGGGAAACCGTTTTGGCCGCGTCCTGGACAGCTTCGCAAAGGAACTTCAGTTTCCCGTCCTCAAAAACGTGCTAGGGCATCGGACCGCCTATGTCGCCGCCCAACTCGACGGCTGGAAAGCCCTCGACAAGTGGGAGCGAAGCGAGGTCATAAGCCTCGCGATCGAAATCGTCTCCCTCACCCTCAAAACTGAAAAGCCGATTAGCCGATTGGCCGATTAGCCGACAATCTGATTTTATGGCAAAAACCACCAAACCCACCGAAGACCTCGCCGCGAAACTGGCCGATCTTGGCCGCGCTGGCTCAACCGCCATGCAGCCAGCCGTCATGCACGCGATGAACCCGCCGGCGCATACGCCGAGTTCCGTGAAGCCGCAGGGTAGGGGAGTCGAAGAATTGGTGAAGATTACCGTCCGGCTCACGGATGATGAAAACCGCCGGCTTATCCATGTCCGCAACGAGCTTTCCGAACAGCATGCCCGAGCCTTGAACACAACCGACGTGTTGCGTCTAGCCCTGACCACATTTGAACAGCCTCGCGTGACCGCTCAATTAGTGGCACAAATCCTAAGCACCGACCGCCGCCGAAAGTCGGATTAGCCGATTGTCGGCTAATCGGATTGTCGGCGCTAACTGAGATCAAGCGATTTCTCCTGCGTCTTGGGGGCCAAAGTTAAGACGTGGACGGCGGGGCGCCCTGGGGGCTGCCCGAACCTGCCGTGGCGGGGTCTGCAATCCCGACAGCGCTTATGGTTGCAGCTGACAACTTTGCTATCCATTTGCTGGCAAATGCCGCGACCTCCGTAGCACTCTTTGGATGGCACTTTTTGTGGACGAGCGCCCCGTTTTCGAGACTCGTCTTTCCGCCCAGGGAATGCATCTCGACATGATGGATTTCGCTATCCGCCCACAGAACCTCGGCGTCGCAAACCTGACATCGTTTTTTATCGCGGGCGTAAATTATTTCTCGTTCGAGTTCACCGAAGATTCGGTTTGGATCCTTCATTGCCGGTTTTGTCCATTCATACATTTGTTGCAAGAAAAACTCATGCCGACGAGTGATTGTATCCACCCGGTCGGTGGCTGTTCGCGTCCATTGGCCGTACTTGAGGTAGAATTCGCCAACCGGCTCGCGCTTTGTGTCGGTTATGACTTGTAAGCGGAAGAGATCGAATGCTGTGGCGAACTTTTTTGTCCAGCTAAGTGTGTAACTGTCGAAAAGCGAATCGACAAAGAGCATGAGGTGAATGGCCTCGTGGCCTTGTAGCCTTTTTCTTTTGCCGTCACCTAGCAGTTGAACTATTAATTTTAAGATATCCTCGTATCGCTTCGACCCGCTTGAGTACGCATCGAAGTCAAGGTTTTTGTAATAAAACGTATCGACGGAGTCTTTGTCGATTGAGCAAAGTCGTTCGCCACCGCTCTCTCGGCGCGTAAAGTAAATCATTGCCATCTGCGCAGCGAGTTGGCGAATTTCGCCTCGATCGGTGGATTTCACTTTGACCAGTGATTTAAAAAAGTCGTGGCCAGGGTATTTGGCGAGTCCAGGTTTGCCGCCGATCCGCAAGATGTAATCCGTAAAGTCGCCCGGCCAAGCATCTCGCTTTTCCTGAGAATTCAAGGGCATGCCGGCTTGGAGACGAATGAACAAATCTCGGGCCTCGTTCGGTTCATCTGTTTTGATCATCACGATGGACAGCGGGGTATCCAAAAAGCTCTGTCTGATGGTGGGGTCGAGCGAATGAATATCTTTGCCACCCCAAGGACAGGGTACAGCTTTTATGAAGCTCGGAAATCGGGCCTCTTCCTCGTCAACGATTGGATCAAACAGTGACCACGCGCCTTCACCGAATTCCCACAAAGCGTTCAATCGCTGCTGGCCGTCAATAATCTCAAGGTCGTCGCGGCCGAAAGGGCCGACCTTCTTGTCGATATGGTGCAGGTAAATAAGCGGTATGGGATACCCGCGTAGTACCGAATCGACCAATTTTTTCTTTTGTGCTTCGGTCCAAACCTTTCCTCTTTGATATTCGGGATTGGCGGTAAGCATGTTATTGCGCCGCAGTTCAAGAAGTTCTCGCACGGTCTGTTTGTCTGGCGTGGCTTGCATGGAAGCGATTACCTCCCTCAGGTTGTTCGACCGCTAAACTCGACGGTGCGCGTCAGCGATCACTGCCGACCGCGGTTAAGGCGGTTATGCGGTATCGAACTCCAGAACAAATAGTTTATCCGTTGCCGGCACAAATCATAGGGTGACCGCCAATGGCATCGCGGCGACATCCGCTGCCGCCTCAATTTCTGAAAGCGCCGCGTCCGCTGCGCGGAAATGATGCCGGAAGCCGGAGGCGGCGCCTCCCGCTCCCGTTTTTGTGCTGTTGTTCATTCGCTTTTCCGCTTCGGTCTCCGGTTCTGTTCTGTCGCCCTCACTAGGCCGCTTTCGGCAACAGGCCATACAGGCGGTACCCCCTGAAGGGAATCCACCGCCGCCGCGCTGCCTCGCGGCCTTTTTTCGTGAAGGGCGACAGACCAAACCGAGCAGCACTCCGCTGCAGAAAAAACACCATGACAACAGACACACAAAACAGTAACGCGTCAGGGACTCCGAGCCATCCCGAGCAGGCCGCTCCGAGCACTGACAACAACACACGGAGACTTTACGAAGTCACCGTTCATCGCACCGACTACCGTGAAGCGAGAATTCACGTCGAGGCGAAATCCGAAGACGAGGCGGGAAAGCTGGCGGAGGACATTGCCGAACGTCAGAAGGATTCACAATGGAACGTGGTCGACCGCGACCTCTACGCCTTCGAAGTTGAACAGATGAAGGAAGGGGGCAGCAATGAATAAGAGCCACAGGAAGAAGAACGCCAACGCGATGAAGCGGTACGAGGTGATGCTCTACTGGACGCAATACAACAAGGCGACCATCACCATCAAGGCCAACTCCCTTGCGGATGCGGAAGCAAAGGCGGACGAAATATGTTCCGACGAAATCGACGACTGGAACCCCGTGGACGGGGAATTGTGGGTCGAGTCCGTCGACCCGTGCGAGGAGGACAAGAGCCATGAATAGCGCCCTTGCCGCCGAAGCCATCGGCCAACCCATAATTACCCCCGCGGAAGCGGGGATACGGGCAGCCTGGGCTGAAGCACAGCCGAAACCCGTTCCCGTCGATATGGTCTTGCACGGTGATTGCAAACAGGTGCTTCGGCAACTGCCGGACGCCTGCGCCGACATGGTGCTAACCGACCCGCCGTATCTTGTCCGCTACACCGACCGCAGGGGGCGACAGGTTCCCAACGACGACAATAGCCGCTGGATTTTTCCGGCTTTCGCCGAAATGTTCCGCGTGCTCAAGCCAGATAGTTATTGCGTCAGCTTCTACGGATGGGGCAGGGCGGACAGGTTTCTGTCCGTCTGGAAAGAATGCGGCTTCCGTCCCGTGGGGCATTTCGTTTGGGTAAAGCGCTATGCCTCATGCACACGCCATACGCGGATGATGCATGAACAAGCCTACCTACTCGCCAAGGGAAATCCCGTGATGCCCAAAAACCCGCCAAACGATGTTTTGGAATGGGCCTACACCGGCAATCGGTTGCACCCCACGCAGAAGCCCGTCTCCGCAATCGTGCCCCTCATTCGGGCATTCACAAAGCAAAATGGATTAGTGCTCGATTGTTTCGCCGGGTCCGGCACAACGGGAGTAGCCGCACGGCATTGTAATCGGCATTACCTGCTTATCGAACAAGATGCAGGCTATTACCGAGCCGCCACGGAACGTCTCAAGCCGCAGGTTCCCGCACGGCTCATCTGACAGATGAACGAAGTCACCCACCCCCGGATAAGGGGTGGGTTTCGCGTGCGCAAAAATCGACCCCGCGAAGCGGGGTTTTTTGCGCTGCGCACTTCTGGTGATTCCTTCGCGACCGCACGATGGCCCCAACACAGGCATTTTCAGAATTGCCCTCAAATTGCCCTCAGCGAGCATCAAGAGACGGTAAGAAACCGTGTAGCTTCAGCACATCAACGAGACGCGCCAAATCCTTGAATTCACAGGCTTTAAGATGTAAATATAGATTGCAGAGGAGGTTGTGAGTTTGCGTCAAATCGACTCTCCCCCTCTCCGCTTGATGGAGTCATGGTGATTTTCACCAAGAAACGCCGCGTCGTCGCAGGACGACGCGGCGTTGTGTTGGGCAAAAACTCCAATGCCGCGAACTTCGCCAGCCGCGGATTGATGTCCTTGGACAAAATTCCGTTTCACCCGGGCAAGCGTGGGCGTAAATTTCGGGGAGACGTAGGATTTGGGAACCTTGCAACGTTTCAGGGGGTTCGCCTCGAGCAACTGCAGTTTTGCGTTCTAGTTCAACATCAGTGCCTCCGGCCTTGATAGAAATCATCACCCGCTGGTCACGGCTTCCAGCTGCGGTGCAAGCGGGCAGCCTTCGGATCGGACCGATGCGAAAATCGTTGCCGCCGGCAGAGAATTCCCGATCCAGCCATCACCATCACGGCACTCGCCGGCTCCGGCACGCTGGACGTCGGCCAGGACAATCCGTTGGCCACGGCGAAGGCGTCCAACGCCGCAACGTCGCCGGACGATGCTCCGCCGCTGACGCCCTGGTTGAAGTTCGCCGCCAACTCGTTGAAATCGGACGCGTTCACCAGGCCGTCGTAATTGAAGTCGCCCTGGTCCCAGCCGGTGATGCTCTGGTTGAAGTTCGCCGCCAGGATGTTGAAGTCCGAGCCGTTGACCAGGCCGTCCAGATT
>Ga0187867_10002509_pt1 | contig 15161 bp, 15 predicted proteins | sample June2016WEW_13_1_FD_132976 | JGI IMG/M metagenome (GOLD analysis project Ga0187867, IMG submission 132976) | Peatland microbial communities from SPRUCE experiment site at the Marcell Experimental Forest, Minnesota, USA - June2016WEW_13_10 | ecosystem: Environmental > Terrestrial > Soil >... | reverse complement strand
GGTCGCCGACTTAATACAAATGATCTTTGTTCAAGAGCACAAGAGGGCAATACCTGTTACAGAAAGTGACAACCTTGTCGGCATTGTAACTGTCAGCGACGTAAAAAATCTTCCTCAAGAAAAGTGGCAAACAACGCCGGTAGAACAGATAATGAACAAGGGAACGCTGTACACTGTAAAACCCGGAGATGATTTAGGAAGAGTGATGAAACTGATAGCCGAACATGATCTCAACCAAATTCCGGTGATGAATCAGGTGAAACTAGTTGGTATGATAACCCGGGCTGACGTCATCAATTATCTTCATCTTAGTCAGGAATTAAGCTTGAAAGGCAAACGCAAATCAGGGACGTCCGGCGCTGAAATTAAATCCTGAAATTTTCAGTTTTTACCGACGTTTAATAGAGAAACCGTGGAGCCCGTTACAGTTAGCTCAGCGCCTATTTGCACCGGCCGCACAATGGCAAGGATCATACCAGACACTACATTACTGATCAGGTTCTGTGTAGCAAAACCAATAATCACACCCATAATGGTACCGAGACTTATTGCCAAGGCCGGATTCGACAGCAGTGTAGAAATAATCGTGACGGTAAGGATGATATAGACGGCCCCGCGTATAATTGTACAAAGCTTAATGGCCGTGAATAACATGAAGGCCCCTCACAAACATCGGGGTGCCTTCAAAAGTTTCGAGAAAACTGAGTGGATCGATTCTGATTTCGCAAAGTGAAGTATCTGAACAACAAATAACGACATTAATACCGATTTGTAATTAATTTGTTATGTATTTTCTTTTTTATTTATGCCTTTGTCATGCTTCGTATATCATAATTAGATTCGATTTGATTGATGTAAATTTGGCGGAAAGCATTTGGCCAAACAAAACAGAAAACTTCTCGGTGTCTGACGTAAGCGGAGGAAAAGGGCAAGCAATGAAAACTGATAAAGAACTAAAACAGGATGTTATTGATGAACTATACTGGGAACCGACCGTCGGCGGTGGTACGATGAATTCGGATGCCAATCCCGGGATAAAGGTTTCGGCTATTGATGGGGTTGTTACATTGGGTGGCGAAGTTGACACGTATGTTAAGAAATGGGGTGCTTATCGTATTGCATGGCGGGTCAGAGGGGTTAAAAAGGTTGTGGATAATATTACTGTTAAATTAGCGGACTCCTTTAAGTTGGACGACGAGGAAATCCGTCGCGCAGCCGCACATGCGATTGAGTTGAATGTATCTATCCCGGAAGAACGCATTAATGTGAAGGTGCAGAAAGGAAAAGTCACTTTGACCGGCGAGGTTGACTGGGCATTTCAAAAGGAGGCGGCTAAAGAAGAAATATCCCATCTTAAAGGCGTGGTATGGGTTGACGATCAAATAACCATCATGCCGGTTGAACCTCTGGATATAAAGGATAAAATTAAAAGTGCATTTCGGCGAAATGCTTTGCTCGATTCAAACCGGATCGGATTCGCGATTCATGGCAGTACCGTGATATTGACAGGCAGTGTACAGTCCTGGGCGGAGAAAGAAGAAGCATTAAGAATAGTCGGGGCAGCACGAGGCGTATCTCAGATCGAAGACCACATTCTTATTAATTCATTAGAAGAATAGAATAATGAAGCAGTGTCTTAAGCGGCTTCCCATCGTAAATGTTCCTGCTTGGAACTCAGGGCTTCGGCTAAACCAGGGACAACTTCCTCCCCGATATCAACTAGAGCCAAACGGGCCTTTTCACGTACTGATCCGTCACTATTACCCAACTTGTTGAACTGTTATTTTTCCAGGTCCATAATAAACTTCAAAGGTTCTAGCTACCGTACAATACCGTCCATTTGCAAGGCTCGAAATGTTATGTCTATTTTTGAGCATCCTTGAAGAGCAACGCATTAATCTGGTCCGCCTGTTCGCCATCCGGAAGAGACAAAAGAGATCTCAAGCGCCTCACTACTCGTGGAACGGATGGAAAGAAAACTGCATAAGAGTGTGCGTATGCACGTCGTCGCACATCAATACACATCTTTGGGTTTTGTTACAAAAAGGAATAATGCATTACAAAAATACTGCATCATCCCTAATATCGAGCTTTTAGCGGAAAAACGAGCCCAATTTGGAAGATCGAGCGATAAAACATCTGGCAACGGGTAGGAATCACTCAACCATTCTACACAATAATCAGAGATTCAGTTAAGGAGTTTAACATGGATATCGGGACTATCATTAACTTCAGTGACACGGCCTCCAGTTGGCAGCGGGCTTTTTACGCCTTTCTGGCTGAGAAAGAGCAACGCTCAGGTTCCCGGCGGACGGTGGAAGGTTACTCGCGGATGCTCCAGGACTTGTTGTGAGTGTGCGTAATCACGAGCCTGGTCTTTGGCCAAGGGCTCTTTATCTTCGGCTTTGGCTTCTAAGACAGCGCATGGGAACCCCTTATCGTCCAGGAGAAGAAAATCAATAAAGCCGTTCTTCACTTTTTCATAATCTTCACCGAACGCGTCCGTGTCGACATGAACCAGTTTGGTGTTGGCTTCCAGGACAACGTTAGCTTTACCGTTAGGATCATCTGCAAAACGCCAACCGGCTTGTTCCAAAAGTTTATTGATTTTTATGCGGGCTTGAGCTTCTTTAGACACGGCTGTGATAACACCTTGAAATTCATAACAATCATGCCAATTTTATCACTCTCGATAGATTATGACAAGCCGCAGTGCCAAAGTTGTTATGGATCATGAGACATTAACCAAACATTGTGTTTGGTAATCCAATCACCAGCCAGTAGAGAATATTTGAGAATAGTTTATGGCTCCGATATCGAATTCGGGTTTCATTGCAAAATCAATGGGGAGAAATAGTCACGTCATTGAAATTCATAATCCCTAGAGCATTTATGCTTAAATTTTTGACCCAAGGCTGTACCAGCAGGTAGTTTTCCCCAGAGGTTAACGGCAGCCATGCGGCATCATTGACAATTAGTTGTTCCGCTTGTTGATAAAGAGTGAAGGCCTTGGTCTGGTCTGTTTCCTGATTAGCTTGCTGAATCAAGGAGTCTACCTGTGAATTAGAGTAGCCGCCATAATTATAACTTGATCCGCTACTGAATAAGATATCGAGAAAATCCTGAGGATAAGGGTAGTCCGCTACCCACCCGGAATAATACATCTGATCTTCTTCTTGAGGTAGGTGAAGTCCGGCGGCAGCGGCTCTCCGCAATACTTGATAACCGGATCGCTTCGGAACGGACATTTTTCCAAATTAGTAACCCCGTATCTCCATAAGATCCAGAATGACCAGGTATATCCAGTTAATTCAATTGGCTTTCAATCTTTTTAGTTATGAATAACTCCAGCAACTGGGGCAACGCAACCAATACTGATGGTCTTTAATGCTTCCTCGTCATCCACAACAGTATCTATACAACCATCTCTTGTTAATGGAATAATAACAATAGTTGGATTGATCTCGCTACACAATCCCTTAATTGCTTGCACGCCTTCCAAGAGTTCTTTATCACATGCCACTGCAATCACTGCAGATGGTTGTTTGGTTTTGACATATTTGATTGCCAATTTACCTCCGGGCGCGATACAGATACCTTTATAACCGTATTTCAATGCAGCCTCTTTCAAACGATTGACGGAACAGTTTACATCACATTTAACACATTGCAATCCTTCTCCATCGTATGTGGCTTTGCAGGTTTTACTGTGACGAAGGCAATGCGGCAAAAGAAGTACACGTTCCGAAGGCGGAATTTGGGAAAATCGTTCCAATGTTTCATCCATTTTTATCCTCCCTAGTTTTTTTAAATTGCCCAAGAACAAGAAGAGGAAAATAAATTCGGTATAGGTCGTATCGCAAATAAAAGGCTTTTGGAAAACCTGTGCCGGTGAAAGCTTCTTCTGTCCATGATCCATCATCATTTTGATTCTTGAGGAAATACAAAATCCCCTTTGCCACAGATGGATGTAAATGACGTTTGCACGCGATCAATCCCATGAGGCACCATGCAGTTTGTGATGCAGTACTTTGTCCTTTGCCTTTCAGGTCGGGATTATTATAAGTTTCACAGGTTTCCCCCCACCCACCGTCAGAGTTTTGATTTGCTTCCAACCAATCCGCAGCTTGAGAGATATATGGCTGTTCCATGTTTTCACCGGCAACGTTGAGACTCAAAAGTACCAAACCTGTACCATACATGTAGTTAACTCCCCAACGGCCGAACCATGAACCATCCGGTTCTTGAACCTGCTTTAGGTATGCAATCGCTCGTTTTAAGGACACATCAGCAGGGTCCGTCTTCGCGATCAATTCGATAGCATGGGCAGTTACATCCGGACTAGTCGGATCAAGTGGAGTCATAAAATCGCCATAAGGTACCTGCGAGAGAATTTGCAAATTATTATTACTATCAAAGGCGGCCCAACCACCTTTCTTGTTTTGCATTTTCTTCACCCACTTGAGCCCCCGAGCTGCCGCCGCAAGTTGCATTGATTGTTGGTCATCCGTCGCAGTTTGGAACAATAGTCTAGCCGCTACCGAAGTATCATCGATATCAGGATAAAAATCATTATTGAATTCAAAAGCCCAACAACCAGGTTCGGTTTTGCGATTTTTAATTTTCCAATCACCATATGAATGAATTTCCTGCTGTAAAAGCCATTTGGATGCTCTTTGAATTGATGGATCAGAAATGGGTAATCCTGATTCTAATAGCGAAAGAGCAGACCAAGCAGTATCCCACACCGGAGAAACGGCAGGCTGCATCCTCAAAGTGTTTGCGTCGCCAATCAAGAAGGGAGACAAGCCATCCATTCCTTTCTCAATTATAGGGTTTTCAAGAGTATAACCCAAAGATTTCAAAGCCATTAAGGAATATACCCATGGGAGCAGTATCCCACCCCAACTTCCATCTTTTTCCTGATGCTCCAGAACCCATTTTTCCACTTTACGCTTTGCCCGGTTCCTCAAAGGTTTAATTGGCTGGTTCTCCAATATTTTGAATAACCGGTCCAGGTCGAGAAACAAATTACGAACATTAAAAAAACCCTCTCTCTTCGCCACTACGTAACGCCGTTGTTCCAAAGGCTCTAAATAGAGTTCTTTGATGCAAGCCTTTTCCGGTATTTTACAGACAGGTTTCAATGCTAGAATCAGCATTAAAGCCATTATGGTTTCTCGAGACCAACTGGCAAATTCATAAATGTTAAATAAAAAACTATTAGGTAACAAAGCTATTTCGAGTGGAATTGAAGGAGTCCCCCGGTAATCATATTGTCCGAACATCGCTAGCCAAATACGAGTTATCGTATTTACTTTCATAACGCCGCCGTTGGACAGAATAAATTGGCGAGCCATCAGCATACATGGTTCTGAGGCCGAAATTCCTGCTAATTTCAGCGCAAAATACACCTGGACAGTCACGTTCAGGTCTCCAGGACCGGCATGAAAACTGCTCCAAGAACCATCATCTTTCTGCTTCAGCCGAATAAAATTAATGATTCGATCTCTTTTATCAGCATCCATATTTTCAGACATAAAATAGATAAATGGTATGTAGCCAGCGGTAACACTCGCATCCGCCTCCAATTCTCCGACCCAGAATCCGGTTTTATCTTGTTTCTGGAGTAGAAATTCTTGTGTTTTCTTGATCGCTTCGGCAAGTATTTCAGTGTAAACAACTTGATCGATGTTTTTCATAGCTGTGTTACCTTTTAGGGGTTGCAACGTAATCATTATTGATGAACCAGTCAACGGACTTTTTGAAAGACTCTTCAATTGGTGTTTGTGGCATACCCAGTTGATTGATCGCTTTGGAGCAATCGAAGTGACGGAATTTACGCGAAGCTTTTACTTCAGCGATTGGTATTCGGGGACATCTACCGATTATCTTCCCTTCCATAAACTCGTCCATATACCCCATTGTCAGAGCAAACCATATTGGGATGTTATAATTGGGAGCCTTGATACCGGTTATTTTTTCCAATATCCCCATGATTTGCCGGAGAGTAATATTTTTGTTGCCCAACAAGTATTTCTCTCCAGGTATTCCCTTTTCGAGCGCAAGGATATGTCCCATGGCCACATCTTCAACATCCACGACATTAAGTCCTGTATTTACGCAGGCGAACATCTTATGGTTGAGATAATCCAAAACAACCCTGCCCGTCGGTGTTGGTTTAGTATCGTACGGTCCAATTGGCATGGTAGGATTAACAATAACTGCAGGAACTCCGTCCTGGCACATTTTGAGCACAATCTGTTCAGATAAAAACTTAGATTTTTTGTAATCTCCGGGAATCTTGTGAACATTACCCGGCATTGTTTCATCACCGATGCCATTTTCAGCGATTCCTAGTGTTGACTCTGAGCTGGTATAGACTATTTTCTCAATATTTGTATTTTTAGCAGCCAGAAAAACATTTTCAGTACCTCGGATATTTGTATCGTAAATTATCTTGCTGTTAGACGACCAAAAAGTGTATAGTGCCGCTGTATGAAACAGTGCTTTACAACCGGCCATGCCTCTTTCTAGAGATGTTTCATCCAGAAGGTCACCTTCAACCAGTTCTAAATTAATATCTTCAATGAATTTTAGGCTGCAGCCTTTTCTTACCAAGGCCCTAACCGAATATCCTCTGCCGACGAGTTTACGCGCCAGATTTCCGCCGATGAAGCCGGTTGCACCGGTTAAAAATACCTTCATTCCAATCCCTTATGAGATTTCACCAACATAATTGGACGTGAATTCAGCCAGATTTTCTCCTAATGTGCCAGCCCGTTTCCTGTAATCCATCAATTCTTTGACACAACCGGGATGAACGAGAACGTAAGCAAGCCCTTTTAAATGAAGAAAATCATTAGTTCCCACGATATTGTCTATTACAGTTAAATTTTCGTTAACTGAATCGAAAACGGGTCGTACTACTAAAAAAGGTATATTATTTCGGGTTGCTATTTGTGCCAGTTGATAACTTTCCATATCGACTGCGACAGCATTAAATCTTGCGCCTAATTCGCGTTTGATATCCGGTAAAGAGCAGACTTTTTTAACAGTCAATCCATTTCCCGATCCATGGTTTAAACCCAATTTGGAAAGTCCCATATTAGCGATTGCAAGCAGGCGTTTATCAGGGTATAAGATTGTTGACGTATCCTCCTCGTTTATCACAGTGTTATAGAGTAGAAAATCTCCCGTTTTACTTTTTTCATCGAGCCCGCCACACACACCGGTAGACAAGATCGAACTAATAGGATATTTGCTAACAGCATATTCCCCCGCTAAGACAGCCTTTTGCCAACCCATCCCGGTCGCAACCAGAATGACCTCGTGTCCTGTTAGGGTCCCTTCGAAAATTCGGAAATCAGAATGGCGATAAGTGTTTTTTATTTTCATCTGTTTCGCCACACCTTGGATTTCCTGTTTTACCGCGGCAAATATGGCTAGCATAATTAAACCAGCCCTTTAATTGTCCTAACTAAATTAGACGGATTAGCTATTATGGCATTTATTGCGCTTGCTTCGAACCCACAGTGCACCATACAATCGGAGCATTCTCGATTATTACCTGGACCATATATATCCCATGACGTCTTTTCGCGTAACTCCCTGAATGAACTAAAATGCCCATTGGTCAACAGGTAACATGGGCTTTTCCATCCTTTTGGGTTCCGGGTAGGCATGCTCCAAGGGGAGCACTTTAAACCAATTTTGCCTGCGAGAAATTCAATGTAGAGGGGAGTGTTGTAAAATGGCACTTTATGGCGAAGCCTGTAAATTGGTTGGAAAATTTCAATAATTTCCTGACGAGTCAAGAAAACATCATTGTCAACAGAGCTGTAGTTGAAAGCAGGGGCTGTTATAATCCCGTTTACGGGAATATGAGCCAGCATAATAAATAGTTGCTCTATCTCATTGATATTCGTGTTCTTGTAAATCGTGGTGTTGGTAAAAACCCGGAAACCTGCTTTTCTTGCAGATTTGATCGCGGTGACAGCGGAATCAAATACGCCGTTTCTGCCCGCAAATTTATCATGCGTTTCTGCCATTCCGTCCAAATGTATTACAAAGCTTAGATGAGAAGAAGGATGAAATTTACCTATTGATTTTTCAAGAAGGATTCCGTTTGTGCATAGATTTACAAAACGCCCCTGTCCGATGATACCATTTACGATGTCTTCAATTTTCGGATGGAGCAGCGGCTCACCACCGGTTATGCTGACCATTGGTGCACCAGCTTGTTCCGCTGAGCTTAAACAATCCTTAACTGATAGAGTTTCATCAAGAACATCGCTAAATTCCCGGATGCGGCCGCAACCATTACATCTCAAGTTACATCTGAATAATGGCTCCAGCATTAAAGTGATCGGATATCTCTTGGTTCCCCGTATCTGATTTTTCGCCAAATACCAAGCGAAGGCAGCTGATAATTGAATAGGATATGTGGTAGTTTTCATATCTTCCTCAAAAATAACGACCTTTTGAGCTTGTCAATGGAATTTGTCCCAAGGCAAAACATTACGATTCGAAGGACGCAAATAACCTCTTCAAGGTAATTGATAACATCATCTGACGATTTATCAGCTGCGAGAAGGAGTGGTCCGCCTATTCCGACCGCATCCGCTCCTAGAGCGATGGCTTTCGCGGCGTCCATGCCGGTTTTAATTCCACCACTAGCTATTATCGGCAAATCAGGAGCCACTTTTCGCGTCATGACCAGAGTATCTGCTGTTGGAATTCCCCATGAGGCAAATTCCGATGCCACCTTTATTTTTGTTTCATCATCAATTCTCATTCTTTCGATCTCACTCCAACACGTTCCGCCTGCCCCTGCAACATCAATCGCTGCCACACCTGCCTCAACTAACATTGCAGCTGTTTCTTCAGAAATACCACAGCCGACTTCCTTAATTACGACCGGAACGGGTAATTCACAACAAACCATTTTTATTTTCTTTGCCAATCCAGAAAAATCGGTATTACCTTCAACCTGGAGAGCTTCCTGTAGCGGATTAAGATGCAAAACCAACGCATCTGCGTCTATCGCTTTCACAGCTTTCAGTAATTCTTTAATTGTAAAGCCATAATTCAATTGAACTGCACCAATATTTGCGAAAAGAAGAATGTCCGGTGCAATATGTCTCACCCGGTATGTTTCCGCGACTTCGGAGTCATCAACCAAACATCTTTGGGACCCAATTCCCATTGCCAATCCTAATGTCTGGGCGGCTTCAGCCAGGTTTTGATTGAGGCGCTTAGCTGCTTGAATTCCTCCCACCATCGGAGAAATAATGATCGGGGCTTTAACCTGTTTCCCAAAAATTTCAGTTGAAAGATCAATATCTTTGAGGTCTGTTTCGGGTAATGCCTGGTGGATAAAATGATATTTTTCCAGACCCGTCGTAACATCTTTAAAACTAGTATATTCACTCAAGGTAATGTTGAGATGATCTTTTTTCCGTTTTTGATTTTGATGATTCATTTTATGTCCAATCCCGCACTAATAGTTCTTGGGTATCAATAATTTCTTCCAGCCATAAATTCAATAACGTCATTCATATCACTCTTTGCTGATTGTCCTAGTTGCAGGTTGCCAAAATTATTTTTAGCATTATCACAAAAAGTCTCCACAAATTTCTGGGCACTTTCTCGAGCATTCACCTCATCAAGGATTTCAAGAATCCGGTTAACGTTGTCTTCAGACATTCTCTTTTTGGCGTAAATCGTCACCAATTCATTTTTTAGACGTTCGGGCGCATTTTCTAAAGCATATACAATAGGGAAACTTTTCTTATGCCGCCTTATATCACTACCTGATGATTTGCCCGTCTCATTCTGGTTCCCCCAGATACCCAAGATGTCGTCTTTTATCTGGAAGGCAAGTCCCAAGTATTTACCCATGTCCTTGAAATTACTGGTTACGGTCTCATCTTCCGAAGCAAAGGCAGCCCCAATTTCCATTGAACCGGATATGAGTGCGGCAGTTTTTAATTCAATCATTTTTATATAATCTTTCACAGTGATGTCAAACTTGTCCTCATAACTTATATCAAGATATTGTCCCTCAATCAGATTCAAGGTTATTTCGTCCAATTTTTGATAGGCTTGTAGCTGTTTTTGAAAACTCACGCCACAAGTTTTCATTTGAGCCAAAGCGTAACTCGATAGTATATGCATTGCAGTTCCAGCATTTATTGCCTGAGGTTTACCCCAGATAGCCCACACGGTGGGACGATGTCGCCTTTCTCTATCATCATCTTGAACGTCATCAAGTATTAAGGAAAAATTGTGTGTTAATTCCAGTGCTGCGGCGGCCCATTGAGCTCCATTAATATCACCGTTTAATGCCTCACATGAAAAAAGACACAACGCCGGGCGCATTGCTTTACCAGAATTATCTCGAACACTATTGCCGTTAACGTCTAACCATCCGAGGTGATACTCCATCATCTTATATAGTTCGGAATTGTGGTCGTGGATGATAAATTTAATTTTTTCATCTACATCCCGACGATATTTTTGAAAGATAGCAGGTGTCTTCATAATTTTTCCTCTAGTTTTTTTAGTGAAACCTGTGCACACAATTCTGGAAAAAGAGTAACCACCGAATTGGCAATTCCTTCTGCATCAACGTGTAGCATCGAACGCAATTGTTCGGATGAACCATGTTCTATAAAATGATCGGGTAATCCCAAAGTTTTAACCTTTACCTTTAACTCAGGATTGAGGGAAAACAGCTCTAAAATACTGCTGCCAAATCCGCCGCACGTTGTATTTTCTTCTATTGTAAGCAGATTGCCCGTTTTTTCAGCTTGTTGCAAAATGAGTTCGCTATCCAGAGGTTTGGCAAATCGAGCATTTATTACGGCGCAATCCAATCCTTCTTTCCCAAGAATAGTTGCTGCGTCCATGGCGCTGTTCACAACCGGCCCTATTGCCAATAAGGTAATATCATTCCCTTGTCTGAATATTTCCCCTTTGCCAATTGGTACTGTATGCCACATTGGATCCAATTCTACTCCTAACCCACTTCCCCTGGGATACCGTACCGCAACAGGTTGATTATACCCAATGGCACTGTAAAGTAAATGGCCAAGTTCATTTTCATTGTATGGCGAAACAATCGTCATATTCGGCAAACATCTTAAAAAGGAAATGTCAAAGGGACCCTGGTGTGTTGCCCCGTCTTCGCCCACTATCCCTGCGCGATCAACAGCGAATATTACTGGCAAATTCTGAATGCAAACATCATGAACGATTTGGTCATAAGCTCGCTGGAGAAACGTCGAATAAATTGCGACTATCGGAACCATGCCTAAAGAAGCTAACCCAGCAGCAAATGTCACTGCATGCTGTTCACAAATTCCAACATCGAACACTCGGTCGGGAAATTCTGATGCAGTTTGCGATAACCCGGTCCCCTCTATCATGGCCGCGCTGATCGCCACAATCTTCTCATTGTCTCTCATCAATCTTGACACAGCCTGACCAAATGCCTGGCTGTAAGAAACAGCGTGCGGTTTGGTTTCTCCAAGTGGTGAAACTCCATGATATTTAACAGAGTTATTTTCCGCTTCGGGAAATCCTTTGCCTTTGTCTGTCATTACATGAATAATCGTCGGGCCGTTTTCCGAATCCCGAGCTCTCATAAATGCCGCTTCCATTTCTTTAATACTGTGACCATCGATCGGACCGAGATAGGTAAATCCAAGTTCATTCCAAAAAGCATTAGGAACGATAACGCTTTCCATGCTACTCTTCAAACGTTTGCTTAATGTCCATGCTTTGTCTCCAAAAGGCAGATGTATTAGCGCTTTTCTTGCTGTTTTCTTTGCGCTCTCATAGCGCGCATCAGTCCTTATCTGATTTAGTATCTTTGCTATGGCTCCGACGCTAGGTGAAATAGACATGCCGTTGTCATTCAGGACAACGATGATTTTTTTACCCATTTGACCGGCGTGATTCATAGCTTCAAATGACATCCCTGCGCCAATGGAACCATCGCCTATCACTGCAACCACGTTATAACTCTGGTTATTTAAATCGCGGGCAACAACCATTCCTAAAGCAGCTGAAATTGATGTCCCAGCGTGTCCTGTTCCAAAGGCGTCGTAGCAGCTTTCAGACCGTGACGGGAAACCCGATAACCCCCCAAATTGGCGTATCGTTGGAAAACGATCTCTTCGCCCAGTAAGGAGCTTATGCGCATAAGACTGGTGACCAACGTCCCAAATGATTTTATCTTGCGGAAATCCAAAAGTTCGTAGTAAAGCGATTGTAACATCTACCGATCCTAAACTTGAGGCAAGATGACCGCCATTAAGTGAAATAACCTTCACAATTTCTTCACGTAATTCACCTGCAAGCCTATTTAAATCATCGATATCTAATTTCTTTAGATCAGCTGGGGAATCAATTTTGTCAATTAGTCTGCCGTATGCAGGTTCTACGTCGGGTTTAGCATTTTTGGAGTACTTTGTCATTTTATAACTCCCAAAGATCATACATTGCTAACCTAAATACATAGACTAAATATGTATCATTTAATATATACCATGCCGGTTTCAACAAGTCAACTGCCTTTCATTCAATTGGAAATATTCGATGATTTCAATACGCATTGGCAGGCTTTTAATAAAACCAGTTAGGTTTTTTATTGACAAACGTTCAATGTAGTAATATATTATTCTCAACTAATAAAATTGTTGAGAGTGAGGTAGCGATGAGAAAGCAAAATGAGCTTGTAAAGGGGAGTGTAGATTCTCTGCTGCTTTGTTTAATAGGACAACAGCCAATGTATGGTTATCAAATCATCAAAGAGCTTGAAGATAAAAGCCAAGGCTATTTTAAATATAAAGAAGGAACGTTATATCCCGCCCTGCACCGTTTGGAAAAAACGGGTTTACTTTCAGGCAAATGGGAAACAATATCCAGCGGTCGGCAACGAAGATACTACCATCTCACTGATAAGGGAACTTTGATTCTGGCAGAAAAGCGAAATCAATGGACCAACTTCTTTACAGCAATGAATATGATCATCCATCCTCTAAGTGCCTGAAAAAGTGCCACAATGAAAATGAAGTTGGCTCAGTACTTTCAAAGTCTTAAGATCATGTAATCTTGGACGAAAATTATAAAAAGACACGATACTTGAGTTAAAAGATCATGTAGAGGATCGTTATCAGGAAAAGGCGGGTTTACTCGCAGGTAAGTGGTGACTAAATATCGGAAGTCGACATCGACGGTATTACCACATTACCAAGAGAGGAAGTGGGTTATTGCAAAGAGGCGAGCGCAATGGTTGGACTTTCTGTCTGCATTGAATCTGATTTTTAACCCTGTTAATGTCTAAAGTAGGTGTCATCATGAAACTGAAATTAAATCGATATCTCCAAAGCATTAGAGAACATCTGGGAATGGATCCGATTTCAGAAAGAGAAGTTATCCGGGAATTGGCAGACCATGTTGAGGATAGCTGCCAAGAGATGCAAAAAGCCGGTTTTTCAGAAGAAGAAGCTTTGGAAAAGTCTATAACGCTACTCGGTCCCGCCAAAATTGTGGCTAAACAGATCTATGAAGCCCACAATCGTGGAACTTGGCGGCAGGCATTGCTTGCTGCGATGCCGCACCTATTTTTTGCTGCGATGTTCGCTCTAAAAATATGGGGAGGCACATCAGGTTTACTGATTATCTTCGGTGTCATTGCGGGTATTGGACTTTATGGATGGTGCCATGGTAAACCATATTGGCTTTTCCCATGGCTTAGTTATTCACTTTTCCCCGTCGTGGCCGCAGGCATTTCACTTCTTTATCTTCCAGCGGTTTGGGCATGGATAACGTTAGCGCTTTATGTCCCTTTGGCATTATGGCTTCTTAGCTTCATAGCGATAAAGTTCATAAAACGCGATTGGTCTTATAGTGCTTTGATGCTCCTCCCGGCGATTGCATTTGCCGGTTGGTTCCTGGCAGCAGGGCAAAAAACTAGTTTTTTTGGTCTCAAAATCAACTCTATGCATGACCACGCACCTTGGACAAGCTTAACTTTCATAGTGCTCGCAATATCAGCCGCATTATTCATTAGGTTACCACACCGGTGGCTCAGAATTACGGCGCTAATCATATCCGGTCTGCTCATAACTCTAGTAACAACATTAGTGAGTAATGAATTGGGATTGGTGTCATTTATCGGTCTGGCATTGCTGCTGTTGAGCTTCTTGCTGGTGCCCGCTTTCGTGGAGCGCAGGGTGAGAGAGAGAAATCTGTCTGGTAATTTAGATAATAAAGATTTCAGTCAACAACAATTTTAAAGCTTCCTTCCTTGGCGATGGACTCAATTTTTAATTCATTCCGGCGATGGAAAATTGGCAAACAGGCAGCCCTTCGATTCAATTTCTTCATAATACGCAGATGCAACCTGTCGGCCCATTCTTTCTGTTATCACAGTCTTGTTATGGTGTGCCTGCGTCAGCCATTGAATGTTGTCCTAAGCTTGGATCCTTGTTGGTTGTATCTTCTAAATGCTCTCTTGCTAAGGACGAGGAGTTCCCCTTTTTTGTCAATAGGCATGCAAGTACAATAATCTGTACGTAGAAGAAGTAACTCCAAAGGCTACGCCACGCGAAGAATAAGGGTAAGACCGCAAGAATCGGGCCAGCGTAAGGATAGCGTTTCGCGTTACGCATATACCACACAGCACATCCAATGAAGACAATTGCTTCCATTGCAGTGAAGGGAAGTGACGAGCGGATATTTAGAATCCCACTTGCGACCAGTGAAACTATTCCAACGCCTAAAGGAAATAGACGGTCGGTCATGGGAGAAGTGACAGAAGCCAACCAAATTGATGGTGATTGGATAAAGAAAGATGCGTTCATCAATATAAATATTCCGGCAATAATGGCGCACACGAATCCGAGTGATTTAAGTCCTGATTCGTGCCAAAGCAAAATGAGGTAGAACGGCAGAAAGAACCAGGCAGTTTGTTTCGTAGCTACTGCTAGCCCCATGGCAATAGCGGATAGCCATAGATTCTTGTTCAAACTCACCCATGCAATGAGCAATAATGGGAATACTATGCTGCCCGTTTCCCCATTGGCCAGGCTGTTCCACAATTCGAGGCTGATCGCTGCAAAGACTATAAAGAGTAGGCACTTCTTTGG
>Ga0187867_10002504_pt1 | contig 15178 bp, 16 predicted proteins | sample June2016WEW_13_1_FD_132976 | JGI IMG/M metagenome (GOLD analysis project Ga0187867, IMG submission 132976) | Peatland microbial communities from SPRUCE experiment site at the Marcell Experimental Forest, Minnesota, USA - June2016WEW_13_10 | ecosystem: Environmental > Terrestrial > Soil >... | reverse complement strand
CCGGTTGCCGTCGAGTTCGACCATGTCGACTTCAGTTATCCGACCGCCGAGGAGGTGTCGCTCGCCTCGCTCGAGTCGGTCGCGATCTTGGACCAGACCCCTTCGAGCCAGGTCCTCTACGACGTGAGCTTTCGCGCTGAGCCGGGTCAACTCGTGGCCCTCGTCGGCCCGTCGGGAGCGGGCAAGACGACGATCAGCTATCTCGTCTCACGCCTTTATGACGTGCGCCACGGTGCCGTTCGCGTGAACGGCATCGACGTGCGTGACGCCACGTTCGCCTCGCTGCGGGAATCGATCGGGGTCGTGACCCAAGACGCCCACCTGTTCCACGAGACGATCCGGGCCAACTTGCTCTACGCCAGACCTGACGCCACGGACGAGGAGATCCATGACGCCGTCGCCGGCGCGCAGATCCTCTCTTTCATCGAGTCGTTGCCGGACGGGCTCGACACCGTCGTCGGCGACCGCGGCTACCGGCTCTCGGGCGGCGAGAAGCAGCGCATCGCCCTTGCCCGCCTTCTCCTCAAGGCACCAGACGTGGTCGTATTGGACGAGGCGACGGCGCATCTCGACTCGGAGTCAGAGCTCGCCGTGCAGCGGGCGCTGCAAAAAGCGCTTGAAGGCAGAACATCGATCGTCATCGCGCACAGGCTCTCGACAGTGCGCGGCGCCGACCAGCTTCTCGTGGTCGTCGACGGTCGCATCGTCGAGCGAGGCCGCCACGAGGAGCTGCTCGCCGCGGGCGGGGTCTATGCCGATCTCTACCGGACCCAGTTCGAGCACCAGGCACTCGAGGAAGCCCCTGCCGCCTCGAGTTAACGACGGCCGTCGTGGTGCCCGGCGGCCAAGCCGGCGTTCTGGCAACCTTTGATCACTGGACAGCGGCCAAGGCACGCTTTGTCCAAACGACTCAAAGGACCCCGCTTGCGGTTACGAGCCCGGTTCTTGAGCGTGCCCGGGCGATGAGAAGGGAAGACACGGTGAGCGACAAAGAGCACTGGAAGGCAGATCCGGACGACCACGACTATCCGGCGGCGGCGAGCTACCTCTCCCTCATTCTGGGCCACGCGAAGGTGGACGTGCTCGTGAGCGAGCTACGTGCGGCACCGCTCGGCCACTGGAAGGCGAAGGATCTCCTGCGGGCGAGCGGCCTGTCGCTACTGGCGAGGGACAATCCGCACGTCAACTCGGATCTGAAAAAAGTCAGCCGGGGCGAGCGGCTATCCCCCGTTCTTCTCGTGAGAGGTGACCTCGAAAAGCGCGCCCCGCTCGAGATCGCCGACGGCTACCACCGAGTCTGTGCCAGCTACTACCTCGACGAGAACGCCGACATCCCGTGCCGAATGGCGGAGAATCCGTCGCAGCAGCACTGACAGTTTTCGATTCAGCTTGATTGATGACGCGCCCTGTCGTATAACGCCACTGTGAGCCCTGCCCCCCGCGACCCGTCGCGGTCGATGGCTGAACTAAAGGTGGTTCGCCGTAACCGGGTGACCCTCACCCAGTCCTGCGCCGAGGCACTCGAAGAGGCGATCGAGCTCGGCATGTACAGCGTCGGGGGACGCCTGCCCTCAGAGGCAGACCTCGCCGAGCTGCTGGCGGTCTCTCGCCCGACTTTGCGGGAGTCTTTGCGGTTGCTCGAAGAACGCGGGATCATCCGTCGCCAGCACGGGCGGGGCTCGTTCGTTTGTGAGCGACCTAGCCAAGGAGCACTCAACCGCAATTTCGGCGTCACGAGCATGATCCGCGCCTCGGGCCGCGACGCCTCGACAAAACAAGGCCGTGTCGTCAGCGTGCAGGCCGACGACGAGGTCGCGCAAAGGCTCGGCCTCAAGTCCGGTGATGCCTTGTGGCAGCTCGAGCGCCTCCGGCTGGCAGATGGTCAACCGGTCGTGTTCTCCCTCGACACAGTTGCGGCGTACACCCTCGAGCGGGAAGACCTGGACGATATGGCTTCCGGCCAGGAGCAGTCGCTCTACACCTTGCTCTACAGCCGGCGGGGGATCACCATACAACGCGGCTACGCGGAGCTTGTTCCCTTCCGGGCGAGCTCGGAGCTGACCGGCCTCCTCGGGGTCAAGACAGGCACCGCCATCTTGTGCGTGAAGCAGGTCGATTTCGACCAGCACGGCGCCGCCATCGTGTACTCGGTCGACTATCACGTGCCCGAGTGGGCACGATTCCGTGTAGAACGAGCCGGGCCGGGGACGTCGAGCGCCGGGACGTAAACGAAATGTCCACGCGGCCGGTTTGCCTGCCCGTAGCTATGTGAGAAGGTGGCATTCGATGACAAGTGCCGGCGCCATCGGGGTGTTCCGACGCCCGAGCGACCTCGATGCTGTATGTCGCGGGGCCTTTGCGCTCGGCGGCCCGGCGTGAGCGGTGGAAATGCGCGGTCGCTGGGCCGGCCGGGCCGGGTGTATCCCGGTTATGTGTTCGACCTCGACGGTACGGTGTATCTGGGCGATGAGCTGCTCCCGCATGCCGCAGAGACGATCGAAGAACTTCTCAGTCTCGGCTCGCGTGTCGTCTATGTGACCAACAAGCCGCTCGAGACAGCGGCGCAGTACGCATACAAGCTCACACACCTCGGAGTGCCGACCATACGGGCCGACGTCGTGACGTCGATTGACGCTCTCGTTGAGTACCTCGCGCGCGAGCACCCGCGAGCAACGCTGCTCGCGGTGGCCGAGCAGTCGGCCATCGACGAGCTGGCCCGGGCGGGGTTCCGACTTACAACCGCCCCCGCGCAGGCCGAGGTTGTCGTCGTCTCATTCGACCGGACATTCAACTACGAGAAGCTGAACGCCGCTTTCCAAGCTGTGCGCTACGGAGGCGCCTCGATCGTCGCCACCAACCCCGACCCTTACTGCCCGACGCCGGAGGGCGGTCTTCCCGACTGTGCTGCCATGCTGGCGGCGATCGAGGCCTGCTCGGGCGCCCGGGCAGAGGCGGTGGTTGGCAAACCCAGCGTCCACATGGCGCGTGCGCTGCTCCGGCGGCTCGATATGCCGGCCCAGGACGTCGCCGTCGTCGGGGACCGTCTTCTCACCGACATGGCCATGGCCCGTTCGCTCGGGATGACGGGCGTGCTCGTGCTGACCGGGGCGACCCGTGCCGACGGCGTGATCGGTGCTCCGGTCCAGCCGCACTATGTGATCGAGTCCTTGCGCGACCTAGTTCCCGAAAAAATCCCGCACGAGGAGGTCGATGGCTCGCGAGGTCATGAAAGCGGCCCCAGATAAGCCGCACCTTCACCGTGACGGTCTTAGACAGCTTGGGCCGCCTTTCATGGGTCTTTGAGCCGCTCAAGCCGACCGTCTGGCCGACAAGGTCGCGAGGGTCTTGAATATGGAGGGTGCCAAAGCCCTAGGCGCGGGTAGAGATGAGGACCCGCCGGCGCCCTGCCGGGACAACCAGTGACGCGCCGGTTTGTTGTGGCAAGCGCAGCTCCGGTCGTTTTCGCCCGTGTTCAGAAGTGTGGAGGCTGTTGATCTGATGGTTTCTGACAGTGACAGTCGTCTCGGACCTGTAGAACGAGGGCGGGCCTTACAACGTTGCGCCGCCGAGACATTCGATGTCCTTGTCGTGGGTGGGGGAGTGACAGGTTGCGGGGTGGCGCTCGACGCCGCGAGCCGCGGCCTGTCGGTGGCGCTGGTCGAAAAGCGCGACTTCGCCGCGGGCACCTCGAGCCGCTCCAGCAAGCTGATCCACGGGGGACTGCGCTACCTTGAGAACCTCGACATCGAGCTAGTGCGGGAGGCCCTGCACGAGCGCCGCCTTCTCGTCGAGAAGATTGCCCCTCACTTGGTCCACCCCACGCCCTTTTTGTTCCCGCTGAAGCACAGGATTTGGGACCGGTTCTACATGGGATCGGGCCTTTTCCTCTACGACGCCCTCGCCGGCTTGCACCCGGCGGTGCCCCGCCACCGGCATTTGACTCGCCGTTCTTGCTTGGAAGCGGTTCCCGCCCTTCGCGCCGACTCGCTTACAGGCGGTATCCGCTACTTCGACGCCCAGGTCGACGACGCCCGCTTCGCCCTCGTGCTGGCTCGAACCGCTTCGGCTCATCGAGCGGTCTGTCTCTCCGCGGTGGGGGTGGTCGGCTTCGTTCACGAGGGCGAGCGCATCGCAGGCGTGCGTGCCCAGGATCTCGAGTCGGGTGCTGAGCTAGAGGTTCACGCGCGCACCGTCGTCAACGCCACCGGTGTGTGGACGACGGAGATGGAACGCCTGGCGGGTGTCAGCGATCCAATGATCGTGCGGCCCTCCAAGGGCGTGCACCTCGTCGTCGCGAAGGATCGGATCGACTCGCAGTACGCGCTCATTCTCCGCACGGAAAAGAGCGTGCTGTTCGTTCTTCCTTGGAAGGAGCACTGGATCATCGGCACGACCGACACTGATTGGAACTACGGGCTGGATTCTCCGGCTGCGACCCATGCAGACATCGAGTACCTGCTCGACCACGTGAACGAGGCGCTGCGCGACCCGCTTGGCTTCGAGGATGTCATCGCCGTCTACGTCGGTCTGCGCCCCCTCGTCGGTGGCACGGCCGAGGAGACGGCGAAGCTTTCCCGCAAGCACGCCGTGCGACGGAGCGCGCCCGGCTTTGTGAGCATCGCCGGGGGCAAGTACACGACGTACCGGCTCATGGCCCGCGACGCCGTCGACCTGGCGGCGCGTGACCTGCCTTTTGCCGTCGAGCCCAGTCGTAGCGCGGAGGTTCCCCTGCTCGGAGCCGTCGGCCTGCCCGGAGCAGAGTTCCGTCTGAAGAGACATCCCGGGGCCGCCGCTCTCGCCCCGGACCAGCTCCACCACCTCGTCTCGCGCTACGGCACGCTCGCGGCCGAGGTGCTGGACCTTGTCGCGGTCGAACCAGACCTTGCCAAGCCCTTGCCGGGAGCCGACGGCTATGTGGCCGGAGAGGTTCGATACGCCGTCGCCCTAGAAGGCGCGCTGCATCTCGACGACGTGCTGACGCGGCGGACCCACATCGCTTTCGAAGCCCCCGATCGCGGGCGCCTCGTGGCCGATGGTGTGGCCCGGCTCATGGCGCCCGTACTGGGCTGGGACCCGGCCACGGTCGAGCGCGAGGTCGCCCACTACCGGGCGCGCTTGGACGCCGAGGCGGCCGCGCAGGCTCTGCTCACCGATGCCGCTTCCGACTCTGTGAGAGCCGAGGTGCGCGACCCGCGCTTGGAGCATTTCGGCGGACCGGAACAAGCCCACTAGCTGGCCCTTTAATACACACCGCGGTGTAACGAATAGCGGGCGAAAGAGACTATTAACCATGTTCAGATTCAAAGGATCAAAGTCTGTCGCCACCGGGGCGGAGGCGCCCCGCGAAGTTGCCCTTACCGAGAGCGAGTGGCGCAACCGCCTCACCCCCGAGCGTTACCGCGTGCTTCGCAAGGCCGGGACCGAGCCCGCTTTCAGCGGTGAGTACGTCAACTGCCACGCTGACGGCTCTTATCACTGCGCCGCCTGCGGAGCCGAGCTCTTCTCCTCCGAGGCGAAATTCGACTCGGGCTCGGGCTGGCCGAGCTTTACCGAACCCGCCTTGGCAAGCGCAGTCGAGCTTCATAGCGACAGGTCTTTCGGGATGGAGCGCACCGAGGTGCTGTGTCGAGCGTGCGGATCGCATCTCGGGCACGTCTTCGACGACGGCCCCCGTCCGACGGGCCAGCGCTACTGCATCAACTCGTTGTCGCTCACCATGGAGCCGAGACAATCATGAGCTTTTTCAAGCACAAGTCCCAGATGGTCGAGCCCGACCGGGCCCTGCCCGGGCGTGAGCGCGAGATGGTCGTGCCCGAGCGTCACCTCGTGCTCGCCACGCCGCTGCGACCGCCAATGTCCGACGGCTACGGCCGCGCTATCTTCGCCATGGGCTGCTTTTGGGGTGCGGAGCGCAAGTTCTGGGTCGCAGACGGTGTCTACACGACGGCCGTCGGCTACAGCGGCGGCTACACCTTGAACCCGACCTACGAAGAGGTCTGCTCGGGCAGAACCGGGCATGCCGAGGCGGTGCTGGTGGTCTTCGACGAGACCAAGACGTCCTATGAGAAGTTGCTCTCGATCTTTTGGGAGAGCCACGACCCGACCCAGGGCATGCGTCAGGGAAACGACACGGGCACGCAGTACCGTTCGGCGATCTACACGACGACGCCCGCACAGCAGCTGGCTGCCGAAAGATCGCGCGCCGAGTACCAAAAGGCGCTCGACGCCGCGGGCTACGGACAGATCACCACTGAGATCGCCCCGGCCGGGCCGTTCTACTACGCCGAGGACTACCACCAGCAGTACCTCGAGCGGAACCCGAACGGGTACTGCGGCCTTGGCGGGACCGGTGTCGCTTGCCAGGTCGGGCTGACCTCTTCCGAGGGCTGAAGCCGGGATCTGGCCTTGCTGGGCAAGATCCTTTGACGTTCCTAGGTATCTGTCCCGAGCCGGATCGTGTCGTGGTTGGCGCCAGTGGACACAGACTTGTCGTGGTGCTGCGACCGGCGGCTTTCCAAAACCAGCTCCCGCCGCCAGCCGTGGCGTTGGGACGGTACCGTCGCGCGCTTTGGGCTCTTCGTGCCATCGCGACTGACAGATCGCCAGGGCCGGTGCGGCCATTCGTCTAACGAGGACCTCAGCCCGCCTCGAGGAGCTCTTCGACGGCCGAATGAGCCCGCTCTGCCAGCTCACGGGCCGCCTTCCAATCGCTGCCTGTGGCCCGGAGGGGCTCACCGACGACGAGCTTTATGGCGCCTCGCCGTAAAAGGCGCTTGCCGGCCGGGAGAATCGCCCCCGTACCGAGGATCCCGACGGGCAGGACCGGGCAGCCCGTCTCGGCCGCGACCACGAACGCCCCGAGCTTGAAGCGGCGAAGCCCCGGAGCGTGCCCGAGCCCTCCTTCGGGGAAGAACACGATGGAGCGCCCAGAGGAGATGACGTCCTTCAAGCTAGCGAGGACAGACTCGAGTTTCGAACGACCCTTTTTGTCTTCGCCGCCGACGAACACGGCCCCGACCCTGCGCAGGAACGTGCCGACGATCAGCTGGTGCGAGAGGACGTCTCCCGCAACGAAGACGACCGGCGTCGGGAACATGACGAAGAAAACGCACGAGTCGAGGAAGCTGGCGTGGTTGGCCACATACACGCACGCCTCGCCTGCCGACAGGTCGCCTCTTGTCTCGAGGGGGATGGCAAGCCACGCACAGGCGAGCCTTCCCATGGCCCGGGCGAGGCTCCAGCGCCAGGTTAGCCTCGGCAGGACGAGAACGGCGGGCCAGAGGACGATGCCGAGCACGCAGAACACGACCCAGCATGACACGCCGTAGAGGGCGCCGGAGATCTTGCCCGGAGCCGCCGGTGGCCTTCTTGCCACGATCTTTCCGATCAACGGCATCTTCGGCACGAGACGATCATGTCACCGGCCGACGGCGACCGTCCGTAACGGTCGCTGGCCCGCCGCCACCATCTCGCACGGGCGGCGTCTTGGCGGCGCAGGCTGCGACCGGCTCGACTCATGGTCGCAGCTGTCTCGGGACGGCGGCGAGCTGAGCACCAGCACCGCGATGCAGGTACCATCCGGCCAGACACACGATCTCACACAGCGCTCGAAGTCGATACCGGCCCGTGACGCGGTGTGGCGAAGGGGAGGGACAAATGGCAGCTACGTACGAAGACGCCGCCCTTATCATGCAGATAGTCAGATGGGGCACCGAGCTCGGCCTCGAGGAGGCCGGCCACGCGCTCTTCGTCGACGGTTTCGACCCTGAAGAGGCGACGGTCGACGACGCCGCCGTAGGAAGGATCCTGGCCTTCGGCGAGACCATAGGCACCTTGGTCAAACACCAAATCCTCGACAAGGACCTGGTTCTGGACCTCTGGTCGGTCGCTGGCACCTGGGGCAGGGTCGGGCCGGCGGCGCTCCGCGAGCGCAAGCGCATCGGCGAGCCGAGGCTTTACGAGAACTACGAGTGGCTCGCGCTTAGCCCCGGCCAATAAAGGGCCGGCTGGTCCGTTCTCCGCCGTCGCGCCGACGCGTTCGCTCGGAGCCGGTGCCCGGCCCTCAGTTGCGGACCTCGAGCAGCTCCAGGCCCGAAGAGTTGATCGGTCCCACCTGTGCACACTCGGGGCAGACGAACATGTGACCCACGATGCCGTTGTGGACCGGCCCGAAATACCCACACGGACAGGCGACCTGCAGCGTCGTTTCCTCGATTTCGAGCACGGCACCTTCCAACGGGGTCGCCGTCGTCATCATGAGGAAGGCTTGTTGCAGCTCGTCGCCGAGGTCGGGCAGACAACAGCGGACCCTCACGAGCGAGACGGCCTCCCCGTCGGCACGCCGGCAACACTCCTCGACGAGCTCGGCAACGAGCGACAGCTCATGCATGGAGAAGCCGGTGCTCGTCCATGGCGTCGATGACCGCATCGACGAGGGTTGCCATGGCGTCACCGACCGGACTGGACAAGGCTGTCCCGGGCTCGAGGTCAAGAGCGCGGATGGTCACCTGCACGCCCCGGGGCGACTGCCCGAACAAGGTCTCGGAGAGCTTGAGCAGCCGGGCTGGGTCGACGTGATGGGAGAAGGCCGAGCCGGACACCGGCTCGGCCTTAAGTGGTCGTGTCGAGACAGAACCGGGGATCCCGGGCTCCTCGGAGGCGTCGACGAGCACGAGGAGGCTGGCCCGGCTCACGTCTTCGGCCAACTCCGGGGTGAGCTGGTGGACAGCTATCACCCGAGCCCGGAGAGCGCGGGGGTCTTCGACCAACAGCTCGGCTGCTCGCCAGCCCGCCCCGTCGTCGCCGCGAAGCGGGTTTCCGTAGCAGATGACGAGAACGCCCTCTGCGAGGCTCACCTAGCCAGCTCGTCGAGGATGAGCCCGTCCGCGCTCAGCAGCTGCACCTTGAGAGGCATCTCGCCGATGGCGTGTGTCGAGCAGCTCAGGCACGGGTCGAAGCAACGGATGACCGCCTCGACCCGGTTGAGCATGCCCTCGGGGATCTTCGTGCCGTGCACGTACTTGCGGGCGACTTCGAGCACGCCTCGGTTCATCGCCAGGTTGTTGTGGCCGGTGGCGATGATGAGGTTGGCCCACTGCACCGACCCGTTCTCGTCGACGCGGTAGTGGTGCAACAAGGTTCCTCGGGGTGCTTCGGAGACGCCGACGCCTTCGGAGCGGTTGGGCTCGGCCACCGATCTCACCCGGTCGTCCAGGATCCCGGGATCCGAAAGCAGCTGCTGGATCGAGTGGATGCAGTGAAGGATCTCGATGAGCCGGGCGTGGTGGAAGTAGAACGAGCTGGCCGGATAGCGCCCGAGACGATCACGGTACTGGTGCAGCTCATCGTCGGCCTCAGGAGTGCCGAACTGGTCGATGACGTTCAAGCGGGCAAGCGGTCCCACCCGGTAAAGGCCGTTCGGGTAGCCGAGGTCCTTCCAATAGGTCGACTTCAGGTAGGACCACGGTTCGACGGATTCGCCGAGGTAGTCCCAGTACGGCCTCGGGTCGATGCGATCGGCGAGGATCTTCCCGGTCCCGTCCACTACGCGCAGGTCTCCGTCGGAGTAGGCGACGTCGCCGTTGTCGTGCACGAGCCCCATGTAAAGCGTGGGGAAGTTGGCGAACACCGACGCCTCATCGGCCCAGCGCGCCACATTGGCCTTGTACCAGCTGAGTGTTCTGCGAATGCGCTCGAGGGCGTCAGGAACCCCGGCAAGGATCTCGTCTCGCTGCTCGGGTTGCAGTGGGTGGCTGACCCCGCCCGGCACTATCCACCCCGGGTGGATGCGCTTGCCGCCGAGACGCTCGATGATCTGCTGGCCGAACTTGCGCATCGCCACGCCGTCGAGGGCGAGTTGCGGAGCGGCTTCGGCGACGCCGAAGAAGTTGCGTCCGGCAGCATCTGCGTCAAAGCCGAGCAATAGGTCCGGCGAAGACAGGTGAAAAAAGCTGAGCGCGTGGGACTGGACGATCTGGGCCAGGTTCATCACACGGCGCAGGTTCATGGCAACAGGCGGTATGGAGACCGCCATGACCTCCTCGCACGCCTTGGCCGAAGCGATGAGGTGGCTGACAGGGCAGATGCCGCAGATACGCGCCATCAACGACGGCATCTCGTGGAAGGGGCGCCCCTGGCTGATCCTCTCAAAGCCGCGGAACTGGGTGACATGGAAGTGGGCGTCGACCACCTGCCCTTGCTCGTCGAGCTGGATGCTGATCCGGGAGTGGCCTTCGATCCGCGTTACGGGGTCGATAATGATCTCCGACATTGTCTCTCCGAGCTCAGGTGCCAAAACGCGACATGGTGGCTGTATCAGGAATCCTACCGGCGAGCAGCTCGTCGACCACGAAGAAGATCTGGTCTGCCGAGGGCGGGCAGCCCGGTAGGAAGACGTCTACATCGACAATTTTGTGCACCGGACGCGACTGGGCCAGCAACTTGGGCACGAGTGGTCCCGGCAGCTGGGCGTTGATGGTCACGTTCTCGATGTAGGCACGTTGCAAGAGTGAGGCCGGGCCGTAAGGGTTTCTCAGGCCGGGCACGTTCGAGGTCACGGCGCAGTCACCGAGTGAGACGAGGATGCGCGTGCGAGAACGCACGAGGATGATCTTCTCGAGGTCGTCCTGGCTGCTCACCGCACCTTCGACGAGTGTGACGTCGACGCCTTCGGGGAAGTCCTTGATGTCCACGAGCGGGCTGTAGACAAGGTTGGCCCTTCCCGCGATGTCGAGCAGGCGCCCGTCCATGTCGAGAAAAGACATATGGCAGCCGGAGCAGCCGTCCAACCACACGGTCGCGAGGCTTGCTTTGCTCATTTGCCCTCCTGCTCCAGTTCCCTCAGGTAGGGAATGAATCTCCTCCTGGGTTTGGCCTCGGCCACGGAACGGCCTTTTTCGAAAAGGGCTCCGGTCGGGCATACCTGGACACACTTGCCGCAAGACGTGCAGGTGGTGGACTCTCCCCACGGCGTTCCCATGTCGGTGATGACACGGCAGCCCGCCCCGCGGTCGAAGATGTCCCAGGTGTGGGCGCCCTCGATCTCGTCGCAGATCCTGACGCACCGGGTGCAAAGGATGCAGCGGTTGTGGTCTATGACGAATCGGTCGTGGCTGGCGTCTATCTCGACCACCGGCTCGAGGGCTGGCAGGTCGAAGTGAGTCAAGCCCAGGTACCTGGCTGCGCGTTGCAGCTCGCAGTGGTTGTTCGCCACGCATACGGCGCAAACGTGGTTGCGCTCCATGAAGAGCATCTCGATGATCGTCTTGCGGTACTCGTGCAAGCGGGGCGAGTTCGTCGTGACCGTCATGCCTTCTTCGACGGTCGTGACGCAGGCAGCAAAGAGCTTGTTGGACCCGGCGACCTCGACGACGCAAAGCCGGCAGGCGCCGACGTCGGACAGGCCGTCGAGATGGCACAGGGTCGGTATGCGGATCGAGTTCTCCCGGGCGACTTCCAAGATGGTCTGATCGTCGTTGCCGGCCACGTCCAGGCCGTCGATGACGAGGGTCCTTACGCTCACGAGGTCACCGCCGATGTCATCGGGCACACTCCTGCGGGGCAGATGCGATCTTCGATATGGGAGACGTACTCGTCCCGGAAGTACCTGAGGGTGCTGAAGATCGGGTTGGGCGCACTTTGGCCCAGCCCGCACAAGCTCGTGCTCTTGACCATGTCGGCCAGGCGCTCCAAGGTGTCGAGGTCCTTCGGCACCGCCTCGCCCTGGGTGATCTTTTCGAGCAGGCCGTACAGCTGGACCGTGCCCACCCGGCAGGGGATGCACTTGCCGCAGGACTCCTCCCGGCAAAAGTCCATGAAGTACTTGGCGACGTCGACCATGCAGGAGGTCTCGTCCATGACGATCATGCCGCCGGATCCCATGATGGAGCCGGCCTGGGCCAGCGACTCGTAGTCCACCGACATGTCGAGGTGCTCGGCGGGGATACAACCACCCGAGGGTCCGCCCGTCTGCACCGCTTTGAACTTGGCGCCTCCGATGATGCCGCCGCCGATCTCGTAGACGATGTCTCGGAGCGTGACGCCCATCGGCACCTCGATGAGGCCGGTGTTGACGACCCGGCCCGCAAGGGCGAACACCTTTGTGCCGGCGCTCTTCGGCGTCCCGATTGCCCTGTACCAGGTGGCACCGTTGCGGAGGATGGCGGGGACGTTGGCGAGCGTCTCGACGTTGTTGATCAGAGTCGGCCGTCCCCACAGCCCGGACTGGGCCGGGAAGGGCGGGCGTGGCCTCGGGGTGCCGCGACGACCTTCCACCGAAGCGATGAGGGCTGTTTCCTCACCGCAGACAAAGGCGCCGGCGCCGATGCGGATGTCGACGTCGAAGCGGAAGGCCGTCTCCGCGATGTTGGCTCCGAGCAGCCCGGCGCGCTCGGCTTCGCGTATGGCGAGTCGCAGCCTCTTGACCGCCAAGGGGTACTCGGCGCGGACGTAGATGTAGCCGTGGTTGGCGCCGACGGCATAGCCGGCGATCGCCATGCCCTCGAGCACCTGTTGGGGCACGCTCTCGAGGACGCTTCGGTCCATGAACGCTCCGGGGTCGCCCTCGTCGGCATTGCAGATGACGAACTTGCCCTCGTCGCTGCCACTGGTGGCCTTGGCCACGGTCCTCCACTTGAGGCCGGTCGGATAGCCCGCCCCGCCCCTTCCCCTGAGGCCGCTGTGGACGATCTCTTCGAGGACCTCGTAGGGCCTCATCGTCGTGACCGCCTGGGTGAGAGCCTCGTAGCCCCCGTGCGCCACGTAGTCGTTCAGGTCCTCGGGGTCGACGAGCCCGGAGTTCCCGAGCACGATGCGCACCTGGCGGGAGAAGAACGGGTCATCGGCTGTGGACCGCCCGCCTTTTCCACCGGCCAGGGCATCGACTACACGGTCGATGGACTCCGGAGATGTCGGGTCGACGGCCTCGAAGAGCTGTCCCTGTTCGGGTATCTCGACGAGAGGCCCCGCCGCGCACAAGCGTAGGCACCCGACTCGCTTTATCGCGACGTCGGTCAGCCCGCGCTCGGTCACTCTTTCGCGAAGAGCGTCCAGCACCCTCTCGGCCTCGAGGGACATGCAGCCGGCGGCTTCGCAGACATTGGCACAAGCCCGGATAGGTTCGGCTGCCGGGGGGGTTTCCTCACGTTCGGCGACGTCTGTCATGACCTGAGCCCCTCCAAGATGTGGTCGACGCCTTCAGGAGTCACCCTGCCCTGGACTGCGCCGTCGACCACGACCGCAGGCGCCATGCTGCAGGCGCCCAGGCAACGGGCGTTCAGCAGCGACACCAGGCCGTCCTCGCTCGTCTCGCCCGGCTTTATGTCCAACCGGTCGTGAATCCGGCTCAAGAGCGCGGCGGCGTGGTTGATGTAGCACGCGGTGCCGGTGCAGACGATCACGGTGTGCTCGCCCTGAGGCTTGAGCATGAACAGGGAGTAGAAGGTCGCGACGCCGTAGACACGGCTAGGCGGGACCCCTAGGGCGTTGCCGACATATGCGAGCACGTCCGGTTCCAGGTAACCGAACGCCTCCTGCACGGCGTGAAGGACTTCGATCAACGCGTCGGGCGAGTTGCCTCGCCGGCGGATCCGCGCGTCGATCATCTTCCATTTCTTGTCGTCCGCTGTGGTTGTGACAGCAGGCGCGGCGGTTGACATTTGGCCTCCAAACGCTTGTAAAGCCACCCTAGCTGGCGTGTCTCAAAGCGGTCCAACTGGGCCGCAAGTTCAGTAATTGCCGCAAGAAAAGGCGTTGCGGGGCCTCACTTTGGCGCTCGGGCGGGATCGCCTGATTGACAAGCGGTGGCGGACGACTCGTGTTGACCGAAAAACAGACTGAACAGGTTGCCAAGCTCGTCTCGATCCGATCCCGAAGAGGCCGCCTGTGTCCTTTAGCGTCTCCGCAGAGCCAAACGCGTGACGGCCGGCTCGGCTCTCGGCGAGCTCACGGCAGCAGGACCCAGCCGAAAGCCGGTTCCTCCCGCCTCGGCAGTTCGCGGTTTTAGGGCGCGACGGCCTCAGCCATCGCCCGCCACACGGATCACGGCCGCGCCGTTCACGGCGTCGCGGGCGAGGTCCTCGAGGGCGAGGTCAGCCTTCTCAAAGGGGTATTCGGTGGTCGTCGGCCGGATCGGTATCTCGGCTGCGAGGCGCAGGAACTCCTCGCCGTCGCGGCGCGTATTCGCGGTCACGCTGACGAGCTCGCGCTCTTCGAACAGATGGCTCTCATAACTGAGTGGGGGGATGTCGGACAGGTGGATGCCAGCGATGGCGAGCCGACCGCCGCGGTCCAAGGCGGCCAGCGCGGGCAGGACGAGGGTCCCGACGGGGGCGAAGAGGATCGCCGCGTCGAGTGGCTCTGGGGGCGGGTCCTCGGCCCCTTGGGCCGAGGCGCACCCGAGGGACAACGCCAAGTGCCGCGCCTCGACGGCCCTCGTCATCACGTGCACGGTCGCGCCTTGGTGGAGGGCCACTTGCGCCGTCAGGTGGGCGGAACCGCCGAAGCCGTATATGCCGAGGCGCCCGCCAGGGGGAAGGGCGGCTCTTACCAAGGAGCGGAACCCGATGATCCCGGCGCAGAGCAAAGGGGCGGCCTCGCGGTCGGAGAACACCTCGGGGATCGGGTAGGCGTACCGCTCGTCGACCACGGCGTACTCGCTGTAGCCGCCGTCGGCGTCCCAGCCCGTGAACAGCGGTGCGAGGCAGATGTTTTCCTTGCCGCGCATACAGAACCGGCACACGCCGCAGCTCGAGCGCAGCCAGGCGATCCCGACGCGTTCGCCCTCGACGAACCGTTGTGCCTCCCGGCCCAGCGCGGCCACGCGTCCCACGACCTCGTGGCCCGGCACGACGCCGGGCCGACGAGGTGCGAGATCGCCCTCTATGAGGTGCAGGTCGGTGCGACAAACGCCACAGACGCTGACCTTTAAGAGAATCTCGTGCGGAGCTGGTTCGGGGACGTGACGCTCGACGAGGAGCAGCGAGTGTTCGGCGGCCGGCGCCGGATGGTCCAGCGCCCACGCCTTCACCTCGGGTCCTCCCCGCTCGTCACGCGGCAGCCGACCCCGATGAGACGGACCCGGCCGCCGGTTCGAGAGCCGCGGCGACGAGCTCTGCGACATCACTCACAAGGTGCACGCTAAGGCCTTCGAGGACGTTCGTGGGGACGTCGTCCAAGTCGG
>Ga0187867_10002502_pt1 | contig 15193 bp, 13 predicted proteins | sample June2016WEW_13_1_FD_132976 | JGI IMG/M metagenome (GOLD analysis project Ga0187867, IMG submission 132976) | Peatland microbial communities from SPRUCE experiment site at the Marcell Experimental Forest, Minnesota, USA - June2016WEW_13_10 | ecosystem: Environmental > Terrestrial > Soil >... | reverse complement strand
CGGGCCGACGGGCGCGGCCGCGCGATTGGGGCTGAAACGGACCACGCTGCAGTCGCGCATACAGAAGTTGGGAATTGAGCGCGGCTAAGCGGCCCTCGTGGCGCACGCACTCTTGCGTGCCGTGCCGGCACTCCTGCCGGCACAAGCTCAAATCTGCAAGCTGAACGACTCCCCCAAATACACCCGCTTCACTTCCGGATCGCGCGCCAGCGCTTCCGGACTGCCCGCGCGGAAAATCCGTCCGTTATCGATGATGTACGCGCGATCCGTCACGGCCAGCGTCTCGCGCACATTGTGGTCGGTCACCAGAATGCCGATCCCGGTCCGCTTCAGATCGAATATAATCCGCTGCAGCTCCAGCACCTGGATCGGATCGATGCCGGAGAACGGCTCATCCAGCAGCAGGAACTTGGGTTCGATCACCAGCGACCGGGCGATCTCCACGCGCCGCCGCTCGCCGCCGGAGAGCATGTAGCCCTGGCTGCGCCGCACCTTCTCCAGGCCAAGCTGCTCAATCAGCCGGTCCAGGGTCTCGTGCCGCTCGCGGTTCCGCAACGGCAGCGTCTCCAGGATGGCCATCAGGTTTTCCTCCACCGTCAGCTTGCGGAAAACGCTGGCCTCCTGCGGCAGATAGCTGATGCCGCGGCCCGCCCGCTTATACATCGGCAGCGGCGTGATGTCCGCGCCGTCCACCAGGATGCAGCCGGAATCGGGACTGATCAAACCCACGATCATGTAGAATGACGTGGTCTTGCCCGCGCCGTTGGCGCCAAGCAGACCGACCACCTCGCCCTGGTCGACGCTCACGGTGACGTCGTCCACCACTTTACGGCCGCGGTACGATTTCGAAATCTCCCTGGTTTCCAGTTTGCTCATTGCGGATGTTTGCGGCGGATATGGCTGATGGCGGGCTTGCCATCCGATCCTTTCACGAGCAACCGGTCGTCGTCGGAATAATAAGTCAGCTCCGTGCCTCGAGTGTTCCCGCGGAGGCTGTCGTTCATGGTCGGGTTGCCGCCGCGCAGGACAATCTTCTCTTCATCAGTGTAATACTCCGCGTGCTCGCTGGAGCCGGTCCGGGTGCGGATCGGCCCGGTCTGCACGATCTGCACTGCGCCATCGGCGAACGCCTTTTGCAGGCGATTGTCGGCGCCTTCCTCGGCCAGCCAGGAGCGCAAATCGTTGGCCTTCATCTGCAGACCGGCGCGGTTGAGCAGGACTCCGCCGGAGTAGTGCGCCAGGCGGTCCTGATCGGTGTATACCATGTGCGGCGCTTTCACCAGGGTGAAGATGGCGGGTGCCGCAACCACCGGATCGGCCGGCATGGCCGGCTTGGCCGCCACCGCAACCGCAGGAGTCGCGGGCGCCGTATCGTTGTCCTTGTTCTCCTCGCGCGATTGCGTGATCACGCGGCCGTCGGCGGCGATCGAACGCTTGTCGCGATCGATCTCGACATGGTCCGCCTGAATGCGGTTGACGCCCTGCCACAGCACCGCATCGCCGTCGTATTTGACCAGCTTGTTGTGATTGGCCGAGCTCATGCTGCGCGCCACCGCTTGCAGCGGCTGGTCGCCCGACAGCATCGCGGAGTCGCTCTTCTTCTTGGTCTGGTCGGGCAGGCGGCTGGTGTTCACGTGGCCCTCGGCGGTGAAGTTGCCGCTCTTTTCGTCCAGCACGATGCGGTCGGCGATGGTGTTCCCTGTGCTATCCCACATGCGCGCGTGTTTGTCCAACGTGATCCGGTTCTCTACTTGTTCCAGGATGCCGCGGTCCGCGCGGGCTTTGCGGTCGCCCGATTCATAGGAGAAATCCTCCCACTGTTCCATGCGCGTCAACTGGCTGGTTTTCGGATCGAACGCCGCCGAAACATTCTTGCTCACCGTGGTGGTCACCGGAGCCTTCTTGGCCAGTTCCTCGGGCGTCGGATCGGTGACGGTCCGGCAATTCACGGCGGTGAAGGATTGAATGCGGTTCTGCGCTCCAAAGCCGATCAACATGCGCTCGCCGATGAACTTGCGGTGGTGTTGGCCGGCGTGGTTCGGCATAAATTCCAGTTCGCTGGCCGCTTGCGTCTCCAAACCGGCGATTTCGCGCCCGCCGGGCCGCATCTTCATCTGGATGGTCTCGCTACGCAGGATGCGCGTCTCGGCCGGATCGTGGCCGGGAGTGGCCAGTGGTTTGGACTCCAGGAACCCGTGGCCGCTAACCAGCGCCTGGGTCAGCGCGCTCTCGCCGTTGGAGTCCGCGAATTGCAAGTCCACCCGGTCGCCCGTAGCGGTGATTTGCGAGCCCTCGGAATCGGAAACCAGGCGTGCGTTCCCTTCGCCGGTAATCTTCTCCACCTCGCCCGTGTCGCCATAGTCGACCGTCAGATGATCCGCGCCATATTGCAGCTTGCGGCTGGGGTAAGCATCCGTGCCGTGGGCGTTGTGCGTCTCCACGTGATGTATGGAGCGATCCTGCAGGGCGATCACCGTTTCGGCTCCCTCGACGATGGTATTGTCGCGAGTCAGCCGCGCCCACGGAGTCAGCCAGATGCCCGCCAGGTTTTCGCGGTAGATGACTGAGCCGGCTTCGATCTTCATGGGCTTGGCGTGCGGTCCCGGAGGATTCCAATGCAATTCCGCCTGGCTGTTCAGGAACAGCTCGCGCGTGCTCGGATCGTAAGAAGCGCCGACGGCGCTGCCATCCCCGTTTTCGAACTTGAACGTTGCGGGGCGGTCGGTGACGGCCTTGCCGGTGCCGCTGTCGAAAGTCACGCCCGAGGAGTGGATGGAAACCAGGGTGTGTTTGGGCTGGCCTTCATTGGGCACGGCCAGCGTGATATCCACGACGCCGTCGGAATAGAGGCGCTTTTGAGATTGATTGTACTCCGCGTGTGCGCTGTGGACCAGATTGTAATTGTCCGCGTGCATGGACGGCATGCGCAATTCGACCTGCTCCAGTTCCACGTGGTTGGAATCTTTGGCCTGGCGCGCATCCTTGGCCGTGATGCGGCAGATGGTACGGCTTTCGGGCGGCTCGGAGGTTTCGATCCAACTCCAATCCTGGGCCGCCGAACTCAACTCCGCCGCCATGGCCGCGGGTTTGGCCGGAGCCTCGTCGTGCAGTTCCCGCTTTTGTAGCCGGTAAGTCGCGGCAACGCCTCCCAGCAACAAGATAATGGCCACCAGGATGAGCCAGCGCGTGCCTCGCATCGTTATTTCTATTGTACCGCCCCCGTGGCGCACGCACTCATGCGTGCCGTGCCGGCACTCTCCAGAAACCTTGGCGCAAATCGTTGATACGACGTGGCGCAGGCACTCGTGCCTGCCGCGACCGCACTCCTGCGGTCGCCTGGCGCTGGTTTCTGGCGCCAGAGAGGTTCCCGCAGGGGCCGCCCGTTGCTCTTGCCGGCACCTCCGCTTTTATCGCCGTGCCGTAGCCGCCACGCCAGGCTTTGGAGCCGCTTCCGGCACGGGCGCAGCCTCCGGCTTCGTCAATCCCAACTGCCGCCGCAATTCCGTGTCGATCCCCAAACGGATATCGGCGTTGTCCTTCAAAAACTGGCGCGCGTTTTCGCGGCCTTGCCCGATGCGGTCGCCCTTATAGCTGAACCACGATCCGCTCTTCTCGATCAAGTTCTGCGCCACGCCCAAATCGAGCAGATCGCCTTCTTTTGAAATGCCCTCGCCATAGATGATGTCGAATTCCGCCTCGCGGAACGGCGATGCCACCTTGTTCTTCACTACCTTCACCTTGGTGCGGTTGCCCACCACCGCCTCGCCGTCTTTAATCGCGGCGATCCGCCGGATATCTACGCGGATGGATGCGTAGAACTTCAAAGCGCGTCCGCCAGTGGTGGTCTCCGGATTGCCGAACATCACCCCGATCTTTTCGCGAATCTGATTGATGAAGATCAGGCACGTCTTCGACTTCGAAACCACGCCGGTCAGCTTGCGCAGCGCCTGCGACATGAGCCGGGCTTGCAAGCCCATGTGGCTATCGCCCATCTCCCCATCCAACTCCGCTTTGGGCACCAGCGCCGCCACCGAATCCACCACCAGCACGTCGATCGAGCCGGACGCGATCAGCGCGCCGGTGATTTCAAGCGCCTGTTCACCGTAGTCCGGCTGCGAAACCAGCAGGTTGTCCACGTCCACGCCGAGCTTGCGCGCATACGCTGGATCGAGCGCGTGCTCCACGTCGATGAAGGCCGCCATGCCGCCCTTCTTCTGGGCCTCCGCGACCACTTGCAGGGCGATGGTGGTCTTGCCCGACGATTCCGGACCGTAGATCTCGGTGACCCGGCCACGTGGAAAGCCGCCCACGCCCAGCGCCGCGTCGAGCGAGATGGATCCGGTGGAAATCACGGCCACCGGAACGATGGCGTCCTTGGAACCCAAGCGCAGGATGGACCCTTTGCCGAACTGTTTCTCGATCTGCCCCAGCGTGAGATCTAATGCGCGGGCGCGCTCTTTTTCATCCATGAGAGGAACTCCTTTTAAGTGGCGAAAGGAGATTATAGCAGTGTTTGCAAGAAAGCGAAAGTAAAGCGAAAGCCCATAAAACGACCGTGATCAACTACTTGATAATAACGGGAAAGCGGAAAGCCTGCTGGGTGTTCCCGCCCTAAGTGATGGGGACGGCGCTTGCGGTACGCGGAAATGGTCGGCGACACGGACGTCGGCGCACCAGAAGCTTAGGTCTACGAGTAGCCGTAAACTATGATGAAGCCCATCCGCCCATACTCACGCAAGAGACCAGGATCATGTTGCCGTTGTTGCGTGATTTATACATCACAGAATGCGGAAGAGTTGGGGATTGGCAGGCCCGCTCGTGGGTCTTTCGGGTTACGACTCCGCCCGTCTCCGTACACAATCGTAGTACCAAGAAGCGCGCCGAGCGGTATCGTCTTTGTGTGCTTCTTTCTTGAAATCCAAGTCTAGCAGTGGTATGCTATATTTGTGATTTATAAATCACGCATCGTGAGGCGCTCTATCCGGTACTGCGGCAGCGCACATGGAGCCAAAACGAAGATCTGTCGATGAGTACGTGAAGAGCGATGGTAGCAGCCCGTTTGAGGGCTGGCTCAAAACGGTTCCAGGAGACGCCCGTGGCCGCATCAGGAAGAGATTGAGAAGAATCGACGCGAACGGTAATTATGGCGATTGCGAACCGGTCGGCGAGGGAATTTTTGAATTGCGGTTTATCGGCAAGGGACCTGGGTATCGCGTGTACTTTGGTATTGATGGCGACGCTGTAATACTCTTGACCGGCGGTTCCAAGGGCACACAGGAGTCGGATATTAAGAGAGCTAAGACATACTGGAGCGACTACAATGCCTAAAAGGACAAGGAGCTTCAGAGAGCAACTTCTAAAGGATTTGGCGGATCCCGCCGAGGCCGCTCACTACATCAATGCGGCTCTGGACGACTCAGCAGAAGAAGACTCCCAAGAAATGCTATTGGTGGCTCTACGGGACGTTGCGGAAGCCTGGAGGATGTCTGCGGTCGCTGACGAGGCCGGGGTATCCCGTGAATCCGTTTACCGAATGTTATCCAAACATGGAAATCCGACCTACAGATCGTTGGCAGGAATCCTAAGAGCGCTAGATCTGAGGCTGTCGGTTTCACCCATTTCTAGGGCAGATACTCCGCCACCTGAAGATCCAACTCGTGTCGCCCCAGAACACGCATCCAGCGTACCTGCTCTTAGCCCTCCCAATGTAGAAGTCGGCAGAGCGCAGTACAATATGGGCGTCAAGATGGGAATCGCGGCTGGCGTGGTTCTTGCTGGCTATCTAACTCTAGTCCCATATAGTGGCGTGAGTACTCCAGACTACGGGTATGTCGTATCTCCAGATCCTGCATCTCTAGCTCTATTCGACATCCCATCATACTTAGTAGCGAAAAGAGAGACCGAAAACCAAGGAGAGTTTTCCAGTGCCAGAGGCTAATCCACAAGAGAGCCAACTAACACAATGTGTTACCCCGCCAAGTACTCGTCTAGTTCTCGGGCCACAGTTCATGCGTGTTTACGCGAACACCACTAGGTTTGGCGCGTCGATTAATGATATGTCTATGTTTTTCGGCGAGGCGTTCCTAGTCGGTCCTGGAGAAATAACTACAGAGGAACGTGTCTGCGTGACACTATCTTTACCTCAGGCAAAGATCCTCGCCGGTTATCTGGCTGCCAATCTATTGTTCCATGAGATTTATAACGACAGTATCATCCAGCCGCAAAAAGGAAGCTTCACGGCTCAATTTGCCGGCGTAGACACCAAACTTCCCGTAGACCAGCTAATTGCTCAAATCTGTGAAATCGTACGCGCTGGGAGTGAATCCGCCAAGCGATAAGAGGGAGGTATGGCAGAGTCCGTGGAGGTTCCCAAGAAACAATCTAGCGCGCCACTGGTGCCAGGTATTTCGCAGACCGTGCTCCTTGGCATCTTGACCTCCTTCAACATATTGTGTTTCACAAAGCGCACTTTGCATAGTCGCTAAGCACGGAAAGGGGACGCCCGCTTCCTCACCGCGCGGCGGCGGCCGCACCCGCGATCTTGAATACCGCGCCCACATTCCCAGCCCCACCGGACTGCGTAGTCCCGTACAGGTTGCCGCTCGAATCTAGGATCACGCCGGCTTGCGGGAGTGCCCCATCGGGCGTGCCCGTGAAGCTGTGCAACACCGTCAGTTGGTTCGTAGTACTCAACTCGTACACCACGCCCAGGCCCGACGCGCCACCATCCACCGTAGTCCCGTAGAAGTTGCCCGACGAGTCGCGAGTCAGACCGCCGTTGGGGAAGTCTCCATCCGATCCGCCCGTGAAATTGTAGAGCACCGTCTCATTGCCGCCGGTGTCGACCTGGTAAACGACGCCCCCGTAATAGGCGCCGCCTACTTCGGTAGTCCCATATAGGTTGCCCGCCGAGTCGCTTATTACGCCGGCATAGGGATAGCGCCCATCGGATCCGCCCGTAAAGTTGTACAGCACGGAGAACTGGCCCGCCGCCGAGAACTCGTAGACCGCGCCAAAGCCCGCGGTGCCTCCGGCATACTCGGTCCCGTACAGGTTGCCGGAAGAGTCGCGGTACAAAGAGGAGTAGGAGCGCGAGTCGCCTGGCGAGGTAGTGAAGTTGTACATCACCGTTTCGTTACCGCTCGTATCTACCTTGAATATGACGCCTGCGTTGCCGGCGCCGCCGTACCAGGTAGTCCCGTAAAGGTTACCCGCTGGGTCGCGGACCACGCCCCCGTAGGGGTTCGAACCATCCGACCCGCCGCTGAAGCTATACAGGACCGACTCACTGCCGGAAGCAGTAACTTTGTACACCGCCCCATACCCGGATGTGCCGCCATTGAAAGTCGTCCCGTAGAGATTGCCCGCCGAATCGGCGATCACACCGGCGTTGGGCTGGCTGCCATCGGCGCCCCCTTTGAAGCTATACTTCACCGTCTCCTGACCGGCAGCGGTCATTTTAAATACCACGCCCGCGCCCACCGCGCCGCCTTGCGGAGTGGTCCCATAGAGGTTGCCGTTCGAGTCGCGAATCAAACCCGAGTTCGGCGCAAACCCGCCGGCCGCTTCCGGAAAGCCGTACAGCGTCTGAAAGCCGGCCGTAGCCAGTTCGAACAGAACGCCTTCGCCCGCGGCGCCGCCGTAGGCCGCAGCTCCGTAGATGTTGCCGGACGAGTCGCGGACGACACCGGCGTAGGGTCCCGTCCCGTCGGTTGCGCCGGTGAAAGTATACAGCACCGACTCACTGCCCCCCGGAGTCACTTTGTACACTACGCCGTCGCGCGAAGCTCCGCCATAGATAGTAGTCCCGTAGAAGTTGCCTGCGGAGTCGCGGACTACGCCGGAGTAGGGGTTGTTGCCATCCGTGCCGCCGGTGAAGCTGTAAAGCGGCTTCTCACTTCCCGTGGAACTCAGCTTGTAGACCACACCCGCGCCCGATGCGCCGCCCGCGAAAGTAGTGCCATAGAGATCGCCAGCCGTATCGCGGATCACACTCGCAAAGGGATTGGCGCCGTCAGTTCCCCCGGTGAAGCTGTATAGCACGGTCTCGCTACCGGCGATAGGCACCTCGAACACCGCGCCCGCGTCTGCCGTGCCACCGAAATATGTAGTCCCGTAGAGGTTGCCCGACGAGTCGCTGATGACGCCGGCGTAGGGATACGCGCCGTCAGGCTCGCCCGTGAAGGTATGTAACACGGTCAGTTGACCGGCCGTACTCAGTTCGAAAACGACGCCGTTGCCTTCATGGCCTGGCGCCGAACCGCCATAGGCGGTAGTCCCGTACAAGTTACCCGCCGAATCGCGGATCAGACCGGCGAAGGGGTACGCGCCGTCCCAGCCGCCCGTAAAACTATATAGCACGGTCAGTTGACCAGTCGTAGTCAGCTTGTACACAACGCCTGAGCCGGTCGCGCCGCCGTAAACGGTGGTGCCGTAGAAGTTGCCGGATGAGTCGCGGATCACACCGGATCGAGGACCGCTGCCATCTGACCCGCCGGTGAAGCTGTAGAGCACGATCAGACTGCCGGTGGTAGTCAGCTTGTAAACGGCGCCGGCGTTTTCCGCGCCACCGCTACCGGTGGTCCCGTAGAGATTGCCCGCCGAGTCGCGGATCAGATCGGAGTAGGGGTTCGCGCCCCTGGGCGGGGGTGTGAAACTGTGCAGCAATGTTTCGGTCGGCTGCGCCGCCGTGACGCCAGTGAACGCTATCGTGCCGGCGAGCCAGAGCAGCGCCGCCTTTCCACTTTGTGTACTAAACAGCACGTTCTATACCTCCTATTACTACGAGTTCAATGAGACCTATTATCGGCTGAGGATAGTTGTGTTTGTCAATCGGATGGCAGGGCAGCTTTCGTGGCGCACGCACTCGTGCGTGCCGTGTCGGCACTCCTGCCGGCACAGGCGAGTGGGGCTCGCCGTCAGCCGGCTGGCCGCCTAAAAGGCGGCTGCGGCCAAGATTGGCCGCGCTTGCGTCCGCCAAACGCGCGGCGGTATCCTTTTTTAGTCCCCCGCCATATCATGGCCCAGGAGCTTTTCGTGACCAAGACCGCTTCCGCCCTGTTCGCTGCCGCGCTGAGTGTCGCCCTGTGGACCTCCTGCGCGAATAAGGACTCCGGCCTCGCCGCCGGCCCGGATTTTCAGAAGAAATTTCAAGAGGCGTTGATTGCCGCCAAACCCGGCGCCGTCATCGAACTGCCCGAAGGCCGCCTGGACATGGACCGCGCCCTATCGCTCTCGGTCGATAACGTGACCATCCGCGGGAAGGGTATCGACAAGACCATCCTATCCTTCAAGAATCAGAAGACCGGCCCGGCCGGCTTGCAGGTCACTTCCAATGGCTTCACCATCGAGGACCTGGCCATTGAAGACACCAAGGGCGACGCGCTCAAAATCAATGGCGCCAATGGCGTCACCGTGCGCCGGGTGCGCACCGAATGGACCGGCGGACCCAGCGAGAAAAACGGCTCCTACGGCATCTATCCAGTGCAGTGCAAGAACGTGCTGATCGAGGAGTCGGCCTCCATCGGCGCCGCCGACGCCGGCATCTACGTGGGCCAGTCGAGCAATATAATCGTGCGCCGCAGCCGCGCCGAAGCCAACGTGGCCGGCATCGAGATCGAGAATTCGCAGTTCGCCGACGTCTACGACAACAAGGCCACGCACAACACCGGCGGCATCCTGGTGTTCAACCTGCCCGACCTGCCGGTGAAGGGCGGCGGCAACACGCGCGTATTCAACAACGAAATCGTGGAAAACAACACGCAAAACTTCGGCGCCAAGGGCAGCATGGTAGCCAAGGTTCCCACCGGCACCGGAGTGATCGTGCTGGCTACCAACCACGTGGAAGTCTTCAAGAACACCATCAAGGACAACAATACCGCCAACGTTTCCGTGATCAGTTACTTCACCACGGGCAATCCCATGAACGACGCGACTTACTATCCGTTTCCGGAAGCCATCTATGTACACGACAACACCATTTCCGGCGGTGGAACAGCTCCCAGCGGGGAATATGCCGATCAGTTGGCGCCGGTGGTGGGCAAGCCCATGCCGGCGATTCTGTTCGACGGCATCGTGAATCCGCAGAAGCTGGCCGGCAAGCGCCTGCCCGACGACCTGCGGATCTGCATTCAGAACAACGGCGACGCCAGCTTCATGAACTACGATGCGGGCGGCCACTTCAAGCACGTCAGCCGCGACCTTAGCCCCTTCAACTGTGCGCTCACGCCGCTGTCCGCCGTCAATTTGCCCGCGCCCGCGGCAGGCGCTCCGGCCGGAGGCAATTAGTTGTATTGCCGCTCATCCCGGAGGGCGGGCAATTTTGCCCGCAGCCGCCTTTCAGGCGGCTCTTGGTTTCTGGCTGCGATCTTACTGACTTCCTGTGGCAGCCGTAGCGTCCGCTCCCACGTCGCCGAGCCGTACCCCGCCAAGCTCTCCGCATGGCGGCTCTTCACCGGTAATCCCGCGGCCCTGAAGCCCAACGCCGGAGTAATCCCCTACGATCTGAACACGCCGCTCTTCTCCGACTACGCCACTAAGTACCGGTTTGTGTGGATGCCACCTGGGACCTCGGCAACTTACAATGACACCGAAGCTTTCGACTTCCCTCCAGGCACTATCTTCTCCAAGACCTTCGCCTTTCCCGACGCCGACCAGGGCGGTAAGCAGCGCATCATTGAGACCCGCCTGCTGGTGAACGCCCGATCCGGCTGGGTCACTCTGCCGTATGTGTGGAACAGGGGACAAACGGAAGCTACTCTCGATGTAGCCGCCGACCCAACTACCGTACACTGGGTGCATCCATCCGGTACGCGTTACACCATCGACTACGTGATCCCGAATACCAATCAATGTAAAGGCTGCCACGACCGGTCCAAAATCGTCACGCCGATCGGCCCCAAGGCGCGCAACCTCAATAAAGATTTCGACTATCCCGACGGCCGCTTTAATCAACTCGCCTATTGGACCAAGGTCGGCTATCTGAAGGGCGCGCCTCCGCCGGATCGGGCGCCGAAGCTGGCCGTGTGGGACGATCCATCCAGCGGCACTCTGGACGCGCGCGCCCGCGCATATCTGGAGGTCAATTGCGCCCACTGCCACAACCCGCGCGGTCCCGCCAACACCACGGGCCTATATCTTCTGGCCGCGCAGACCGATCCCATGCGCCTTGGGCTTTGTAAAGTGCCGGTCTCGGCCGGACAAGGATCGGGCGACCTCTTGTTCGATGTCGTGCAAGGCAAACCGGAGGAATCCATTCTGGTGCATCGCATGGAATCCACCACCCCGAAAATCATGATGCCGGAGTTGGGACGCACCATGGTGCATCGGGAGGGTATCGCCCTGATTCGCGAGTGGATTGCGTCACTGCCGGGTAGCTGCAACGCCGTCAAATCCGGGCATCTTTAGTTGTCCAGCGGATTGGACCATTTCAAACCTGGGAAGCGCGTGAAATCGCGGTCGTTGGTAAACAGGACCGCTCCGTGCTCGATGGCTAGGGCGGCCAGGTGTGCGTCTGTCATGAGCGCGGCTCGCACTTGGCCTTTCGGGATAAGATCCTTCAGAATGGCCCAATGGCGGTCGGTCGGCGTCAGCAACCTGACGTTGTTTTGATCCAGCCACTCCTGCACGATGGCGACGGCCTCGGCGGAAGTGAACGGATGGGCCCGCATGCGGGGATGTGTGCCAATTCGCAAGAAGGCCAATATCGTGACCCAAGCCAGTCCGGTAAGCTCGGGACCGGAAAAAGCGGCCGCCAGCCAATCCGCGGCGGGCCGGTGGTATTCGGAACCGGTGTCGTATGCGTAAAGCAAGAGGTTCGCGTCGATCATGATCATTTGTGGAGTGGGCCTTCCAACTGCTCGATGAGTTCTTCTACATTGTCATAGGAGAGCCCCCGCGGCAATCCTAAGTTCCGTGCCCGCACGACGAAGGGCTTGGCAGGTTTCGTGCGCGCTGGCGCGTTCAGCCCAAGGCGCAGGTAATGGTTTACGGCCTCTTTGAAGGACTTGCCGTTTTTCCGTACCTCTTGGTCGAGCTTGGCTTTGACGTCGTCGTCTAGAGTTAAGGTAGTTCGCACATCATGATGATAGTGCAATGACATCATGATGTCAAATTTGGCCAGGGCGCCATACCCCGGCCTGATCTACCGATCCACCGATTATAATAGCGGTGGACTCATATGCGACTTTACCGATTTGCCCTGCTCTTATCCGCGTTGGCCTGGGGACACGCTGCCGCCCAGCCGCGCCGCCCGGCCGCGCAGAAGCCGCAAGGACCGTGGATGGACAAAACCCTGTCGCCCGATAAGCGCGCCGATCTGGTCGTCGCGCAGATGACGCTGGGCGAGAAGATCCAGATGGTACACGGCACCGGTTGGGGCGCACTCCGTCCCGGCGATCCGATTCCGCCCGGATCGAACGAGGGCGCCGGTTTCGTGCCCGGCATCGAACGGCTGGGCATCCCCGCTATCAACCTGGCGGATTCCGCGGTGGGAGTGCGTATGGCAGCGGTAGAGAGCCGTTATGGCACGCTGCTTCCGTCCACGCTCGGGGCGGCGGCCAGCTTCGATCCCGCCGCGGCCTATCTATACGGTTCTGTAATCGGCCGCGAACTGCGCGACCAGGGCTTCAACATGTCCATCGGCGGCGGCGTCGATCTGATCCGCGAGCCGCGCAACGGGCGCAATTTCGAATATGCCGGCGAAGATCCCATACTGGCCGGCACCATGGTAGGCCAGCTGATGAAAGGCTTGCAGGCCCAACAGGTGATGGGCGACATCAAGCACTACGCCTTCAACGACCAGGAAACCGGGCGCAATATTCTGAATGTGATCCTGGACAAGCGCACCATGCGGGAGACCGATCTGCTGGCCTTCCAGATCGCGGTGAAGATCGCGCAGCCCGCGGGCGTGATGTGCTCGTATAACAAGCTCAATGGCGATTACGCCTGCGAGAACGACTACCTTCTGAACCAGGTATTGAAAAAGGAGTGGGGCTTCCAGGGTTGGGTATTGTCGGATTGGGGCGGCACGCACTCTACCGCCAAGGCCGCCATCAACGGACTCGACCAGGAGATGCCGGGTGACAGATTCTTCGGCGCGCCGCTGGAGAAGGCCGTCGACAGCCGCGAGGTGCCCGAGGCGCGGCTCAACGATATGGTGCATCGGATTCTGCGCAGCATGTTCGCCTGCGGGGTGATCGACGACCCGCCGGTGCGCAGCGTGGTGGACCCTTTCCAGGGGTTGGAGGATGCGCAGCACATCGCGGAAGAGTCCATTGTGCTGTTAAGAAACGAGGGCGGCCTGTTGCCCCTGAATGGGGCGCGCGTGGCATCCATTGCGCTGATCGGATCGCACGCCGATGTGGGAGTTCTGTCAGGCGGAGGCTCGGCGCAGGTAGACCCGCCCGGCGGAGATGCCGTTACCCACCACAAAGGAGAATCGCAGTGGATGCATCCGGTCTGGTTTCCGTCTTCGCCTTTGAAATACATTCGCGCCAAAGCGCCGCAGGCGGCCGTGGAGTTCAACGATGGCAGCGACTTGGCTGCCGCAGCCAAATTGGCGAAGGCATCCCAGGTGGCCATCGTGTTCGTCAACCAATTCATGAGCGAAGGGCGTGACGTAGCGACATTGTCTCTGCCTGACAATCAGGACGCGTTGGTGAGCGCGGTGGCGGCGGCCAACCCGCATACCATCGTGGTGATCGAAAGCGGAGGGCCGGTCTCCATGCCGTGGGCCGCGAGCGTGCAGGGCGTGCTGGAAGCCTGGTATCCGGGGATCGGCGGCGCGCAGGCCCTGGCCGCGATTCTGTTCGGCGACGTGAATCCTTCCGCGAAGCTGCCCGTCACTTTCGCCAAGAGCGACGCGGATCTGCCGCACCCGCAGGTGCCGGGCATCGATCTGAAGCCGGCCAACCGGCCGCCGCCCTTCGACGTGACTTATACGGAAGGTCTGAAGGTGGGCTATAAGTGGTTCGAGGCGCAGCATACCGAACCGCTGTTTCCGTTCGGATACGGCCTTTCCTACACGACTTACACCTACTCGGCCCTTACAGCCGACGGCAACGCGCGCACGGTCACTTTCGGCGTAAAGAACACCGGCAAGCGCGCGGGCACCGAGGTGGCGCAGGCCTATGTGATGCTGCCTGCCGCGGCTGGCGAGCCTTTCAAACGCCTGGTCGCTTGGGAAAGAGTGCCGCTGAAGCCAGGCGAAGCGAAGACAGTCACGCTGCCATTGGACCCGCTCTATCTCTCCATTTTCAACTCGGAAAAGGATGGGTGGGAACTGTTGGCGGGAGACTATAAGACATTCGTCGGACCACTGACTTCGTCATTCCACATCGAATAGTGGGGCAGGCTCGCAGCCTGCAAGCGGCCTCGTAGGCCGCTTTAGCCCTTGAAACTGACGTCGGGGCCTGCATCAGGCGCTCAGGCTTGTCGGCGCACATGCACAAGAACGCCCAATCCTGCACAACTTTCCAAACCCCTAATTCCATTAAATTCTATGGTTTGGGCTTTGATCGTTCGCCCTGACGCGTGGCCCGCCGTGCAATGAATGTTGCGCGACCCAACACGAAATCAAGGAGCCCGCATCGTCCCCTTGGCAAGCCCTGTAACACAAATTGACACACGGGGCCGGATGTGTCATTGATTGGGTATGCCGATCCGCACCAGTATGAATGTCTCGCTCACACCGGAACTAGAGCAGTTCGTCCAGTCCCGCGTCGCCTCCGGCCGGTATCAAACCGCCAGCGAAGTAGTCCGCGAGGGCCTGCGTTTGCTGGAAGAACGCGAGCAGGCGCGCGAGACCGCCTTGAACGAACTTCGGGCCAAAATCCGGCGCGGCGTCGAGCAAGCCGACCGAGGCGAGTTGCTCGACGGAGACACCGTGTTTGAGGAGATCAAGCAATTGAGCGCGCGGCGCCGGGCGAACGGCAAATGAGTCGGCGGAGGCGCTTTGTCCTCACGCCGGAGGCGCGGACGGACCTGATCGAGATCTGGAGCTATATCGCCGAAGACAGCCTCGACGCCGCCGACCAGGCAATTGCCCGGTTCCACGACGCGTTTACGCGCTTGGGCCGGACTCCAGCGATGGGCCATCACCGGGACGACCTTGCCGACTCGCGACACCGTTTCTGGACGGTTTATTCATATGTCATCGCCTATCGCTGGGAAGCGACACCCATACAGATCGTCG
>Ga0187867_10002500_pt1 | contig 15193 bp, 12 predicted proteins | sample June2016WEW_13_1_FD_132976 | JGI IMG/M metagenome (GOLD analysis project Ga0187867, IMG submission 132976) | Peatland microbial communities from SPRUCE experiment site at the Marcell Experimental Forest, Minnesota, USA - June2016WEW_13_10 | ecosystem: Environmental > Terrestrial > Soil >... | reverse complement strand
GTCCCACAGCTCGCCGAAGCCGTGCCGGCTGACCTCAAGGTGGAGCATCCCGATGATCTGGCCATCGGCAATCGCCACAACTGACTCGCCTGCGCTGCGCACGAAGAGCGCAGCGCGCCCGTCGACGTCGACTGGTGGCTCGGTTGCGATGCCATCACGTTCCTCAGCCACTGAGGCGAAAAGTTCTGCCATTGCCCGCGCATCGCCAGCCTGCGCCGGTCTGATCTCGAACTGCGCCACTGGCACATGCTCGCATCCTTGGCGAAGCGCCCACAGTTCTGGCCGAGCCTGATGTAGCACAAGCCCGTTCAAACATCCGGTTCTGCCGTTGCGACACGAGGTCGCACCTTGCGAGTGAACTCGCGGATTGGAGGCCGACTATGTCGGTCGCGTAGTTCCGGGCGCGTGCTCACGCCCGGCCCCGCCCTGTCGTGAGCCGCCGGTAACGGCGGGGTGCGGAGCAGAAACCGTTTCGTCAATCGGCTGCCAGCCGCAGGAAATCGGCGATATGCAGCGCTCGCACCGTTGATTTCCGGCGGCGTAGGCCCTGGCGGAGCTGACGCAGGCAGCCGGGATTGACGGCCACCACGTAATCGATCCCGGCTGCTTCGATCTCATCGATCTTAGGACCGAGTACCCGCCTTGAGTCGCGGGGCCGCACCAGCGCATAGGTGCCGGCCGCTCCGCAGCACCGGGCAGCGCCGGGCAACTCCACGTACTCGGCCACCGCGTTGAGTAGCGCCCGCGGTTCGCGCCACACGTCAAGGCCGTTGCGCAGATGGCAGGAATCCTGCAGGGCGACCCGGGCCAGCCGGTCGCCCATCTGCACCTGGCCGGTCACTCTGTTTTGCAGGTATTCCGACAGTTCAGCGACCCGATCCCTGCCGATCACTGCGGACAGGTGCGCGGCGCAGCCGCCGGAGGTGGTTACGATTTGCCCCGGCAACTGGGCACCGAGCTGCCCGGCCAGCTGTCTGCCCCGCCCGGGCTCGCCGTTATGCGCATGCAGCGCGCCGCAGCATCCCTGCTTGCTGGGGACGGCGAGTTCGGGCGCCAGCGCCAGCGCCGATCTGCTCACCTCCGGGAACAGGCTCCGTTCGAAGCAACCGAGCATCAGCGAGTGCCGCGAGCCGGCCGCCGGAGCGTGCGCGGCGCCGCGCAACCGGCCGGCGATCCGGTGCGCCCAGGTGCGCTCGGCCGCGAAGATCAGGAACCGCACCGCCGTCGGCCGGCGGCGCCCGGTCCACTGGAAACCCCGCCACTGCTCAAGGAGCTCGCCGTACTGCACTCCTGCCGGGCACACCGGCTCGCACGCCCGGCAGCCCAGGCAGAAGGAAGCCTGCTCGGCCAGCGTCGGGTCGTCGGGTGGCAGCATGCCGGAATCCAGCGCCCGCATGAGGTTGATCCTGCCCCGTGGCGAGGACGCCTCATCAGCGGTGAGCGCGTACGTCGGGCATGCCGGCAGGCAGAAGCCACAGGAGATGCAGCGGCTCAGCAGCTTCGGGTCGAAGATCGAGCCAGCGTGCGGCACCTTGTCGCTGGTCATCAGGACCCCAGCTTTCCGGGATTGAGGATGCCAGCAGGGTCGAAGGCCGTTTTGATCCTCCGGATCAGGTCCATCTGTGCACTTCCGAGGCGCTGTTCCAGGTAGGGCAGTTTGGCCGCCCCAACCCCGTGCTCGCCGGTGATCGTGCCGCCGAGCTCGATCGCGGTGTGGAAGATCTCGGCGAAGGCACGCTCGGCACGGGCGATTCCCTCGGTGTCCTCAGCGGATTCCAGCACGCAGGTCGGATGCAGGTTGCCGTCGCCAGCGTGACCGAACGTCGCCATGGTGACCCGGTGCCGCGCCGCTATCGCGTCGATGCGCGCGACCATCTCAGCCAGCCGCGGCCTGGGCACGCTGGCGTCCTCGAGAATCGTCAGCGATCCCAGCCGGGACAGCGCTGGGAGAGTGCAGCGCCGGGCGGTCAGCAGCGCCTCGGACTCGGTGATATCACCGGCGGTCTGGACTCCGATGGCACCGGCGCTCTCGCAGGCGGCAGCGATTCGCTCGAAGCTGCGCGCCACGATCGCCTCATCACCGTCATCGCCGAACAGCAGCAGGGCACCGGCGCCGGAATGCAGGCCAAGATGCGCGTACTCCTCGACCGCGTCCATGCAGCTGCGGTCCAGAAACTCCAGCGTCGACGGGATTACCCCCGCAGCGAGGATGTCGGAAACCGCACGGCCGGCCTGGGCCAGTGAGTCGAAGTAGGCCAGGCCGGTGCGGCTGGTGGACGGGTCCGGGAGGAGCGCCACCGTCACCTCGGTGATCACGCCGAGGGTGCCCTCGGATCCGGTGATCAGCCGGGTCAGGTCGTAACCGGCGACATCCTTCCAGAGCCGGCCGCCGGTCCGCACGATCTCGCCGGTTGGCAGCACCACCGTCAGCCCCAGCACGTAGTTGCGCGTGACCCCGTACTTCAGCCCGCGCAGCCCGCCAGCGCAGGTTGCGACGTTGCCGCCGATCGTGGAGACGGTACGGCTGCCCGGATCCGGCGGGTAGAACAGGCCATGCGCCGCCGCAGCATTGTTGAGCGCCATTGTGGACACTCCGGCCTCGGCTCGCGCCAACATCTCCTCGGGCGCTACCTCGAGAATGCGGGTCATCCGCGCAGTGGACAGCACCATGCCACCGGTGAGTGGGACGGTGCCAGCACACAGGTTGGAGCCGGCGCCGCGCGGGACGACCGGGATGCCGTGCTCGGTGGCCAGCCGCAGGATCCGTGCCACCTGCTCGGTGTCCGCCGGCGCGATGACAGCATCCGGGATCCCACGAAACAACGGTGTCGCGTCCCGGGCGTACACGACAAGCTCGCCATCTGCCAGCCGGAGGTTCTCCGATCCGACGATGGCGTGCAACTCGGCCAGAACGGTCCGAGGAATACCGGTTTCACCAAGCACTGTCAGATCAGCAAACATCTCTGACATGAAATTGTCCACTCGGCCACGGTTTCCGTTACCGACGCGTCAGCCCGGAGCTGCGTCGGTTCTGACTACTCTGTGTCCCGCGCCGGTCATACCACCAGGATGGAATCTCCGCAACGAGACCCTCGCCAACCTCTCCTACCTGCCCGGCCTGACCATCGACGCCGTCCAGGCCGTGCCAGATGCCAAGGCCCTCATCGAGGCCGGCGCCAGTGTGCAGGCGACCCGGAGCCTGCCGCACGCGGGCCAGCCTCAGCTGCACAGCTGCGCGGGCACCGTGCTCGGCCCGGTCACCTTGACACGGGCCTGGAATCACTGCGCCCAGTGCGGGCACGGCCTCGCGCCGAGGGACGCCGAGCTCGGCGCGGCGGGCGAGTCCCTGTCGCCGGGCCTGGCCGCGCCGTCGTGGCGGCCGTCCGTGGCCGGGCCGGGCTGATCGCCGCCCGGAAGCTGGTCCCCCTGCCCCCGTCGCCGCTGCCGGACAAGCTGTATGCGGTGATCGACGGCACCGGGGTGCCCATGACCTCCAGGGAGACCGCAGGCCAGGAGGGGAAGGGCGAGGACGGCCGTGCCCGCACCCGCGAGGTCAAGCTCGCCGCCTTCCTCACCCGGGACAAGCTGGACAAGGACGGCTACCCGGTCCGCGACCAGGACTCCTCCAGCGTCATCGCCACCTTCGAGCCCGCCGCCGCGGTCGGCGACCTGGTGAAAGCGGAGGGGATCCGCCGCGGCGCGGACCACGTCCGCCAGCTCACCATCATCGGCGACGGCGCCGCCTGGATCCGGGCATCGCCACGCCAAGTTCCCGGAGGCGACCCAGGTCGTCGACCTCTACCATGCCCGCGAGCACGTCCACGACCTTGCCCGTAGGCTGGAGTTCATGCTGCTGGACCACAAGGAGGAATGGCTCGCCGCCCGCCTGGAGGACCTCGACTGCGGCTACATCGACGGCATCGTCCGGGCAACTCGCCAGTACCCCCTCGAAGGTGTCAAGAAAGCCGAGATCGACACCGCTCTCGGCTACTTCGAGAACAACGCCCCCCGCATGCGCTGCCACTGGTCCGCCAGTGCGGCCTGCTCACCGGCTCCGGCGTTGTCGAGGCCAGCTGCAAGACCGTCATCGGCCAAAGGCTCAAGCAGTCCGGCATGCACTGGACCGTCAGCGGCGCCGACGCCATCATCGCCCTGCGCTGCAAAGAGGCCAGCAGCACCTGGGAAGCCATCTGCAACACCTCGCACACTCAGACGCCTACCGCCTGACCAGGCCCGCCCGAAGATGATCTTGACTACCTACATTCTGACGTACACCCCTGTATGGCCGTGCTGCCGAAAGTATGTCGGTACACCGTCCTACGATGTCGGTCGTGACGAGCGTGGACGAGATCGCGTGGCTGCGGGACAACAGCCCGGCGTGGCGGCTGCTCCGTGCGGACAACGCGCCGCTGGTGCTGAGCTTCCTGCACCGGGTGTTCGTCGCGGACAACGTCCGGTCCATCTCCGCGGCTGAGCTGGCCAGCCGCCTGGACGACGAGCTGTACGTGCTGAACCAGCAGGACGGCGCCCGGGGCGGCCTGAGGTTCCCCAAGCCTGCCAAGGCCTATCTGGGCGACTGGGCGGCGCCCGGGGCGGGCTGGCTGCGCAAGTACTACCCCGACGGCACCGACGAACCGCACTACGATGCCACGCCCGCAGTCGAGAAGGCGCTGCAGTGGCTGGAGAGCCTGCGCGAGCGCGAGTTCGTGGGTACCGAGTCGCGGCTGAAGGTGATCATCGAACTGCTGCGGCAGATCGTCTTCGGGACTGAGCCCGATCCCGCGGAACGGCTGGCTGAGCTGCGCCGCCAGCGGGAGGCCATCGACGGGCAGATAGCCCGGATCGAGGCGGGCGAGCTGTCCATGCTGGACGAGACTGCGGTGCGCGACCGCTACCAGCAGTTCGCGGGCACCGCACGGGAGTTGCTCGCCGACTTCCGTGAGGTGGAGGAAAACTTCCGCAAGCTCGATCGCCAGCTCCGGGAGAGGATCGCTGGGTGGCATGGCGGCAAGGGTGAACTGCTGGACGACGTGCTCGGCAGCCGGGAGTCGATAGCTGGCTCGGATCAGGGCCGGTCGTTCCAGGCGTTCTATGGCTTTCTGCTGTCCCAGGCGCGGCAGGAGGAGCTGTCCGGCCTGCTGGACCGGGTGCACGCGTTGGCCGCGACCGCCGAACGCGACAGCAGGCTGCGGCACATTCACTACGACTGGCTGGACGCGGCCCAGCGCACCCAGGCCACGGTCCGCCAGCTCTCCGAACAGCTCCGGCGGTTCCTGGACGACCAGGTGTGGTTCGAGAACCGCCGGGTGATCGACGTCCTGCGCAGCATCGAGGGCCGCGCGCTGGAGCTGCGGGAAACCGGGAGCGTCCCAGTCACCACGGAGCTCGACGCGCCCTCGCCGGCCATCCGGCTGCCGCTGGAGCGCCCGCTGTACGCACCAGTGCAGAAGGCCCGCCTGTCTAGCGATACAGTCCGCGACGCCGACGAGGAGACCGACCCGGCAGCTCTGTTCGAGCAGGTCTACGTGGACCCGGAGCCGCTGCGCGGCGGCATCCGCCAGGTGCTGCGCGGCCAGCCGCAGGTCGGCCTGGCCGAGCTGGTCGCGCGGTACCCGCTGAGACAGGGCGTCGCGGAACTGGTCACCTACCTCTCCCTCCGGGACGAGGCGTTCGCCATCGTCTACGACGAACAGCACCACGACCAGATCGCCTGGTCCGCCGCGGACGGCCGGGAGCGCACCGCGACGCTGCCGCGGGTCACCTACGCCAGGAGGGGCGGATGACCGCCGAACCGGACCTGTCGCTCGCCGTGACCCAGCTCATGAAGGGCGTCGTGTACCGCGACACGCACGACCACGCGTGGCGCAGCCTGCTCGAACTGCAGCCGCAGGCCCGGGACTATGTGGACGTGCTGGGCTTGCAGGTCCTCATCGACGAGGCCGAAGGCTACGCGTTCCTCCGGCAGCGCCCCGCCGACCCGGACGACGCCGATCCGCCGCCGCGGCTGATCCCGCGCCGGGCGCTGTCCTTCCACGTCAGCCTGCTGCTCGCGCTGCTGCGCAAGAAGCTGGCCGAATTCGACGCCCAGGGCGCAGACACCAAGCTGATGATGACCCGTGAGCAGATGGCCGAGATGGTCCGGTTGTTCCTCCCCGCGACCAGCAATGAGGCCAGGCTGACTGACCAGATCGACGCGCACATCAACAAGGCTGTCGAACTCGGCTTCCTGCGGCCCGCGAAGAACTCGGAGCAGGCCTACGAGGTGCGGCGCATCCTCAAGGCGTTCGTCGATGGCCAGTGGCTCGCCGACTTCGACACCAGGCTGGCCGAGTACGCCGTGCTGCTGGCCGGGGAGGAGCAGGAGTGAGCGGCTTCCGCCTGGCCCGCCTGGAGCTGTACAACTGGGGCACGTTCGGCGGCCGGGTCTGGTCGCTTGGCCTGGACGGGCAGAACGCGCTGCTCACCGGCGACATCGGCTCCGGGAAGTCCACCATCGTGGACGCGGTGACCACGCTGCTGCTGCCTGCCCAGCGGATCTCCTACAACAAAGCGGCCGGGGCCGACACCCGGGAGCGGAGCCTGCGGTCCTACGTGCTCGGCTACTACAAGACCGAGCGCAACGAGGTCACCGGGGCCACCAGGCCGGTGGCACTGCGCGGCAGTTCGGATTACAGCGTGCTGGTCGGCGTCTTCACCAACCCCGGCTACGACGCGACGGTCAGCCTCGCCCAGGTGTTCTGGCTGCGGAACGGGGACGCAGGCCAGCCGGACCGGTTCTACGTGACGGCCGACCGGGCTATGTCGGTGACTGGGGACTTCGCGGACTTCGGTTCCGACATGCCGGCCCTGCGCCGGCGGCTACGGGCCGCCAGCGGCGTCCGGGTGCACGACGGGTTCCCCGACTACGGCAAGGACTTCCGCCGCCGCCTGGGGATCGAGTCGGAGCAGGCCATGGAGCTGTTCCACCAGACGGTTTCGATGAAATCGGTGGGCAACCTCACCGACTTCGTCCGCGACCACATGCTCGAACCGTTCGACGCCGCGAAAGCCGTCTCCGACATCGTCGCCCACTTCGACGACCTGACCAAGGCTCATGACGCAGTGCGGCGGGCCGAGGCACAACTGACCGCGCTGACCCCGTTGCTCAAGGACTGCGACGCGGCCGACGCGGTCCGGGCGGAGATCGCCGCGCTCGACGCCGAGCGGACCGCGCTGAAGTACTACTTCGCCGATCGCAAGGCCCTGCTGACCAGTGCGGAACTCACCGAGATCGCGACACAGCGGGCGCGGATGCAGGCCCAGCGCGACAACCTCGAAGCCGCGCTCGGACGGCTGCGCGAGCAGGAGACCAACCTGCGGGTCGAGCTGGCCGGTCACGGCGGAAACCGGCTCGCCGAGATCGAGCGCCAGCTCACCGACTGCGACGCCGCGCGAAACTCCCGGTCGGGCAGGGCCGAACGGTTCGCCGCCCTGCTGGCCGACGCGGACCTGGCCACGGTGGAAACCGCCGAGCAGTTCGCCATCCGGCGCGGCGAGATCACGGCCGCCCGGGACACCGCCCGGCAGGATCTCGCCGGTCACCAGAACGCGCTGACCGACACGGGCGTCCGCGCGAGCGCGCTGCGGGACGAGGCGGCCGAAGTCAACGGCGAACTGCGCAGCCTGCGGGAGCGCAAGACCAACATCCCGAAGAAGCAGCTGGAGCTGCGCGCCGCATTGTGCCGCGAACTGGGCATCGGAGAGGACGCGCTGCCGTTCACCGGCGAGCTGATCGCGGTGCAAGCCAGCGAGGCCGACTGGGAAGGCGCCGCGGAGCGGCTGCTGCACGGCTTCGCCCTGTCGGTGCTGGTGCCCGACGAGCACTATCCCGCCGTATCCGACTGGATCAACGCCCACCACCTGAAGGACCGGGTGGTGTACTACCGTGTGCCCGAGCCGTCGCGTGCCCGGGCGGCGCCACCCCAGCACGGCCCGGGCACGCTGGCTGCCAAGCTCCTGGTCAAGGACACGCCGTTCGCCGGGTGGCTGGAACACGAGCTTGGCCGGCGCGCCGACCACGAGTGCGTCGCGACGATGGCGGAGTTCCGCCGGATGCCCCGGGCGATCACCAAGGCCGGGCAGGTGAAAGGCAGCGGCGGGCGGCACGAGAAGGACGACCGGTACCGCATCGACGACCGCAGCCGGTACGTGCTCGGCTGGTCCAATCAGCGCAAGCTCGACGCGCTGCTGGACCGGGCCGGGATGCTGGCCGGCCGCCTGAGCGAGGTCGCAGCCGAGCAGCAACGGCATGAGAAGGCGCGGGACGCGGCAGTCGAGCAGGGCCAGGTGCTCGCCGGGCTGGACCAGACACACGAGTTCGCCGAGATCGACTGGCAATCGATGGTCAACCGGGCCGAGGAACTCCGAGCCGAGCAGCGCGAGCTGGAGGCCGCCTCGGCCGAACTGGCCCGGCTGACCCGCGACCTCGATGGGGTCAAGAAGCAGATCGCCGACCAGGAAGGCGCGCTGCGCGCGCTGGATGGACGGCTCGGCGGCCTCGATAACCGGCAGCACGCGGCCGAGGGCGTTATGTATGAAGTCCGGGAGATCCTGGCCGAGGATGCGTGCGGGCCGGCCAGGGCCCAGTTCGCGGTGATCGAGGAGGTGCTGGCCGGGGTGGGCCGGCTGGCGCCGAGCACCGCCGCCGCCTGCGACCGGGCGGAGACGGAGGCCGGAACCGAGTTCAGCACGCTGGCCGCGAAGCGCGGCGACCGGCTGGCCCGGCTGTCCAACAAGATCATCGCGGCGATGGGAGAGTTCCGGCGGCAGTATCCGGTGGAGACCGGCGAGCTCGATGACTCGGTGGAGTCCGCTGACGGTTACCGCGAGCTGCACGGCCGGCTCACGGGCGACGACCTGCCCCGGTTTCGGCGGCAGTTCAAGACGTACCTGAACCAGAACACGATCCGGGACATCGCCGGCTTCCAGTCGCAGCTGAACAAGCAGGCCGAGCTGATCCGGGGGCGGATCGCCACGATCAACACCTCGCTGGTCGGCGTGGACTACAACCCGGGCCGCTACATCCGGCTGGAACCGCTGCCGTCCCCGCACAGCGACATCCGTGACTTCCGCGCCGACCTGCGGGCCTGTACCGACGACGCGGTGTCCGGCGAGGACTCCGACCACTACTCCGAGCAGAAGTTCCTGCAGGTGAGCCAGATCATCGAGCGGTTCCGCGGCCGCGACGGGCTGACCGAGGCGGACCGGCGGTGGACGAGGTTCGTCACCGACGTCCGGAACTGGTACACGTTCGCCGCCTCCGAGCGGTACCGCGAGGACGACACGGAATACGAGCATTACGCCGACTCCGGCGGCAAGTCCGGCGGGCAGAAGGAGAAGCTCGCCTACACGATCCTGGCCGCCTCGCTGGCCTACCAATTCAAGCTGGAATGGGGCGCGGCGAAGTCACGGACGTTCCGGTTCGCCGTCATCGATGAGGCGTTCGGCCGCGGCTCCGACGAATCGACCCGGTTCGCGCTGGAGCTGTTCGGCCGGCTCGGGCTGCAGTTGCTGATCGTCACCCCGCTGCAGAAGATCCACGTCATCGAGCCGTACGTGTCCGCGGTGGGGTTCGTGGACAACCCGCAGAGCAACGACTCGCGGCTGCAGACACTGACGATCAGCGAGTACCAGGCACAGCGTCTCGCGCACCAGATCACTCAGCAGACGGGGGCCAGCGGAACCCCGGCTGGGACTCCAGGTGCAGAGGCCGCCACGGCGAGGCCCCCGGCGTCTCCGGCCAGCGACCTTGTCCCTGCGGCCGGCGGTTGACATGCCGACCGTGCCGGCCCGTCCGGCCAGCGGATCCGGCCGGTGGGGCCGCCCGGCCGATATCCGCGCAGCGGTCAGGAGGAAATGGGACTCCGGCGCGCTGCTGGCTCGCTTCGCCGCCGGGCTGGACTGGGAGCCGCTCGGCATCCCGATCCGTGGCCCCTCTGCGGCGCAGATCGGAGAAAGCCTGGCCGAGGTCCGCCAGTGGGCCGCGGAATGGGCGGAGGCCGGACGCGGCCCGCTGCGCATGGAGTACAGGCAGGTCGGCGGCCGCCACTTCGGCACGAACAGCATCCCTTGCCGTGCCTGGCTGGATTCTTACGAGGACACCTGGGCCCTGCTAAGGGTCGGTTCTGAGGTCCGGTGTCTTACTGGTCTGCTCAAGGCGGTCAGCGGCACCGGCCTGGTCCCTTGGGTAATGCGTCACCCCATGCGGGCGCTGCGGCTCGCGAGCGACTGGGACAAGCTGCTGGCCACTGTCCGCTGGATCGAGCAGCGGCAGACGCACGGCATGTACCTGCGGCAGGTTGACGTGCCGGGTGTCGACACCAAGTTCATCGAGCGGCACAAAGGTGTGCTCAGCGAGTTCCTCGACGTGCAGCTCGACCCATCACGGGTGCATCATGTAGCACCCGACTTCGCCGGGCGTTATGGGTTCCTCCGCAAGCCCGGCTACGTCCGCTTCCGGGTGGCCGGAGGTTTCCGCGGATTCTCGGAGCTGTCTGTCCGCGCAGACGAATTCACGGCAGCACCTGATGGCATTACCCGGGCCTATGTAATCGAGAACGAGATCACCTACCTCGCCTTCCCCCTTCCGGTGGCGGCGATGGCGATCCTCGGCAGTGGGTACGCCGTGCCGGTCCTCCAGCCGCTCGGCTGGCTGACCAGTCTTGACGTCATCTACTGGGGTGACATCGATACGCACGGCTTCGCGATCCTGGACCGGCTGCGCCATCACCTGCCCCGCGTCCGCTCCATTCTCATGGACCGGGCGACCCTGCTGGGTCATCGGGACCAGTGGGTCACCGAGCCATCCCAGACCGCCGCGGACCTTGGGCGCCTCGATCGGGCCGAATCGGCCCTCTACGCGGACCTGATCTCGGACGCTTACGCCCCGTCGGTCCGCCTGGAACAAGAGCGGATCAGCTTCTCTGCCGTCGAGAAAGCAATCGCCAGCTGCTGACAAGAAACAAGGTGATCCCCGGCCCTGCCCAGCTGAAGGGACCGGATCAGGCGCGCGCCTGAAGCGCAGGCACTGGTCACACCGGGGGAGGCGCGAACGCGTTTGATTAGGCCTTCTTTCTGCAGTGAACGCTTTGGGGCTTGGACGGCCCGTTCGAGGTCGGGCGGGTCTTCGTCGACGGTGGCCTGCAAGATCGCGTGTGCGGTGTCGAAGTAGCGGTGGGCGTGGTGGTCGCGCATGCGGGTGATCTGCCGCCACGGGATCGACGGCTGCGTGGCCAGCAGATCATCCGGCAGTGCTTTAACAGCCTCGCCGATCTCAAGCAGGCGGATGCGGACGGCGTCGAAGATCAGCCCGTCGGACAGGTCGCCACGTTGCAGGTGGGAGCCGATCGCGTCGATCGCGGCCTGGATATCGGCCAGCCGCTGACGGCCCGGGCGGGAAGTCGGCGAGCAGGTCCACGTCACTGTCGGGGCGGTCCTCGCCGCGGGCCACGCTGCCGAACACGCGCAGGTTGCTTACCCCCTGCGTTCTGGCTGTCGGCCGACCGGACCGTCCTGAAGCGCATCAGCCGGCTGATCGATGAGGCCCCGCGCGACCCGGCTGACGGCATCGGCAAGCCCGAACCTCTCCGCCATATGCCCGCCGGCACGTGGTCCCGCCGGATCAGTGAAGAACACCGTCTGGTGTATCTGGTCGAGGGTGACGACCTTGTAATCCTGTCCGCCTGGTTCTGGCTACCCTCAGTGATGGGCGCGGCGGGCGGATGATGACGGGGGCGGTTACCCGGATACCGCTGGCTCCTCTGTACTGGTGCTGGCCAGCCGTTCCAGCCGTTCGGGGATGCCCTGGCGCCTGGCTTGCCACAGCCCGAGCTTCGCGAGCAGCCCGTTCGATACCAGCAGCAGGTTCTTGCTGGGCGGCGCGATGAAACCCTTGGTTGTATGTGGCGCGTAGCGGGCCTCATCCGCGGTCATCTCCAGCCAGCCGGTAAGTATCCGGGTTCGCAGTCCGACCAGTTGCGGCCGGTAGGCGTGGGCGAGCAGGCCTGCGCGGCGGCCTCCAGGCGGCAGGAGCCCGTCTGGGACCACCAGTTTCAGGCCGGTCTCGTCGTGGCCGGCCATCTGCACTGGCACGATTACCGGGTATCCGTCTGCGCCTCGGTAGGCCAGCAGTCGGTGCGGGAGCCCGCTGATCTGGGACGCGGCCTTCGCCACGTCGACGCGCGGGTGGGTCCCGTTCTGTGGTGGGGGCTGTGAGCCGGGGAAGCCGGGCCAGGCTGCCCCGGTCACCCGTCTCTCACCAGAAGCGCTGAGGTCTGTCCAGGCGGCGACCCGCTGCACGACGATATCCACAAAGACCCGCTCCTCGTAGTACTCGTGCAGCAGCCGATCCCATACCGGGCCCCGCATCACCTTCCCGAGATAACGCTCCGCCTGCGGGATCAGCGCTTCGAGACGGTCACGCGAGGGTGTGAGGTCTACCGAGGCTGTGCCCTGAGCCAGCACGAACGCCGGGTTGGCCGAGAAGCCGTGCTCACGTGCGTGGTAGGCCAGCGCGACATGCGGGTCACGGATGATCCGGTCAAGCTTCTTGCCGAAACCCAGCGAGGTCGTGAACCCCAGGACACCCGCCTCACGCTGCCCGATGCCGCACGGAGCGACGGCCATCACCACCGTACCCCCCGCGGGCGTGCAATAGGCGGCGGCCGCCGTCAGGTCCCCCTGGATCACCTCGTCCACGTCAGCCGGCCATTTGACCAAATCGCTCATCACGCTCCCCTTGCCATTACACGGCACACCGCACCGTCTGCCGCAAACACGACAGCCCGCCGCATCCGCCAGAATTCATCAGGCGTCCCGCATTAAGCCTCACGCGCAGGTCTGGCATCGCCAAGGGCGGCAGCTCACATACATCCGGAGTGCTAGCACCACTATCCGCATGTGCCGTTGGCTAAGGGCGCAGCCGCGCCATTCACAGAAACCCGGCGGCGACGGTCCGTGAGGTCGGCCGCTCATGGCCGCCCGGCGAGTGATGGGGCAGTGTTCGTCGGCGGGCTCCCCGCTGGGGCTGCTGAGCGAGGGCGTGCCGGTGCTCGCCGGGGTGCTGCTGCCGTCCGCCGCGGTGTTCCTGCCGCTGTGCAACGACAAAGAAGTCCTGGGCCCCTGGGTCAACGACCGCAAGACCAACATGTTCACCGCAGCCGTCGTGGCCATCCTGGTCTCGCGCAGGGACAGAGCCGCCGCAGCGATCGGATCGCCGAGCGGCTGGGCCGGGCGGCGGTGACGCGAGGTCGGCTCTGTGCAACTGCGTGCGGAATCATGGCCTGCGCAGACTTGTGACGGGCTTCCCGGGAACCTGCTGTCGCGTCCCTTGCATCCTGCGCGTCCTCCCTCTTCGCCGGAATACACGTGCGTCGCTGCCTGTTTCCAGGCATCGTGACGTTGCAGCCAGAAACTTATGAAGACATGCAGTTCTGGTTCGATCCGCTGTGCCCCTGGGCCTGGATAACCTCGCGCTGGATGCTCGAGGTGGAGAAGGTGCGGCCGGTGCGGGTCGACTGGCGGATCATGTCGCTGGCGTACCTGAACCTGATCCAGCACGACGGTAAAGGCCTGACTCCGGAGTATCTGGAGCGGATGGGCAAGGCGTGGGGCCCGATCCGCGTGGTCGCCGCCACCGCCCAGAAGGCCGGTCCCGGTATCCTCGGCCCGGTCTACACCGCCATCGGCACGAGGTTCCACGACCAGGGCCGCAGGAACGATCCTGAGGTGATCCCGGAGGCGCTGGCTGAGGTCGGGCTGCCAGTTTCTCTGGCAGGCGCCGCGGCCAGCGCTGAGTTCGACGATGAGATTAAGAGGTCTCACCACGAGGCCTTCGATGTCGTCGGGACGGACGTGGGCACGCCCGTCATCCGCGTCCGCGGCAATGCCATCTTCGGCCCGGTTATCACGCCGATCCCGCGGGGTGAGGCGGCAGGCCGGCTATGGGACGGGGTCGTGCTCGTGACCGAGGCAGACGGCTTCTTCGAGCTCAAGCGGACCAGGGACCGCAAGCCGACGTTTGACTGACCGGGCCCGGTCAGTCGCCCGGCGGGCGAAGCGGCTGCACCGTCCACTGATGCACCTCATGCCGCTCTGCCAGCGCCCGGATCGGCAACCCTGAAACGAGGCGGTCACAGCGGACCGCCTCCTCCGGCACGCCACCCACCTCCACAGTCCGGTCCTCCCCGTCGAAGCGCCGTCGGATCGCAGCATGCCGCCCCGTGAGCAGGTCCGAGCGGGCGGACGGGCCCTGGCGCGAGACCGTCTGCTCCGACCGTAGGCGCTCGATCGGCTTGCGCCAGCGCGCGGCGGGTCCGCGCCAAAGCCGACCATCTCCGCGCTCAGATCGGCTGGTTCTCCTGGTCGGCCAGAACGAGCCCCGAAGCCGGGTTCCGGGAAGGATTTCACGATGCCACCCATGCCACGGACGAGCCGGCTGGTCCGCCTGGCGTGGTACGTGGGGCCAGGATGCACCTGTCACTCACATTAGCCCTGGACGAAGCTGTTGATGCGGTTGCGTGCGTGTCCGCGCGTAGCATTGGTCCGTGCCGCTGTTCCCCCCGCTAGTTGCTGTGGAGATGCTGAGCGCCCAGCTCGGCAACCCCGCACTGCGGATATTCGACGCCACCGTGTATCTCCGCCGTGCGGTGGGGGGAGGCCCCTATACGGTCGAGACGGGATTGCCCCGGTACCAGCAAGCGCACCTGCCCGGGGCCGCTTTTGCCGATATCTCGGGCGAGTTGTCAGACACAAGCTCGCCCTACCCCTTCGCGCTGCCGTCCGCCGATGCCTTCGCCGTGGCAGCGAGCGGGCTGGGCATCGGTCCGGGAACACATGTCGTGGCGTACGCGCAAGGTTCGCCGATGTGGGCCACCCGGCTATGGTGGCTGCTGCGGTTCTTCGACTTCGATGACGTGAGCGTGCTGGATGGAGGGCTCCAGGCGTGGCTGGCTGAGGGGCTGCCCACCGAGCCGGGTGACGTCCGCTATCAACCCGCCCGGTTTGCCGCCAGACCCCGGCCGGAACTGCTGGCCACCCTCGACGATGTCCGGGCTGTGGTCGGTGGAGATGGGCGCACGTGCCTCCTGAACGCGCTCTCCGAGAGTGCTTTCCGCGGTGAGGGCCCGGGAGCGTACAGCCGTCCCGGGCGCATTCC
>Ga0187867_10002496_pt1 | contig 15206 bp, 14 predicted proteins | sample June2016WEW_13_1_FD_132976 | JGI IMG/M metagenome (GOLD analysis project Ga0187867, IMG submission 132976) | Peatland microbial communities from SPRUCE experiment site at the Marcell Experimental Forest, Minnesota, USA - June2016WEW_13_10 | ecosystem: Environmental > Terrestrial > Soil >... | reverse complement strand
CCCGGATCCGCTGAACATGCGCGATCATGGCAACGGCTCCGGCCCGTCGGGTGGCCCCGCGGCCGGACCGGGGCCGGGCCCGGCGGCCGGACCCGGGCCGGGCCCGGCGGGCGGGCCGGGACCGTCGGCCCCCCCGAACGGGTCAGGCCCGCCGAACGGATCGCGGCCGGCCGGCGGGTCCTGATCCGGCGTGCGCGCCGCCTACCGGGTGCGGCTGGTGGCCAACCTGGTCAACGGATCGACGCTGGCGGGCCTGCTGGTGGCCGCGGCCGGGCGGGCCAGGCTGGCCCGCGCCGCCGACGGCCTGCTGGTGGGGGCCGGGTACCGGCTCCCGGTCCCGGTGGCCCCCGCGTTCACGGTCGGGAACGTCATCATGGCCCGGGGTGACCGGGCGGCCCTCGCCTCGATGGAGGCGCTGCTCGCCCACGAGGCGCGGCACGCTACCCAGTACGCGTGGTGCGGGGGGCTGGTCATGCTCCCGCTGTATTTCCTGGCGGCCGGGGTGTCCTGGGGGCTGACCGGGGACTTCGGTGCCCGCAACGTGTTCGAGCGGCAGGCCGGGCTGGCCGACGGCGGGTACTCCGACAAGCCGTTGCGGCCGGTGCTGGCCCGGATTGCCCGGGGTGGCGGCCAGTCGGGGGAACGCGCGGCATAATCAGGCTGCCGCGGGGTTCCATGACGGAGGTGTGCCGCTGTGCCGAGGTTTCACCGCCTCAAGGTGCTGCGCCGGCTGCCGCACCCGGGCCAGGGCTTCACCCAGGGCCTCCTCGCGGAGGACGGCACCGTCTGGGAGAGCACCGGCCAGTACGGCCAGTCCACGGTGCGGCGTTACCGGCTCGGCCGCGACCAGGTCGACGCCAGCACGTCACTGCCTCCCGACCTGTTCGGCGAGGGCATCTGCCGGGTGGGCAGCTACCTGTGGCAGCTGACCTGGCGGGAGCGGGTCGCCCTGCGCTGGGATCTGCGCAGCCTGACCCTGCTCGAGACGATCTCTTTCAACCGCGAGGGCTGGGGCATCTGCAACGCGGGTCCTTGCCTGCTCACCAGCGACGGGAGCAGCGAGCTGGTCCGCCGTGACCCGCAGACGCTGATGCCGCTCGGCCTCGTCGTGGTGCACATCGGGAGCCAGCGCGTCGGCGGCCTCAACGACCTGGAATGGGCAGGCGGACGGGTGTGGGCCAATGTCGCTCCCCGGCAGTACCTGGCCGGGATCGACGCCAACAGCGGCGAGGTGGTGGACATCGTCGACGCACGGGCCGCGGGGGAACGTCACTGGGGCGATCCGCAGGCCTTCCTCAACGGCGTCACGGCCCTGCCATCCCCCGGCGAATTCCTGCTCAGCGGGAAGGGCTGGCGGTTCCTGTACCACGTCCGGCTGGTCGAGGGCCGCCGCCATAAGCAGCCGGAACGGTTGCTCACCGGCTGACAGGAGCGTTCAGGTGGCGCTCAGGAAACCATCGGGGATGGCGGAGAGTCCTTGGAGGCCGCATTCAGCTATGAACCGGATTATCGGTAGCGAGCCAAACACGGCGATGACCTACTGAGGAGCGTTCGCAGATGAGCACGGTCTACGGGGAGCCCGGATACGCCGGAGAAGCGCAGCCCGGGCCAGAACAGTCCGGCGCAGGGCAGTCCGGCACGGCGCAGTCCGGCACAGGGCAGTCCGGCACAGGGCAGGGAAGCTACGGCGGCTACGGGAGCTACGGCGGCGGACCGGGCGGCTACGGCGCCTACGGATCCGGGCCGGGCGGCTATGGCCGGGGCGGCTACGGGCCGGGCGGCTACGGGCCGGGCGGCTCCGGGCCGGGCGGCTCCGGCGGCTACGGGCCGGCTGAGCCTGGCGGTGGCCGCCGCAAGCGGCGCCGGTTCATGCTGGCGGGGGCCTCGGCGGGGGTCGCGGCGGCGCTGACGATCGCCGGGCTGGGCGCGCTGAACGCGTTCGGCGCGACGACGCTGACCACGGCCCAGGTCGCTGCGAAGGTGGACCCGGGCCTGGTCGACGTGGTGTCCACGCTTGGCTACCAGGACGGCGAGGCGGCCGGCACTGGCATGGTGCTGACCTCCAACGGCGAGGTGCTGACCAACAACCACGTGATCGACGGTGCGACCTCGATCAAGGTCACCGACGTTGGCAACGGGCGCATGTACACCGCCAAGGTGGTTGGCTACGACAAGACCCACGACGTCGCGGTCCTCCAGCTGGTGAACGCCTCGGGGCTCCAGACGGTCAGCCTCAGCTCCGCCGGCGTGCAAAGCGGGCAGAAGGTCGTCGCGCTGGGCAACGCGGGCGGCAAGGGCGGCACCCCGTCCGTGGCCACCGGCAGGATAACGGGCACGGGCAAGACCATTACCGCCTCGGATGAGGACGCGGGCAACGCCGAGCAGCTCCAGGGGCTGATCGAGACCAACGCGGGCATCCAGCCGGGCGACTCCGGCGGCCCGCTGGTCAACACCCAGGGTGAGGTGGTCGGCATGGACACGGCCGCCTCCACCGGCATCTCGACCACTGGGTTCGGCACCCAGTCGCAGCCGACGGCCACGCAGGCGTTCGCCATCCCGGTCACCCACGCCATCTCGATCGCCAGCCAGATCGAGGCCGGTAAGGCCTCGTCCACCGTGCACCTCGGCACCACGGCGTTCCTGGGCGTGGAGGTCTCGCCCGCCGGCAGCACCAGCGGCTCCGGGTTCGGCGGCTTCGGGGGCGGCAGCTCCGGGGGCGGCAGCTCCACCGGCAGCGGCGCCACCGTGGCCGGCGTGGTGAACGGGTCCGCGGCCGCGCAGGCCGGGCTGGCCCAGGGCGACGTGATCACGTCGGTGGCGGGCCACACGATCGAGTCCGCCACGGACGTCTCGTCGGCCCTGGCTAAGCACCACCCGGGCGACGAGATCAGCCTCGGCTGGACGGACCAGTACGGCCAGTCGCACACCGCGACCGTGCAGCTGGGCAGCGGCCCCGCCGCCTGAGAGTCAGGCGGCCGGCCAGCGGGCCGGCCGCCTGAAGTCTCCGGCCGCCCTACGGGCCGGCCGCCAAGACATCGGCGAGACTCTTCCCCCGTGGAGCCTCGCCGAGAACGGGGACCCCCGGGCCATCCCGCCCGGGGGTCCCTCATGTCATTCGCTACGATCGGCGCCGGGAGGCGGCCCGCCCCGGCTCAAGACGGGCTGGCGGAAATTTCCAGATGTCTGGGAGCCGGGCCGATTCCGTTGACCTGGGTGTGCCCGGATCCGCATCGTGGAGGAACGAACAGATGGCCGCGCTGCGGCCTGCGCGCAAGGACGGTGTGATGTCAGATCGCATGGAGGCGCCCGCCCGGCCCTCTCGTGCCCCGGTGCCCCGCGGCCAGATGCCCCGCATGCAGCCACCCGGCGCTCCGCGGCGCAACCGCCGGCGGTGGGCGGTGGCCGCCGCCGTCACGGTCTGCTGGGTGGTGCTGTGGTCGGTGACGGGATCGATCCTCAGCGGGACCCTCGTGCTGCTGTTCCTCGCCGCGCTCGGGGTGGTGACCGTGCTGGCGCTGCGCGCCCTGGGCGTGAACCGCGATCACCCCTGGGTGCGGCAGATCGCCACCCGGCCATGGCGTGACGGGCAGGAGGTGCTGCAGCTCGCCCTGCGCCACCTGCCCGAGGTGCTCGTGGTGACCCCGAGCGGCGCGCTGCTCGCTCCCACGTCGGTCGAGCTGCGGCTGAACCCGCGTGATTACGGGTCGCTGGGCGAGCGGATGGACATCGGCCTGGTGGAGATGAGCGCCGCCGAAGTGTACGAGGAGCAGGTGGCCGCGCACGAGGCGCGCCTTGCCGGGCCTGGCCCGGTGGAGGTGAGCCTGATCAGCGACCCATCCGTGCCCGAGGGCCGCTACCAGCTGCGGCAGGGCCGGCCGCTGGGCGCCGGGTTCCAGCCGGCGGCGGCGTCCGGGTTCCAGCCGGCGGCGGCGTCCGGGTTCCAGCCGGTTCCCCCCGGAGCCGGGTACGCGCCGCCAGACCTTCACGCGGCCCGGTCTGAGTCCCAGGTGGGTGTCTACCCGGCCGGGGCGGGCCTCGGGGCTGGTCCCGGGACAGGCTGGCCGTTCGCCCAGGACGGCCGCACCACGTCGGCGCCGGTGCCCGACCCCGCTGGCACCGCCGCTACCGTCGGCGGGGGCGGCCTGGCCACCGTGGCCGAGCCGGCCCGCAGCATGATCCCGACGCTGCGGCTGATCACCGGCGGCCGGGTCTGCGAGACCCGGATGTCCGGCGCCCGGGCCGGCCGCGGCGCGGTCGAGCTCAGCCTCCCTGACGTGCCCACGGTGTCCCGCGAGCACGCCAGGTTCACCTACTCCGACGGCCAGTGGTGGGTCGCCAATCTGGGCATGAACGGGATGACGCTGAACGGCGCCCCAGTCGCCGGGGAGCAGCCACTGCATGACGGCGACGTGATTCGCTGGGGCACGAACGAGCAGGCGCCGGGTTCCCGCGTCGGGATCGGGGACTGACCACCGTTGAATGCCTGACCCCCCAGTCCCGGGTCATACCGGCGACTTACCCATCGGGGGACGGCACAATAGTGGCGGTGGAGCAGCTTCTCCTCTGGGCAGCCGGACGACGCGAGTGGGTGACCTGCCCACCCGACGAGATCACCTGGCTCGACCGCAGCCTGCTCAGCGGCAACCAGGACCTCACGCTGCACCGGTCGCCGCGCTGCGCGGGGCTGCGCTACGTGCACCGCCGGTGGGAGCTGTTCAGCCGCGACACCACCTACCCGGTCTACCTGGCCCCGCACACCCCGGGCACCCCGGTGAATCACCGGGCCGTGCAGCAGGCCGCCCGGCAGGTCCTGCCGATCGCCCCGGCTAACCACTTCGAGACGCTGCCGGTGGTGCTGGAGGCCGGGACCTGGCTGGTCAGTGTGGGCAGCTGGGTGCTCCCGCTGCGGCTGGAAGCGGCGGACAGCCCGTCCGCGCCGAGCGTGCCCATCCACGAGCAGCCCGAGACCCAGGAAAAACGGGTCCAGCCGAACAGTTCCCCCGGGCGCCGCGGCAGCCCGTCCCGGCCGGATGCCCCGGACCGGGTCCGGGCCTGGTTCGCGCGGAACACGGCCGCCCGGCTGGCCATGGCCTATCACTACCAGGAACTGATCCTCGGCCTGCCCGGCGCGCAGCCGGTGCCGATGATGGATGTGGTCATCGCCCTGGACCTGAGCGGTGAGGGAGCCATCTCCGACTACAAGAAGCAGCTCCAGGGCCTGATCTGGAAGGAACGCGGCCACCCGCGGGAGCTGGCCGAGTACCTGCTCACCCACGGCCTGCTCACCCAGGCCGACCTCGAGGCGGCCAGGGAGGCGGCCGCGGCCAACGAGCGCAGCGGCAAGAGCGAGCAGGCACGCAAGCGGCTCAGGTACAAGCCCCGGAAGTAACGGGCGGGTGCTCGGCCGCGCCGCCCTTCAGCCGCGCCGCCCTTCAGCACCCCCTGCCCTTCAGCACCCCGCCCTTCAGCACCCCAACCTTCAGCTGGCGTAGTGCGACGCGTACTGATCCCGGATCACGTTCTTCTGGATCTTGCCGGTGGAGGTCTTGGGCAGCTCGTCCACCACGATCACGGACTTCGGCACCTTGTAGCCGTCGAGCCGCCCGCGCAGCGCCTGGAGCAGGCCAGCCGGATCGATGGCCTCGCCGGGCCTGGGCACCACCACCGCGGTGATCGCCTCGGTCCAGTGGTCGTGCGGCAGCCCGACCACAACGACCTCGGACACCCGCGGCTCGGCCGCGTACATGGCCTTCTCCACCTCGATCGAGGCCACGTTCTCGCCGCCGGTCTTGATCACGTCCTTGTAGCGGTCGGCGAACCAGAGCACGCCGTCCTCGCCGAACCGGCCCACGTCGCCGGAGTGGAACCAGCCGTGTGCGAACGCGGTGGCGGAGGCCTCCTCGTTGTCCAGGTACTCGCTCATCGTGCTCGGCCCGCGGTAGACGATCTCGCCCTGCTCGCCCTGGGGCAGCAGCTCCCCGTCCGGGCTCATGATCGCGACCTGCACGCCGGTGATCGGCGTGCCGACCGCGCCGATGTGCGAGAGCTGGTGCTCCGGGCGGAACAGCGTGGTGACCGGGCTCATCTCGGTCTGCCCGAACAGCAGCGCGAAGTCGCAGCCGAAGCCGTCCAGGCAGCGGCGGATCAGCTGGTCCGGCATGGGCGCCATGGCATACACCGCGCGGCGCAGGCTGGAGAGGTCCCGGCCGCCGAACGACGGGTGGTCGAGCATGGCCCGGAACATCATCGGCAGCCCGAAGACCTGGGTGATCTGCTCCCGCTCGACCAGGTCGAGCACTGCTCCCGGGTCGAAGCCCCGCAGCACGTGGATGGTCGCGCCCACCATGATCGCGGGCGTGCAGAACGCGTTCAGCTGGGCGGTGTGGAACATCGGCATCATGGCCGCGAAGCGGTCGGTGGCGTTCCAGCCGGAATCCAGGGCGCTGGACATCGACTCCAGATAGATCGCCAGGTGCGTGCCCACCACGCCCTTGGGGAACGACGTGGTGCCCGAGGTGTAGAGGTAGCTGATCGCGTCCCGGTCGTCCACGGAGCACTCCGGGTCCGCCGAGGATCTCGAGCTCGCGGCCAGGTCGGCCAGGGTGCTCCAGGAGCGGTCGGCGGGCTCTGCCTCGTAGGCGACGCCGGTTCCGGGCGCCACGAAGACATCGGCGACGGCCGGTACCTTCACGACGGCGTCGCGGACGTGGGCCACCAGCTGGCTCTCGGCGACCAGGCCGCGGGCCCCGGAGTGGTCCAGCACGTAGGCCACCTCATCCGGCCGCCAGCCCAGGTTGATAGGCACGCAGACCAGGCCGAGCTTGGCGCAGGCGTAGTAGCTGGCGAGGAACTCGGCGCTGTTGGCCGAGGCCAGGCCCAGCGCGTCACCCCGCCGGTAACCGCGGGCGCCCAGCCCGTGGGCGAGCTGGTTCACCCAGGCGTTGAACTCCGCGTAGCTCCACCGCCGCGGCCCATCCACCACCGCCAGCTGGCTGGGGCGGACCGCGGCGGAGCGGGTCAGCGAGTCGCCCACGTTGATCCGCTGAATGAGGTTGCGCGCGAGGTCCACGGGGGCTCCTTTTCTGGTTCCGCCTGCTGCCCGTTACACCGGGCCGGTCCGGAGGTTAGTACGACCTGGGCAGGCCCAGGCTGTGCTGGGCCACGTAGTTGAGGATCATTTCCCGGTTCACCGGCGTCACGCGCGGCAGCCGGGCCGAGGCCCAGTACGGCATCAGCCCGTATTCGGTGGCGAAGCCGTTCCCGCCATGTGTCTGCGTGGCCGCGTCCGCCGCGGCGATCGCGGCCTCCGCAGCCGCGTACTTGGCCATGTTCGCGGATTCACCGGCGGGCTCGCCGTGATCGTGCAGCCAGCTGGCCAGGCCGCCACCCCCGCCGCCGTACTCGGCCGGGATGTTCACGCCGATGAATCCCGCTTCACCAAGCTTGGTCCACAGGTCGTCGCACGGTGTGCGCTCGGCTGCGTGCTGCGCGTAGTACGGGGGGCCAAAGCCGCTGGCTATCGAGGCCACGGCGGCCCGCAGGTCACGATGCTCGGCACGCTCCGCAAAATCCACGCCTGCTCCATCGAAGTGATCGCAGATTCACTAGGACTTTAACTGGCCAGGTGCCAGACTGACTAGATGGCCAGCGCACGTTCCCCGCGCCAGCGTGATCCCGGGCGGCGTGATCCCGGGCCGCGGCGTGATCCCGCGCGGCGGCGTGATCCTGAGCGGCGGGCCAGGATCCTGCGCGCGGCCGCCGACCTGGCCTCGCGGCGCGGGTTCACCACGGTGTCGATGGCCGACATCGGGGCGGAAGCCGGCATCGTCGGCTCCGGGATCTACCGTCACTTCGGCAGCAAGGCGTCCATCCTGGTCGCCCTGCTGGACCAGGTGATGGACCGGCTGATGGGCCGGGCCGCGGAGATCGTCGCCACCTCGGCCGATGACCGTCAGTGCCTGTCTGACCTGGTCCGTGACCACATCACGGTGGCCCTGATGGACCGGACGATCCTGATGGTCTCCCATCGGGAATCCCACACCCTGGCGGCCGAGGACCGGCGGCGGCTGCGCCGCCAGCAGCGCCTGTACATCGAGGAGTGGGTGCACCTGCTGGCGCCATTGCGGCCCGATCTGGCCGACGGCGAGCTGCGGCTGGCCGTGCACGCGGCGATCGGGGCGATCCAGTCCACCCTGTTCTTCCGGAGCGGGCTCGCCCCCGACCGGATGGCCGGGTTGCTGGACACGATGGCCCACGGCTGCCTGGGCATCGACCCCGCCCCCCGCCGCCCCGCTGAGCTCACAGCCGTGGCGTCCTCCTAGTACAGGCGCAGGAGCCGCCATCCTCGTACGCTGGGCTGGTGGACGGTGGCCGGGTCGGGGGGAGCGGAGGCGCGGAGCGGGCGGCCCTGGTGGCGCTGCTCCGGGAGCGCCCTGGGGGGCGCGGCTGGGCGGAGATCACGGCGGGGGTGCTGGAGGCCGGCAGCGCCGTGGTGGTGTGGCAGCGTCTGGTGCCGCCGGTGCTGGTGCAGCCACCAGGCGAGCCTGACCCGCTCGACGCGGCCGCCAAGCAGATCGGCCGCTGGGCGGACCGGGGCTGGCGGCTGCTGAGCATCCTCGATGACGACTATCCGTCCCGGCTGCGCGGGATCCACCAGGCGCCCCCGGTCCTGTTCGCCCGCGGCACGCTGGTCCGGGGCGACGTGGCCGTGTCGGTGGTCGGGTCCCGGCAGGCGTCCTCCCGCGGGCTGGACATCGCGGCCAGGGTCGCCGGGGAACTTGCCGCCCGCGGCGTGACCGTCCTGGGCGGCCTCGCCCTGGGCATCGACACCGCGGCCCACCGGGCCGCGCTGGCGGCAGGCGGCCGGACGGTTTGCGTTATCGGAACTGGAATTGACCGTGCCTATCCGGCAGGGAACCGGGGCCTGCAGGAGCAGATCGCCGCGCGCGGCCTGGTGCTCTCCCAGTTCTGGCCGGACGCGCCGCCGCAGCGGCACAACTTCCTGATGCGCAACGCCACGATGTCCGGGTACGGGCTGGCCACGGTCGTGGTCGAGGCGGGGGAGCAGAGCGGGTCGCGGGCCCAGGCGCGGATCGCGGTGGAGCACGGGCGGCCGGTGATCCTCACCTCGCTGGTGGTGGAGCGCAACGACTGGGCCCGCGCGCTGGTGGGGCGGCCCGGGGTGCACGTGGCCGGCCATCTGCAGGCCGTACTGGACATCGTCGAGCACCTCATCGCCGAGCCGGCCGCGCTGGGGGCCGCGCTACGCCAGCTGGCACCCTCCTAACGTGGCCGGCCCGGAGGTGGTGGCCCGGTTGAGTGCGGCCCTGGTCGCCCGGGCCGGCGGGTACCTGCGCAATACGGTCCGCCAGGAGCTTGTGACCTGCGCGGTGTGCGCGACGCCGGTGACTGGCTTCCGGCTGTGTTATCAGTGCCAGCGGCGGCGCGGCCGGACGGGTCTCGCGGACGCCACCGGGTTCCTCACCTATGCGGTGGCCGGGCGGCAGTCCGGGTACGTGATGCTGGGATACAAGGGCCGGCCGCCGGTCCCGGAGCACCGGACGATTGTCACGTTACTCGTGCTGTTAGGGCTGGCCCGGCACGCCGGATGCGCGGCGCACACCGGATGCGGCGACGGGGCCAGCGTGCCGGTGACGCACTGGGCCGCGGTGCCGTCGCTGCCGCCCCGGGACGGGGAGCACCCGCTGCACGCGATCGTCAGCCGCATAGCGCCCGGGCGCGAGGCCGTCCTGGCGGCCGCGGACGAGGTGGACTACCCCCGCGACCTCGATCCCGGGCACTTCCGGGCGGTGGCGCCGCTGCCCTCGGGCGCGCACGTGCTGCTCGTGGACGACACCTGGGCCCGCGGCGGGCACGCCCAGTCCGCGGTCCTGGCGTTACGGGCGGCCGGGGCGGCCCGGGTCTCGGTACTCGTGGCCGCCCGCTGGATCAACGAGGACTTCGGCGCGAACGCGACGTTCATCCGCGGGCTCGCGGACCGTGACTACGACCCGGCCATCTGCCCGTGGACCGGCAGCGACTGCCCGCCCCCGGACGTGGCGTGACCAGGAACAGATGCACGGCCCGGCCGTGCGCGCCGGCGCCTCGGCCCCACGGGTACCTTGGCCGGCATCGGGGCCGGCCTTTCCCGGAGGAGTTCCTGCCCACCCGAACCCCCTCAGCAGGTCCGCCGGCAGCCTGGATCAGGCGATGGGGCTGCCGTTGTCGAGCGCTGCGACAGCCCCGGTGGCCAGGGCGTTCAAGCAGGCCCGGATCCTGCGCGCCACGATCGGTCTGACCCGCGTTGCTATTTGTCCGGGCCGGACGAACGCGAAGCCGTCCAGTTCGTCGGCGGGGACTGTGATGGCGGCAATGTCGCTGGCGCTGAGCACGCCGCCGTCATAGATCACGACCAGGCCCTCCGGGTAATCAGGCTGGGAAGGCACCCAGTCCACCGCGAGCGCCCGTCCGACCGGGCGGTCGAGCCCGATTTCCTCGGCTACCTCACGGCGGCAGGCAGCGTGCGGCGATTCCTCCGCCTCTACCACGCCGCCGGGCACGTCCCAGGTGTCCCGGTAGACGGGGTCAACCAGCAGGACCTGGCCAGCCCGGTCACGGCACAAGGCGCCCGCGGCCATCCACTTTCTGGCCAGGGAGGCCACGTAGATATCGGGGGGAATTATTCCCGATCGACTGGAATTCACGGCGTAATTGTAGCAAAACTATAGGCCGTTTCGCTGTGTGTTGAATAGGACACGGCATTCGGCGACGACGAAATAGCTGCCCTTATCTACGTCCTTATCCATGCCGTGCCGGGAAAAGTCATCTCTGCTGCATCCTCCCAGTAAATTCGCCGAGTGGATCCTGGTTGCCCCCTTTGAGTGCGCCCTGGCCAGCCGGGGCACGATGAACGCGCGGTCCACCGGGGTCTGCCAGCACTGACCCGGGCGGGCCCGGTCCTGGCGAAAACCGTTGGCGCTAGCCCGGCCCGGCTGAGTTAGCTGGGCCCATGAAGGTCGGACGGTTCGATCCCGGAACGGGCAGCACCGCGGTACGCGCCTGCCACGAGATCTACCTCAGCGGTCTGCCCGCTGATGACCCACTTGGGCCGCCGATGTCGCCGCGTGCGTTCGCGGGCTGGCTGGCCCTGGGCTGGACCGAGGACCCACTGGAAACCTGGCTGGCCCGGGACGACTCGGGCGAGCCCTGCGGCTGGTACGCGCTCAGCCTGCCGCAACGCGAGAACCGCCAGCTGGCCTCGCTGAGCCTCGTCGTGCACGCCGCCCGGCGCCGGTCGGGCCGGGGCACCGCCCTGCTCCGGCACGCGGCCGCGCGGGCACGCGCGGCCGGCCGGACCGTGCTGGAGATCGGCGCGCTGGAGGGCTCGCCCGGCGCGGCGTTCGCGGGCGCGCTCACGGCGCGGCCGGCCGTGACCTCGGTCCCGCGGGTACTCGCCCTGGACCGCGTCCCGGCGGGGCGGCGGGCCGAGCTGCGGGCGGAGGCGGGGCCCGCGGCCCGCGGGTACACCCTGCTGTGCTGGCACGGTCCCGCGCCCGAGGATGCGGTCGCGGAGGTCGCCGCCCTCAACGCGGCGATGGCCGACGCGCCGCGGGGAGCCGGGCAGGAAGCGCAGTCCTGGGACGTGGAGCGCGTCCGGATGGACGAGCGCCGGGTCGCGGCGATGGGGCTGCGGGCCCACGTGGTCGCCGCGCGCGCGCAGGCCACTGGCGGCCTGGCCGCGCTGACCCAGCTGGCGGTCGATCCGGCCATGCCGGAGTGGGGATTCCAGGAGCTGACCGCGGTGGCCAGGCCGCATCGGGGGCACCGGCTCGGGCTGCTGCTGAAGCTGGCCATGCTGGACCTGCTGGCCGGGTGGGAGCCGCAGTTGACGCAGATCATCACCCGGAACGCGGCGGGGAACGACCACATGATCGCCATCAACGACCAGCTCGGCTTCGAGATGCTCGGCCACTGGCCGTCCTGGCGGCTCGATGTGGCCGACGTGGCCGACCTGCCTGACGTGCCCGACGTGCCCGACCTGCCTGACGTGCCCGACCTGCCTGGCGTGGCCGCGAGGCCGGCCGGCGATGGCTGATCAGCAGACCCGCGTGTTCCGCTGCGGCCCGGGGCAGGTGCCCAACGCGGCCGAGGTGGAGTCGCTGTACTACGCGGCGACCTGCGGCAGCCCGCTGCGCGAGTCCAGGGCAACGGCCGCCGGGTATGCCCGGTTGTATGCGGCCCTGCTGCGGCGGCCCGATCTGGAGGCGGTCGCGGCCCGGGCCGCCGGTGGCCGGCTCGTCGGCTTCGCCTATGGGCACGGCTGGCGGTGGGCCGAGCAAACCGATGACTGGGCGGCCCAGCTGAAGGACCGCCTGGGCAGCGCGGCCGGCCGCCTGGACGGCCGGTTCGCCGTCTACCTGCTCGCCGTCCACCCGTGGTACCGCAGGGCAGGACTGGGCCGGCAGCTGCTCAGCACCCTTCTTTCCGCAACGAAAACCGGTGCGTGGCTGATCACCCGGGACGAGCCGACGGCTGCGATGGCCCTGTACCAGCGGGAGGGCTGGGAACCGGCCGGCCACGGCCCCGACACCGCTGACGCCCGCCCGGGCCTGGTGCTGATCCACTCCTGAGCAGGGGCCTGCCGTGCACGGGGCAGGGTTCCGCGCCGTGGGTTCGCGCCGCGGGCTGCGCCGTGGGACCGCGCCGCGGGTTCGCGCCGCGGGCTGGGGGGCGGGCGGGCCCGTACCACCAGCACCATGGGTCACATCGATCATGGTCAGCGCCCACTTCTCCGCCCACGTTTCCCGCGCGACGTGCGCCATGGTGGGTGTTTTGCCCGGTTAGGGCGAACGTTCCGCGGGAAACGTGGACGGGAGGGGCCAATGTGACTTGTGGGACCGGGAGCAGTGCGGCGGCCCCCGGCGCCGGTGCCGCCTATATTGGCGGTGCGGCGCTCTCTGCGTGGCGCCGCTTCCCGCACCGTGGCGGGTCCGATAACCGGGAGGTCGGCGTGGAAGATGAATTCCTGGTCTCCTACGAGGCGGTGACGCCGGGCATCCCGGTGCTCACCCGGGACAAGGAGCAGTTCGGCATTCTGGAACACGTCCTCGAAGTCCCGCAGCTGGACCTGTTCGACGGGATCGTAGTCTGGGTCGGCGGGGGAGCCTTCACCAACCACGAGATCCAGAAGGAACTCGCCAAAGGTCACCAGGCCGCGGCCCGGGGTCTCGAACGCGGGTCGATCTCGGGCGGGCTGCGTTTCGTGGACGCTGACAAGATCGCCGCCATTACCGCTGGCTATATCCGCTGCGACGTGGACCACTCGGAGGTCGCGCTGCTGCCCCCGCCGGACGGGACGCCCGTCTATCACGTGAACATGCTGGGCGAGACCGGCCCGGCGCTGCACGATCGGATCGGCCGCATGTTCCGCCGGCCGCACTGGACCCGCGAGTAAGGCTGAGCAGCCGGACGCGCGGGGGCGCGGAGGTGCGGGAGTGCGGAGGCGCTGGGGTGCGGAGGCGCTGGGGCGCAGGGGTGCGGGAGCGCGGGGGCGCAGGGGCGCGGAGGCGCGGAGGCGCTGGGGTGCGGGAGCGCGGGGGCTCAGGCGCCGGGGGGCTCAGGCGCCGGACGTGAGGGCCTGGGCGGCGTTGATCAGGGCGGCTTCCGCCTCGGCGTGGCGGCCCCGGCGGGCGGCGTTCCACTGCCGGGCCGCTACCACGCGGCGCCGCACCCGCCGGGCGTGCTCCCGGACCCGGCGAGGGCTCGCGCCGCCGGGGGCGTCGCGGGCCGCCACGACCGTGGCCGGGTCCGTCACGGCGCTGAGCAGCTCCGCGGTGATCGGCAGCTCGGCTCCGGTGATCTCCACGGTGGCGGCGCGCACGACACGCACGGTCAGTTCCTCCCCACCGCGCGCCATGGTGGCGGCGACGGCCCGGCCGACCACTCGGTAGGCCGTGCGGTAGTCGAGCCGGTAGCGCTGGGTCAGCTCCTCCGCGAGGTCGGCTGCCGCGGTGAAATGGCTGACTGCCTGCTCGGCCAGGACCTCGGCGTTCACGTTCAGGCCACTCACCACCGCTGATCCCAGCCGGACGAGCCGGCCGGCGAGGTCGAGGGCCCCGGCCACCTCGCCGTAGGCGTACAGCCAGTTGTCGGTGCGGGCGGACGGGGTAAGGCCCGTCGCTAGCAACCCGGTCAGGCGGCCGACCAGAGTGCCCGCGCCCCCGCGCAGGACCGGCAGCGCGTACGGGTTGCGTTTCTGCGGCATGAGCACGCTGGCCCGGCACAGCGAGGCGTCCAGCGTCACGTAGCCGAACGCGGGGCTGGCGAAGATCTCCAGGTCCGAGGCCAGCTGGCTGATGGTCGCCACGGCCTGCGCGGCGGCGAGGACCGCGTCGGCCAGGGCATCGGCCGACCACATCGCGTCGCGGGTGTGCGGGCCTACCGCGCCGAAACCGAGCCCGCGGGCCAGCTGGCCCCGGTCCAGCGGCAGGCGTGTTCCGCCCACCCCGCCGGCCCCGGCGGGGGAGACGTCCGCGAGGCCGTAGGCGGCCTCGATCCGGTCCAGGTGGCGCACGGACTGCTCGGCGAAGCCGCCCAGGTAGTGGCCGAACGTGGACGGCTGGGCGGGTTGCAGGTAGGTCGTGTCGGCCCATAGCGTGCCGGACTGCCGGGTGGCCTGGTCGGCGACCGCACGGGCGAATGTGGCCACGTCGGTGTGCAGGCTGAGCAGCCGGTCGCGCAGGGCGAGGCGGAACGCGATGCGGCCTGCCTCGCGGCGGGTCCGGCCCAGGTGCAGGCGGCCGGCCGCCGGGCCGAGTTCGCGCTCCAGTTCCCGTTCCCGGCTGTTGTAGGCGTCGCCGTACACCGGGTCGTAGGGGAAATCGCCGGCCGGTGAGTCGAGCAGCTTGAGCAGCACCGGGAACCGCTGGAAACGGCCGCTCAGCCTCCCCAGCATCGGCTCGGGCCATTCCTTCAGCAACTGGCCGAGGGTGAGGCCGGCGAGAGGTCCGCCCACCACGCGGCTCTGCTGCTCCGGCCGGTCACTGAGCAGCCACGCCTCCCCGACCGGACCGTGCATCACGGCGGCGGCGGGAAGAAGGTCGGGCAGCCGCCGGCCACCCCAGAGGCGGTATTGCAGGATCGCTGCAAACCGGAGCGGATCCCGGGGTGGCGGTCCCGTGATGCCTGGCGCGGCTCCGACCGTGGCT
>Ga0187867_10002488_pt1 | contig 15236 bp, 12 predicted proteins | sample June2016WEW_13_1_FD_132976 | JGI IMG/M metagenome (GOLD analysis project Ga0187867, IMG submission 132976) | Peatland microbial communities from SPRUCE experiment site at the Marcell Experimental Forest, Minnesota, USA - June2016WEW_13_10 | ecosystem: Environmental > Terrestrial > Soil >... | reverse complement strand
GGAATATCACAAGTGCTTATTTGGCTCGGCTTCGCTTCCACAGCCGCTCAGACGGGCACACTGCTGCTGCGTTCCTATTCGGTAATCGCCATTGCTCTCGGTGTTGCCCATCTTGCTTTGTGGAAAATGGTGCGAAAGCGCAGGGGCCGTCTTTCATCGGCCGCTACATCTGCAACCATCCCAACAGAAGCGGACACCGCCGGAGCTGATTGAGCGCCACTTTCAGAAGAGATTACGCCAATGGGTAAACGGATAGCCATCCTCCAATCAAACTATATCCCGTGGAAAGGCTACTTCGACTTAATCAGTTCCGTCGATGAATTCATTCTCTATGACACCGCGCAGTTCACTAAGAACGATTGGCGCAACCGCAACAAGATCAAGAGCTCCGGCGGCTTGCTATGGCTGAGCATTCCCGTCCGTCACAAGTTCGGTCAACTCATTCAGGATACTATTATCCCCGATTCGTCCTGGGGCCGGACGCACTGGCGCTCACTGTCCCAGGCCTACGCAAAGGCCGCTTTCTTCAAAATGTACAGGCCGGTCTTTGAAGAGTTATACAAGAAGTGTAGTGCTGAGAGTAAGCTAAGCAATGTCAACTTTCGATTCATCAAGGAAGTGTGCGCGATTCTCGGCATTAAAACGAATATAACCTGGTCGAGAGATTACCGTCTGGTAGACGGCCAAACAGAACGTCTCGTCGATCTGTGCAAACAGCTTGGCGCCAGCGAATATATTTCCGGCCTCGCCGCTACGAACTATATAGAGTCTGACTTGTTTGCCCGGGAAAATATAAAGCTTACTTATATCGATTACTCCGGGTATCCTGAATACCCTCAGCTTTACCCCCCTTTCGAGCACGGTGTCAGCATTCTCGATCTAATTTTTAACACCGGTCCCGAAGCCAAGATGTATATGAAGAACTTTCACGGCTTTGATGCATGTAAGTCACCAGATGGAGAAAGATAAAAGATAATGGTTATTTCTGTTGTCATCCCCGTGTATGGCTGCAAGACTTCCCTGAAAGAACTCTATCGCCGTCTGGTAACGTCACTCGAAGCCATTACCCCTAGTTTCGAGATCATCCTGGTCAATGATGCCTGCCCGCAGAATTCATGGGAAATAATCCGTGAGATCGCTTTGAATGATATAAGAGTAAAGGGTCTGGACCTTTCCCGTAACTTCGGTCAGATCCGCGCGATAACCGCTGGTTTGCACCATGCCACGGGCGAGTGGATCGTGGTCATGGACTGCGACCTTCAAGACAGGCCCGAAGAAATCCACCGCCTCTATTCCAAAGCCCGGGAAGGCTGGGACGTGGTCTTTTCCCGCAGAACTGCCCGCAAGGATAAATTTCTCAAAAGACTATCTTCAAAGATCTTTCATGCCTTATACGGGTACTTCACGGGAGGCGCCTTCGACAGCACGATCAGCAATTTCAGCATGTGTAGACGCATGGTCGCAGACAACTACAAACGCATGGGCGACCGAAATCGAGCCTTCATCCTGTTCATAAAATGGATGGGCTTCAAGTCGGCGGTTATTGACGTAGAGCACTCTGAACGGAGCTCGGGCAGCTCCTCGTACACCTTTACAAAGCAACTTCGGCTGGCGTGCGAAATCATCACGACCCAATCCAACAAACCCCTGGTCATTTCGATTAAGGTCGGCTGTGCTGTGACTTTTGCCTCTTTCTTATATGGTTTAGTGGCTCTCTACCGGTATTTTTTTAACGGCATCAGCGTCCATGGTTGGACCAGCATCATTATGTCCATCTGCTTCGTCGGCGGGATTATTATTGCCGAAGTAGGGGTACTTGGACTTTACATAGGTTACGTTTTTGACCAGACCAAAGGAAGGCCGCTTTACATAATACGTGAAACCGTCGAGTCCCAAACTTCAAAACTGGGGGAATAGCTATGATCATCATCACCGGAGCGACAGGTTTCGTGGGCCGCTATCTGGTTGATCACCTGGTGAGGGCCGGGGAAGAGGTTTTCGCCGCGGGCCGTACCCGGAAATACGACTCGTTTTTCCGTGAGTTGGGAGTTCCTTTCGTACATCTTGACGTTACCACACCGGAGGACTTCAGAAGCCTGCCCACCGAGCATGTAAAAGCCTTCATTCATCTTGCCGCAATGATTCCGGCAGCCTGCCAGAATTGCACATCCGACATTTTCCTGAAGGTCAATACCCTCGGCACTCTCTACGCATTGGAACATTGCCGGCACAATAATATAGGAAAGTTCATCTTCACCACCACCCTTTATGAGGGCATGGAGCATACGGAGCTGCCCATCACGGAGGCAATGGGGCGGAAGTATGCCCTGACAGGTGACCACGCGGCATATGTTATCTCCAAGATAGCCGCTGCCGAGTATGTCGAGCATTACGCACAGGAATTCGGCATCCAGGGGATTATCTTGCGGCTGACGGGTCTACTGGGCTACGGGCGCCAGGAAGGATCCTGGACCGATGGAGTATTCAATCCAAGTGCTTTTGAAGTCTTTTACAAGCTGGCCAAGGCTGGTCATGCACTTGAAATCTGGGGCAAACATGAGGCAAGGCGCGACTCTCTATATGTCAAAGATGCGGTCCGCGCCATTCATATGGCAATCTCGACCGACCGGGCCCGAGGCCTCTATCTTATCGGGTCCGGCATTGGGCGAACCAACGAAGAAGAAGTCAAGACTTTCGCGGAAGTCTTCAGTTCCAAAAAACATGCTATCCCGATTCTTTACAGACCGGAGCTGCCCGAGAAGAAAAAAAGCTATTATTTCGATATTGGTAATGCTAAACGTGATTTTGGCTGGGAACCGGTCTACAGCTATCGGGACATCCTTATCGACTATGATAAGGAAGTTCAGTCCGGTAGGTTCAAGAGCTTGTAATTGACTGACAACACCGCGGCAACAGAAGCTGACTTGCTTGCTATTGGAGTCACTAAATCATCATGATCGTATTCGGCGCAGGCGTTGCCTATCGAGGCTGCCACACCCAAAAACAGGTTCTGATATGACAAAAGATGAAAATCTGGTTCCGTTCAACTGGCCTTACATGACCGGTAAAGAACTCTATTTCATTGCAGAAGCCCATTTCCAAGGGCGTCTGGCCGGTGACGGTCCCTTTACCGAGCGCTGCCATAAATGGATCGAGGCCAAGACGGGCTGTGCCAAGGCGCTATTGACACACTCTTGTACAGCGGCGCTTGAAATGGCCGCCCTGCTCCTTGAAATAAAAGCGGGCGATGAGGTCATAATGCCCTCTTATACTTTCGTATCCACGGCCAACGCGTTTGTGCTGCGGGGGGCAAAACCGGTATTTGTGGATGTGAGAGAAGATACGTTAAACATCGACGAAGGCTTGATCGAGGCGGCCGTTTCGCCGCGCACGCGGGCAATTGTCCCGGTCCACTATGCGGGGGTTGGCTGTGAAATGGATGCGATCATGCAAATTGCCGCGGCTCATGGCCTGAAAGTGGTCGAAGATGCCGCGCAGGGAGTGATGGCGACGTACAAGGGGCGGACCCTGGGAAGTATCGGTCACCTCGGAGCTTATAGCTTTCACGAAACCAAGAATGTGATTTCCGGCGAGGGAGGTGCGCTCATAGTCAATACCCCCGACCTTATCGCGATGGCCGAAATTCACAGGGAAAAGGGTACGGACCGCAGCCGCTTTTTCCGCGGAGAAGTGGATAAATACACTTGGCAGGCTGTTGGTTCATCGTATCTTCCGGGTGAGTTGGTCGCGGCATTTCTTTTTGCGCAACTCGAGGAAGCCGACCGTATCACGGTTGCGCGCCTTGAGGCCTGGGACCGTTACCATGAGCTTCTTGCACCCTTTGAATCGGCCGGATATCTGCGTCGGCCGATTGTTCCTGTCGAATGCCAACACAACGCGCACATGTATTACATCCTGCTGCCACCCGAGATCGACCGGCAAATGGTCCTTTCCGAAATGAAGTGCCGTGGAATCTCGGCGATCTTTCACTATGTTCCGCTGCATCGATCCCCTGCAGGCTTACGCTACTGCAGGACAAGCGGTGAACTGCCCGTGACGGACTCGGTTTCTCAGTGCCTGATTCGGTTGCCGCTCTGGATGGGGATATCCTATGAGCAGCAGGTCCGGGTTGTGAAGACCCTGGTTGATGCCATAAAAGACGATCTGTTCCGGGGAGGCACTGCCTCCAGTAAAGGAGCCAGCGTTTCGTCAACAAGTTTTCAGCGTCGATAAAGAGAGCACGGGTCTCACCTTATCGTCACATACTGGAGTAAGCCCAGACAGGCCGAATCGGAGGTTCAAATCCTCTCCGGCCTATCGAAAAGCTATTGTACAGAGCCGATTCTCAGGAGTCGGCTTTTCCTTTTTTGTGGTGCGCTTTTTTTATCTTAAGCAGGCTGCCTTTCGCCAACCGGCTCGGCATTATGCAGGCGGCGGTCCATCTTTCCCCTCGTCATGCCGGTCTAAGCCTGCCGGACCGAAAGATGAAAGGGATTGCGTGTCGTTTCTATCGTGAATTACTCTCGATAGAGCCTACGTGCCTCATTTGCTACGAAATTCGGAACGGACTTGCTTAGAGAGATGCTTTTCAGATCTTGGCGGTTGAGGGTTGGGATCAGTTTTCTGGAAATGGCGGGCGGAGTTTTGGGATTCGTCGCAAGAGCCAGACGAACGGAATAGATTCTTAGCCATTCCTTTTCGGCGGCAATCCTGCGCAGCACTTCGTCATCAACATGCCTGGAATAAGCTATGGCCGCTACTTCACCATCGGTTATCTTGGGATTGCAAATCACTGCGACTTGAATCATGCGATTACTGTCCCGGATCAAGATGCCGCGAGTTTCCTTATCCGCTATCATTGCGAGTTTGATTTTTTCTGCCGTTTTCTTTTTCAGCACCTTTTGCAGCAGAGTTTCGGCTCTAATTTCGGCTTGCTGTTCATCAATTGCCCCCGATATTTCATCGAGAAAGCGCATGGCTTCGATTAGCAGGTGCTCCCATGGTTCGTTGATAGTAATATCGCCTTCCGTAGAACCGGGAAGTGTTACGAAGCTTCCGCCATGGACCGTCAGCATCTTGAAGAAAGCTTCCCGGCCCACCAAATCGCCGGTTTGTGCATGGCCAACCTGTCCGCCTCGGATGTGAATTGTTCCCGTAAGGGTCTCGGACTTAACCTCAACAATGCGGTCGACGCTGTCCAGGCAGGCCAACTGAACGAGGTCGGTCAAACCGATCTCATTTATGGTACCCCAAAAGCCACGCGACGGGTTTTGAGCTGCGGAGGGTCCCTCTTCTCCGCTCACTTTTTCCCCTGAAAGATTAATCGCCTGAATGAGCAGATATTCCCATGGCCGGTTTATTGAACCTGTCACATCCTCCGGAAGGGGTAGTGTTTCAAAATGGCCCCTCTCCCATTGGAGCAGTTCGAAAAAACATTCCTCCCCGATTTTATCGCCGGATGCAACGTGAACCACATTCCCGGAGTCTAAATAGGCGTAGCCGGTTGCGCTGGGGGATTCGACTTTGATCGTATGGCTCAGTTTGGCGAGGCAGGAAACCTGAATCAGATCGATCAATCGAATGTATTGAATTGTTCCTCTGAACCCGCGGCTGCCTGCTTGAACATCGTCCATATCACATCCGTTCTGATCTGATCCCCGGTTGGCGTAAATGATCGCAACTTGTGCGGAAAACGACACTGATGGAGCCGGGATCAGAAACAGAGATTCTTCTCAATCCCATGAGTGTTTCGAAAGGACTATACACAAACGATGCCAAACTCCTTCGGTCATCGGTCATATCGCACGGGGAAAGATGCGGCCGTCCCCGCAAGCAATCCTCCCACTTTTATTATAGCTTCATGCCTCTTTACTGTACACCTTTGTATAAGAAAGCCTTAATCGATTCGAATGTAATCAGTGGGGGATAAGGCAAGTCTATACGGTTGCCCCTCGAATTTCTGTGTCCAATCCGATTCAGCTTCACAGAAGAGCGGACCTGCAAGGTAGATTTTTATGCTCTCCTTTTTCACTTGACCTGAGTGCTGCTCAGTTGTAAAATATCGTAGGGTGTAGGTTTATCGTAGTCAGCGTACTCTGCGCTCCGTACTGGTTTCCTTCCCCTCAAAGCCGCTGATTCGAGGAGCCTCCAATGAGTATATTCAAATTACTGCTCATAATGGCTTTACCGATCGGATTAGTCTTGATCGCGCATGCTCTGGAAACCATCTGATCCGAAGAAGCAGCCAAATTCACTGGTCGGCAAAAGTCCGTATTCGGCGAGTTTGCGAGTGATAATTTTGTGCCCAGAAGTAAAGGGCAGCCCACCTTCCTCCTGCACCTCTGCGGACCTTATCCGGCGCAGGTTTTCAAACTGGCTTTTCCGCGATCTGAGCGGGGCAAGTTCGAGAAGCTACCACAAAACGCTATTACTCCGTGAAAGAGAATTGCGTAGGGGGTAAGAGCCGGCTTAACCTTGGAAGAGGAGATGGCTATGAGAATAAATCTGATACTCTACCCAGCCATCATCGCTCTGACGCTCAGCCTTCTTTTGACGCCTGCCCTGCCCGTTGCCGCGGGTAGCGCCGACCGCTTCATCTGCGATCTGCGTTTTATAATCCCTGCCCCACACCGGTCAAACGCATCAACAATACTCGGAATCGACAATTGGCGCCAATTCGCAGGCAGCTGGACGCATGATTCAACAGGGTTTGACGGCTTCTATCTCGATCGAGCCGCCAGCGGGTTCGTGAAGTTAGACCCCCTTGGTTCCAGCACGGCAGATGTGCTTCTTCGGAGGTTCCCCATTTACAACGAGGGCAATATCTCAGGCCAATACCTCGACAGCTCCGGCGTTAATCATGACCACTTCTTGACCGAAAATGCCGGGAGATTCCTGAATCCCATCGACCGTCCCAGTGCGGGTCCCACTAGCGGCTTCGCCGTGGACGACAAAGAAAATATGGCCGGGGCGTATGTCAATTCAACGAATAACTTGGAGCAAACGTATTCCCTGAGTACCCCTGGCGGTGAATTAACCACTTTTCATCCTCCCGGGAGCTTCGACACGGGTGACCTGAGCGACCTCGGGGGAATCGTCGATTCCTGTCTCAAGGCCGGCACCAGCCTTATCAACGATAATCTCAACCACCCCGCTGCCGACTCTGTCGATATCTGCCCGCGCGGATATGCCGCTCCGGGGGCTGAGAACATAAATACCCTTGGCGAGAGAGACCACCGTCATACAGTAGTGTTTCGTTGCTTTGAGTGGTGAGTAGTCAGGGAGGGGTCACCTGCACTCTCTTTACAAATGGGGCAGGTGATGAAGACGATTCTCCGCAGCCTAACGGTTCTTGCTCCCGCCTGAAGCACTTCCGATCCAATCGATTTTCACCGGATTCCCCCAGTACAAGTGTGTTCTATTTCGCAGGCAGGCTCGGCGCTATGTACGCCGCACGCTTCAGTCTCGACGCTCAGATAGGCGGGGGCTGAGCCCGACGGCCGCTCTTTCCGGCTTCGCCATTCTCCACTCCAAACCCTCCGGAGATCCAGCTAGACAGAAGAAGCAGCCTGATCTTATCCTTTTAGGTAAGGGCATTACATTGATACCAAACAGAATCATACAATACCTCAAGGAGGGAAATAGAATGACCAAAGCTCTTTATTCGATAATTCTACTTGCTGTCGCCTGCCTGGCGCTGATGTTCACATTATCGTCCGCTTATGCCAACGCCGGTCCCATAGCGACGCCGGGCGATTCTCCCGCCGGCGCGGTATTCAACGAAAGCCGTGCCGAGCCTAACTATTTAGAGCAGTCGGAATCTCCGGGCCCGATGATGGCGCAGGCAGAAGCACAGGCGGATGAACACTATTGCGTGGGCCATTGCCGCAAGCATTTTGAAGAACGCATGAAGGAATGCAATGAGCCTGAACACCCGCATCACCACCGATGCGAAGAGTGGGCCCGGGAACGGGAACACGAATGCCTCGATAATTGTTATAAGGAACATCCGAGGTATTGAAGTACGAGTGTCAACATCCGATCACCTGAAAGGGAATATTAGGATTGTGCTGGATTGCTGTGCAGAACTTTTCGAGCGTATCGGTTAAATCTTGAAACCCCTCGGGTTTGGATAGAAAGGAGGAAGCACCGGCCTGTTTGCTCAAGACTATGTCCCTCTCTTCCCTGGAAGTAGTGAAAATAAGTATGGGGATATTCTTCAGTTGTGGATCGGATTTGATTATTTCCAGCGCTTCACGGCCGTCTATTCGCGGCATATTAAGATCGAGAAGGATCAGGCTGGGCGTGGGATACTTTTCAGGGTCCGCATAATCCCCCTCGTTATACAGGTAATCCAGCAGTTCCCGGCCATCGTCTACAAAGCGCAAATCATGGGCAATGCCAATCTCCTGAAAAGCTGCTTCCACGAGAAGGCAATCGTCTTCGTCATCGTCCGCCATAAGGACTATGAATGAAGGGTTTTGCTTTCCCATTCAACCATTTTTTCCTGCGCTATCGGGAGGGACACAATGAAGGTTGTGCCCCCCTCCGGGATGCTCCTTACCGTAATCTCACCCCCATGCCGGTTAACGATCTTTTTGCAGATGGCAAGACCCATGCCGGTTCCAGTGTACGGGGCATTCCTTCCATGGAGTCGCTCGAATGGCTTGAAAATCTTGTGGCTATAACACTCATCGAAACCTATGCCGTTGTCCTCGATCATAACCTGGCAGGTTGCACCCGCGACTTTTCCGTAAATCTTGACGACAGGTGGCTCCGATTCTTTCCGGTACTTTATTGAATTTCCGATGAAGTTCTGAAATAGTTCTCGCAATAGAGGGGCGTCGGCATCCACGGTTGGCAGCGCACTAATCTCCACACTCCCCTTGGCCCTATTTATCATAATTTCCAGGTCGCTGGCGGCGTCTTTGGCAACTTCGGTCAGCGACACAGGCTCGTAATTTAACTGGCTGGTACCGGACCTGGAATAACTTAGCAGGGCTCGCAGCAACTCAGACATTCGGTTTGCAGCTTTCGTAATGCGTTCCATATAGTCCTGACCTTCGGGATCGAGCGATTCCTTATGTTTTCTGGCGAGGATGCTCCCGAAGGCCTGAATCTTTCGCAGGGGTTCCTGTAGATCGTGAGAAGCGATAAAAGCAAATTCCTGTAACTCCTCGTTTAGTTGTTCGAGTCTTGTCACTGTTCCGACGAGTTCGGCGGTGCGCTCGCGCACACGCAGTTCCAGCTCATCGCGAGATTTGCGAAGCTCTTCTTCCATTCTTTTCCGCTGGGTAATGTCAACGAACGCCGCAATTGCCCCGTATGCCTGTCCTGTAACATCATAAAGCGGTGTGGTATTGCCTAAAGTGATTTTGGACGTACCATCATCAAATACATATTCCAGCTCACAATCTTGCGTCCCCTTGCCTTTTGCTGCTTGCTGCATGGGAAGTTCATCCAGAGGAATTTCCATACCGTCTCTCAATGCCTTGAAATGTACTGGGCGCGCAGCTTCAGGCGCCGTCTTTGAAACATTTGCTCCAGTAGGCATCCCAAGGAATTCGTAGACAGCACGGTTCCCCGTCATCGAAAGGCATTCAGTATCACGAGTGATCCAAATCAAAGCAGGGACGGCATCCATGAGAGCTTCAAGCTCTTTAGCGTGCATTTCGGCTTCTTCCTTTGCCTTGTGAAGCTCTTCCTCGGCCCGCTTGCGTTCGGTGATGTCCCAGATAAGCCCGTTAAACCTCACTCGCTGACCTGTCTCATTGCGGAACAGTTTTGCACGGGAAAGGACGTAATGGACGCTTCCATCCGGCCAGACCGCTCGGAACTCCATTTCATAGGGCGCTCCCTGGTCGATGGTTCGTGCCCATACCGCCTTGAGCATCTCACGGTCGTCAGGATGTATCGCCTTGTAGAACTCATCATCAGTTCCAGTGAATTTAGCCCCGTCGATACCCAGAAGATGACAGGTCTGGTCGTCAAAATGGCGTTTGTTTTCGATTAAATTCAGGTGCCACACACCCATTTGGGCTGACCGCAGTGCAAGATCGAGTTGGGACCGGCTCTCGCGCAATCCCGTTTCCGCCCGTTTGCGAAAAAAAGCCTCGACTATTGCCGGAGTGATCGCCTCTATAGCCTGCTGGTGTTCCAAGGTGTACCCGCCCTCGCGGTTCGCCAGGCCCACGATCCCAATTGTCATCCCGTGGTGAATTAGCGGGACCCCCAGAAAGGCAGTCAGGGGCGGATGCCCCGAAGGCGTGCCGATGCTTTCGGGGTGCGACTTGGGCTCGTTAGTCAGCAGACTCTTTCCATCCAGCACCACACGGCCATAAAGTCCGTGGACCTTGAAGTTAACCGGCGGCCTGCGGTGCCCGCTCTGGTCGTACATAGTGCACGCTTCCCAGCCAGGGTTGCTTATTGAAATATCGTAGAGCGACCCTTCCTGATCGAACTCACCGATGAAGCCGTACTTGCTCTGAGTCAGCTCTTCGGCAGCCCTCAGGCAGGTGGCGCCCAGTTGCTCTTCCGTTTCGCAGGTCAGGGCCTTTAAGAAGATCTGATTTATTGTCTCAAGGATTGTATTCTGATACCGGACCTTCTCCTGAGCCAGCTTGCGCTCGGTTATGTCCGTAAAAATCACTGCTACACGACGCCGCGTCTCATTTTCGACGCGGAACGCGTACAGTTCCAGGGTACGCCCCATCGTTACGAGGTCGTGCTCGAACCTGATCGGTTCTCCGGTCCGTAGAACAGTGTCGTAAATATCAAGCCACCCCTCCGACTCTCCCGGGACGACTTCTCGTATGGTCATGCCTTGGACGTTGCGGAGACCGGTTTGAGTCGCGAATGCCGGGTTAACCGTCAGATAGCGGAAATCGATTGGCTCTTCAGTGCTGGTATCCAACCTTTCGATGATGCAAAAGCCCTCGTCGATGGACTCGAACAGGGTGCGATACTGCACCTCGCTCTTGCGCAGTGCCTCCTCGGCTCGCTCGCGTTCGATGATTTCCTGCTGAAGGTCGGCAGTGCGATCGTTGACCAATAATTCGAGCCCGGTCCGATGCCTTCTAAGCTCTTCCTCCACTCTCTTCTGTTCTGACAGATCGGTGATGACCGCACAGACGCCTTCAAAATCTGAAACACTCATGCGATTGAGCGAAACGTTGACCGGCAGGAGTGTCCCGTCACTTCGTTGTATCAGGAACTCGCCCTTAGCCGCCCCAAGACCGCGGCTCTCTGTGATGAGTTCCATCAGTCGTGCCAGACCTTCTGGAGCAACATAAGAGTCCAGTTTTCTGCCGATGATTTTCTGAATTGGAAGCCCCAGCATTTCCCCAAGGGTGCGGTTGCAATAATAAATCGAGTCATCGGATGAGAGTATAAGCGCACCCTCGCTAACCGACTCCACCAAGACGCGGTACCCGTGGTCGGCGCCTGTTAGAGTATAGAGCTGCTCTCCATCAGGTTTCTGGATAACGAGGGCATCGACCTCACCGTTTTGGATCGCCTCGATGGTCTGTTCCGCTTCCCGTAGGCGCTCTTCCAGAGTCCGGATTTTTTCAAACAACTCTTCTCTTGTCGGCTCGCGCTGTTCCATTGATAGACCTCTGTTGCTTTTTCATTCAAATATGGCTCAGAAACTCTTCTTTTCTTCTTTTAGAGCTAATCTTACAAGAATAGGTTCGGGGTCTGAAAGATCGCCTATCAATCTCTGGAGCGGCGGCGGCAGATGTTTTACGAGGGTCGGGGCTGCAATCACCTGCGCATCCTTGGCCAAACCCGGCTGTTGGTAGACGTCGATTACTTCGAGTTCGCATCGGCCTTTAAGGTAACTTTCGCAAAGCTGCCTGGCGTTTTCTATCGCTTTCAAAGATCTGGGCGACATTCCAGCGACAAAAAGACTCAATATGAATTCTTGCGATCCACCCTTGGCTGCAGCTTCTTCGAATATTTCGGTTGTTGTCTTACCTTCGGACATTATGGCCCTTTCAAGGTTTGCGCGGGCGTAAATCCAATCCCACCAGAACCCGTTCCGTATCTGCCAATGTTCCAATTATTTTTCGGACTGGCTTGGGCAGTTGTCGGACCAGAGTCGGAACCGCAAGAATCTGATCGCCCTTTGCCAACCTGGGATTTTCAAGCAGGTCGATTACTTCTATCGTACACTGCCCCTTCAAATGCTCTTCGCATATCTTCTTAAGATTGCTAAATGCTTCCAGTGACCGGGGCGTCTGTCCGGCCACATAGAGCCTCAGTTCATATTGGCCCTCGGACTCGGGCCGCTTCCGGCCTTCTTCCTCGCCCGAGGCGGTCGACCGATTGTCGCCTGATGAAGACATTATTCAACCCTCCTTGATGATAACCTGATCGGCATGCCTCTGGCGCGCTATTTCACTCCTTTGGCGGTCAATCCCGCGCTTTCTTTCCTCTTCATCTTCGACGGCCTTTTTGAGTTCTTTTTCCTGAGCGCTCAATTCCGCCATCATCCCGGAAATCTGTGCCTCCACCGATAGCTTCCGGATTTCGAACTCCCGCTGTTTCCGTTCGATTTCCTCCGCAGATTCTTTTTCCTCCTGCCGGTCCTTCGATTCCTGGGCTAGCCGCGCAGCACCGGTCAGAACCCCTCCGGGGCCGACATACACGTCAATGAGGCGCACGCCATCGGAGGAAAGCACGAATTCACGGACCTGGTTGGAGTGTGCCATGCCCCGCGATTTAACTACATAGAGGCCCCGGTTGCGCTCGCCGCCGCTTTCGATGTCCCGCACGGTGAGCCATGTATCCATGAGGGAGGAAACGCCCATTTCAGTTAAATCCTGTTGCTGCCCGAAGATCAGGCACGTAAAAAGGGCGGTAATTCCCTCCGTTTTCAGGCTGTCGATGAAACGCATCAGTGCGGATTTGACTTCGAGGGCACTGCCTACCGAAACCAGGTTTGATATCGGGTCCATGATTAACACGGAGGGTTTGAAATCCCTCACCAGCTTGTTCATGCTGACCAGGTGCATTTCAAGCCCGAAGAGAGTGGGGCGCGTAGCGTGGACATGAAGTGATCCATTATCAAGCCAGGGCTGGAGGTCGACGCCGATGGAACGCATATTGCGTACGATCTGGCTTTCCGACTCTTCGAAGGCTAGATAAAGGCATCTTTCGCCGCCCGAGCACGTGCTGTTCGCAAAATGGGCGGCAAGGCTCATTTTCCCGGTCCCGGCCGTACCTGTAATCAGAATGCTGCTTCCGCGAAAGTACCCCTCACCGCCGAGCATTGTGACGAGGCGTGGCACCCCGCTCGATATGCGCTCACTGGGGGCTTTATGTGTGAGGCCGATAGAAGTGATAGGCAGAACATAAAGGCCGCCCTCGTCAATCAGGAAGGGGTATTCATTGGTTCCGTGGGTTGTCCCGCGATACTTGATTATGCGCAACCGCCGTGTTGCAACCTGCTCTATCATGCGGTGGTCGAGAAGAATGACACAGTCGGAAACGTATTCTTCGAGGCCGTGGCGGGTCAGGGTCCCATTTCCCCGCTCGCAAGTGATAACGGCTGTAATTCCCCGGTCTTTAAGCCATCGGAAAAGCCTCCGGATCTCCGCCCGGAGAACGCCTTCATTGGGAAAGCCCGAGAAGAGGGCTTCAATCGTGTCAAGGACGACACGTTTGGCCCCGATGGAGTCGATTGCGAAACCTAACCTTACAAAGAGACCTTCCAGGTCGAACTCACCTGTTTCGAGTATTTCGCTTCTCTCGATATGCACGTAATCCAGGGCCATCTTATTACGGGCCACCAGGTCGTCGATGTCGAACCCAAGGGAGGAGAAATTTTCGACCAGGTCCGTATCTTTTTCTTCAAAAGACATGAAGACCCCGGGTTCATTGAATTCTCTTGCCCCCCGGACGAGAAACTCCATCCCGAAAAGGGTCTTGCCGCTTCCAGGTCCACCGCAAACAAGCGTAGGACGTCCTTGCGGGACACCCCCGCCCGTGATCTCGTCAAAACCGCCTATGCCTGTCGGTATTTTCCTCAGTTGCTTCACTGGAATTGATTCTTTTGGACTGGACATTGCCCCTCCCATTTACAACAAAGGATTTGGGTCGCTTCTCTATTTTTATTTATATTCTTATGAAGACATTCCGGAGTGGCAGCACAACACTATGTAACTGCGCGATTATGAAATAAAAAGAAAAAATAGCAAAACAAAAGGTTTATGTGCGAAATGATCTGATAATTAGTGCGCTTCACCAGCACGGGCATTGGCTTGGAACGGTCCATCACGGAAGGACCCCTTCGGTGGGTAGCCGGATTCAGGCGGATCGGGATCGTCCGAGATCCTGCAGGACCATACGCTAGACATATTTGCCTCTACCCGCGTTCGGACCCTGACAGCAGAAGATTTACACGCTGAAGATCGGCCTCGGTGTCCACCCCCACTGTGTCATAGGGAGTCTCCACAACGTAAATTGCTACGCCGTTCTGCAGGAAGCGCAGTTGCTCCAGCTTCTCCGCCGATTCCAGGGATGACTCAGGCAGCGAATGAAACAGGCTGAGCGCTGCCCGCGTATATGCGTAGACGCCTATGTGCTTGTAGCGCTTGACGCCGGCGCCATCCCTGTCGAACGGAATCGGGAGACGGGAAAAATAGAGCGCTCGTCCGGAATGGTCGGTTACGACCTTCACACTATCGGGATCAAGTGCAGCCGGCTCGTCAATTTCGACTTTGAGCGTCACCACCTGGGCGTCTCCCGCCAGAAACGGTGACACAATAGCATCCAGGTGGTCCGGGCGCAGCATTGGTTCATCCCCCTGGATGTTGATGTAGATGTCCGCATCAACCCGCTCCATTACCTCTCGCAGCCGGTCCGTTCCTGAAGGATGCAGGCCCGTAAGCATGACGGGGATGGCCTCCTGTTCGCAGAACCTCAGCACCTTCTCGCTGTCCGTGGCAACCAGTAGATCTGCCAGCAGCTTGGATTGACGAGCGTTCTTATAGACCCAGTAAAGCATCGGTTTGCCCGCTATATCCCGCAATACCTTGCCCGGAAGGCGGGTGGAATCGTAGCGCGCCGGAATTACCCCCAATATTTTCAAATTGTCAGCCATGTCAGGTCCTGCGGTTTTCTTAACCTGCGTCTAAAGATCGGACAGATGGAAATCATTGGAAAACACTCTCCCCCGTTCGAAGGGGGTGAGGAATTCTTTTGCAGAGTCGTTGGCGCCGTGGCCTTTGTGG
>Ga0187867_10002487_pt1 | contig 15246 bp, 16 predicted proteins | sample June2016WEW_13_1_FD_132976 | JGI IMG/M metagenome (GOLD analysis project Ga0187867, IMG submission 132976) | Peatland microbial communities from SPRUCE experiment site at the Marcell Experimental Forest, Minnesota, USA - June2016WEW_13_10 | ecosystem: Environmental > Terrestrial > Soil >... | reverse complement strand
ATCGCGCCTTCTTCGAGCCCGGGGTGTTCGGCTGGCCGGAGCACGCCTGCCGCGGCTGCTCGCTGGGCGCCGATCAGGTCGCCCACCTCGCCCATCTGAACGCTCGCGACACCACGCTCGCCTATGCCTCACGCGCGCCGCAGGCCGACATTACGCGCCTGAAGGCGCGGATGGGCTGGGAGATGCCCTGGTACACCATGACCGACGGCTTCGACACGGACTTCGGCGTCGATGAATGGCACGGCCATAACGTGTTCTTCCGCGACGGCGAGCGGGTGTTCCGCACATACTTCATCAACAACCGGGGCGACGAGGCGATGGGGAGCACCTGGAGCTACCTCGACATCACGCCGCTCGGCCGTCAGGAGACTTGGGAGGATTCGCCGGAGGGTTATCCCCAGACACCGCCGTACAAGTGGTGGAACTGGCACGACAACTACGACGCCGAGGCCGCGCCTGACGTGAAGTGGATCGACGTAATCACCAACCCTCAGGAAGCCGCCAGAAAGCGCGAGGCAGAGGAGAAAGCATGACCGAGGTTCGCCAGAGAGAGCACGATGAAAGACATCGTGAGAGATGAACCGGGAGCCCCTAAGGTAGTCGACCGGAGCACCAGGCCGAACTGGACGCATTGCGGCGAGAGAAGGCTCACACAAGAGAAGGCGACGCCATTGCAGCCGCCCGCCGACGGCTCCCATGGTCGAGGTAAACGGCGGCACGCCGGCCGCCCTGCGCCGGAGCAGTGCGTAGGGTGCACCTGGGTTACGTCGCAGGTCCGCGAGCTGGCCTATATTCATTCTCGCGACAGTCACTTACGCCACATTTTGCCAAGGCCCGTACGAAGAGAGCGCCCGGTACCGCGACTTCATGGGCTGGGAGACGCCTGGGTACTCGGCCCAGGACTCGCTCGACACCCTCTTAGTCGGACGCCGGGCGGGAATGATGCACATCGTTTGCTACCTGCGACAAGGATCCACTTTCTTCGAGGCTTACTGGACGACGAGACGGGGCGTCGAGGCGATGGATAACAGCTACCGGTTACTCGACTTGACCGTCTACGGGCGGCAGGAGACGTTGGAGGACTCGCCCTCAGGTTGGCCCCAACGGCTTAAAGGCAATCAAGTTACCCGTACCAATGGACGCCCCACCACCCAGTGGTCCCGCCTCGAAGCCGGACACTCCGACAACCTCGGCACCACCGCCGGCTAGAGGTGTGCCGCCTGAAAGGCGGCTGCGGGCAAAATTGCCCGCCCTCCAAGCGAGTTACCATGAATATGCCATGACTAGGATGGTGGGAATTGGGTGCGTACTGGCGCTGGCGGGCCTCTGTTTCGGGCAGGACCAGCGGTATCGCGCAAAGCTGGCCCTGGAAAGCGGCGGCAACCTTCCTTCGACTCCGCTGTTCACCGACCCGCCCGCCGGACAGGAGCTGCCTCCCTGCCATATTTTGAACGCTTTCGCCGACGGAGTGGTGATCTACGAGGTTCCGATAGTCATCGATCCCGGGTCAGATGCAATCACGCGGCGTTGGGAAGATAAGTGTACCGTAACCATCTGGATGAGAGGTTATAGGACGGCCACAGTGACGCTGCATGAAGGTGCGGTGATCTTGCTGAAGCAGATCGGCGATCCCGAAGGGTCCACGGTTTCGGTGACCGCTCTGCACGTCCCCAAAGAAGCCGCGAAGGCCTACGACAAGGGCCTGGAGGCCATGGGCAACGGCAAGCTTCCCGGCGCGCAGAAGCAATTCGAGCGCGCGGTCGCGCTGTATCCGGATTATGCTCAGGCGTGGAGCCAACTGGGCGAGGTGCTGGAGCAGCAAGCGGAGCCGAAAGAGGCGGCGGATGCCTGCGAGCACGCGCTGAAGGCCGACCCCAAATACCTCCGCCCCTACCTGCAGTTGATGCGGCTGGCGGTGGCGGGGAAGAAGATGGAGGACGCGGCGGCTCTGGGAGAGCGCGCGCTGCAACTGGACCCCGTGGAATTCCCTGGAATCTACTATTATGACGCCGTAGCCAACTACGAGTTGAAGCACGCGGACGCGGCCGAGAAGGCCGTGGGCAGGGCCATCGATTTGGACAAGTCCCACGAGTATCCGGCCGCCGAGGCGCTGTTTGGCAAGGTGCTGGCGGACAAGGGGGATTCCCGCGGCGCAATAGAGCACTTCACGAAATACGTGCAGCTCGCTCCGAAGGCCGACGATGTGCCGGCCATCCGCCAGCGCATGGCGGAACTGCTTCAATGACGGGCAGATTATGGCTCGCGGGCGTTACTCTGGCGGCCGGGAATCCTCTGGTAGGGGCGGCTCTTCCGCCGGCGCACATCGACGACTTCTCCGGTCCCCCGCGCGTCCTGGTGATCAGCGACATTGGCAATGAACCCGACGATCAGATGTCGCTGGTTCGCCTGTTGCTGTACTCGAACCAACTCGACATTGAAGCGTTGGTGGCTTCCACGTCGACCTGGCAGAAGACCGCCGTGCATCCCGAAACAATGCGCGCGCTGATTCAAGCGTACAAGCAGGTGCGGCCCAATTTGCTGCAACATGCAAAGGGCTGGCCGACCGCGGAGGAGCTTGACGGCCGGGTGTTTACGGGGCAGCGCGGATATGGGATGGCCGACACCGGACCGGAGCAGCACTCCGAAGGCGCGGAAGCGATCATCCGGGCCGCCGGGCGCGACGATGCCCGTCCGTTGTGGATCTGCATCTGGGGCGGCGCAAACACTTTGGCGCAGGCGCTGATGCGGGTGCGCGCCACCAGGACACCCGGCGAGGTGGAGAAGTTCGTCGCGAAGCTGCGGGTCTATTCCATTTCCGACCAGGACGATGCGGGCCCATGGATCCGGCGCGAGTTTCCGGACCTGTTTTACATTGTGCAGCCGTCCACGCAGGGGGGAGACGAATACTACTACGCGACCTGGACCGGGATCAGCGGCGACTTATACTATCGCAACGGCGCAGGCGCGGATTTCCACACGGTCACCAATGCGTGGCTGGACGCGAACATCCGCAGCAAAGGCCCGCTGGGCAAGATGTATCCACGGTTCGCATTCATCATGGAAGGCGACACGCCGTCCTTTTTGGGATTGATCGACAACGGACTCAGCGCGTGGCGCAGGCCGGATTGGGGCGGCTGGGGCGGGCGTTACATCTACCGGCAGCCCCGCGGCGAGCCTCATCCCATTTGGACGCAAGGCGGCGACTTGTTCTCACGAGTGACTTCGCAGGACACCGTGCGCGGCTTGGATGGCCAAGAGTACACTTCCGACCAGGCGACCATCTGGCGCTGGCGCGAAGCATTTCAAAACGATTTTGCGGCCCGCATGGACTGGACTATCGCCGATTACGGGCATGCCAATCACAACCCGGTGGTGGAGGTGAATGGTCAGCGGGGAACGGGGCCGATCGCCGTCGAGGCGGAAGTCGGCAGACCCATGGTACTGGACGCCAGCCAAAGCCACGATCCCGATGGCCAGCGCTTGTCTTACGACTGGTTCCACTACGCCGAGGCGGGCAGCGCCGACGGGAGTCTGGCCGCCGTCGCCATAGCGGGATCCAACACGCCCAGAGCCGTTGTAACGCCCACCGCGGCTTGCCGTCCGCTTTGGTTGCCGATGCCCGCGGGTTGCCCGGGGACTGGCACGGCGCACATTATTTTGGCTGTCACCGACGATGGATCGCCGCGGCTGACCTCGTATCGGCGGATCGTGCTGAAGGTACACACTGCGGCTAGCCGATAGGCACGCGTGGCTGCGCCACGGCGACGGCAGGAGTGCCGTCGTGGCAGGCATGAGTGCCTGCGCCACGGTGTACCATAGAATTATCCCTGCAAAATGGATTCGCACAACGTTGAAATAAAGCAGACTGTCAATCTGCCCCGCACGAGTTTTTCGATGAAGGCCAACCTGCCGCAGGCCGAGCCGAAGCTGCTCGACCGTTGGGGCGGCGAGGACATCTACGGCCAGATCCGCGCGGCGCGGGCCGGCCGCCCCACTTACATCCTGCACGATGGCCCGCCCTACGCCAACGGCCGCATCCACATGGGCACCGCGTTCAACAAGATACTGAAGGATTTCATCGTCAAATCCAAAACCATGGCGGGCTTCGATGCGCCCTACGTGCCCGGCTGGGACTGTCACGGCCTGCCCATCGAGATCAAGGTCGATAGCGAACTGGGCGCACGCAAGGCCAAGATGACGACCGCGGAAATTCGCGCCGAATGCCGCAAGTACGCCGAGAAATACGTCGACCTGCAGCGCACCGATTTCAAACGCCTGGGGGTGTTCGGCCGCTGGGACAATCCGTATCTGACGATGAGCGCGCATTACCAGTCGGTGATTGCCGGCGCGTTCGTGGAGTTCCTGGACCGGGGCTACGTCTACAAAGGCCTGAAGCCGGTGCACTGGTGCATGCGCGACCGCACCGCGCTGGCCGAGGCCGAAGTCGAATACGCCAACCATTCGAGTCCTTCGATCTGGGTGCGCTTCGCCCTGACTTCCGATCCTTCCAAGATCGATCCGGCGCTCGCGGGCTACCACGTCTACGGGCTGATCTGGACCACCACGCCCTGGACCATCCCGGCCAACATGGCCATCGCGTTCCATCCGAAATACGAGTATGCCGCGGTGGCCGTGGATGGCCCGGTCTACATCGTGGCCGCCGACCTGCTGAAGGTCACCGCCGAAAAGTGCGGCTGGACGCAGTACGAAGTGCTGGCGCGTTTTCCCGGCGCGCGATTGGAGGGCACGGTCTTCCATCACCCGTTTCTGGCGCGCGATTCGCTCGGCATCCTGGCCGATCATGTGACGCTGGAACAAGGCACCGGCGCGGTACACACCGCGCCCGGACACGGCCAGGAAGATTATGTCGTCGGCCGCCAGTACGGCATCGAAACCTACTGCCCGGTGGACGCGGCGGGCCGTTTCTTTCGTGCGGAGGGCGCGGGCGGAGTGCTGCCCGAGGAACTGATCGGCAAAACCGTTTGGGAAGCCAACCCCATCGTCATCGAGATTTTGCGCGCGCATCACGCGCTGCTGGCTTCGGAAAAGGTGGAGCACAGCTATCCGCACTGCTGGCGCTGCCACCGGCCGACCATTTTCCGCGCCACGGAGCAATGGTTCATCGGCATGGACCGCAACGATTTCCGCCAGCACGCGCTGGAGGCGATCCGCAAAGTGCGTTGGATGCCCGAATGGGGGCAAGAACGCATCTCCAATATGGTCGCCACGCGTCCGGATTGGTGCATCTCGCGGCAGCGTGTGTGGGGCGTGCCGATCATCGTGTTCTATTGCGACGGTTGCCGCGAGCCGGTCACGGACCGCAAGATCCTGGACGGCATCGTGCGCCTGTTCGCCGAGCACGGCGCGGACATCTGGTATCAGCGCACGGCCGCGGAATTGCTGCCGCCCGGCGTGGCCTGCGCCAAGTGCGGCGGCACGGAGTTCAGCAAGGAAAGCGACATCCTGGACGTTTGGTTCGATTCCGGTTCCAGCCACCTGGCCGTGCTGACCCCGGCGAACCACCTGAGCTGGCCCGCGGATCTATACATGGAAGGCGGCGATCAATATCGCGGCTGGTTCCATAGCTCGTTGCTGGTCGGAGTGGGACTTAAGGGCAGCTCGCCTTACCGCGCCTGCGCGCTGAACGGATGGGTGCTGGACGGCGAGGGCCGCGCGATGCACAAATCGCTGGGCAACTCCATCGAGCCGGAGGAGATCATCAAGCATCACGGGGCCGATCTGATCCGGCTGTGGACGGCATCGGTGGAGTTCAACGAAGATGTGCGCGCGTCGGAGACCATCCTGACGCGGCTGCAGGAGGCTTACCGGAAGCTGCGCAATACCTTTCGCTACTTGTTGGGCAACCTGGCGGGCTTCGATCCGCGCGCGGACGCGGTGCCGGTGGACGAGATGCGGGAGTTGGACCAATGGATCCTGCTGCGCGCCGAATCGCTGGTGGCCAACTGCCGCGGCTGGTATGAGGAATTTGCGTTCCACAAGGTCTATCGCGCGCTGTACGATTTCGCCACGGTGGATCTGAGCGCGCTCTATTTCGACGTACTGAAGGACCGGCTGTATACCGCGGCGACGAGGTCGCACGCGCGGCGTAGCGCGCAAACCGCGCTGTACCGGCTGGAATATGCGCTGGTGCGGCTGGTGGCGCCCATCCTGACGTTTACCGCCGAAGAAGTCTGGACGCATATGGGGCAGCAGGGCAGCGTACACCTGGAGTTGTTTCCGGAGGCCGCCGAGCTGACCGAAGGCCTTTCCGACGCGCACAGGAAACGGGCTGGGAACTGGGACCGTCTGATAAAGGTGAGGGAAGACGTGCTCAAGAGCCTCGAGCAGGCCCGCCAGGAGAAATTCCTTGGCGCGCCCCTCGAGGCTCGGGTACGGCTGACGGCCAACTCCGATCTTTACCCCCTGCTGGAAGAGTACGCCCCAGAACTGCCCGCGCTGTTCATCGTTTCGCAGGTGGCTGTAGGACAGGCCTCTGGCACGTCCTCCGATCTGTCCGTAACGATCGAGCGCGCCGATGGCGTGAAGTGCGAGCGATGCTGGAAGTACACCACGGATACCGGCGCCGACCCGCGGTTCCCCACTATTTGCGGAGCCTGCGCCGCCGCGGTGAAAGAGATATTGGATGATTGACAGCCGGGTGAAAGCGTACAGCCTGTCGGCCATCGTCTTTGCCGTCGACCGCGCGTCCAAGTCGTTCATCGAGGCGCACGTCTCGCCGTTCGACGTACACCCGGTGATCCCCGGCTTCTTCGATATCGTACACTCGCAGAACCGCGGCGTGGCCTTTGGGCTGATGAACGATACCACCTCACAGTGGCGCACGGTGGTGCTGATTGTGTTCGCGGCGGCCGCGCTGATCCTGGTGGCCGGGCTGCTCTGGCGGGCGTCGCGCCTGGACCGCTGGACGGCCACCGGTCTGGCCCTGGTGTTGGGCGGCGCGGCCGGCAACCTGTTCGACCGCATCCTGTGGGGCCGCGTCACCGACTTCCTGGAATTCTACGTCGGCGACTTGCACTGGCCCACCTTCAACGTGGCCGACTCTTGCATCGTGATCGGCAGCGGTTTGCTGCTGCTGGAGTTGTTGCGGGCCAAACGCCAGCCGGCGGGCGCCTGATGTTTCCGCGGCTTTTCCAAATCGGGGGCTATTCGCAAGCGACCTATGGCGTGTTGGTGGCGCTGGCTTTTCTGGTAGCGCTGACGGTTATCGCGCGCCTGGCGCGCCGCGCCGGGCTGAACAGCGACGTGGTGGTGAACCTCGGGATCGTTTGCGGCCTGAGCGCGATCGTGGGCGCCAAGGTCTTGATGTACCTGATCGACATCCAGGACTATATCCGCAATCCACGTGAGATCTTTTCCCTGGCAAGTTTGCAGGCGGGCGGTGTTTTCTATGGCGGGTTGATCGCAGCCTTGATCGCGGCCGTGGTCTACATGCGCCGGCACGGGCTTCCGGCGCTTCCCACGGCCGACGTGTTCGCGCCCGGGATCGCGTTGGGCCACGGCATCGGGCGGCTGGGGTGCTTTGCGGCGGGTTGCTGCTGGGGCCTGCCGACCAAACTGCCGTGGGGCGTGACGTTCACCAATCCGCTGGCGCAGGAATTGGTGGGGGTGCCGTTGGGTGTGCGGCTGCATCCGACGCAGTTGTACGAATCGGCGGCCGAGTTCGTGATTTTCGGGATCCTATATTGGCGGATCGGACGGCGGCATGCGCCGGGGGCGATCATCAGTTTGTACTTGATCCTGTATTCGACGGTTCGGTTTCTGGTGGAGTTCGTGCGGTATCACGAGCAGCCGAACCCGTTCGGGGGGCCGTTGAATATGTCGCAGTGGATTTCGTTGGCGCTGGTTGGGCTGGGCGCGGCGTACTTCATTCGCCGGCGCACGCACGCTGGGCTTCCGGTGTGACAGCGGTGATTACGTTCCTGTGCTGGAATCTAAACCGAAGACCGATTCAACATCTCACCGCTGAAATCGCTAGGTCCAGGGATGTGGATGTCTTGATTCTGTTGGAGTGTGCTGTGCAGGTGGGGGACCTGCTCGGCGCACTAAACGAGGGAAGCAGTCCCATTTTTCACTATGCGCCAAACCGGGCAGAAGCCCCCGAAGAGTCGATCAAGATATTTACCAGATTCACGCCAGAATTCCTCGATCCTTTGGAAGACGGCGCTCGCTATACGATCCGTCGCTTGGTACTTCCAATGCGAACGGACATTCTTCTCGCGGCCCTCCATCTGCCGAGCAAGCTTCACACCAGCGAAAACAGCCAGATACTCGCCTGCTCGCAGTGGGCGGATACGATTGCGCGGGCCGAAAATCAGGCTGGCCACACACGAACGGTCATTGTGGGCGATTTGAATATGAATCCGTTCGAGGCCGGCGTCGTAGGAGCAGGAGGCTTCCACGCAACGATGGCGCGGGCAGAAGCACTCCGAGGGCAGCGAACGGTTAGCGGCCAACAGTATCCATTCTTCTACAATCCGATGTGGGGGTGCTTTGGAGAGCGCGGCGAAACGCCGGCGGGTACATACTTCTACGATTCCAGCGAGCACCTGAGCTATTATTGGAATATGTTCGATCAAGTGCTGTTGCGCCCGAGCCTGGTTGACCAGTTGTCGACAGATGGGGTAGAGATCGTTACGCGCGCTGGGACCGTTTCTCTGCTTTCGCCGAATGGCCGCCCCGACAAATCTGTGGGTTCCGACCACCTTCCAATACTTTTCGGACTGGATCTCTGAGAGTCTTTATGCCGGAATTGAATGAAGACCTTTGGCCATCGGATCTGGGGATAGCCTCCATTGTTACGCCTGCCGCGATCATAAGAGCGCAGGCCGCTTTGCTCGGAGAAAGGACGAAGGGGGTCCTGGAGGGCATCGTCGAGACGTCTTCCGTGGGCAGCGACATCTATCATCGATTTGTGATAAAAGTGCCGACCCTGGGCAATTACCGCTACGCGCTATTTAGCGTCCACCACCCAGCAACGCTCTACCCGGTGTTCATAGACGAAGAACCGGTGGTGCCTCGGAGCCCGTTTATGCCTGATTTTTCGTCCGTGCCTGAATTCTCGTTAGTCGATGGGTTCGATAAAGCGAGCGGATTGCAAGACGAAGAGGCCCTGCGAAAATGGCTGCGCCGCACGCTCGGATCTGATGCAACGAAGCATATAATTGCAAACCTCTACGCTCAGGCAAGCGGCCAGTGACGCTGGTCGATTGGGAGGCAAGTCATCCCCTTTCGAGTCAGCGTGACGCACGGCGTTTTCGACGACGGCCCAATTCGAGACGTCCTTGCTGAGCCGGTTTTGGGCTGAAAGCCGATAACGACGGAGAAGAATTCGCGCGCCTGGAGCCGAACGATCCTTTCGGTGACGACAAACGCCGATGTGAAGAAGGCTGTGCCGGGCCTCACGGCCCGCATGGCCTTCTCATGCCATTGATCGCGCGGCATGATACGGGCAATTTAGAAAGCCTGCGCCGACAAACGCGGTCACTTGTAGAGGATCTCATCGACGCTATCTGAAAGGTCCGCGTCTTGGGCATCCACGAGATTCGTGATTGAGGCGAATGGGCCGCCGCCGCTTTGGGATCGCGTCTGACGCAGCCGCATCACCGTCGTTTCGAGGATGAGCTGCGCCAGCGGCAGCTTCTCGCGGGCGGCGGCTTGCTTCAGCGCCAGATCGTCGGGCCGCGCGATTTGGACCTTGAAGCTCATAGCTTGAGTATACTTTATCGCACGAACCAGCACATGCTAGAGTGTACTGGAACGGGGGAAGTATGGCTTTCTGCCAGAATTGCGGATCTCAAGTGAGCGGGGAGTTCTGCACAGCTTGTGGAACGCGGGCCACGCCCAGCGAGGCGCCTCCCGCAGCCACCGCGCCGCGCAAAATCAATCCCCTCGTCTGGGTACTGGTGGCTATTGCCGGACTGTTTGTGCTGTTCGGGATCGCCGTAGTCGGCGGCGGCCTTTACGTGGCCCACAAAGCCAGGCAAATCGGACTCGATACGGCACTGATGCAGAACAACCCGGGCCTCGCCACGGCCAAACTGCTGGCCGCCACGAACCCGGACCTGGAGGTGGTTTCCACCGACGAGGGGCGCGGCATTATTACGATCCGGCAGAAGTCCACGGGCAAGATCATGACCGTGAGCTTCGACGACTTGAAACGGGGGAAGATCACTTTCAACTTGGAAGGCAAGGAGTCCGGCACCGAATCGTTGAGCATGGGAGCCAACCAGGCCGCTGTGCCGGCGTGGATTCCGGCGTATCCGAATTCCAAGCCGGCCGGTACTTTCAGCTTCCATGGTAAAGAAGGAACGTCCGCCAGCTTCCGATTTCAGACGCAGGACGCTCCCGCCGACGTGACCGCGTTTTACGAGCGAGGACTCAAGCAGAACGGATTCAGCATTTCCCTGACCAGTAGGAGTTCAACCGGCGACAGCCTGCTTTCGGGCAATGACGCCGCCAACCGGCGCACCGTGATGGTCACCGTGGGAACCGGCGGCCATAACACCACAGTCAGTGTGACTTATTCTCAGAAGTAGCCGGCTGAAAGCCGGCTGCGGGCAAAATTGCCCGCCCTCCAATTACCCACTCGGCCAGATCTTCCATGCGATCCACCAGCAGGTCCGGCGGCACCGTGCGGAGTGTGTCGGGCTGGAATCCGTAAGTCACGCCGCAGGATTTCACGTGCGCATTGCGCGCCGTCTGGATATCCACGGAGCTGTCCCCCACCATCATGGTGTGTTCCCGATCGACGCCGCATTCCCCTATCAGAGTCTCGACGCCGATGGGGTGCGGCTTCTTGAAATCGAAACTGTTGCCGCCATAGACCTGCCGGAAATGTCCGCCGACTCCCAGGCCGTTGACGATGGCCCGGCTGATATTCACCGGCTTATTGGTGAGCACGGCCATCGACACGTCCGCGGCGCGCAGCCGGTCGAGCGCTTCGCGCACACCGGGATAGAGCACCGTATAGTCCAGCATGTGGTCGCGATAATATTCCAGGAAGAACTCCAGCGCCTCCTGCACCTGCGCCTCGGTGGCATCCGCGCCCAGCACGCGCCGGATCAGCACGGGCGCGCCGTTACCCACGTATGAGTAGACCCGCTCGTGCTCGATCGGCGGCATGCCCATGTGATGGCGCGCAGCGTTGGCGGCATGCGCCAGATCGAGTTTGGAATCGATCAGCGTACCATCCAGATCGAAGATCAGCAGATGCATTACGCCGTGGCGGCTCTCCGGCGCGGGCGGGACTCGGCACGCACTGGTTTGCGCCGTGCTTTCCGCGCGCCCAGTTTGTATTCAGCCATCTTCCGTTGCAGGGTGTTGCGATGGATACCCAGGAGCTTGCTGGCGGCCGAGCGGTTTCCGCCGGTGCGCTCAAGGGTCCTTTCGATCAGCGTTTTCTCGAGAAGTTCGACCACCTCTTCGAGGAAAAAGCCGTTACCGACCAGATGCTCCACCAGCGCTTCAAACTTCTCTTTCATCTTATGCCTTCCCTGCATCCGGCAATCCCCGAATGCCCTTTTTCAGGGCGTTGCCCCAAATCGTTTTCACCTGCTCGTAACTCTTGTGGAATCCATCTTTCAACTCGTGCGGCGCCACCGTAGCGCAGACGCGCGCCGCGTCGATGACGTACGGCGCCACCCGCGAATGCACCACGGCATTCGGCGGCGATTTGCCCGGCGTGAACGCCAGCAGCGCCAGTACCACGGCGATGGATACCAGCAAGCCACGCACCAGGCCGAAACCAGCGCCCAGCAGCCGGTCCACCCACGACAGTCCGGCGACCCGCATCAGCCGCCCGAGCACGCGGCCCAAAAACGCGCCCAGAATCAGCACGCCGCAAAACACGATCAGGAAGCCGCAAAAATTGGCAATGCCCGGCGAGCTGACGTATGGCAGCAGAAACGATCCCGCGGTGCCATAGAACCAGATGGCCAGCACCAGCGCTGCGACCATGGAAACCAGCCCCACCACCTCGCGCGCCAAGCCCGTGGAGAAGCTGGTGACCACCGACCCCACCAGTACCAAAAGCAATATTACATCCAGCCAATTCATAGCTCCTGGCCCGTCAGCACGCGATATGCCTGCCGGTACTTGTCGCTGGTCTTGCCGGCTACGTCGCCGGGCAGCGGCGGAGCGGGCGGCTTCTTGTCCCAATGGATGGACTCCAGGTAGTCGCGGACAAACTGCTTATCGTATGAAAACTGCGCGCCGCCGGGCTGGTAGCTATCCGCCGGCCAGAAGCGCGAGGAATCGGGCGTGAGCACTTCATCGCCCAACACCAGTTCGCCATCCACGAAGCCGAACTCGAACTTCGTGTCGGCGATGATCACGCCCTTGGTCTCGGCGTAGGCCGCCGCGCGCGAATAGATCCGCAGGGTGAGGTCGCGCAAGCGCGCGCCCAGTTCCGCGCCCACCACCGAGCACATGGTATCGAACGAGATGTTCTCGTCATGGCCGCTGGCCGCCTTGGTGGATGGCGTGAAGATGGGCGCAGGCAAGCGGTCGCTTTCGCGCAGTCCGGATGGCAGCGGTATGCCGCAAACGGTGCCTTGCGCTTTGTACTCCTTCCAGCCGGAGCCGGCCAGGTATCCGCGCGCGACGCACTCGATCTGCACCATTTGCGCGCGCTTCACCAGCATGGAGCGGCCTTCGAGCTGCTCACGGAAGGGGCGCAGCGCGGCGGGATATTCGTCCACATTCGCCGTGAGGAAATGCGTGGGCGTTACGTCGCGCAGGAAATCGAACCAGAAGATGGAAAGTTGCGTGAGAACCCGGCCCTTGTCCGGTATGCCGGTGGGCAGGATGTAGTCGAACGCCGAAATACGGTCTGTGGCGACGATGAGCAATCGTCCGTCCACTTGATAGACATCGCGCACTTTGCCTTGCGCGTGCTTTTCGATTCCAGGCAGTTCGGTATTGAGGATGACGCTTTCGAGTATCACAGGTTTTCAGGGTTCGCCTATCGGGGGAGTAACTCAAATAATAACGCGCCTCCGCCATTTGTCAAATACTCTTTCACCAAACGCGTACACCAGAAGTTCCATTACCGGTGAACGTCGCCGTCGTCGTCAAACAGCTCCTGCGCCAATCCGCTGGAGCTGCGCTCCCAAGCGCTGGTGCGCCAGTTGTCGAACGTATTGGAAACGCGCATCCAGGTTGCCGGGCTCAAGATGAACCGCTGGGCCAGCGCGAAGACGTAAGGCTCGTAAAGGCGCCGCGCCTGCGCCAGCTTGGTATCGAATTCCGCGGCGTTGACGGGGGCGATTCCGGCGGCGGCCAGTCCCGCCTTGAATTTTTCCAACGCCTCCGGAGGCAGGCGATCCGGCTGCGGCGGGCGCGGCGGCGCATTCACAATCTGGGCCAGGTCCACTACCGTATGCCGCGCCATGGCGAAGGTCAGCCGCGCCTGCCAGGGCGCCAGGCCATCGATGCCCGCGATGGTCACGGCGCAAACATCGAGGATGGTGGTGAGCGCCGCCAGCCAGGATTGATTATCGTGTTGCGAGCGGAAATAGGCCAGCACCGGATACGAAATGTAGGTCTCCAGCAGGTCCGCCGACCAGATCTCCCATTCGCGCAGCAGTTCATCGAGAGCCGCCAAGCCGTGGCCGGTGGCGTAGCGCCGGAGAAGTTCGGCACAGGTGGGAGGCGATCCGGCGCGGGCGTCGAGCAGCAAGATACTGGTTTCGCGCTTCGCAAACGATTGGTACAGTACCGGCAAATAGCTGATCACCAACGCCAGAAAACCGAAGCCGGTGCCGGCTTCCAGTACGAGCACGGCGCGGGCCATGCGCGTATGCGGCACTCCCATGCCCAGGGTGATGAAGGTGGTGCCGCTCAGGTACATGCTCTCGAGGAAGCTCATATTGGGCAGCCCCACGGACCACTGCACCATGGCAAAGGCAACCATCATCCCGGTGGCCCACACCACGATCAGGAAGAGCAGCGAGAGCGGTCCATACACGCTGAGGTAGCGCTCGCGGCGGCGGCCGGCGGGTATCCGGCGCGCGACCCACGAGCATATGGTCCAGGTGGACAGGTAGAAGAGCCGGCTGAGCCGGAACTTCCGGGACACGCGCCGCGGCAGGATGATCACTTCGAAGCCATCCCAGAGGATGATCAGGAGGATGATGGTTCCTACGGTGGCGGCTAGTAAGGTCATGACGAGATCGGCCTACGAGGCCTCTGCAGGCTTCGAGCCTGCCCCACGGAGCGCGTCCCTCAGTCTGTCCGGGAGTGGCTGTGCTCTCCCTGGGCGTCCCACGCAGACCACCACTATCGATCCGTTGGCGACTGTGACGCCGTCTTTCAGCGCGGCAAACTCCAGCGTATAGGAGGACGTGCCCACGCGCTTGACGGAGACGGCGATTTCCAACTGGTCGTCGAAGCCCACCGCCGAGCGGTACTCGCATTCCACCCGCACGCGCGGAAATCCTATATGCGGGGCGTCGCGGTAGCTGAATCCCAACGAGCGCAGAAACTCGATCTCCGCAGCCTCGAAATAGCGCAACATGGCGGTGAAATGAATGCGTCCGGAAGCGTCCGTATCGGGAAACGCCACGCGCACGCGGTGCGTGAATTTTGACATGATCTACTTTTCCGGTTTGGCGAAGGCCGCATCGGCCAGCGGCGCGTTGTTCCGAATCTCGGTGAACCTGAAGATCATGGTGTTATCCGGCGCACGCTGCTCGATGGTGAAGGGGAACTTCAGTCCGTCCACATCGCGATAATCCCGCAACAGCATTTCGTATTGCACGATACCATCCTCCAGGGTGACCCGCTCGAAGTCGCGCTTCACCAGCAGGCCGGTCTCCGCATCGAAGTACAGCTTCTCGGCGGGACCGGCGGCGGGCGTGGCCTCCACCACGTACAGGGTGTGTCCGTCCACCTTGTCAACGCCGGCGGTCTCCATCTTGTGATACAGTTCCTTCAGCCGCATCTCGCGGTAGAAGTGGTGGTCGCGCTGGGCAATCGCCAGGTCCGTTTTGCTCATGGCGTGGGTGCCCGAATCGGGATTCTTCTCCCAACCGTTGTCGCCGTCGAGCACGGTCTCGACCACGCCGTAGCCGCTAATGTCCATGGTCAGGCGGAAGCTGCCGGGGGCCTTGGCAACGATCTGCGCGGGGCCGGTGACATTGTCGTCCGGGATCTCCACGGTGCCCGTCATCGAGCGCGTGGTAACTTTCTCATAGGCGGCTTGACCGCCCAGAGCCTGCTGGTACT